>Ga0126327_10000045_pt1 | contig 44469 bp, 42 predicted proteins | sample InaspJWI30metaG_FD_101392 | JGI IMG/M metagenome (GOLD analysis project Ga0126327, IMG submission 101392) | Marine gutless worms symbiont microbial communities from Oahu, Hawaii - Inanidrilus sp. 1 OAHU.JWI-30 metaG | ecosystem: Host-associated > Annelida > Digestive system > Unclassified... | reverse complement strand
GCCGGGTCTCAAAAAAGGGAAAGCCATCCCCATGGACAATTTCATACCTCATTTCGTCGCTAAAAAGGTACACCAAGATAAAACCCTGTTTATATATGACCAAGTTGGAAAGCAGGTTCGTTGGCTTGAGTACTATCTCGTGGAAAATGGCTATGAAGACTACTTTTTCCTAGCTGGCGGTGCCACATCCGTACTGAAATCACAAGAGTACAAACAATAAGACAACTCTAAATAGGAATCTATCCGGGTGCCTATAGCATGGCACCCGGATGAATAATAGAGTGCTCGGAATTTATGGAAGGGCTATCACCATGTTGAAATCAAAGGGAATCGCAGTTAAATTCATCTCGATATCTTCATTGCTTACGATCGTTCTCATGGCTGTTTTGGCACTGTCTATCATGTATAGGACCAGCAACTCTCAATTAAAGCAATCTGAAGCCTTTCTGCTATCACTTAAAGATGAACAGGTACGCCAAGCAGAGCTTCTCAAACAAAACGTTACGACTAAAGGAACTACCCTCCTGGCAATTCTGTCCAGAACGGCATCTGGACTAATTGCTGGATATGATTTCGACACCCTTAAGTCCCTTGCAGAAGGAGTAGCACAGGATCAAGACATTCAGTTTGTGGCTTTTTATGATGCCGATGGTAAAGAGCTTACAGAAACTACCACAGAGCGAGACGAGCGAAGATTGCTTACACAGGATATAATTTATGATGAAGAAAAGGTAGGAGTTGTAGAAATTGGACTCAACCTCTCGTCCGTTGAAGAAATAATCAGAGCCATAACGGCACGTATTCAGAAAGTATCCGTGGAGGTAAAGGACACAAATGCTGAGTCTCAACGTAATTTAATATGGCAGGCGGTTGGGTTTACATTAATAGGTGTCGTCTTGCTGTGTTTGGCGACTTATTTCGCACTTAATAGATTGATCACGAAGCCCGTAAATAAAATTGTTGATAGTCTATCTAGTGGTGCGGCAATGGTATCATCAGCTTCGACTCAAATTTTAAATTCCAGTCAATTACTTTCCGATGGTGCAACTGGACAAGCCGCATCCATTGAAGAAACTTCAGCATCTCTGGAAGAGATGTCTTCCATGACGCAGCAAAACGCCGATAATGCACATCAAGCTGAAACCTTGATGAAGGAAGCTTACAAAGTTGTTGCTAAGGCTAACCAGACTATGGATGATATGACTGCTTCAATGCAGAGGATTACTAAAACCAGTGAGGAAACTCAAAAGATTGTGAAAACGATAGATGAAATTGCTTTTCAGACAAATCTGTTGGCCCTTAATGCGGCTGTTGAAGCAGCTCGGGCTGGAGAAGCTGGTGCCGGTTTTGCCGTGGTAGCGGATGAAGTCCGTAATCTTGCAATGAGAGCAGCGGAGGCCGCCAAAAACACTTCCACTTTGATTGATGGCTCGGTCCAAGAAATAAAAAATGGGTCTGCCATTGTTGATGTAACTAACACCGCTTTTGATGAGGTCTACGAAAGCTCAGGAAAGGTGACACAGTTAATCGGCGAAATAGCAGCTGCATCTAACGAGCAGGCTCAGGGTATCGGGCAAATCAACTCGGCCGTTAACGAGATGGACAAGGTAGTACAGCAAAATGCAGCTACAGCCGAGGAGTCAGCGTCATCTGCACAAGAGATGAACTCCGGAAGCAAGCCAGATGAAGACAATTGTACATGATCTTGTAACTTTGATTGAAGGAAAAAAAGGTATGCTGTACACTTCGCATTCTAGCGAGGAGCAGGGTGGCGTTTCCAGGGACGAGACGGCCCCTAAGACAATCAATGGAAAATATGGCAATTCGCAGTCTTCGGCAAAGATAATTCCATTAACTGATGATGAGGTATTTAGTGAATTTTAATTAAAGTGATAAGAAAATGGAAACAACTTTGTAACAGTCTCTACTTCGTCTTTCCGTCAATAGCCCCTCCGTAAGAGGTAGGGGTTATTCTTATCTCAAGGTGGGGCAGTATCATTTATGCTTACTACTATGTTGCTGAACACTTCAGATGACTGAAAAGTTTGTGCTAACTCTTACAAATCAAAGTATCGAAATTGCACACTCCGACCAGTAGTCCTCAGCCGGCATTGATTGGAGCTGGCTATGGCATATAGATATTAGTCTTCAGTTGGCAACTTTAAAATTCACTCTGCGAAATACTGCCCTGGAGTTTTGCCGAGCGCCCTTTTAAACATCGAAATAAAGGCACTGGGACTATCATAGCCCAGATCAATTGCTACCGTGGTAACCGGTTCATTCAGGGCCAAGCGTTGCAAAGCTTCCAAAACTCTTATCTGCTGCCGCCATTGACCAAAGGTCAGTCCGGTTTCAAGCCGAAATCGCCTGGCCAATGTGCGACCGGTAGCTCCCACCATTTTTCCCCAATCAGCTAATGTCCGCTTGTCCCCGGGTTCAGCGGCCAGGTGTGTGTAAATCTTCTTGAGACGGGAATCCTGCGGGATGGGCAATTCCAGGGGTGCTATATGCATATCCCTGATTTGATCCAATATGACATCCATGAGCCGCTGTTGGGCGTCGGTCAACTCGCTTTGCACGGGCCAGGCAACGACATGCAGGATAAGTTCTCTAAGCAGCGGTGTCACCCCAACCACACAGCATTTTTCAGAAAGTCCGGTAACAATGTCCGGCTGAATATAGAGCGTTCGTATGGATACCGGTCCTGATGCATGGATCTGATGGTCGGTATATGCAGGTATCCACACAGCTCGCAACGGCGGTACAACCCAAATTCCAAAATCCGTTACAACCGTCATTACGCCGGATGATGCATAGAGCAGTTGCGATCGGATATGCTGGTGCATTGCAATCATGTCACCGGCGGCCACTTCCATGGCCATGCCGACAATAGGGCGCGGCAGGGCGAGGATGTCGTCCAACGAATCCCGCGGAACCGCCTTTGTCCTATTTGAGATATTTTTTGTCTTCATAGCGCAAGACGGTAACATCCATTTCGCCTATATTCAACCCTAAACAGAGGCGAATTTAATTCAGACTATAGAATTAATTGGGAACATGAAGATGAAATCCAGACCCATAGGGATACTGTCCCTCGGCCATATGGTGACCGACATTAATCAGGGCGCCTTGCCGGCGATGCTACCCTTTTTTATAGCCGCCCATGATCTTTCCTACGCCGCAGCAGCCGGCATCGTGTTCGCCGCCAATATGACCTCTAGCATCGTTCAGCCTTTGTTTGGGTATGCAGCGGATCGTTTTTCAAAGCCGTGGTTGCTGTCTGCCGGAATTCTGCTCGCCGGGATGGGTCTTGCCTTCACCGGTGTGGTTAAAGGGTATCAGTGGATTCTGGGCCTGGCGATCATCAGCGGGATAGGCATTGCCGCCTACCACCCGGAGGCGGCCAGATTGGTCAACTTTGCCGCCGGCGACAGGAAAGGAACGGCCATGAGCATTTTTGGTGTCGGCGGTACCATTGGATTTGCCATCGGACCACTCGTCGCAACGACGGCTTTGCTGCAATGGGGGCTGCCGGGAACGCTTATCCTGATTATCCCCGTTTTCGCAATGGCCTTGCTTATGGCCAGCCAGTTTTCACTATTTGCATCTCTGGCAGCCGGTGGAAATAAGGATCACAAAGATTCAAAGGCAAGATCAGCTGAAGATCAGTGGGGCGCCTTTTCCCGGTTGACGACAGTGATCGTCGGCCGATCGATCATCTTTTATGGGCTCAATACGTTTATTCCCCTCTATTGGATCAAGGTTTTGCATCAAACCTCTGCAGTCGGCGCCATTGCCCTGACCGTTTTCGCCGTTTCCGGGATTCTTGGGAATCTGTTGGGCGGGAGTCTGGCCGACAGATTGGGGCAAAAAAGGGTGTTGCTGCTCGGGTTGTTTGGATTAACGGTTCTTATGCCATTGCTGGTTTTGGTGAAGAGTGCCCCGGCGGCTATGCTTCTGCTGGTACCGATCGGGTTATTGCTCCACGGTACCTACAGCCCATCCATTGTCCTGGGGCAAACATACCTTCCAAATCGCGTCGGATTTTCTTCCGGGGTTACTTTGGGGATTGCCGTGGCGATTGGCGGCGGGGCCGCCCCCATTATCGGAAAGGTAGCCGATATTCATGGGATCGGTTACGCCCTGGCCGGGGTGGCCTGCTTTCCAGTGGTTCCGCTTATCATCGCGCTGAGTTTACCGGCCTTTGTAGACCGACGTTTGGCGACGTCATTTGGCGGTGCAAAATGAGAAACTTATTTACCATGATAAGGTCGGCAGGGTACCGACTGACTGAGATTTTCCAGAGAGTATATCTTGGCTACCTGCGGTTGCTTTGTTTTACCTTCCAAACGACTATGAGCCAAGTTCACAAGGATGATCCTAAAACGTTCATTAAAACCAGTTTGCTTGGCTTTAAGCATTGATGTTTTTGCCTGTGCCCACCGCCCGGTGCGCATGTTGGCACGCCTGTGTTGTAATTTTAATGTTTGGATTTATCTTTTTCCTATGCAGGTTGTTTTGGCGACAGCTATCACTGTCATGCGATTCGATTGTAAAGGAAAGTTAGATGAATGAGCAAATAGAAGTGACCATCAAGACCATCGGACCGGCCGATGACCATGCCGGTTCAAGCAGTGAATCGGATAGTAAAACTCCCGGCGATCGGGATACGCTCTTGTTAGATGCCTATTCTCAGGCTGTCGTATCGGTAGTGGATGCTGTTGGACCGTCGGTCGTCAGTGTCTCCGTAGGTAAAAATGGAAACAACAGGGCCGCCGATCAGGTCGGCGCCGGGTCCGGTGTAGTGATAGCCCCGGACGGCTATATTTTGACCAACGACCATGTCATCCAGAAAGCGGACTCTCTCGAAGTTGTCCTCACGGATGGCAGCCGCTATTCAGCAGCCCTCATCGGTACGGATCCGGCCACCGACATAGCCGTTATTCGGGCCAACACCAATTTCCTGCCCTGTGCCACGCTGGGTGATTCGGATGGTCTGCGCGTCGGCCAGTTGGCCATTGCCATGGGCAACCCGTATGGATTCCAGTCAACCGTGTCGACTGGCGTTGTCAGTGCCCTGGGCCGTGCCCTGCGCAGTACCCGGGGCCAGTTGATCGAAGATATCATCCAGCACACGGCTCCGCTGAATCCCGGCAATTCCGGCGGCCCGCTGGTTGATTCGGCCGGAAAGGTGATTGGGATCAATACCGCCATCATCGCCTATGCCCAGGGCATCGGTTTTGCCGTACCGGCCAATACGGCCATGTGGGTTGCTTCCCAGATCCTCAGCCATGGCCGTGTGCGACGCGGTTTTTTAGGCATTGCGGCCTGCCGCCGTCCCCTGGGGCGCCGGATGGTTCGCTATCATGGCCTCAAAGGCAACCATGTTGTTGAAGTTTTGTCCGTCGAGCCGAAAAGTCCGGCCGCAAAGGCCGGATTAAAGAAAAACGATTTGATTATTGCCATCGGCGGCACGTCGATTCAGAGCGTGGACGACCTGCACCGATTCCTGGCTGACTGGCCTATCGGAAAACCGGTGGAAATCGAAATCGTGAATGGACAAAGCCGGAAGCGTCTGACAGTTAAACCCATAGAAGCGGCCGTCTAATTCAATCAGACACTCACCTGAATATAGCGAACTACATTGAACGCCGGGGGCATCCTGGCATTCCAATAATTTTCAACCACTGTGACGTACTGAGCTACTTTTCGAATTAAATTTAAAAATGAAAAAAATTCTCATTGTATTCGGCCATCCGGCTTTCAGGCGCTCTACCATGAATACCGCTTTGCGGCAGGCGGTGGAAAACCTGGAAGGTGTGACCTTTCACGACCTCTACGCGAGCTACCCTGATTTTCTCATCGATGTACCCCGGGAGCAGAAGCTCTGTGAAGAACATGATATCATTGTCTTCCAACACCCGTTCTACTGGTATTCGACCCCATCTATAGTCAAAGAGTGGTTCGACCTGGTGCTGGAGCATGCCTGGGCTTACGGCTCCACCGGAGATGCCCTGGCCGACAAGATCACCTTCCAGGCGCTGACGGCCGGCGGCGATTTGACCAATTACAACGCAAATGGCTTGAACCTTTACACGATCAAAGAGCTGACTGCCCCGTTCCGGGCGACCGCCAACCTCTGCAAGATGGACTGGCTGCCGCCGTTTGCGGTCCTCGGCATTCACCGGGGTTTACCGGAACTGGAGCGCACCCGGCACGCCGAAGCCTATCGGCGTGCGCTCATCGCCCTGCGCGACGGCCGGATGGATCTTGAAAAAGCCCGCCGGGGCGAGCTGCTCAACGCAGACCTCGATAGCGTCATACAAGAGGCATAGACATGGAACAGTTTTTGTTGAAACTACTCATTTTCCTGACAGCCGCGGCTATTGCCGTACCGCTGGCCAAAAAGGCCAAGCTGGGATCCGTGCTTGGCTATCTCATTGCCGGGATTGTCATCGGTCCTTTCGGACTGGCCCTGATCGACGATATTGAAGCGGTGATGCATTTTACCGAGTTCGGCGTTGTGATGATGCTCTTTCTGGTCGGACTGGAACTCAAACCGTCCCTGCTTTGGCAGATCCGCACCCCGATCCTGGGAATGGGCGGCAGCCAGGTGGCGTTTACCTTTGCCGCCATTGCCCTGACCGGCGCATTTTTCCTGCCCTGGCAGCAGGCAGTGGCCGTTGGCCTGATCCTGGCCCTTTCATCCACAGCTATCGTCCTGCAGACCCTGCGCGAGAAAGGGATCATGAATACTTCACCGGGGCAGTCGATTTTTTCGGTGCTTTTATTCCAGGATCTGGCGGTTATTCCCATACTGGCCATGTTGCCCCTTCTGGCCACCGTCACGGTCCAGGCGGACGCGCACCACGGCGCTTTCTTGTTCGATATTACCAAACTGCCCGCCTATCTGCGCCTGATTGTGGTGTTGCTCGCCATCGGCCTGATCTATGTAGGCGGGCGCTATGCCAGCCGACCGGTCTTTCGTTCCATTGCCGCCACCCGGGTGCGGGAAGTCTTTGTAGCCGCGGCTCTGGCCCTGGTCATCGGTATTTCGCTGCTGATGACCGCCGTCGGTCTGTCGCCGGCCCTGGGGACCTTCCTGGCCGGGGTGGTGCTGGCCGACAGTGAATACAGGCACGAGCTGGAAAGCGACATCGAACCGTTCAAGGGCCTGTTGCTGGGCATCTTCTTCATTTCAATCGGTGCCAGCCTCAATTTTACTTTGATCAAAACCCAGGCGGGGCTGATCGGTGGGCTGGTCGTCGGGCTAATAGTGGTCAAGGCCCTGGTGTTGCTGATCATCGCCAAGATATTCAGGATGCCCGGGAACGAACGCCTACTTTTTGGAATTGCCCTGGCCCAGGGTGGTGAATTCGCCTTTGTGCTTTTCCAGTTTGCCCGGCTCAACGGCGTTCTCCCGCTCGCTGTGACCGAGACCCTGATTTCCGTGGTTGCGATTACCATGTTTCTGGCGCCGCTGCTGTTCCTGCTCCATGACCGCTTTATTGCGCCGCGTCTGCAGGAAGCCGAGCCCGAGCGAGCGGCAGATGTGATTGATAATGGCGGGCGCAAGGTCATCCTGGCCGGATTCGGTCGCCTGGGCACCGATCTTGGCCGCCTGCTCATCTCTGCCGGCATCAAACCGGTCATTCTCGATCACAACGAGGCCAACGTGGATATCCTGCGCCGCTTCGGGTTCGAAGTTTACTACGGCGATGCCTCCCGATTGGATCTGCTGGAGTCGGCCGGGGCGGGTGAGGCCGAATTGATAATCATCACGCTCGGCGATCACGAAAAAGCCATGGAACTGGTGCAGCTGGTCCAGAAACATTATCCGGAACTTAAAATCGCGGTCAATGCCGTGGACCGGAGGGCAGCCTTTGAGTTCATGGACCTTGGTGTCACCACCATTCGACGGGAGACCTTCGGAACGGCACTGACCCTGGGACAGGATGCCCTGGAGCTGCTTGGTTTCGATCCCTATGAAGCCTATAAAATAAGGCGCCTGTTTCGCAAAAAAGACAAGGAGACAATGCCGGACCTCTACCAGATTCACCGGGAGGATCTCGACAAGTACTTCTCCATGTACCAGTAGCACAATGAGAACCTGACGGAGCTGATGAAAAAGGATCGGGATATCGATATGCACGAGCTGGACAAGGCCTGGACCGCTGTAAATCCAGAGTCATAACGGCAGGCGGCGACGGTGAATCATCAAAGCTGATGAGCGCCATTTAAGGTGTTGATCTTGAATTCTGCTTTCGTTTGAGACCATATAAAGTGAGTCACCGGGCTTATTCACAAACAATAATCTTCTGCAGCATGAAGGAGCCATCCCCATGAAGCACATCCCGGAAAACCCGGCCCCGGCCGACGCCGGCGCCCGCAAGGCCGTTAAACCGGTAATCTGTTACCCTGTAGATACCCTGCCCAAACCCGATATGGACCTGTACGCAACCGTGCGGAATCGAATGGAACTGGTCGATGAGGTGGTAGTCCCGCCCCGGGATGCGCTTGCTTTTCGTGTTGCCGCCGGCAATTTCTTCCGGATTGTCAGCACAGAGGGACCCCAGGTGGGCGATCTGAATCTATGGGCGGCCGATAACCTGGCCGAACGCTTTTACAGCGGAAAAACCCGGGCCCTGCACGGCACCCACTTGAGTACATCCGACCAAATGTGGAGCAGCTTTCCGTACATGCGGCCCATGGCTACCATTACACACGATACCCTCGACTGGTATGGATTCGATGCTTTCGGCGGCGGTGTGCACGACGTTATCGGGACCCGCTGCGATCCCTATACCGGGCGATTGCTGAGCGGGCAGGAGTATCACCACTGCTGTCATTCGAACCTGATTCGGGCCCTGTCCGCCGAGACCGGCCTTTCCGCGGCGGAGGCCGAACCCCATATCCACGATGTGTTGAACGTGTTCATGTGCACGGGTTTTACAGCGGATACCCACCAGTACTTCATGAAGGCCAGTCCTGTCCGGCCCGGCGATTTTATTGAGTTTTTTGCCGAAATCGATTTGCTCGGCGCCCTGTCCACCCGTCCGGGCGGCGACTGCAGTGCAGAGCATTCCAGCGATACCGCTGCCTGTTTTCCGCTGAAAGTTGAGATCTATCAGGGTGACCCTGAAAATCTCGCGGGCTGGACCTCCCCGAGGCCTTCGGCCTATTCGCATAGTCATGGATTGTAATGCTGTTTCGTCACCCTGATTTGGGGCGTCTATTCTGTCCATAAACACCCGGTCCTCAGGGCCGGGTCAGAGATAATTGGCTATGTCAGGGGAATGGTTCCCAGGAATTCAGGCTGAAGACTGAAGGTGAAATCCATATAATAACTAAAAAAACAAATAGTTACCCAGTGCGCCGGAGCCTTTGTTTCAGAGATCGGCCATTCGGCCAGATTGGTTCCAGGTATTTACTTCAGCCTTTAGCCTTCGGCCTGGCCACCTGAACCCATTCATGCTGCCATGGTGTAATTTGGGTTCCAGTCCCCCAAAGGGCATTCCTAAACCACGTCCTATGAGCAGGATTTATTGCAACTATTTCGAATCATTTTGATTTCAAACCAGGCTGTAATTTTGTTACGGAAGGCATCCCCGTTTTCCTGATATTTGATTTTTGACAACGAGCATTTAAGGGATAGGTTTTATTCACGCGCCATTGATTTTTCGGCCGGAAAAACACTTGAAATTTAACATGGCCCGTGTATTCTGTTTGAACAGAATCCAATCAGGTCCCGGTTTTTGGATCTGTGATTCTTGCTTACCTACCTTCAAAGGGCAGGGCGCGGATGGGTTGCCCTTTGAGTATAATGCTCTCCGTCCACGGGAGGCTCCACATGTTTCAGACCAGATCTTCAGACAGGCGCAGTGGTGCAGATCGCAGGAATGGCGGGAACCCTTCGTATTCGGGTCCGGAAAGACGGCGGCTCAAGTATCGGCGGATCGGTCTTGACCGCAGGGGCTCGATGCCGGCGGTCTGTATGTATTGCGGCAGTGTGCGTGATTCTCAGGGGGATTGGACCCAGGACCAGGCTCCCCTGCACCCGGATATAAAGCCCCGAACGGGGATTTGCATAGACTGTTCCAAGGAAAAATTTCCCCAGTTTTACGCTGCCATCTGAGATAGCTACATAAGAGAGAAACCCTACCCCTTGAATGGCCTCTTCACCCATGGACGATCAGGCCCGCCCTGTCCAGGTAAGTGAGTTCCACCCATATCAATCCAGATCAAGCGGCGTTTTACACTGGTTGCATTTTACCACCCCGCGGAACACTTTATTACCGCATTCAGGGCAATAATAGCGGGCCTCTTCATCCGCAATCCACTTTTCGGTCGCGACCTCCCGACGGTAGGGAACGCACCGCAAAATCACTTTCTGGCCCACTTTCATGGAAAAGTTGTCGATATGGGCGCAGGGGAAGTCCTCGCATTCATGGCAGCCGCTATAGCCTTTAGACCGGGTGCAATCGCGGATTTCACACTGCTTGCAGTGCATGAAGAGGTCATCGGACAGGCAGCCCTTGCAGCGGATATCGGCAGTAGTCAAGTCCGCACTGTTCGGCAGCGTTCCTTTGCCGGGGACCCCGCCTTTGTAGAGATTGACCAGCCGCTCCTTGAACTTTTCATTGTTATCACGATGCGCTATATGGATTGCGCAGACGCCGCAATAAAGACCGCAGGGTGAGGCGAAAGCCGGATCAGTCTTGGCCATGTAAGTTCTCCATTCCTGATATTAATGAACAATTTTCAGGGTTAATGCTTTTTTATTAGCAGTGACCATCTGGTACTGTCCATAGCTCAGACGAAATCCTTTCCGGGCCACTGCTTTGGGAATCTTTTTGGGGTAGGGGTGCTGCGCGTCCAGGTCCAGAATATACATGTCCAGGCAGATGGACCCGTCAGCCAGGCCCCTGTAAATCAGGCGATGATGTTTAACAGTGACGGCCTCGCCTTTTACCAGGACGACCCGCTCGGCGGTTACCATGGATTTGCGCGTCGGCCGGGTAGCCTCGGCATGTCGACGGTACTCTTCCAGGCGCGCCTGGGTGTCCCCTGGTAAGGCCCTCAATATCAGCAGCATTGCCGTACCAAGGACAATTATCAGGATTATCGAAGAAACCACGCGCTGTCGGCGGGTCGGTTCCATTGGCCTGGCTTCCTAAAAGTGGTATAGCTGAATGGAACAGTTGCCATCTACGCCAACATTCTATTGATTTGAAAGCCAATCGTCAAGGGCTGATTGTGCTCAAATGGGTATTTTTTGATTGGGCCCTGAAATCATAAAAATAACTGTTAATATTATAAATAAAAATTTTTTGATGTTTCAGTGGGTTGTGCAAAAGTTCTCAATTGTACTTTCGGGCGGGATGCCGGGTCAACCTGCCGGGGATCCTCTCTTGAGACCCTGCGCCTGTCGCCTGACGTACGGCAACTTCCTTGAAAGATTGTGAGATTGCATTTCGGGGCCGCTGTATTATATTGACCGAAGTACCACATTGTGGTAATTGTGCTGGATCAGGATGGATCCACATGAGGTGCCGATAAAAATGGATGGAGGCCCATATGGAAAGCAGTGAGTTCGTTGCGTTACGGAAAAAACTGAATAAAACCCAGAAGCAGATGGCTCAGCTTCTCGGTAAATCTGTAAAAGCCGTGCACAGTTACGAGCAGGGGTGGCGTGCCATTCCGCCGGATGTGCAGCGGCAGATTTTATTTTTAGTCTCGCGTTCATATGAAGGCAGTCAAAAACGCAAACCCTGCTGGACGGTCATGAAGTGCCCTACTGACCGTAAAAAACAGTGCCCGGCCTGGGAGTTCAAAGCCGGAAAGGAATGCTGGTTTATCAGTGGGACGATCTGTGAAGGTAAAGCCAGGAAAACCTGGGAGGAAAAACTGAAAGTCTGCCGGAGTTGCGAGGTTCTCATTCCGCTGATTTCCACCGACCAGCAGTAGCTCTGGTCACTTTTTTCAGGAACCCATCAGTAAGTGCGGCAGTGCCCTGCCAGGGTTCCCTGATACGCGGGAGAGGGAAACAAAACCGACTGAAGGTTCCCGCACCGTTGCCAACCTTGTCCAATAACAGCCCGAATTCCAAACAGAAAAAGGAGCCCGTTATGACCGACACCTATAAATTCGACACGCTTGCCCTGCATGCCGGAGCGGTTCCAGACGAAACCGGTGCCCGGGGCGTGCCGGTTCACCGCACCAGTTCATACGTGTTCAGAGATACCCAGCATGCCGCCAACCTCTTTGCCCTGAAAGAGCTTGGCAATATCTATACCCGCTTGATGAATCCCACCCAGGATGTCCTCGAGCAGCGGATGGCCGCTCTGGAAGGCGGAGCTGCCGGCCTGGCCCTGGCTTCCGGTACATCGGCAATCTTTTACTCGGTGATCAATATATGCAGCCAGGGCGACGAGGTCGTATCGGCGGTGAATCTGTATGGGGGCACCTACACCATGTTCAATGACATCCTGCCCCAGTTCGGCATCAAGGTGCGTTTTGCCGATTCCCTCGAACCGGAGAGCTTCGAGGCCCTCATCAACGATAAGACCCGGATGATAGTTACGGAAACGATCGGCAATCCTGTTCTGGATGTGGTGGATATCGAGGCGATCGCCAAAATCGCCCAGAAACATCATCTGCCCCTGGTGGTTGATTCAACCTTTACCACCCCCTATCTACAGCGACCCATAGAACAGGGTGCGGATGTGGTTGTCCACTCCCTGACCAAGTGGCTGGGCGGTCACGGAAACGGTATCGGCGGGATTGTGGTGGATGCCGGCAAGTTCGACTGGACTGATTCGAAATACTCGCTCTACAACGAACCCGACGCCTCTTACCACGATCTGCGCTATGCGCATGACCTCGGCGACCTGAATCCGGTTGCTTTTATTATGCGGATGAGGTTGGTGCCCCTGCGCAACCTGGGGGCCTGTATCAGTCCCGATAATGCCTGGATGTTTTTACAAGGCGTGGAGACCTTGCCGCTGCGGATGCAGCGTCACTGTGAAAATGCGTTGAAGGTGGCCCGGTATCTCAAAGAGCACCATTGCGTTGAATGGGTCCGCTATCCCGGACTGGAGGATGACCCGGCCCATGCCAGCGCGGCCCGTCAATTTAACAACGGTTTCGGGGGCATGGTGGTGTTCGGCATAAAACAGGGTAAAGACGCTGGTGAAAAGTTCATCGACAGCCTGAACCTGTTTTCGCATCTGGCCAACGTCGGGGATGCCAAGAGTCTGGCCATTCATCCGGCAACCACAACGCACTCGCAGCTTTCCGAGGAGGCCCAGCGTGCCGGTGGGGTGACACCGGATCTGGTACGCCTTTCCATTGGAATCGAGGATGTGGAGGATATTTTAGCGGACCTGAATCAGGCCCTGGAATGTGGCTGCGCCCTATAGGTCCGGCGGGCGGATCGTCCGACATTTTTACAAGGCACCCAAGGGTGCTTCCGACCGAATATTAAATGAGCGAATATATCGAACATGATCAGCTCGGCAAGTCCGTAGGACTGGTCGAAAAAAAGACGTTCACCTTTGCCCAGCCCCCGGACGAGATGATCCTGGAAAACGGGGCCCGCCTGGGGCCGGTGACCCTGGCCTATGAAACTTACGGGGCCCTGAATGCCGATCAGGACAACGCAGTCCTGATTCTGCACGCCTTTTCGGGGGATGCGCATGTGGCCGGGTATCACCATGAAGACGACCCGCGGCCGGGCTGGTGGGATTTCATGGTGGGGCCCGAAAAGGGGATTGACACAGATCGTTATTTTGTCATCTGTGCCAATATCCTGGGCAGCTGCAATGGTTCCACCGGGCCGGCATCCATCAACCCGGATACCGGCCAAGAATACGGGCTGGATTTTCCCATGGTGACCATCGGCGATATGGTCGCAGCCCAAAAAGTACTGATCGATCATCTCGGCATCAATAAGCTGCATGCGGTGATCGGCGGGTCCGTAGGCGGCATGCAGGCCCTTGAATGGGCAGTGCGGTATCCGGAAATGGTGGAATCCGCAGTCCTGCTCGCTACCACCACCCGGCATTCAGCCCAGGCCATTGCTTTCAACGAGGTTGCCCGTCAGGCGATTTGTGCCGACCCCAAATGGAACCAAGGCGATTACTACGGTAAAAAGCGGCCGGACATGGGGCTGGCCGTGGCGCGCATGATCGGCCATATTACCTACCTGTCGGATGAATCCATGCGCCTCAAATTCGGTCGGCGGTTGCAGGACCGGGCGGATTTTTCATTCAAATTCGATGCTGAGTTCCAGGTGGAGAGTTATCTGCGCTATCAGGGCCGTAAATTCGTCGAGCGGTTCGACGCCAATGCATTTTTGTATATCACCAAAGCTTCGGACTACTACGATTTTGAACGGCAGCATGGTAATGGGTCTGCAGTGAAAGCCTTCTCGGGAACGACGGCCCGCTTCCTGGTGGTTTCCTTTACGTCCGACTGGCTTTATCCGACGTACCAATCCAGGGCTATGGTCAAGGCCATGAAAAAGACCGGTCTGGATGTGAGTTTCTGCGAGGTCGAAGCCCGCTGGGGGCATGATGCCTTCCTGCTGCCTTCGGAGCGGCTGACCGCGCTTTTGAAAGGGTTTTTAGGACATGTCAACGGCAGTGGTTGAACCCAACGGTATTCGTTTCGACCTGCGCGTGGTGGCTTCCTGGATCCACCCCGGAGCCCGGGTGCTGGGCCTGGGGTGCGGGGAGGGTGATCTGCTTTACTACCTGAAAACAAAAAAAGAGGTCACCTGTACCGGTATAGAAATCGATGAAGGCCGGGTGGCGCGTTGTATCGAACGCGGGCTGACCGTGCTCCAGGGGGATATCAATGAAGAGGTGCAGGATTACCCTAACGATACATTTGATTATGTGATTTTGACCCAGACCTTGCAGCAGATCTATGAGCCGGCCGAATTGATCAGATCCATGCTGCGGATCGGCAAACGCGCTGTGGTCAGCTTTCCCAATTTCAGTCATTGGAAAATCAGGGCCCAATTGCTGCTGAAAGGCGTTGCTCCGGTTTCCCGGCAACTGCCCTACCAGTGGCACGACACCCCCAATATTCGGGTGATCACCATCAAGGACTTTCGGCGCTATGCCGGTGAGGTCGGGTTCAAGATTCTCAAGGAAGTGGCGATCAATACCAACAACCATGACCGGAGTGGACGGATTATCGACCTGTTTCCCAATCTCCGGGCCAGTTACGGGATATTTCTTATTGGAAAGGAGTCTGCGTGAAAATTGTATCCATATCGACCAGCCTGAAAAAGGGCACTGTAAAAAAACAGGTGCAGAGCGCGACCCTGGTGGTCGAACACGGTCTGGAAGGTGATGCCCATGCCGGTCAGTGGCACCGGCAGGTGAGCTTTCTGGCGGCCGAAAGTATAGATGCCGCCAATGCGGGCGGGCTGGAGGTAAGTTTCGGTGATTTTGCCGAAAACATTGCCACCACCGGGATCGACTGGGTGAATGTTCCCGTTGGAACCCGTTTCAAACTCGGTGAAAAGGCCCGGGTGGAGATAACCCAGATCGGCAAGGAGTGTCACAACCGCTGCGCCATTTATTACAAAGCCGGGGACTGTATCATGCCCCGTGAAGGTGTTTTCGCCCGTGTGCTGGAAGGCGGCCGTATTGCCTGCGGTGATACCATTGAAGAGCTTGAGAGAGGGAGCGGGCCGACTGCCCAGCAACCGGAGGAAGTATGAATAAGGACAACACGCCACCGGAAATTCTGGAGCAAATACGCAGCCGGAAAGATGAACTTGGAGAAGACCTGCTGATATTGACCCACCACTACCAGCGCAGCTCCATCGTGGACCTGGGAGATTTCAAGGGTGATTCCTTCGATCTTTCCCGTAAAGCGGCCAACAGCAGTGCCAGCCGGATAGTGTTTTGCGGCGTGCATTTTATGGCGGAGAGCGCCCGCATACTATGCGGCGAACGCCAGACGGTCCAGATCCCGGATGAAGAGGCCGGTTGCTGGATGTCCGATATGGCCGACCATGTAATGGTGCAGCGCGCCTGGAAAGAACTGGTGGCCGAGGTGCCGGCCGACACGGTTATGCCGGTGACGTACATGAATTCAGACGCGGTTATCAAGGCCTTCTGCGGTCACGCCGGCGGAATAGTCTGCACGTCCTCCAATGCGGACAAGGCTTTTGCTTGGGGGTTTGCCCAGCGTGAGAAGATCTTCTTCTTTCCCGATCAGCATCTGGGCCAGAACACTGCCAATCAGATGGGCATCGCCCCGGACCAGAACGTTATCTGGGACCCGGCGTTGCCACTGGGCGGCAACACGCCCGCGGACATCGAACAGGCCCGCGTCATACTCTGGAAAGGGTACTGCCTGGTGCACACCCGTTTCACCATCGCGCAGATGGAATCCATGCGCAAGAAGAACCCGGGTGCTCAAATCGTTGTCCACCCCGAGTGTACGCAGGAGGTCGTAAACCTGGCCGACGCTGTCGGGAGTACCAGTTTCATTGTAGATTATGTGACCAGGGCGGCTCCCGGAAGCCGCATCATCATCGGTACGGAAATCAATCTCGTGCTGCGCCTGGCCGACGAAAACCCCGATAAGACCGTCTTGCCGCTCCGCGAATCCTTCTGCCCGAACATGTACAAAATCAGTCCGCACAAGTTACTGCAAGCCATTGAGAAGCCGGACGTCAACCTGGTAGCAGTCCCGGCCGATATTCAGGATGGGGCCGTTCTAGCGCTGGAACGGATGCTGGCCTTATAGATCCAGCAACCCCAAGATTCGAATCTCTGAATCCGGCATGTTCGCATGGCGAACGCCGCAAACAAAAAAACAAATCACAGTGACCTAAAGGAGCAAACAGAACCCTGATACTACTACCGGTGGGCCTCTGTTGCGGTCATTTGGGTCTTCGTATTTAATTGGTCTCCAAAAACTTAGGGGTGATTTCGGCTTGGAGTCTTATTTGGGGCCTGTTTCACTGCAGCTGCGCAGCCGGCAGAAATCCATAATGGCATTGGAAGCGCTCTGGTGGTCCCGCCCCAGATGGAAGTTCAGCCAGGAAGAGGTTTCGTCGAGCTCCCACATGCGCGGCGGTACGCAGCCGGTGCTTAATTCATGCTGGGCCCCTATCGAGGCCAGACGGTTGTGGGCCCGGTACCAGACACAATAACGGTCCGGGTTGACTTCGCAGCGCCCGTCCCGGCTTCCCCCGCACGCTCCGTTGCGGGTATGTTTCGGGCACCCTGATTCCGGGCAGAGAAATCCGACATGCTGGATCCCGCAATCACCGCAATGGCGGCAGCGCAGCAGTAGAAACTTGGCGGGATCTTCTATCAAACGCGCCATCAGTCGACCGGCCTGGTTTTCATCCAGATGGCGGCAGATCTTCCGGTACACCGGCGCCAGCTTGGCCTCCGGATCGAAAAAAGCCCGATGAGTTGCTTTCATTAGGTGAAAGTGGGCCCTTTCACTCAGGGAGAGTTCGGCTGTATTCTGGCCGAATTGCAGCGGGCCCTGGTTCAAGCCCGCATGGGCTTCAAAGGCATAAAAGGCACCGGGGACTGGGGAATCGAAATCAGGCAGGAACTCCTGCCAGCGATCCTCGATTTCTTCCAGGCGATCCAAGACCCTGGCCACCATTGCAAAGTTCCGGTGTATACCACCGATGTGAATGCCGCGATATCCCAACCCCTTTAAAACCGCACCTAATCGGGCGGCCCTTTCAATAGAAGCATGGCGGCCGGCTTCTTTGTCCTGCCATTCAGCCTGTACCTGGTTGTAAAGCTGCGTACTGACAATGGCACCGGGAACGTTGCCGGCGTGCATGAGGCGTGCGGATGCCGGCGTCAGCACATACACGGACCCCAGCACAGGCAGGTGCAGGCCGATCTGCTGCATGAAGAGCAGCAATTCCTGAAACTTGCGGGCATCGTAGCCAAGCTGGGTGATAATGTATTGCGCTCCGGCCGTCACCTTACGCTGCAGTTTGGCGTACTGGGCGAACAACTCGGCTTCGGTGTATTTAAAAGGCGAGACCGCGCAGCCGGTATAAAAACCATCCGGATCTCCCGATTCCGCGAGGCGTTCGTTCAGGGCTGTCAGCATGATCTGCAGATTGACGGAATCGATGTCGAAAACGGGCCGTCCCTGTCCCCCGAAACCCTGGCCGGAATAATCGCCGGTCAAGGCCAGGATATTTTTCAGGCCCATCCGGGCCAACTGCAGGGCCCGGCTTTCCATGCCTACCCGGTTGGCATCCCGGCAGGTGAAATGGACGATGGCGTCCATTCCGATCTTATAGATTTCGTAACCCAGCACATCCGGGCTGAGCGACGGATTACCGCCGGGATTGTCGGTAATGGAGACAGCCGAGATCCGGCCGTCGTCAAAGGCGTCGCGGGCGATCTCGGTCACCATGTCAACCGAGCGTCCCTGGGACTCACGCCCGGGGACCAGTTCCAGGGTGATGACAAAATGGTCGGGGTCTACAATATCATTCTGGAATACGCGCAGCATGGGTGGTTATCCCGCCTGACGGTTCAGTTGGTTTCGTCCAGGAATGCAGGGCCCGCTATAGAGTTCGGCAAACCGGGTCCCGTTGCGGCTGTTGGCCTTGTAGTAGCCGATGCATTTTTTGACGATTGCGAGGACTTCATCTTCGGTGTAAATCCCCGGCAATGGTTCGGCCAAACGCGGGTGCCGGCCAAGCTTGCCGCCCAGCAGGATCCGGTAGCCTTTCTTGCCGTCAACGATAGTGCCGGTGGGGCACTCCTTGGCGCAAAGGCCGCACTGCATGCACAATTGGCCGTCAACAATCGGTATTTCCGCATCCTCATCCAGTTGCACGGCCCGGTCCCGGCACACTTCCACGCAGTTGCCGCACATCGAACATGGCTGGTCTGTGATGGCCGGTTCGCTTGCGCCGATAATGCCGATATCTTTTATCTGCGGCTGGGAGCAGGCGTTCGGGCAGTCGGAGATCGTCACCCGGAATTCGTGGTGATACTTGAGATCCCCCGGCACGTTTGCTTTCAGAAAATCCAATAGATTCTCCGACTGCAGCAGCTTTTCAAGCCTGGCCAGCAGATTTTCACTTTCCGCCGTGCGATTGGGGCAGCCCCCGGCGCCAAAACAGGCATCCACCTGGTACCCCTTTATTTCTGAACTCATGTTGTCCAGAAATTTCTTGCGGGCCGTTTTTACGACAGCAAGGGTAACGGTGTTCCGACCGGTAAGGCGGGCTTCCTTCTCCACGCGGGCCCGGACCTTTTTCCGGACAAAGAAGGGTACTTTTTTAACCGCATCTTCAGCTTCCTGTGTCCATTGCATATCTCAATCTGCTCCTGGTGTTGTATAATGCCGGTTGATAGGCGGCCCACTGCTTTTCACAGGATAGGGCCCCTGGCGGATAATTCAAGGGCAGCCTTGCTTTTTTAGGGTGCCTAATGCAATCTATGCCGGTGGCTGCGCGGTGGCTTTGATTTATGTCAAAAACCGGTCGAAAGTTCAACAAGGCTATGCGTACGCCGGTCGATAAAAGTTGCGCCGGCTGCCGCCCTGTCTTACTATTGGAAGCAGTAAATAAGGAACGTAACTATGACCGCTCCCGAAGTGACCCAGATAAAAATCGGCAAGCACCTGTTCGGTATAATCGGCCTTGCTGATGCCATCGCGGATGTCGCCGCCGAGCATGCCGATAAACCGGAAGACGAGCTTGCCAGGCTACTGGTCGATCGCCTGGGCCACCGAAACTACATTCCTGCTAATGTAAAGCAAGCCTATGGCCAGGCATTCGTGCGTGAGTATAAAAAGGCACAAGGACAAGCAGTGGACGAGGCGGATGAAGGCCTGGTCATCAAGGTGCTGGGAGCCGGCTGCAATGTGTGTGACAGTCTTGAAAATACGATCATGGAAACCCTGGCGGATCTGTAGCTGCCGGCCGACCTGGAGCACGTGCGCGATGCGGCGCAGATTGCCGGTTATGGCGTAACCGGAACTCCGGCGCTGATTATCAACGGCCGGGTAATGTGTGTTGGCCGCAGCCCGTCCTTTGCCGAACTTAGGCAATGGCTGTTGGGAGACGCTGATAACAAGAGTACAGGAGGAAAAATGGACAAGCAGGTATTTATTAAAAACATACCGTTTTCAGAGCCGCATAAACTGGCTGAGCTGGTTAATTATGAAGAGGGGCGGGTTGTGAGCCGGACCTTGGCCCAAAACCCGGCCCTCAGCCTGACCCTTTTTGCATTCGACGCCGGTGAGGGGGTCAGTACCCACACGGCTCCCGGAGATGCCCTTGTACAGGTGCTCGATGGAGAGGCCACAATCGATATTGACGGCCAGGAGATGGTTGCGGGCCCCGGCGAGGTGGTCGTGATGCCGGCCAACGTGCCCCATGCCGTTACGGCGGTACAACGTTTTAAAATGATCCTGACGGTTGTCAAGCAGCCGGTGACGATAAAGTCATGATGAATTCGCTCGCGCGAATTCATCTGCTTTAAGTGTTAAGATTCAGGGTGAAATTAGAAACCACGAGAAGTGGTATCAAACCCTTCAATCGGATCGAAGGTCAAGGCGGATGCGGGATTTGAACCCGAGTAATACTAAAGTATTTCGAGGATTAAAATCCCGCAGCCAACGAAGAGATTCGGTTCGAGGGGAGGATTTGCAACCACTTCCTAGTCCATTTCAAAGGCCCGCTCACCATGTATGGCATTGTCGAGCCCGACAATCTCTTCTTCTTTCTCCACCCGCAGCCCGCCGGTGATGAACTTGGTTATATAGATCACCAGCAGCGTTCCGACGCCGCTGAAGACCGCTGTTCCAATAACAGATAGAAATTGGGTCCAGACTTGTCCCGGATTACCGTAGAAAAGCCCAATCGCGTCCGGGTTGATGGCTGGCGATGCAAACAGGCCCGTAGCCAGGGCGCCCCAGATACCGCACATGCCATGAACGCCGAAAGCGTCCAGCGAATCGTCATAGCCCAGTTTTTGTTTCAAAACCGCCACGCTGAAAAATCCCATGACGCCGGCCACCAGACCGATAACAAGCGCTCCCGGCAACGTGACGAATCCAGCGGCGGGCGTGATACCCACCAGGCCAGCCACAACACCGGAGGCAATGCCCAGGACCGTCGGTTTTTTACTGTGAAGCCACTCGGCAAACATCCAGGATAGCGCGCCCGTGGCTGCGGCCGTATTGGTAACCAGAAAAGCCGAGGCAGCAACACCGTCCGCAGCGAGCTGGCTGCCGGCGTTGAACCCAAACCAGCCGAACCAGAGCAGCCCGGCCCCCAGAGCGGTCAGGGCGATACTCGAAGGAAACATGGCCTCCTTGCCGTAACCGACCCGTTTACCCAATACCAATGAGAGCACAAGGCCGGCCACACCGGCGTTGATGTGCACCACGGTACCGCCGGCAAAATCCAGCGCACCGATCCGGGCCATCCAGCCCCCGCCCCAGGCCCAGTTGCAGACCGGGCTGTAGATAAACGTTGCCCAAAGCAGCGTGAAGACAATCCAGCTGGAAAATTTCATGCGATCAACGATGGAGCCCAGGATGAGGGCCACCGTGATGCAGGCAAAGGTCATCTGGAACAGCACGAAGACAAGGGTCGGGATGGAGCCCGAAAGGCTGTTAACCGTTATGCCGGCCATGAACACATGGGCCAGGCTGCCGATAAACGCGTTGCCGCTGTCGCCGAACGCCAGCGAGTACCCCCAGAGCACCCAGATCACACTGACGAGACAATAGGTAACGAGGGTCATGGCCAGCGTGTTGAGCAGATTTTTATAGCGTGACATGCCGCCATAGAATAAAGCCAAACCAGCCGGTGTCATCATCATGACCAGCGCGGTGGATACAATAATCCAGGCTGTATCCCCTGAGTTCAAGGTGTCCTCGCCAGCCAATGCGGTCGAAATCGGTACTAAGAACATCAATATGAAAAATACCAGGCCTTTTAGCTTCATGCGGCAATCTCCTTTGTCATCCTCGGTTAAATGTAATTCCAGTTCAAATTTTCCAGTGGTTATAGCAAGGCAGATGCCACCGCGAGGCAGGTTTTGCAGGGTTGTATTTATAGTGTTGATAATAAAGGGGAATCTGGTTGCTATTGCATTTTGACGAATAAAGGGGGCCGGCGTTTGAGGGATATTGATTTACAAAAAGGTTAAATTTGCGCACAAAAAGTACAGTTTTGTAAAATTACAAAATTCGAATTGGGTTCGGAGCACCGGTCAGGTTTCCCGGCAGCCGGTGGACTTGAGGTTTTCCCATATCTGAGGTAACCTGCAGACGGCGTGCCGTGAGGTAATTCAGGAAAGCCTTGCGAAAATTTCGTTCTTCAAGTGCCGGCCCTAAGTCTGGGGTAGTATCGATTCCATCCAAGGAGAAAAACATATGCACAACGATTTGCATGTCCGCCTGGCCAAACACCTGGCCGCCATGGGCATGGGGCTGCCCCATACCGAGGCGTTGGTAGACATATTGGAGGAAGTGTTTTCGACCCGGGAGGCCGAAATCGCATTGCTGCTGCCCGCTGCGGATATCCCCCTGAAAGCCGTATCCGTGGAGGAAGTGCTGCCCAATACGACTCTGGAGAGAGAGACGGTTAAAAGCACCCTGCAGGACCTGGCCGCCAGGGGCGTTATCTATTCCCGGCGCCGGGATGACGGCTCGATGGGTTATGCCCTCCACCAGGCCGGATTCGGTTTTCCGCAGGCTTTTTTCTGGAAAGGCACCAAGTCGCCTCAGGCCCGGAAAATGACCAAGCTGGTATTGAAATATTTTAACCGGGCCGTTACCCGGGAAGCTTTCGGAGGCCGGCGAACCAAGGCATATCGCTATATTCCCATCAACCAAGCATTAGACCCGGCGGTACAGGCCATCATGCCCCACGATCACATGGACACCGTTCTTGACAACGCGACCCGCTTTGCGGTGGCCCATTGTCCCTGCAGGGTGGAGGCTGATTTGATGGGCAGAGCCTGCGAACACCCGCTTGAAGTCTGCCTCAAATTCGATGAGATGGTGGACTTTCTGATACAGCGTGGGCTGGGCAAGGAGATAACACGCGCTCAGGCCCGTGATATTGTCCGCCGGTCGGCCCAAGCCGGGCTGGTACATTTCGTTGACAATGCGGCCGGTAAGGTGATGCACAACTGCAACTGCTGCGGTTGCGCTTGTTGGAATGTGGGCACTATCCGGCGTAGAAAGATTCCCCGGGATGAATTGATGGCAGTCTACTTCACTCGGGAAACGCTTGCCGAGCACTGTACCGGCTGCGGGGCGTGCGTCGCGATTTGTCCGGTCCAGGCTATCGCGCTCGAGGAGGATGTGGCGGTTGTCGACCAGCAGTGGTGTATCGGCTGCGGTGTCTGCGCTCTGCGCTGTGAGTTTGATGCGCTCCGGATCCGATATCGCGAAGACCAGGACCAGCCGGTGCCACCCGATTTCGAGCAGCTCCATATGACCATCCGTGCGGAGAACGAAAAGGCGTGATCAGAAATCTGCCTGTGCCCGTTCTTTATTCGTTCATAAGCGGGGTGCTGAGATAACGCTCCCCGGTATCGCAGATAATGGTCACCACTTTCTTCCCCTGGTTTTCCGCTCGTGCGGCAACCTGCAACGCCGCCCAGGTGTTGGCACCGGCCGAGATACCGCAGAGGATACCCTCCTGTGATCCCAGTTGCCGGGATGTTTCAAATGCATCATCGGCAGCAACCGTTATGATCTCATCGATAATATCGGTATTGAGTACATCCGGGACAAAGCCGGCCCCGATACCCTGAATTTTGTGGGGCCCTGGATCGCCGCCGGAGAGAACCGGCGAGTCGGCGGGTTCTACTGCAATGGCCTTGAAATCGGGGTTGCGCTCCTTGATGACCTCAGACACACCGGTGATGGTGCCGCCCGTGCCGACGCCCGACACGAGGATATCAACCTGCCCATCTGTATCGCGCCAGATTTCTTCAGCAGTCGTTTTCCGGTGAACCTCAGGATTGGCCGGATTGCCGAACTGGTTCGGCATATAAGCGCCCGGTGTCTCGGTGATGATCTCATGTGCTTTGGCAATGGCCCCTTTCATTCCTTTGGGCCCGGGAGTCAGGACCAGTTCTGCCCCCAGGTGCTTGAGCAGCGACCGCCTTTCCAGGCTCATGGTTTCAGGCATGGCGAGGATGAGGCGATACCCCTTGGCAGCGCAGACAAACGCCAGCGCAATACCTGTGTTGCCGCTGGTGGGCTCCACGATGACGGAGTCGGCGTTGATCAGGCCTTGAGTCTCGGCCGTCTCGATCATTGCCCGACCGATCCGATCTTTTACGCTTGCCAGCGGATTCATCGATTCCATTTTTACCAGTACTTCTGCGTCGATGTTCTTAGTGAGCTGATTCAATTTTACCAGCGGCGTTGACCCTATGGTATTACTCACATTGACGTGTATAGTCATGTCACCCTCCTCATTTGTAAATCAATTTTGGGGTTTCCATAAACACCCGGGTGTCCGGCGGCACGGACTCGGTGATCCAGACGTTCCCGCCAATGACCGAACGGGTTCCGATCGTTGTTTCTCCCCCTAAGATTGTAGCCCCGGAGTAGACAATTACATCATCTTCTATGGTCGGGTGGCGCTTTTCACCCCGGAGACGGTCCACGGTTTCCCGGGGCAGCGATAACGCCCCCAGGGTCACCCCCTGGTAAATACGGACATTACGACCAATTTCGGTTGTCTCTCCGATTACCACGCCGGTGCCATGATCGATCACAAAGCTTTCGCCAATGCGGGCTCCCGGGTGGATGTCTATGCCGGTCAGGCTGTGGGCATGTTCGGACATAATGCGCGGCAGCAGGGGGACACCCAGCTCAAAAAGCTTATGGGCCACCCGGTGCACCATCGTTGCGAAAATGCCGGGATAGCTGAAGATGATTTCATCGTGACTTTGGGCGGCTGGATCGCCGTTGAATACAGCCCGGACATCAGTGGCCAACAGATGTCGCAGGCTGGGGATGGCCTCCATGGCTTCCAGGGCCGTCTGGTTGCCCTTTTCACCGCATTCGAGACAATCCTGTCCGAACCGGAAACAGTCGTGCCGCATCACGTGGGTGATATAATCGGAAAGCATGTCATAAAGATCGGAAACCGTCTGCCCCATGCTGTACTTGAGATTGACTGGATCGATCTTCTCGCGGGAGAAGTACCCCGGGAACAATACTTCCCTGAATTTAGCGATCAGATTGCCGACGGAACTACTGGAACGGAGCGGTTCATAATCAACATGGGTAAAACATTTCGGGTCAATGCTGTTGTCAATGATCTGTTCGACGATCACCGGCAGTTTTTGCCGGTATCGCCGTAGAATTTCCGAATCCGTTTTACACGCGGTCAGTTCATTTAGCCCGTCACTCATTGGTTGTCTCCATTGTTTTCGGTATAGCCGGTGCGTGGTGTGTTTGGCGATTGGTCAGCTTTCAGTGTCACAAAGTGGTATTTCGACTAATATAATACCTAAACGGTCGGGTGCAAGACACCTGCCGGGTGAAAAAGAAGGTCGCCGGCCATACTGTTTCGAACCGGACGCGACTTTGGTCATGCCGTCGCCTCATCCAGCTTGCCGCTGTGTCCGACAGCCCGCAACTGGGCGGACAGGTATTCAGTAATTCCCGTCGGGAGGTGAACCTTTCGACGGGTGGCAATAATAAAAATCCTCTTTAATTTCAAATGATTTTATAATATAGTCATCGCCAATGAGCTCTCAAACCTCACATAGTGCCCGCCGGTCTGGGAGTCTGCCGGTCCTGGAAAAGCCGGAGTGGACGGATGTGCCGTTTGACAAGGATTATGCCGTTACCTGCAAAATCCTGGAAGAGAAAATCCTCTTGGTGGAGCCCAGAGGGTTCGCTTCCTATAATGCCCTGAAATCTTCCCGAGAGTTTGTAGACCGGGTGCTGCATGAACATTTTGGCAAAGCGGAACAATTCGTCCTCGTGGAGGATATCAGGGCCGTAGAGGGCTTTTCCAAGCGTGCCCGCAACTTTTTCATCGAGCACATCACGGCCAAACCCCAGATTGACGGTCTTATTTTCTGTTGTACCTCTCCGCCCCTGTCTCTGGGTATTAAACTGGCTTTCAAACTCAACCCGACTGCTTACGAGAAGCATCTGGTGCTGGATCGGGATCAAGCCCTAACTGTTGCCAGGCGCATTCTGGCCGGCCAGGAGGAGCGAAACCGCGAGTTGACGTTGGCTGCCGGCAACCCCCCGCCCGGTGCAGATCCTGTCCGGGATAGCGATGACGACTTTTATATCAGTACACTGGCCAGAGACGGCGGGATTACCCATTATTCGCTTTTGGAAGGGGATGTCTACCACATCCAGCCGGAAGGAAAATTACGGGCCGATAGCTTCGATCAGGTGTTTGCCAAGCACCAGGAGCGCATCCGCGCCTGGAATCTGCGGAGCAATGCCTATTACCTGGTGATGAACGGCAATCAGCTCACCGGGAGCAGCCGAAAGGCCCGGCAGCAGTATCTGGATATGATCAAGACCCTCTACCGGGATTGTCCGTTTTGTATGTTTATTTTCTATGGACTCAATGATGTCATGCAAGCCACGGTCAGTGTCTTCAGGCCCTTCGTTTCTTTTGAAGTCAATGTGGTTGAAAGCTTTGAGGACGCGTTGGCTCTAATCGGGCGGCACCGGCAAGCGCGGGCCAACCCCCCTGACAAGATGGTCGGCGAAAAGGACACCGGCGACAGTACGGCGCGTTACGTTGATCAATTGCTGCGGCATGTGGGCTGCATCAACTGGGAAATGAAGCCGGATGAATATGAGATTGAACAGATCGGCTCGGAGCACCCCTTCAAACAGGTGTTTGATGCCATTTCCATCATCAGCAACGATCTCAACGAGGCTTTTCTTGAACAACAGCGGGAAAAGAAGATCAATCAGGCGCTCTTCCAGGTTTCACACGCGGTAAATACCACTTACCACACCCGGGATCTGTACCAGGCCATTCACACTGCGATACGGGATATTCTGGACGTGACCAATTTTTATATCGCCCTCTATTACCCCGACAGCCGTGTGTTGCGTTTTCCTTATTTTGTCGACCGGGTCGACAAAGCGTTGCCGTCTTTGAAGCTTGACCATAAGAAGTCCTTCTCGCTCACGGTTGAAGTCGTAACCGGTCAATAACCGCTGCTGCTGCGCAAAAGTGATATTCAGATGATGGCCCGGCGGCGGAAGAAGAAATTATTCGGCGTTATGCCGGAAGTATGGATGGGGGTACCCCTAAGGGTCAAAAATAGGGTCATCGGTGCCATGGCCGCCCAGAGTTATTCGGATGCGGACAAGTACAATGAGAGCGATCTGGCCGTTCTCAACTCGGTGTCCGATCAGGTAGCGTTTGCAATCGAGAGAAAAATTGCGGCCTCGGCCCTGCGCCGGAGTGAACAACGTTACCGTAAACTGATTGGTCACCTGGATGATATCATTTTTTCTACCGATAAAAATAAACGGTTGGTCTATCTGAGCCCGGCGGTAGCGGAAGTTACCGGGTACCCGGCTGAGGAACTGGTCGGCAAGTCCTACGTGTCCGGTTCGGTAGATAAAGGTTCATCGCAAGGTCCCGCATCATACTTCGATATCATTCACGTTGATGACCGCGATATGGTCAGCGAGGTAGTGGGGCTCGCTCTTGAAAATCGGACGTCTTACCAGGTTGAGTACCGTATTATCAAGAAGGATGGCAAAGAAAACTGGGTCCACGAGAAAAGCAATGTGGTCCGGGATGCCCCGGGACGCCTGAGGATTGAAGGGATCATCGTCGATATCCAGGACCGGGTGTTTGCCAATGAAATCAACCGGGCCATGTTCCAGATATCCAATGCCGTCAACCGGGCCAACAGCACCGATGAACTTTTCCAGTCCATCCATGTTTCGCTGCGCAGGGTGATGGACGTAACCAACTTTTTCATCGCCCTCTATGATGAAGAAGCGGACATGATCTCATTTCCCTACTTTGTCGACTGTACGGATACAGCCAAATATCCCACAATTCCCAGAGTCAGCAAGGTCGATTCTTTGACGGCCCGGGTGATCAAGAACAATGAACTGATTTTTATTACCAAGGAGGAACGTGAGGAACAACTGGCCAAATCCGGCAAGCAGCCTTTGGGAACACCGGCAGCCGTATGGCTGGGCGTTCCGTTGCGGGTCGATGATCGGGTGGTGGGGGTCATGGCAACCCAGAATTACGACGACCCGGACAGCTATACCTACAAAGATGTGGAGGTATTCAACGCCGTATCCGGGCAGGTGGCCATTGCCATAGATCGGATGATCAAAGATGAAGAACTGCATGCCCGGGACTCTTACGTCAAGACCCTGTCCATGCAGATGGAGCAGTTCAGCCTGGTGGCGGCATCTGTTCTTTCCTCTACCGACGAGAAAAAGACGTTCCGGAGAATCAGCCGGGCGATTACCGAGTTTTCGGATTTCAGGCGTGTGCTGATTGTCATGTTCAAACGCGATGCGCCCCATCACGATATCATCGGCGACAGTGGGATCGACCGATCCCGGATCGAAGCACTAAAGGAAGCTGTGCTGCCGAAAGGCTGGTACAAGGCGATCGCCCAGGCCGGCACCCGGGCGGGGCAGTTTTGTCTTTACCTGGAGCATGCCCAGGAAGAATTGTTGAACCCGTTTTCCATATCCGGGGCCGATGGGGGTGAAGAAAAAACCGGGCAGTCCTGGCAGCCTGCCGACCACCTGATTGTGCGGATGAGCGACGAGAACAATCTGCCTGTCGGGTTCATCCTGGTCAGTAATTCAAAGACCGGCCGGCGGCCCTCCGATGTTACCGTCCGGCCCCTGGAAGTGTTTGCCAGTTTAATTGCGCAGATCATTTCATCCCGTAGATCCCAGGCCAAGCTCAAGCGGGCCAAGGCCCGTGCCGATACCGCCAATCGCGGCCTTTTGATCCTGACGCGGCAGCTGGAACAAGCCATGGCGCGGACCAATGAAATGGCAAAACAGGCGGCCATCGCCACAAAATATAAAAGTGAGTTTTTGGCTAATATGAGCCATGAGATCAGAACACCGATGAACGCGATTATCGGTTTTGCTGATTTAATGCTGAAGACGGATCTGGATTCCAAACAACGCAGTTACCTGGACCATATCAATAGATCCAGTCGCTCCCTGCTCACGATAATCAACGATATTCTCGATTTTTCCAAAATCGAGGCCGGGAAACTGGTGCTCGAAAATCGCGATTTCAGTATTGATGAGGTCTTGCAGGAGCTGTCCGGGATGTTCTCCATGAATGCCGATGACAAGGGTGTGGCGCTTTCCGTGTCGGCCGCACCCGGTGTTCCCCGGATGCTTAAAGGGGATTCGCTGCGGCTGCGGCAGGTAGTTATCAATCTGGTGGCGAATGCCGTAAAGTTTACGGGCAGAGGTTCGGTCTCGGTCCTGGTGGATGTTGATACAATCGATAAACGCAGTGTCGACTTGCTTTTCTCCGTCAAGGACACGGGCATCGGCATAGATTCCGAGCAGATCGATGGTCTGTTTGATTCCTTTTCGCAGGCAGATGGCTCCGCCACCCGGCGATATGGCGGGACCGGCCTGGGCTTGGCAATCTGCAAACAATTGGTTGAGATGATGAACGGACGGATTTGGGTAGAGAGCGAAACTGGCCTGGGCAGTTGCTTTTTCTTCACCGTTCGGTTTGGTGTCTCCGATGGATCCGTACGCGACAGTACGGAGCGCTACAACAGCCTCAAGCACCTCAAGCTGTTGATTGCCGATGATGACCGAAAGTCCCAGCGCAAACTATTGGAAGCGTTGTCAGCCTACAATGTGCGGGCAACAGCCGTGACATCCGGCAAAAGTGCTATCTTTGAACTCTCCGAAGCCCAGGCTAGTGAGCCATATCAAATGGTCCTAGTGGATTGGCAAATGCCGGACATGGACGGCATCGAAACCGCACTGCGAATCCGGGCCGATAAACGTTTTGACCAGATTCCGATTGTGATGATGACTGATTTTGATCGGCATGAACTGTTGCGCCAGGCGGACCACATCGATATCGCCGGGGTGATTGACAAGCCGGTCGACAGCAGCCAGATGCTAAATACCCTGCTGCATGCTATCCACAAACAGCCGGTGATATACAGCGGTCGTCCCGCCGGCACCAAAAAACTCGTCCGCCGGACCGAAGAGTTCTACGGCGCCCGGGTACTGCTGGTGGAAGATAATATCATCAACCAGCGGGTTGCTTCGGAAATTCTCAAGAATGCCGGGATAATGGTGGATACCGCCGAAAATGGGGAAGTGGCGGTTCAGAAGGTTCAGACCACCGACTATGACACCGTGTTGATGGATATCCAGATGCCGGTCATGGACGGTTATGAAGCTACCGGCCTGATCAAGCAGCTTCCCGGCGTTGTGGCGCCGCCGATCATCGCCATGACAGCGCATGCGATGAAAGGGGATCGGGAAAAATGTCTCGACGCCGGCATGGATGACTACATTTCGAAACCGATCGATTCTGAGAAACTGCTGTTTACCCTGTCAAAATGGATCCCTGAAAAAGCGACGGCCGGAGCAGTGATCATTGATGGTCTCAGTGGTGCCGAACCTGAGACCGACATCGACGCAGCAGCATCATCGGTTGACGACCTGCCCGGTATCGACCTGGAGCAAGGGTTGCAGCGGCTTGGCCAAAACAGGGAGCTGTATCGTCTGATCCTTTCTGAATTCAGACAAGAATACAGGGGCGCAATGACGCAGCTGCAGCGGTTTTTGGACGAAAACGATCGGGAGGGCGCCATACGTTACGCCCATACCATCAAGGGTATGGCCGGGAACCTGAGTGCCGTCGGTTTGGCAGATGCCGCCCTTGAATTAGAGATGGCCCTCCAGGAGAGCGCCGTTGAAGACCATACGCCTTTTATCGAGCAGTTCGGAGATGCATTGCGGCAGTTTTTAGATACGGCCCGGCAGGTCGAAAAATTCCTGGGGGACCAGTTGGAAAGTGCCTCGCCTGAATCGGACGGGGCCGAATGACCAGACCTATGAATACTGACAGCGCCGCACAAAAGTCCATCGTTATAATCGATGACCATCCTCTTTTTCGAGAAGGTCTCAAGTCGATTATTGCCCGCGACCGGCACTTCGTCGTTGTCGGTGAAGCCGGGGATGCACGGAAAGGATTGGAAACCGTAAAGAAGCACAACCCGGACCTGGTCATCGTCGACATATCACTTCCGGATAAATCCGGCATCGAGGCAGCCCGGGCCATTCGGGGCCGGTTTCCAAATACCCGGATCATAATTGTCAGTATGCACTCCAAAATCGACTATATCGTAGAGGCTTTTCAGGCCGGGGCAACCGGGTACATCGTCAAGGAATCGGCATCCGACCGCTTGATCCTGGGGCTCGAAACCGTTTTGAACGGCGAATATTTCCTGGACAGCTCCATATCGCATGCAGTTGTGGAAAAACTGCTGAAAGAGCCGCTTAAAGACACCCGGGTAGAAGATGCCGACTACGGCTCGCTGACCCCGCGGGAGCAGGAAGTGATGCGCCTGCTGGCGGAAGGTTTCGCCGTAAGGGAAATTGCGCAAAAACTCTATATCAGCCCGAAAACAGTTGAAAATCATCGATCCAACCTTATGCGTAAATTGGGACTGCGCAATGCCATTGAGTTGGCCCGCTATGCCGCCCGTCTCGGCCTGATAGATGTCGACCTCTGGAAGGATTGAGCTGCCGGCAACAACCGGCTCCCAGATAGATCCTTAATCGTAAACCCCTATACACGCAGCTCAGGTTACAATCCTCGCTCTGTATACCACTTGCCTCTTTTGGCGCCTTATAATTTTTGCAGCAAAAACAAATAGATGCGATCTGTTTCAAGATGGTATGTTCATAACCCGGGAGATTCTCCCGATTCCAGGGTGATTCCCCTATTAAAATGAGCGATGTCCCGATGGACAAAGATGCTGCTTCAGGCAATAGTAATATCGTACTGCACTAAACATCGACTGCCTTGACCTGTCATCAATTCCGAACTGACCGAATCTTAAGCATCAACATTGTAATGAGGGAACACGGGCAATGAAAGCTTGTGACCGGATACCGGTATCCGTTAACGGACAGGCTCCGCGCAGCGGACACCGGGCCAAAGAATCGAAACCGGAATACAGCCGCAGGAACGAGAGGTTGAATTACCTTGATCTGACGGTGCTGGTCCGGAGTGTGCAAAGATCGGATGGCCATTCGGACTGTTTCCGACGCGGGTTTTGTGACTGCGACCAGCTGGATTGCCCTTGGCGAGAACAATGCTTTCAAAAAGGGTAAACGCACTGTTGGGAGATGTGCACAACGGGGAACGTTTCTTAACCCATGGAGGCCTTATGGAGAAAAGCAACTATTCATATGCGGAGGGACGGTATGGGGCGTTCCCTTCCTATGCATTCAAACTGGACAATCACGGGAAACCGAAAACGGTCAAGGTTCCATCCCCGGCTGTACTGCATATTTCAGGCAAGCGGACAGACAGAAGGAGCTACCGGCGGTATCCGGCGGCAAGCGGCGCGTTCGCCCTGCTGCGGTCGCAGACTCAGATCATTACCGATATCAACTCCATGTCAATGGGGGACATTGCGTTTGCGGTTATGCGTTCCAATCCTGCCAAGATGGGGCAGATTGTCAATATAAGCATGGGAGGCCTGGTTTTTCAGTATGCGCTGGACGCACAGGGATCTGTTAAACCCAGTTGTTTGGATATCCTCCTGGCTGATTGCCGCTACTACCTTGATAGTCTCAAATTCGAGTTGGTCGATGATGTTTCCGCTCCCGGTGAATTCGAGTTCGATTCCGTCCGGACCGGTCTGATCTCGTTGAAATTCAAGGATTTGACTGCTCGCCAGAAAAAACAGTTGTCACATTTTCTCAAGCATCACACCGACACCGCTTCCTGAGTTGGGCAGGGCCGCCCGGCACTGACCCAACGGTTTTCTCCACTCTAATGGCTTCCAGGTCGTTATTCTCCGTACCCAATTGCTTATTTAAAATTGATTGATTCTTTTTCTACCTGTTCGCCCGACCGGGACAGATAAAGAAAGGAGGCGACCGCATGTTATCTAAAAGCCGTTCTACTTTACAGATTGTAGAGGAACAAGTTCGCAAGTGGCAATATACAACCGCAGGCCAGAAGGCCGTCAAATCGAAAATAACCGTTATCACCATTTCCCGCGAACCCGGAAGCGGTGGCAACCTGGTAGCCCAGGGGCTTGCCGATAAACTGGGATTGGACCTGTTTCACCAGCAGGTGATCCATGAAATGGCCAAAAGTGCCAATGTCAGTGAAAGATTTGTGAAAACACTGGATGAAAGGGCCATGAATGTCCTCGATGAATGGATTGCGGCGCTGGTCGACGCCCGGCACCTGTGGCCCGACCAGTACCTGCAGCATCTGATGCGGGTAGTGGGTATTATTGGACAGCACGGCAGTGCAGTCATGGTGGGAAGAGGGGCCAATTTTATTGTTCCGCCGGAAAAAAGGATGCGGGTCCGGATCATTGCGTCCATGGATTTTCGCATCAAGCACGTAGCCAGAACGTTCAAGGTATCCCCCAAGATCGCCAGGCGCAGAGTGGTGCGGACCAACTCTGACCGCCGGGCATTCATCCGGAAATATTTCAATGCGGATATCGATGATCCAGCCAACTACGACCTCATCATCAATACCGAAACCACCGGCATTGAACCCGCGGTAGATGCGATCATCGGGGCCTTGGGGCGCGGCAAGGATTTACTCCGGCAAGCTGCTTGATAAAGGGGGTGCAGGGTTATGAAGATAGAGAAGATATTGTTGCCGGTAGACGGTTCCGATTTTTCATTCAAGGCAACCGAATACGCACTTGATTTTGTGCAGTCCAACGGGGCCGATATCATATTGATGTATAGCCATAAGCCTTTTCCGTCATTTTTGGGTGAACCCTATTTTCAGGAAGTGCATGACAAAATTATGAACAACGCACGCGAAATGATGGAGCCCTACAAACAAAAGTTTGCCGCTGCCGAGATCCCGGTTGATGAAAGGATCCTGGAGGGGGCCCCGGGGGAAAATATCTGCCGGGTTGCCCAGACCGAAAAGTGCGACATGATTATTATGGGTTCCCGCGGATTTACCGATTTGAAAGGGCTATTTCTGGGGAGTGTAACCCATCGGGTGCTGCATGAGGCGCCGTGTCCGGTTTTGGTAATCAGATAGAAACGTGTTCTAAGCGGCATCTTTTGGCCCGTGGCCGCATTCTCGCATCCTGGCAATCCTCGACGTAGTTGGTCTACGCCTCCGGTTGCCAGGATGCTGCGGCCTTGCCACGAACCAAAACCTACCGCTTAGAACACGTTTCATTTGGCAGATCTATGTGGCATTTTCATTTCAACTCTGGAGTATTAGCGGTGACTGCCGCGTCCAAGGCTGCTATTGCGAATAAGACACGGTTTGTTGGAGAGTAATGTTCTGTCTTCCCATTTTGTTTGACATTTAGAGGCCTGCTGTGAACGGAGCCGGGATCATCCTTTGCCGTGGACCGAGAGGATGTCCAGTTCATCGGGTTCACGCAGGGTAATCGTCTTGCCTTCCACCTTGATCAGCCCTTCGCTGGTCATCTTCGCAAAAATCCGCGACAGTGTTTCCGGAATGGTACCCAGCAGGCTGGCCAGTTGCCCTTTGGATATGGGCAGGGTTACCTGTTCCGGATTTTGCTGTTCCCGCGAAAGAAAAAGAAGATAGGTAGCCAGGCGCTCCGGTACCTCTTTGAGGGACAGGTTTTCCACCTGCACCGTAAACTGGCGCAGCCGGGTAGAAAGCACGGCCAGCATGTTGAGCGCCAGGGAGGGGTTGGCGTGAATCAGGGCGATAAACCGTGTCTTCGGAAAGAAGGCCAAAACGCTCTTTGCGATATTCTGGGCATTGGCCGGAAATGGCTTGCCCGTAAAGACAGGAACTTCTCCGAATGGTTCTCCGGGCCCGAAAATGTGCAGAATCTGCTCCTTGCCTTCCGCGGAGACCTTCGAGACTTTCACCTTGCCTGCCAGCACAATGTAAAACCCGTCGCCGGCATCCCCATCCATAAAAACAGTGTCACCCCTGTGGTACTCTTTTTCAACGGCAATGCGCCTCAATTCGTCCAGATGCTCAGGTGGCAATCCGTTAAAAAGAGGAGCATTTTCAATCATATGGAGACGGTTAGGCATGGGTCCTCCGACTTTTTTGATTTTTTTCTCGATATTGACATAAGTCAAGGCGAGCTTAAGGTGGTTCAGGTAGATTGCCCCTAAACATGGAAACAATGTCTGAAATACACTTTTTGGAAAAAAATTTAAACAGAAAAACAGGAGGAGAGTATGTTTTGTTTTCAGTGTGAACAAGCGGCCAAAGGCGAAGGTTGTACCAAGATCGGTGTGTGTGGCAAAAAGCCCGAGGTTGCTGCCCTTCAAGATCTATTGATTCAGGCCACTAAGAGACTCAGTGTTTATGCCGCTGCCGCGCGGGAAAAAGGGATTGTGGACGATGCGGTAAACCGGTTTACCTGTGAAGCTATTTTTTCAACCTTAACCAACGTTGATTTCGACCCGGAGCGGTTTGTGACCTTGATCAACGATGCGGACAAATATACCCAGCAACTGATGGAAAAAACCGGTGATGTCGACGGCGCACCCGCCTTCACCCCCGCCGACAGCCTGGAAGGGCTGGTCGCCCAGGGCGAGGCGGTCGGGATTAAAGCGGACCCTGATATGGATGCCGACATCCTATCCCTCCGGGAACTGCTTATATATGGTATCAAAGGTCTGGCGGCTTATGCGGACCACGCCCGGATCCTGGGCCAGGAAGATGATGATGTCTACGCTTTTATCCTTCCGCCATGGCGGCCACCCTGGACAAGACCCTGGGCGCCGATGACCTTGTAGGGCTGGCGCTCAAGTGTGGTGAAGTGAACATCCGGGCCATGGAACTGCTGGATGCCGGCAATACCGGCACCTACGGCCACCCCGTGCCGACAGCTGTTCCTCTCGGCGCGAAAGCCGGCAAGGCCATTCTGGTTTCCGGACATGACCTGAAGGATCTGGAAGAGATTCTGAAGCAAAGCGATGGTAAGGGCATTAACGTCTATACCCATGGTGAAATGCTGCCCTGTCACGGCTATCCGGAATTGAAAAAGTATTCCCATTTCCACGGGCACTACGGGACTACCTGGCAGAATCAGGCCAAGGAATTCGATGCATTTCCCGGTGCCATCCTGATGACCACCAACTGTATCCAAAAGCCGCGTGACAGCTACAGCACCAACATCTTCACCACCGGCCTGGTTGGCTGGCCGGGCGTGACCCACATTGCGGACAAGAATTTTACCCCGGTTATTGAGAAAGCACTTGAACTGCCGGGATTCGCAGAAGATGTAGACGGAAAGTCCGTCATGGTCGGTTTTGCGCGCAATGCCGTCCTCGGGGTAGCTGATAAAGTGATCGAGGCTGTTAAAAGCAAAGCCCTGCGCCATTTCTTCCTGGTGGGCGGTTGCGACGGTGCCAAACCGGGGCGTAACTACTATACCGAACTCGTTGAAAAAGTACCGGACGATTGCGTTGTATTGACCCTGGCCTGCGGCAAGTTCCGCTTCTTTGACCAAGACCTTGGCGATATCGGTGGTATTCCGCGGCTGTTGGATGTCGGGCAGTGCAATGATGCCTATTCGGCGGTCCAGATAGCCCTGGCCCTGGCCAATGCCTTCGAGTGCGAAGTAAACGACCTGCCGCTTTCCATGGTGCTTTCCTGGTACGAGCAGAAGGCGTGCGTTATTCTGCTGACGCTCTTGCACCTCGGTATCAAGGATATTCGTCTCGGGCCTTCTCTGCCGGCATTCATTACACCCAACGTACTTGACGTGCTGGTAAAGAATTTCAATATTATGCCCATATCCACGGTCGACGAAGACCTCAAGGCGATTCTTGGATAAACTGATAACACCAGGCCTGCTCCCCGCCTTGCGACGGGGGGCAGGCCGTCATCCGGCCCGAACCTGCAAGTCTAGGCGCCGGTTACGGGAGGTTTACTATGAAATGCCCAGGACAGGATACGCAATACTGGAAACCCGGGGCTATTTACGATGCCAAATGCCCGAAGTGTGAAAAAGTTGTCGAGTTCTTCAAGGATGACACAACCCGCAAGTGCTCCCATTGCGGTCATCGGTTCATAAATCCTCAATTGGACTTCGGTTGTGCATCCTACTGTCAGTTTGCCGAGCAGTGCATCGGGAATCTACCGCCGGAGTTGATTGCCCAGAAAGAAGATCTTCTGAAGGATCGTGTGGCTATTGAAATGAAAAAATACTTCCGGGCCGATTTTAAGCGGATAAGCCACGCGGGTCGGGTTGCCCGCTATGCCGAACGAATCGGTAAAAGCGAAAACGGCAACCTGGCTATCATACTGGCATCGGCATATCTGCACGATATCGGTATCCTGGAGGCTGAAAAAAAGCATAACGACGCTGCTGCCGAACACCATGAAGCTGAAGGTGTTCCGATTGCCCGCGGCATTCTCGAGAAACTCGGTGCAGCCGAGCCGCTGGTAGACGCTGTGTGCGATATTGTAGGACGCCACCATAACCCTCAGGAAGACGATTCCCTTGAATTCAAGGCTGTCTACGATGCGGACCTGATTGCCAACCTGGAGGGTGAATACGAAGAAAAAATGGTAGACAAAGATGAAATCCGGGAAGCGATCGAAAACCAGATGCTGACCAGCGGCGGTAAAAATGAAGCCGAAAAGGTTCTCCTTGGCTAGAGATTGTTACTGAATACTTAATAGGAAACAGTCCCCTTTACACTCGCTGTATTAAAACGGAGAAACGCTATGAAAGTAAAAAGAAAGATTATCCATATCGATGAGGAGCTTTGTGACGGCTGCGGAAATTGTGTCCCCTCCTGTGCGGAAGGTTCCCTGCAGATTATTGACGGCAAGGCCAAAGTCATAGCCGATAACCTGTGTGACGGATTGGGGGCCTGCCTGGGTGAATGCCCCCAGGGTGCCCTGCAGATCATTGAGCGCGAGGCTGAAGAGTTTGATGAAGAGGCCGTGGAAGCCCATCTGGCCAACCAGGCCCAGGCCGAAGCCGTCCAGGCTCCCGCACAGGCCCATGGGCACGGACCGGCCGAGATACCTTGCGGCTGCCCCTCGACCCAGATGAAGACGTTCCAGCCTGTCGGCAGCGCGCCCCGGGCAACCGGCGGTGCCTCTGCGTTGACCCATTGGCCGATTCAAGTTCACCTGGTACCGCCGACGGCGCCCTTCCTGAAAGGTGCCGATCTCCTCATAGCTGCGGATTGTACACCTTTTGCATATCCGGATTTCCATGAAGTGCTGCTTAAAGATCGGGTGCTCATGGTCGGCTGCCCCAAGCTCGATGATGCTCAGGCGTATATCGATAAGTTCACTGCAATTTTCAGCCAGTCCGGCGTTCGCAGTATAACCACGGTGATGATGGAAGTCCCCTGCTGTTCCGGTCTTTCCGTGATTATCCGGCAGGCCCTGGAAAACGCCAAGGCCAACATTCCTCTCGAAGAGGTCATTATAAGTACCCGCGGTTCCCTGCTTGAAGACCGTAAAATCTCCTGATGTATGTGGTCAGCACACCGCGGTAGGGGGTTTTGACAGGTTGGCCCGCTATACTGTATAATTGGCTACCGAATTTCGGGCAATGTGCTTGAAATCCAACTTTTCAAGTGGACGCGGTGTCGAGGGGCGCGTGACAAAACTGACCGATAAGCAGTTTCGAAAATATTGTGAGCTCGTTTACCGTGAAGCCGGCATAAACCTGACTGATGAGAAGCGGGAATTGCTCAATGCCCGGCTTGCCAAGCGACTGCGCAAGACCGGCATCCAGGCTGGTGAATACTATGAGCTGATTCAGAAAGATGCCGATGAACTGTGGCGTTTCCTGGATGCCATTTCCACCAACCATACCTATTTTTTCAGGGAATCGAAAAGTTTTCGGTACCTGTCAAGCTCGCATCCCGATATCTGGTGTGCGGCTTCATCCAGCGGCGAGGAGCCCTTTTCCCTGGCGACTTACTGTCTTGACCAGGGATTCACACCTTCGATTCTGGCGACCGACATCTCCATGACCTGCCTGGCCAAAGGGCGGCGGGCGATATATCCCAAGCAAGCTGTCAAAAACATTCCCAAACACATGCTAAAGGCCTATTTTCAGAAAGGTCTGGGCAAGTGGGATGATTACATCAAGGTAAAGGATGGCGTCAGCCGTCTGGTCCGTTTTGAACGTTTCAACCTGCTCAAGGATACCCCCAATACGCGTCGGCAGTTCGATATTGTTTTCTGTCGGAATGTCATGATTTACTTCGACAACCCAACCAAAGAATTTGTGGTTGAAAAGCTCTGCCGGGTACTGAAAAAAGGCGGGTACTTTATCATCGGGGGTGCCGAAAGCTTGAGCGGACTACAGCATGGCCTCAAGTATATCGAGCCCAGTGTGTATCTTAAAACCTAGCAGCTATCTCAAAAAAATCTTCTCGTCTCTTTCCCCCCAGCACTCCAATACTCATTGCAGACACTGCATGAGTCCCATGCACCAGGGGCAATCACCGCAGGGGACTTCCATTGCGAAGCAATCATATTCAAAACCTTCATTGGTAATCAGGTCGCACGGACCCACGTTACAGTTGCTGCAGTACGGAAAGTCGTAATTGGCCACTTCCTTCCGAAATTCCTGATAAGCATCCACTTTCCAGATATCCAGAATGTCCTGATCCGGTACACGGCCGAAAGATTCGTGCGCAACCGGCTTTTCCCGGCCGTCGAAATAGCAGTGATATTGGTGCCAGAGCATGTAGCATGGGTATATACGGCCGTCCCAGGCGAGGAAGATACTCCGGTTCTGAACGAATTCACACTCACGCTCAAAGCGGGGGTGCAGAGCCGGCAGCTTCAGGTCCAGATTATACCGGGCCGCGCACTCGCGGGTTTGATCGAAAACCGCCTCCACTTGCCGGGCGAGGGATTCATCGAAATTCAACAGTTTGCGAAAGTGAAAAGGGATCTGCCGGGCAGTTGCTTCCGAGATCATGTCTTCCACGAAATCAATGAGAGCCTGTTCATCCGCAGATCGGACGTACTTCCAGCGTACGTTTAGATACTGCTTCAATTCAAATCCGAGCTCCCTTGCTTCAGTTTCCTTTTTACGGAAGAATTGCAGCGAAGCATCGGTATTGGCCGAATACAGCGTTTCGTCCATAACGGCTTCATCATAAGGCAGCATCTGGCTGACGATGGCAAAGTCGGCCCCATTCAGGGCTGCCTGTTCAATCGCCCGGGGCAGTTCCGTCAGGTTGTTGCGCATCAGTACGTATTCAACCCCAAGCTGCATCCGGCTGGCCTGCAAGGTTTCCTTGGCTTTGCGGACAGCCTGGAAAGCACTCTCCACACTCGCCATCTCAGCCCCGCTGCGATTCAGCTGCAGGGTACGGCTGCTGGCGGCATCCATGGATATGCAAATCTTGCTGATCCCGGCATCTATCAGGGCTGCTGCCCGACTGTAGTCCATGAGATGTCCGTTGGTCTGGAGGCCAATCCAACTCTCAGCGGGCAGGCGCGCGTGGGCGCTGGCGATCATCTTTTCCAATTGGGGATGCAGCAGGGGTTCTCCGATCCCCGAGAATACGATTGTATCGAGGTGGGCGAAAATATCGGCGAGCACCTCGAAACGGTCCGGCTCCAAAAAGCCCTCCACGATGCCGTTTCCCTGGCTCTGTTTGACGCACATCCGGCATTTTAAATTGCACAATGTGGTCGGTTCGACAAAAAGTTTAGCGGGATAAGCCTGCGTTCCCATGGGTTGCTTGCCTCTAACACCGGTAAGTGTTCACAAACGACTGCTTCTCCATCTTTACCAGAATATCCCCTGCAAACCATGATTTCCTTGACTTAGGATAACTTTCAGAGATTTTTCATACGTTGCGTCCCGGTTGCAGCGGGGGGCTTTGAGTTCCAGTACCGGCAGCGGAAACATCAGTTGACTGACTGCATCCCTTGCCGCAGATCACCCGAACCAGGCTTCAATCTGGAGCAATGCCAATAAAAAAGGCAGCCGGATATAGAATCTGTCCGGCTGCCTTGGGTTTATATTGGAAAACAGACTAAATGGCGTCTTTGAGTTTCTTGCCCGGCTTGAATTTTATAACGTTCGTGGCCTTGATCTTAATGGTTTCACCAGTCTGCGGATTGCGGCCTTTACGGGCTTTGCGCCGGGATTTCTGAAAGGTGCCAAACCCCACAAGAGTTACCTTGCCGTCTTTTTTCTTCAAGGACTTTGTTACCCCGTCGATAAATGATTCCAGCGCTACACCCGCGGCTACTTTGGTGATTTTTGCATCCTTGGCCATTTTTTCAATCAGTTCTGCTTTGGTCATCTGTTTTCCCTCCCTGGATAATTTGGTTTTCCCTTTTTTCGCCCGATAACAAGGATTAATTCTAAGCGGAAAAAAATTTATGTCAACAGATAAATCACCGCCATTCGTGATTTTATGAGCACTGACCGATCCCGGGCAAGCCACTTTTGAAGGGCATTTGCAAAACCGGTGCAATGGTTGGTATGGTTGGTTCGCAGCCCGTGTTTTGAAGCGCGGCCTGCCCCGCCTGACAACCCTTCCCGGTTTTAGGGATATACTCTGGCGATTTCATTGGATTAGTGTACATCCGTAAACAGTATCTACTTGCCCGGCTTAGCCTCTATTTATCTATGGGTTGGCTCATACGGCGTTTTTCGGGCCTCGCCGAAGCTTCGTCCCGCAAGCGCTGATTGACTCAAACCCGCCTTTTGGGGAAGCGCATTGAATTGGCGGCCGGCGGGCTGTATTTAGCCTTTCTGCCTGTATTTGCGGATGGCATCCAGGAGTCCGACCGTCCCAGTCATCATGTTGTCACCCCAGGGCGCACCATTTGCATAAGACAGATCTGAATCATTCATCAAGGCCCGTTTGGGACCTGTGGCGAGGATAATTTCGTTATCTGCAAAAGTGAACTGTCTTCGCGAAAAGCACCATGCCCGCCCTCCTTCAGAATATCGGCATGCGCCAGGCGGCCCTCGGGGAGGGCCTGCAGCAGACGGTCCAGCTTGGGAGCATTGATATCATGGGTATGATATTCAAAGAAGCCGGCGATTTCTCCATCAATCAGGGCGGCTCCGACCGTGTGGGACGTCGCAATATCCAGGACCATGAAACGGGAAAGCGACCGGCAGAGCGGGTCGCAGCAGGCCCCGGCAATAGCGGCCATACCGCTGTCCATCACATATATTTCGCGGGTCGGTACGGCACGGGCCGTCCGGGCCAGGCTGCGCAGCCGATTGAAGGTGGCCGGGATCTCATCTTCCGGATAAATCAGCGTATGCGGGAAGGGTGACCGGTTCAGCGCATCTGCAAAGAGACGATGACGGTAGTCCAGGTGGGAAACACCCCGCGGCGCAACTCCGTGGTCCTGGGCGCACACACCGACGATGTCGAATTCGAATGGAATACCCAGTCCTTCCACAATACGACGCAAACGATCCGGCTCAATGTCTGCTATGGCTATAGGCGTATAGGCCGGGTCGGTGGACAGCCGGCGCGCCTCTTCGTCGGAGACAAGCGTAATGCCGGCAGCGGCAACCCGCTCCGGATCATGGTGCACGGTTGCGGCAGCCTCCCTGGTCATAGCGACCGAATGCGTTGCGGCCCTGGCTTTCAAGACCGTGGAAACCCGCCCGCCGCCCATCTCTACACCGGTTACCACCAGGTTTCCCGGTGTATTTTCCAGCCGGGCGGCCGTGGTCCGCACCGGAGACATGACAACGGATTTGAAGTGTTCACCGGTAGCGGCATCATAGTACAGCAGGTCCAGGATCCCGGCGCCTATATCGATTAACAAGTAGCGTTTCATACTGTCCATTTAACATCATTTTTACGATTTTTAAACAGTTGCTCAGCAGACACCCGGTAGAAAACGGGTGAGCCGGTATCCCGCTAATGTCGGTGGTTGGCTACTACATATTGAATTAATATATTGACAAGCGCTATATATTGTGTAAGGCTTAAACCGGTTCGATTGTTAAAATTGCAATAAAGTTTGCTACTTAACCAGGTGATAAAAAACACAGACCGTGTTGGAGATTATGTTCCCGTCTGTTTTTCACCAAAAGCCAAAACCCCAACCCTGACCCCCGCAGCCTGGGACGCGCTGCCGGGGTTTTGCTTTTTGGACGGGACAGCCCAAGGAGTGCCCGCATGATGATGCCCAAGCTATTCGTTCTTGATACCAACGTGATTCTCCATGACAGCTCCTGTCTTTACGAGTTTGAAGAACACGATGTGGTGATCCCCATAACCGTTCTGGAGGAATTGGACCAGTTTAAAAAGGGCAAGGGCATCTTGAACTTTCATGCCCGCGAGTTTGCCCGGGCGCTCGACGCGATCAGCGGTGACCGGATTTTTAACGGCGGCGTAGAAATCGCGCCAGGCAAGGGCAAACTGGTTGTCCGGCTTGAAAACGGATTTCACGACAAACTGAAGCTCAATTTCTCGGTGGCCCGCCCGGATCACCATATTCTGAATGCCGCTTACCAGCTTTCCCTGGAAGAGGCGCAGCGCCAGGTCATCCTGATATCCAAGGATGTCAACATGCGTATGAAGGCCAAGTCCCTTGGATTGCTGGCCGAAGACTATACTACCGACCAGGTCAAGGATATAGCCGAACTCTACAAAGGCTGCCGGACCGAAGAGAATATCCCGGCCGAGATCATCGACCAGCTCTACGCCGTGCCGTACGAACTGGACCGGGAGGTGTTCAGTTTTGAGCAGGCCCTGTTCCCCAATGAGTTTTTGGTGCTCAAAAATGGTCGCAAATCGGCCCTGGCCGGCTACAATCCATTCGAGCGCAAGATTCACCGTATAGACAAAACCCGCTGCTGCGGCATCATGCACCGTAATTCCGAGCAGGCTTTTGCAATCAATGCCTTGACCAATCCCGACATACCGCTGGTCACCCTGTCGGGCAAGGCCGGTACCGGTAAAACCCTGCTGGCCCTTGCGGCGGCGCTTGAAAAAAAACGGCGCTACCGGCAGATTTTTATTGCCCGGCCGATTGTCCCGTTGAGCAACAAGGATACCGGATATCTGCCCGGCGACATTCAGTCGAAACTGGATCCCTATATGCAGCCGCTGTATGACAACCTGGCCGTTATTCAGGACCACAATCATAACCAGAGTGGGGCCGGCTCGCGAATCAGTGAACTCATTCGGGAAGAGAAGATCGTCATCACACCCCTTTCCTACATACGCGGTCGCAGCCTGGTGAAGATCTTCTTCGTGGTGGATGAGGCCCAGAACCTG
>Ga0126327_10000044_pt1 | contig 44567 bp, 44 predicted proteins | sample InaspJWI30metaG_FD_101392 | JGI IMG/M metagenome (GOLD analysis project Ga0126327, IMG submission 101392) | Marine gutless worms symbiont microbial communities from Oahu, Hawaii - Inanidrilus sp. 1 OAHU.JWI-30 metaG | ecosystem: Host-associated > Annelida > Digestive system > Unclassified... | reverse complement strand
GCCGGTTATGCCATAGCCCAGACCGAGCATTTCGGACACGTCCGCCAGATCAGGCCGGGCAGTATCGGGCGCCTGGGCTTCCGCCGCCAGGATGTCCCAGAAGCTGCGAGCCGCCAGCCGCCCGCGGCCTGAAGGCAAGTCACGGGAGGACAGGTGCGGGTAGTGTTTGTAAAGCGCGGGCCGAAAGGCCCAGTCAAGGGAGTGGCCGCTCATGCGGAGGCGGTCATAAGCAGTTTGCCAGTGGTATGTTTCTTTGCTCATGTAACGTATGCATCCCTGAGAACGGTTGACAATTGCCGCACCACCTCAAAGGCTTTATCTACTGTTTTTTCGCCATCGGGGTTCACCAGGCAGCAAGTGGCCGGGGACAGCAGCCCCTGCGCCACTAGCATCTCCCGGTCGACCCCGCGGTCGAAAAGGGCAGCCCAGACCTGTTCCAGCCGCTGCTTGAGAGACTGGATGGATTCCGCCTCGAAAGGTTCGACGTTGGTCGGTACGATACCCCAGGCGATCACCCCGCCCCTTTCCAGAAATCGTTTGATCGCCCCGGCATAAGCACTGAATACCTCGCCGTTGCCGAAAACATCCAATGAGAGAATATCCAGGTCCAGCGACAACATGAAATCCCAATCAGGATTTCCGCACAGGTGGATGCCCCGCGGTCTTTTCGCCATGGCGAGAAAAGTCTCCAGATCGGTCTTGGCCTGCACGCTGTCGTACCCTGACAATGCACTGAAGACAAATTGCAATCCCGGCTCATCCACGAACATGAAGGCATTTGCGTTGCGCCGAATGAGTCTGTCCAGCTGTACATTTATGCGCCGGGCCAAAAACTCGAACAGGTAGGGGCGAATGGTATCGTCAAAAAGGATGGGGCGGTCATCCTGGTCCGCGACATTGAATCCGAAACTCACCGGGCCTTCCATCTGGCCACGAATGGCGGGGCGCTCACCCAGCTCTAAATCCAGAAAACGGTGATACACCTCGGAATATCCGGGGCTGATGTCGTAAAAAGCGTCTTGATCTTCATTCGCGGTCGCGGCTTCGAACTCTTCCACAAAGCGGTCCATGGAAAAAGAGAGCTTGCGCTGGTCGAGATCCAGTACGATTCCCGGAAAATTTTCTGAGGCCTGAACGTACATATCCTCGTAGTAGCTCAGGTTGGGAAGCTGGGGCCAGAACGGTATATCCAGCGACAGGGCCGCTTCCAGCGCCTGCCCGGGATTGCGGTGCGGCATTACCGCCATGGCGGTAGTGAGAAAGTTGCCGGGAATGGCTGTTTGGCTGGTCGCCATACAAACTCCTTTTAGTTGCAGTTGCCCGTTGAATCAAAGCAGAATATCGGCCAGGGCGCGTTCGGCAGAAGGGAACTTGAACTGATATCCGACCTGCTCGAGTCGGTTCGGCATAGCCCGCTGGCTGCTGAGCAGAACGCCGCCCACTTCGCCCATCAGCAACCGCAGCATGAAGGCCGGGGCCGGCAGCATCGCCGGGCGTCCCAGCACCTTTCCCAGCGTCCGGGCAAAATCTCCATTGCGCATGGGATTGGGGGCGACGAAATTGAAAGGGCCTTCAAGATCTTTGCGGTTGATGAGCAGCTCGATGGCGCCGATCAAGTCGGCCATGTGGATCCAGGGGAACCAATGGCGCCCGTCACCGACCGGTCCACCGGCAAACATACGGAAGGCCGGTACCATTTTGCTCAGGGCCCCGCCATCGGCCGCCAGTACAATGCCAAAACGCATCACGGCTACGCGGGCGCCTTTTTCCCCCGCCGTGCGTGCGGCGTCTTCCCATTTCACGGACAAGTCCGCCAGAAAATCCTCGCCGGGGGTTGTCTCCTCGGTGAGTACATCTTCTCCCCGGTTGCCGTAATACCCCACCGCGGACGTACTCAAGAACGCCGCACTGCTGTTTTGCGGCAGGGCGGCCACCAGGTTTCGGGTGGTGCGTACCCGGCTGTCCACCAACTGCTGCTTGTAGGCCTTGCTCCAGCGTTTGAAAATGGTACGACCGGCAAGATTAATGATAATGTCTGCGGCCGGCACCGCTATCTGCCAGTCCCCGGGCCGGGTGGTGTCAGCCTGGATCCAGGTAAAGTCGGTCTCCCGGGACAAAGGGGATTGGCTGGAAGTACCGAGCCCGGTGACCTGCCACCCCCTTTTCAGCAGGGCCCGACTCAAATGGCCGCCAACGAAACCGGACGCACCTGAAATCAATACGTTCATGCTGGTGTTCCTCCTGCCAGATAATTCAAATGCCTTTCGATATCCTGCCTTGTCAGGGTACCGGGCAGCGTATTGACCAGTCGCCCGCCATTGAACAGCAACAGGGTGGGAATGCTGAGGACATTGAAACGGGCCGCAACCATCGGATTCTGGTCAACATTAAGTTTGCCTATTTTCACCAGCCCCGCATATTTCCCGGCCAGCTGGTTAAATATCGGCGCCGTCATCTTACAGGGACTGCACCAGGGCGCCCAGCAGTCCAGCATGACCGGACCGGGAAACGTCATGATCTCCTGTTCAAAGTTCGCATCGGTAACCGGTACCGGCAGTGTCGCGGCGTCAGGTAAGGCTGTTTTGCACTTGGCGCAAATTGGCCGATCGGCAAGTTTGGCCCGGGGCACCCGGTTGCGGGTTCCACAGTGGCTGCATCTCAAAATACGGCTGTCGCTTGTCATTTACCCCCCAAGTTTGCTCTGCTTTTTATAAAGGTAGGCCCGAACGCGTATTTGGCAACCTTGGTGTTGACGCGCCATGATTGCCCTATCTGGTAAACGCTGGATACAAAATACATGCCACCCGGATTGCTTTTTTGGCACAGGGATTGCTGTGAGTAAGAACCAAATGAAACGCAGCAGCTGTTTTCATACGGGGTCTCAGGACGCCGAGAAACTATTGCAATCAACAGGAGGAGCTAAAATGGGAAAGAAACGCTATCAGATCAAATCAGCCTGCCCCCAGTGCGGATGCAGTTACCTCACCCACCTGTCACCCGAGGAGATCCAAGCCAAATACCCGGATGTGGACAATGTTGAACTCGAGTGCGGCGAATGCATGCTGCAGTATGAAACCAAGATGGCCGATGCTTGTCCCGAATGGGATGAAGAATGCAAACTCAAAGAGTAAATGCAATAGAAAATTCTTTTGGTTACATGAGTTCAGGTCGGCCATAATTTGACTTGTATCCGCAGGTCGACTTGTGCGATAATACGCGAATCCTTAACAGCTTAAGGTCTTTAAACCATAGATATTATTGTCAAAAGAAAGGAATCCGATCAATGAGTTACGACTTTAACGCGGACGACATTTTTGAAATCGCCGTTCAACTGGAACGCAACGGTGCAGCCTTTTACCGGGACGCCGCTGGTTCGGTTGAAGATGAAGACGTCAAGGCCTTCCTCCTGGAATTCGCGGCCATGGAGGACGAACATGAAAAAACCTTCATCAATCTTCGCAATGAGTTGACGGCGGCTGAAAAGGCCCCCACTGTTTTTGATCCCAATAATGAGGCGGCCCTTTATTTAAAAGCGCTGGCGGACACCCGGGTGTTCTTCAAAAAGGAAATTGACACCTCTACCGTGGAAGGTATTTTTAAAAGCGCGGTCACGGCCGAGAAGGATTCCATCATTTTCTACCTGGGTATGAAAGACCTCGTTCCGGAGTCTCACGGCAAAGGCAGGATGGACGCCATTATAAAAGAGGAAATGGGGCATATAAAGGTCCTGAGCCAGAAACTTGCTACGTTGAAACAATAGTCCGACAGCCCTCTCAAGCCAGGCTTTAAACGGTTTCCCCGGGAAACTGCGGGGAAACCGAAACTGCCTCACCCCCGAGATTGACTCAACTATTGAGACACATCTGTCTCAAGAAGGCATCATTTGCGGCTGCCCCGATCAGGTTATCAGGTCGGCCCCCTCACAGAGGGGAAGATATCTACAACAACTGTTCCGATGCCGCCTGATCATTCTACCCCATCTGTAAAGGATACGCCGCCCGGCTCCCGGGAGGGACTGGTCTTGCCGCCGACTTGCCTGTCCGTCCGGTATTAAATTTCCGGATGGGCATACTGTTCCTGCTGCGGGTAATATTGAGCCCTCGCTTCAGAGGACGGTCGATCGATCCCCCTCAGAATGCCATTTGCGCATGAGCTTACGCACCGGCTGCAAGGCACCGTCTGGACCAGGCCCCAACCGTTGGATCGGCGGCCCATCTACCTTGACATTACTACGTTGTGGTATATATTCAGTTGGCCCAAAAAGACATCCATTTTCCCGGTCAATTGCAGACTTTAGGAGGAACCATGTGGGATTACACGGACAAGGTTAAAGAACATTTTTTGAACCCTCGCAACGTCGGCGTGGTTGAGGAACCCGACGGTATCGGCGAAGTCGGTTCAATGGCGTGCGGCGATGCTCTCAAGCTGACTTTCAAGCTGGATGCAGACGAAAAGATCAGTGACGCCAAGTTCCAGACATTCGGTTGCGCCAGTGCCATAGCTTCTTCTTCAGCGCTGACGGAGATTATCAAGGGGCTCTCGCTGGATGAGGCCATGAATGTGACCAACGACGACATCGCGCAGTACTTGGGCGGCCTGCCCAAGCAAAAAATGCACTGTTCGGTCTTGGGGCGGGATGCACTTGAAAAAGCTATCTCGTATTACCGGGGAGAGCCGGACAAAAAGATCGAGGGTGAAATCGTCTGCGAATGTTTCGGGATCACCAACCTGGATATCAAGCGCGCAGTCACTGAAAACGGCCTCCAGAGCGTGGAAGACGTCACCGACTATGTGAAGGCCGGCGGCGGCTGCGGCAACTGCCATGACAAGATCGAAGCCATTATCGCCGATGTCCACGGCACCGCCGTTCCGGAAGAACCCAAACCGCGCGTCCTGACCAATATCCAGAAAATTCGCCTGGTAGAAGAGACGCTCGAGCGTGAGATCAAGCCGGTTTTGAAAAAAGACGGCGGGGACATCGAACTGGTGGATCTGGACGGCAACCGTATTCTTGTAAAACTTCACGGGCGCTGTTCCACCTGTGCCGCTTCCCAGGTAACGCTGAAGGATTACGTGCAAGCCAAAATTCAGGAACTCGTGGCCCCCGAACTTGAAGTGGAAGAGGTGCAATAATGAATACGATCTATGTCGATAACAATGCCACCAGCATGGTTGCTCCCCGGGTCGTTGAGGCCATGACGCCCTTTTTCACCGAATTGTACGGCAATCCATCCAGCATGCACTCGTTCGGCGGGCAGGTCGGCGGCGCCATCGAGGAGGCCCGGGCACAGGTCGCCCGACTGATCAATGCATCGGCCGGTGAAATCGTCTTTACCAGCTGTGGAACCGAAAGCGACAGCACCGCGATCAAGGCGGCGCTGGCGGCCAATCCGGACAAGCGTCACATCGTCACCACCCGAGTTGAGCACCCGGCCATCAAGAACCTGTATGAACAGCTGAGCACCCAAGGGTACCGCACGACCTACGTACCGGTAAATGCTGATGGTGTCCTGGATCTGGACTATTTATACGATAATCTGACGGACGGTACCGCCGTGGTCAGCGTCATGTGGGCCAACAATGAGACCGGGGTCGTATTCCCGGTTGAAGATATTGCTGCTGAAGTACGCAAACGCGGTATCGTCTTCCATACAGATGCGGTTCAGGCAGCCGGAAAATTCCCCATTGATCTTCAGTCTACACCCATCGACATGCTCTCTCTGTCGGGACATAAACTCCATGCACCTAAAGGTGTGGGGGTGCTCTATATTCGCAAAGGCACGCGCTTCTCACCGTTTATGGTTGGCGGCCATCAGGAAGGGGGACGTCGGGGCGGCACCGAAAACGTCGCCTCCATTGTCGGTCTGGGGGCTGCAGTTGAACTCGCCGGCGAACATATAGCAGACGGCAGTATTGCCAAGATGGCCGCTTTGCGTGACCACCTGGAAAAAGGCCTGTTGGAAAGCGTTCCCCGGGCTATGGTCAACGGAACGGTTAAAAACCGCCTGCCCAATACCACCAGTATCAGTTTTGAATATATAGAAGGCGAAGCCATCTTGCTGATGATGGACCAGCTGGGCATCTGTGCTTCTTCGGGCAGTGCATGCACCTCCGGGTCTCTGGAACCATCCCATGTTCTGAGAGCCATGGGTGTGCCTTTTACCGCGGCCCACGGGTCCATCCGTTTCAGCCTCAGCACGTACAACACCCAAGAGGAAATCGATTATATCATCGAAAACATGCCCCCGGTCATCGCCAGACTGCGGGAAATGTCACCTTTTTGGGAAAAAGAAGCCGTATAACTTTATTGCCACCCGTCATTCAGCCGGGTGCAACAGCATCGTTTGAAACCCTCCGCCCGGTTTTCCCAGGAAAACCGGGCTTTCTAATTCTTACGCAGGTACGCTGCAATCACCCCTGGACAATGTGTCTCATGATACGATTGTGTACCACTGCTATTCACTGCGTGTAACTATGCATATATATACCAATTTTTCAGATAGTTAGAAAAAATCCTCTCTTATTATCCAACGAATCCGTTTGTTGCTTTTGTATCGTTGTTCTTCGCTTTTCCTGCCTGATGGCGGCCGCTGGTTGTGCCTGCCAAGATTCGGGCCGATAACCATCTGTTATTATAAGATATTAGACCGGCGGCAATTATTGGCATGCATATTGAAGTAAATCTGCCCGAAAATCGTGGTTGTGTGGCTGCCGGATGTGGGCCCCGCGTAAATGGGAGTAAGCCGCTTGCCGCTATGGCCATATCCGAAAACCCGAACCCGCCGTAAGCTGCGGGGAATGTGAACCTCTAACGGTTTTTTCTATACGGACGACATGCCCTGCGTCATGCCGACCCCGGAAGGAGAAAGTCTTTTGAAGCCCTGCGACGAAAACATTATGAAGACGATTATGCTGGCTGAACAAATGCTGTTACTGGCAGATCAAGGTGACGCCCAGGCCGAAGATGCCGGTTGTGGAATCCTATACGGCATTATGCGCGACTCCGCGTATAAAATCCTGCAATTGGCCCAAGAGGAAAAACAGAAACATATCAACAAAGGATGGTGGCGGGACCGTTGCTGAAGACCTCCGCCCCTCCCTATTTATACACTAACGTCCTAACATAAGGAGAATGTTGAATGCCAAGTCTAAAGGGAAGTCAAACTGAGAAGAACTTATTGGGATCTTTTGCCGGAGAATCGCAGGCCCGCAACCGCTACACCTATTTTGCCAGCCAGGCCAAGAAGGACGGCTATGTCCAGATTGCCGACATCTTTGCCGAAACAGCCAACCATGAGAAGGAACACGCCAAACGCTTTTTTAAACTGCTCGAAGGCGGCGAAGTGGAGATAGCCGCTGCGTTTCCCGCCGGCGTAGTCGGCTCGACCCTTGAAAATCTGAATGCCGCCGCAGCCGGCGAACGCTTTGAATGGACCGAACTGTATCCCAGCTTTGCCAAGGTGGCCCGGGATGAAGGCTTTGAAGCGGCCGCGATCGTCTGGGAGATGGTTTCCGTAGCCGAGAAGCAGCATGAAAAACGCTACGTGGAGCTGGCCGGTAATATTGAAGCCGACCGGGTATTCAAAAGAGAGCAGGGCGTTGTCTGGCGCTGCCGCAACTGCGGTTACCTGTACGAAGGCATGGCCGCACCGGAAATGTGCCCGGCCTGCGCCCATCCCCAGGCCCATTTTGAACTGCTTGGAGAAAACTGGTAACCGTCAAAAGGAAGTTTAATACTGCACTTAATCAGGAGGAAGTTATGGCTGAAAGATATGAAGTTTACAAATGTGAAGCTTGCGGCAATATCGTAGAAGTTCTGCACGGCGGCGGCGGCGAATTGGTCTGCTGCGGCGAAGCGATGAACCTGCTAGCCGAGAACACCGTAGATGCCGCTAAAGAAAAGCATGTGCCGGTCATCGAAGCGGTTGACGGCGGTTACAAAGTCAGTGTCGGTGAGGTTCCCCATCCCATGGAGGAAAAACACTATATTGAATGGATCGAACTGATAGCCGACGGTGCCACCTATCGAAAGTACCTGGAACCGGGTGCGGTTCCGGAAGCGGTATTCACGGTCACCGCTTCCTCGGTGACCGCCCGTGAATTCTGTAATCTGCACGGGTTGTGGAAAGCATGATCCGCGGGAATTATTAGCGAACCTATCCAAGCGGGGTTGCGGCGCTGCACGCAAAGGATCCTGATTCTGTACAGCGCCCAATCCCGGGATGAAAAGGAGGATATTATGTCCAGTTGGAAATGCCAGAATTGCGGTTATACCTTCGAAAAAGACGCACCTCCGGATACTTGCCCATCCTGCAAGGAGAAGTGTGAATTCGTGGACAACTCTTGCTACACCCCCGATTGCGTACCCGGAGGGACTGACCCCAGAATTAAATAGCGGAGATTACCATGGCAAAAGTATTGATCGTCTTTACAACCCGTTCCGGTGAAACTGAAAAAATGGCCAACATTATCGCTGAAGGCATCCGCTTCTCCGGTAATGAGGCTGTCGTCAAAAGTGTCAAGGATATCGGTTCGGACAATGATTTTGCCGGATACGACGCCCTGGTTCTGGGTTCGCCTACTTACCATGGCGACATGATCCAGCCCATGAAGACCCTCCTTTTCCTGGCCGAAAAAGCGGATCTGGAAGGCAAGCCGGGCGGTGCTTTCGGCTCATTCGGGTGGAGCGGCGAGGCCCCGGATCGTATTTTCGACACCATGAAACATATCTATAAGATGGATATGGTCAGTGGTCCGCTGCGGCTCAAGTCCACCTATATCGGCGGCGGCATAACCATGGCTCAAGATTACGGCAAGGAAATTGCCAAAAAACTGGCCTAAACGGCGCCGGGCCGACCGGCCGCCGCCTTTGGCCAGGCGATAGCGTTTAGCCAGCCGGCAGCGCTCTGATACGCGCGGCCCCGCTCCTGGAAAAAGGGAGATTGTAAACAGAACTTACAAGCATTCATAAGGAGAATATCATGTCTACTCCCCAACACTGCCCCGGGTTTGAAAATTTTAAAAATCTGCAGTCCTTTATCTGTAAATGCAATGAGTGCAATGAGTCGATGGAAATCTTCTCGGACGAATTTGACAAGCCGAAAAAGTGCTCCAAATGCGGTGCCCAGATTGATTTTGCCGAATGCACCCTGGAAGCCGGTGCTTGATCAGTCGGTGCTCCGCGCACCTTGCATGGCCCGGCCGGCAGCCATCCGGAAGCGGTGACAGCATGCTGCGGGCCGGGATGCACCGGGTTCAGGCGCAGTTTGTCATTACCACCGCCATCCAGGCAGGTGTGTGCCAACCGGCGGGCAGACCTGTCGGCTGCAAAGGGACATCAAATGGTATGGACGGATGGACCTGTCTGCGGTGCCCAAGCAATCAGCCGCAATCAGGTACCCGGCCGTTCCACCCGCATGGTTCGCCGGGTATCCACTATCCGACCGTATGAATCTCGATAACTGACTACCGGCTGGGCAACATTCAAAGCGGCCCCGCCGGTCCCCAAGCTTCAGTTAATCGAAAGAGATTTTTCTGTCGGTTTACAGCAAAATAGGGTATTGAAAAAAAGTCAGGCATCTCAAGACTGGAGAGACACATACACGATCAGATACATCGCGCTTACAGTGACCCTGTGCGGGTTCATTATCACGGCGACCGCAGTGGTTTCGGCCGAAAACGGCGCTGAGAATATGCAGCTATATGGCGGCAAGCGAGGCAAGGTGCCGTTCCCGCACCGCATCCACCAGGAAGTGCTGAAAGACTGCAATGCATGCCATGACCTGTTTCCCCAGGAAACAGGGGCTATAGAGCGACTCAAAAAAGCCGGTGATTTAAAAAAGAAACAGGTCATGAACAAAAGCTGCGTCAAGTGCCATAAGGCCATGAAAAAAAGTCGCGGCAAGGCAGGGCCGGTTACCTGCGCCCAGTGCCACATTAGAGGATAACATCATGCTTGTCGTTGGACTACAAGGCAGCCCCCGTAGAAACGGGAATACCGCTTACCTGCTGGACAAATTCCTGGAACAGGGGGTTAACCACGGGGCCGATATCAACAAAGTGCCGGTGGCCGACAAAAATATCATCCCCTGTATCGGCTGCAACAGCTGCATGAAAACAGGTGAGTGCGTCATTCAAACTGACGACATGTATGCCGAAATGTATGACTTGCTGCAAAACGCCGACATCATTGTGGCTGCTACGCCGGTTTTTTTCTACGGCCCCAGCGCCCAGCTCAAAGCCTTGATCGACCGGTCGCAGACCCTCTGGTCGCGCAAGTACGCTTTGAAACTGGATGATCCCAAAGAAAAAACGCGCAAAGGCTTTTTACTTTCGGCAGGGGCCACCAGCGGCAAACAGTTGTTCGATGCGATTCGGTTGATCACCCGCTACTTCTTTGATGCAGCCGGGGCCAGCTATAACGGTGACCTGTTTTTTCGCAAGGTAGACGGCCCCCGGGACTTGAAAAAATTGGACGGGCATCTTGAAAGAATCGAGAAAAGTGCGGCGGCCCTGTTTAAATGATCATCACCGCAGACGAAATGACACAAGCGAAGAGAGGATGAACAATGGCCAACCCTGAAGATATCTACCAATGCCAGACCGGCAATTGCGGCTATATGTACAACCCGGACAAAGGTGACCGGAGAGGCAAGATAAAAAAAGAAACCGCATTTGGGGATCTGCCCGATGACTGGAAGTGCCCGGTCTGCGGCGCCGGCGAAAAAATGTTCAAGCCGCTGGGCGGACCCGACGCAGTAAAGTAATAGTACAGGCAGGACTTGACTTGTATTTTAGCAGATACCATTTTCACCCAATTCCATCAGGAAACCAATACCAATAGAGGAGGAACCCATGGATAAGTATGTATGCACACTTTGCGGTTATGTCTACGATCCGGCCCAAGGCGACCCTGACAACGGCGTAGCACCCGGCACCAAGTGGGAAGATGTGCCTGAAGACTGGGAGTGTCCGGTCTGCGGCGCAGGCAAAGAAGATTTTGAAAAAGAAGAGTAAACCCGTATCCCCTACCGGCACAGGCAGCCGGCGGATACAGCCCGGACCGGTGCAGACCGGTCCGCTCGAAAACTGCAATCGTAACACCCCGAGGATTATATGGAACCGATCAAGATTGCCGACAATATTTACAGTGTCGGTGTAAATGACTGGAATATTCGTGATTTCCACGGCTATTCGACGCACCTGGGCACCAGCTACAATGCCTATTTGATTCTGGATGAAAAGAATGTCCTGGTCGATACGGTGAAAGACGGCTTTTCCAAGGAATTGCTCAATAACATCGCCAATATCATCGATCCCAAGGAAATTGACATTGTCATCAGCAACCACACGGAAATGGACCACTCCGGCGCGCTGCCGCATGTGATGCACCGGGTGGGGATGGATAAACCGCTCTACTGCTCCAAGATGGGAATGAAAAACCTGCAGCGCCACTTCCCCCACGAGTGGAATTATCATGCCGTTGAAAATGGGGAGACCCTCAGCATCGGCAAGCGGACGCTGACCTTCATGGAGACCCGGATGCTGCATTGGCCGGACAGCATGTTCACCTACCTCAACGAGGATAAGATCCTCTTTTCCAGCGACGCATTCGGCCAGCACTATGCCGGCAATGAAGTCTTCGACGATGAGTCTCAGGATGCGATCATGCTGCACGCCAAGAAGTATTTCGCCAATATCCTGATGCTATATTCGAAAAAGACGATCAAGCTGATCGACAAGATCGTCGAATCAGGACTGGAAATTGACATGATTGTCCCGGACCATGGGATCATCTGGCGTGAAAACCCGGGACGCATCATCAATGCCTACGCCCGCTGGTGTAAGGCGGAGCCCAAGAAGAAGGCGGTCGTAATCTATGACACCATGTGGCACAGCACCGAAAAAATGGCCAATGCCGTCGTAGCCGGTCTCCATGATGCGGGGGTGGATGCCCGCCCGTTCAATATCCGCAAATCCGACCGCAGTGACATCATGACCGAGGTATTGGATGCCAAGGCTATCGTGGTGGGCTCCCCAACCCTCAACAACCAGCTTTTTCCGAGTGTATCCGACATGCTCACTTACATGAAAGGCCTCAAACCCCAGAACAAAATCGGGGCCGCATTCGGTTCTTACGGCTGGAGCGGTGAAGCGGTCAAATATATTACCCAGGAATTGGAAGAGATGAAGTTCGAGCTTCCGGTAGCAGGTCTCAAGGTCCAATATGTGCCTGGGGAAGACGCCCTTGAGCAGTGTGTGGATTTCGGACGGGAAATCGGCAAAGCTGTCGTTGCGGCCTAAACACAGCAGGGCTAGTATTGAAAGGCATGGTGCGGCTATATCGGAACACCATGCCTTTTCCAATTGGAGCGAGAGATGAAAATTGGAGCGAGAGATGAAAAAACCGGTTGTTGACATGGCCGCCTGCACCCTCTGCGGCGGTTGTATCGAGGTTTGCCCGGAAGTGTTTTCGGAAAACGAGTTCGGGCAGATCGAAGTGGCCGATCTTGAGGAATATCCTGAGGAGGCGGTCAATGAAGCCATAAAGTACTGCCCGGAAGACTGCATTACCTGGGAGGGTTAGATATGGAAAAAAGCCAAAGCAGAAAAGCCGCCCTGTTCGTCTTCAACGGTGACCCGATGTGTTTTATCCATGTCCTGCTCAATGGACTGGACCTGTCCGAAAGAGGCTATGCAGTCAGCATCGTCGTAGAGGGAGCGGCCACGCAATTGGTCCCCCAACTGGATGAAAGCAGCAATCCGCAGCATCGTTTGTGGGCGGATGTCAAGGCCAAGGGGCTGGTAGCCGGCGTATGCCTGGCTTGTGCGACCAAGACCGGCGTGGTTGAGGCCTGCCGGGCACAGGGTCTGGATTTGCTGGACGATATGTCCGGTCACCCGGCCATGGCGACTTACCTCAACCAGGGCTATGAGCTCATTACATTCTAAGGTGCCATGCATCACCGTGCGCTGAAAATAGTGGTGCGCAACCTGCTGGTCAACGAGGAGCTGAAAACCGCTTTGCAGCAGTTGTACCAGATGAACCTGCGCCGGGTAATCAATCCCCTGTTTGGGTTTTTCTGCGCCGGGGATGAACTTTTACGCTGGCGCGCTATCACAGCAGCCGGGGCGGTCATAGCGCGACTGGCGGATGCCCGGCTTGAAGAAGCCCGGGTATTGATGCGCCGTCTGATGTGGACCCTCAATGATGAATCCGGCGGGATTGGCTGGGGATCACCCGAGGCCATGGGGGAAGCCATGGCCCGGAGCCCCCGCCTGACCAAGGAGTATGCCAACATCCTGGTCTCCTACCTGAACCCTGACGGTAATTACCTGGAACACGAAATGCTCCAGTGCGGCGTTCTCTGGGGGGTGGGACGCTTGGCCGGCGCCCGGCCGCTGGCAGCAGTCCCGGCGGCCCCGTTTCTGACACCTTTTTTTGAGTCGGCCCTTCCCCAGCACCGGGGTCTGGCGGCCTGGTGTGCGCTGGCAATCACGGTGGCGGCCCCCGTGATCATACCCGGGACGTTGCACACGGACGACACGGCCATCAGGATCTACTTGGAGGAATCCTTGCAGGATATTCCGATCCGGGAACTGGCCGCTTAAACCCAAACGATTGAATATTTATTCAATATGTCGTATTATCGGGTCGATTGAAGTTGTGTAACGCTATCCAAACCTTGCAAACCAATTAAAATTAATGGGAGATTCGCTGTGGAGGTCAATCGCTTTGCCGCCAAACTTGCGTGGCTTTGTATCTGTACGTTGACGGCCCTGGTATCGTTCTGCCCGGCTGCCGGTGGCCAGAATCTACTGACCGACGTCACCACGACAGCCCCGGCCATGCGCGGACCTATTTCCCTGGAGGAGGCTATTGCCATCGCGACAGAGGGGAACCTCGACCTGGCCATGGCCACCCATCGTATCGAGAGTGCGGCCGCGGCCATAAAAAGTGCCCAGGCAGCTTTCTACCCGCTGGTTGGTGTGTCCCTGGAGTACCTGCAGGGCGACGCGCCTTCGCAGTACCTGTTCAAGACCATCGATCAGCGCAAGTTTCAACCCGGCACCGATTTCAACCAGCCGGGCTGGTTTGAAAATTGGGAAACCGCCGCGGTAGCAAAACTGAATCTTTTCAACGGCAACCGGGATCGTCTGGGTGTCCAGATCGCCGAATCCGAAAAGAAGTACCTTCAGCTGGCCCGCGCTGAAATCGCGGCCGGCATGCGCACGGCAGTAATTCAGGCCTGGTATAACATTCTCGCCAGCCGCGATTATGTGGAAATCTCAAATGAATCCCTGGATACCATTTCGGCCCAGTTGGAAATCATGAACGTCCGCTACCGGGCCGGCGGGGCCCTCAAGTCCGATCTGCTGTCCCTGGAGGTCAGGCTGGCCCGGGCCCAGGAAGAAGTGGTGCGCAGTAAAAACCGTCTGGAAATTGCCAAAACGGCATTGGCCGGCGCCATGGGCCTCGACCCGGACACCCCTCTGGAACTGAAAGCGGGAACCGGGATCCTGTTCAACGTTCCGAAAACGTATGACGAAGGTTTGACAGCCGCGCTCTCGCTGCGGCCCGAGGTCAGGCAGATACGTGAAAAGGTGTACCAGGCTGAAAAGGCCATGTCCCTGGCCAAAAGCGGCTATATCCCGAAACTGGATTTCAAGACGCGCTACTGGATGTCGGACCCGGACGGCAGTTTCAGTACCAACCGGGACAACTGGACCGCCGGCGTCGTCCTTACCTGGGCTCTATTCTCCGGCTTTTCCACCGATGCACAGGTTAAAGAGGCCACTGCCGGGCTGAACGAGGCCCTGGCCGCGGATCGCAAAACACTACTTGCGGTAAAGGCCGATGTAAAAACCGCCTACCTGCGCCTTAAAGAAGCAGGCGAACGGCTGGTTGTTGCTGAGAAAAGTGTGGAAAGCGCCCACGAGTCTTTCGAGCTGGTACGCCAGCAGTATCTGGGCGGCAGCGTCGGCATCACCCGCTACCTGGACAGCGAGCTGGCTCGTAATCGCTCGAGAATCCATACGGCTACGGCGTATTACGACCGCGAAAAGTCCCGAGCCGATGTCTGCCGGGCCATTGCCTGCTGGGAAAATGAAACGGTTGTTGAAGAGTAGAAACTATTTTCAGGACGCGTACAGGAGAAAAACTATGCGGTTTAACGGTATCTTCAATATTGCCTCCCTGCTGCTGCCGGCATTGATCCTGGCATCCTTGACCGGCTGCGGGGAAGGCGGCAAGATCCAGCCCGGCACAGCCGGTCCCGTCGCGGGGCTTGAAACGGCACCGGACGAAACTGCCCGGGCCCGGGTGGAACTGGTACGTCGCTGGTTCGAGGCCTCCGGGACCGTGCGGCCCCGCACGGAAACCCGGATCGAATCCCAGGTGACCGCCCAGGTCGTCACCGTCACGGTGCGTCCCGGCAGCCGGGTTACCAAGGGCCAGGTATTGATTTCTCTGGATAACCGTCAATTGCTGGCCCGCCTGGACCAGGCCCGCCAGGGTCTCAAATCGGCCCAGGCCTCCCGCAAACAGGCACACCAGGCCGTCATCTCCGCTCAGGCCGCTTACGAACAGGCCCAGGCCAGTTTTAAAAGAACCCGGACCTATTTTGAATCCAAGGCCGCTACCCAGCAGGACCTGGAAAAAGCGCAATCACAATACAGTCAGGCCAAGGCCGGCCTGGCCCGGGCCCGGGAAGCCCACGCCGGGACCACGGCCGGTATCAAGCAGGCCGAAGAAGTTGTCCGCGAAGCGGAAATTGCTCTGGGCTATACGCGCATAGCGGCACCGGAAACCGGTGAAGTCCTGAAGCGGCTGGTGGAGCCCGGCGACCTGGCCCTGCCCGGGAAACCGCTGCTGGTACTCCAGACAGCCGGCACCTATCGCCTGGAAGCGCACGTGCGCGAAGGCCTGATATCCAGGGTCCGTCTCGGCATGCAGTTGCCGGCGACCATCGCCACCCTGGGCAAGAAGGTCACGACCACGGTCGAAGAAATAATTCCTTACGCCGATCCCCAGACAAGAACATTTCTGGTCAAAGCCGCCCTACCGCCGATCAGCGGACTATACCCGGGCATGTTCGGTAAGCTGCGTATCCCGGTCCAGGCGGAAAACGTGGTGGTCATCCCGGACAATGCCCTGCGTAAAGTCGGCCAACTGGAGCTGGTGACCGTCAAAGAAGGCGACCACTGGACTCGGCGTTACATCAAAACCGGCCGCCGCCTCGACAGGCGCATTGAAGTTCTCGCGGGCCTGGAAGGCGATGAAACGGTCGGTGTTTATTAAGGTAATTATTATTTTCCCAGAGGGGTAACGCATGTCAGCCGATCCCAGCAATTCCCGCGGCATGATAGCCGGAATCGTCCAGAAATTTCTATCGTCCCAACTATCCCTGATCCTGATCATCACTTCCCTGTGCCTGGGGATGGCCGCCATCCTGGTAACCCCGCGGGAAGAAGAGCCCCAGATCGTAGTGCCCATGGCGGATATATATGTCAATGCCCCCGGCGCCAACCCTGAGGAAATTGAAAACCTGGTTGCCACCCCGCTGGAACGACTGCTCTGGCAGGTGGATGGCGTGGAATACGTCTACTCCATGTCCCGGCAGGACATGGCTATCGTCACCGTGCGTTTTTACGTTGGTGAAGATCGGGAGAATTCACTGGTTAAGCTGCACAACCGGATCATGATGCACCAGGACCAGGTCCCGCCGATCGTGCAGGGCTGGGTAATCAAGCCGGTCGAGATCGATGACGTGCCGATTGTCAATTTGACGCTGTATTCGGACCGGCATGATGACTACCAGCTCCACCGCATTGGCGAGGAGGTGCTGGCCCGCCTTTCCCAGGTGGAAAACATTTCCCGCACCGAGGTGTTCGGCGGCCGCAAACGGGAAATCCGGGTTGAGCTGCTGCCGGAAAAAATGTCCGGCTTTGGTGTATCCCTGCCGGAAATAAGTCGCGCCCTGCAGGGTGCCGACTCTTCCGTCACCGCCGGTGTGATTTCAAAATTCAACCGGGAATACACTGTATCCGGGAATGCCTTCCTATCTTCGGCCAATGATGTCGCCGGCCTGGTAGTCGGCGTTCAGCACCATCGACCGGTCTACCTGAAAGATGTCGCTGTCATCATTGACGGCCCGCAGGAGGCCCAGAACTACTCCCGCATCGGCTATTCCCACCATTATCGGACGAGCCATGGTCTGGAAGATGCTCCCCGGCGGTATCCCGCCATTACCCTGGCCGTTTCCAAGAAAAAAGGTACCAATGCCGTCAGGGTGGCCCGCGAGGTAATTGCCCGCCTGGCCGAACTGCAAAAGGAAATCATACCGGAAGGGGTCCAGATTGAGGTTACCCGCAATTACGGCGAAACCGCCCAGCAAAAGGTGAACGAACTGCTCAGCTCCCTGGGCTTCGCCATTGCCGCCGTGGTGATTTTGCTTTCGGTGGCCCTGGGCTGGCGCGAGGCCCTGGTGGTGGCGCTGGCTGTCCCGATCAGCTTCTCGCTGGCCCTGTTCGTCAACTTTCTCTTCGGATACACCATCAACCGGGTTACCCTCTTCGCGTTGATCCTCTCCCTGGGATTGGTGGTCGACGACCCCATCACCAATGTAGACAATATTCAGCGGCACATTCGCATGGGTTTGCGCAAACCCGTGGATGCGACCCTTTTCGCGGTCAGTGAAGTATTGCCGCCGGTGATCATGTCCACCCTGGCCATCATCGTATCGTTTACCCCTCTGTTTTTCATCACCGGCATGATGGGGCCTTATATGGCCCCCATGGCCTCGAATGTCCCCTTGACGGTCATCTTCTCCACCTTTTGCGCCGTGACCATCGTACCCTGGTTGAGCCACCTGCTTTTAAGGAAACTCAAACCAGCGGGCACTGCCCCGGGCGAGGATTCTGAGGCCAAGTTGAAAACTAGCCGCCTGCACCGGGTCTACCGAAAACTGTTGAATCCGTTTCTCGTATCGCGCCAGAAACGCTACTTGCTGCTGGCCACGGTTGTTGGACTCCTGCTGGTATCCATGAGCCTGGCCCTGTTGCGGCTGGTTCCGCTGAAACTGCTGCCGTTTGACAACAAGAACGAATTCCAGATCGTACTGGACTTGCCCGACGGCACCCCCCTGGAGGCCACCGACGCGGTCGTAAGACGCTTCGAGGCCTACCTGGAAACTGTGCCGGAGGTTACAAACTTTGTCTCACACGCCGGCTTTGCTTCGCCCATGGATTTCAACGGCATGGTGCGGCACTATTTCTTGCGCAAGGCCGGCAACGTGGCCGACATCCGCGTCAATCTAGCTGATAAAAAGTACCGGGCCCAGCAAAGTCATGCCTTGACCTTGCGGCTGCGCAAGGATCTCGAGAAAATCGCCGTTGCCAACAACGTGGCCATGAAAATTGTGGAGACACCTCCCGGGCCGCCGGTGTTGTCCTCGCTGGTAGCTGAAATCTACGGCAGCCTGGAACAGCCCTACAGCCGGTTGACCGCCGGCGCGGATCATATCAAGAAGATCATGCGCCAGGAGCCGTTTGTGGTCGATATCGACGATTCAGTGGAGACCGCCCGTTCCCGGATCAACTTTGTGCTGGACAAGGAAAAGGCGGCCTTGCATGGCATATCAACACAGACTGTCAACCAGACCCTGCGGATGGCCGTGAGCGGCGACACACCGGCTACCGTGCATCTTCCCGGGGAGCGCCAGGCCTTGCTGGTCAAAGCTATACTGCCATTGGACAAGCGCAGCGGGGAGACCTTTCTGGCCCAGATTCCCGTAAAGACAGCCGCCGGCACCATGATTCCATTGGCGGAGCTGGTCAAGCCGGAATTAATTCCGGCTGAACAGACCATCTACCACAAGAACATGAAACGGGTGGTTTTCGTCACCGCCGAAATGGCCGGCCGCGCCCCTGCCGAGGCCATCCTGGACATGCAGGGTAAATTGAAAAAAGATCCCGTCCCGGATGGACTGCGGGTACAATGGGCCGGCGAAGGTGAGTGGAAGATTACCATTCGGGTCTTTCGAGACATGGGCATCGCATTTGCCGCGGCCATGCTGGGCATTTACATCCTGCTGATCATCGACACGCGCTCATTTTTCATGCCGCTGCTGATCATGATGGCCATCCCCCTGACCCTGCTGGGCATCATGCCCGGATTCTGGCTGCTCAATCTGCTGACAGCCGAGAGTGTGGGCGGGTTTGCCAATCCGGTCTTTTTCACGGCTACCAGCATGATCGGCATGATTGCCCTGGGCGGGATCGTGATCCGCAACTCCCTGGTGCTGATCGAATTTATTCAGGATGCCGTGGAACAGGGGTTGGATTTCAGGGAAGCGATACTACAAAGCGGCGCGATCCGTATGCGGCCGATCCTGTTGACCGCCGCCACCACCGCGATAGGGGCCTTTCCCATCACCCTGGACCCGGTTTTCTCCGGGTTGGCCTGGGCCTTGATCTTCGGCCTGCTGGCCTCCACGGTCTTCACGCTGCTGGTGGTGCCGGTCACCTATTATGCCCTGTACCGGCACACCTTTGCGGCTGTTGCGCCGGTCGAGGCAGGACCCGTGGATAAGGCTGGGGATTAGATCCAGCGGTCATTTTCCGCAGTGAGATCTCCGCCGGCATCACCGGTATTTACAACCCCGCGCGGTTCTATCAGCATGATCCGGCACTCTTTTGCAGCCAGCGGTCTGTGGGCAACACCCCGGGGCACAACAAACATCTCACCGGCAGCTAAATCAACCTGGCCGTCCTTAAATGCAATCTGCATCTCGCCATCGAGCACAATAAAGGTCTCATCCGTGTCCGGGTGGTTGTGCCACACGAACGCCCCCTGGATCTTCACCAGTTTGAATTGATAGTCGTTCATTTCGGCAATGACCCTGGGGGACCACTGTTCATCGAATTTGGCCAGCTTCTCTTTGAGATTAATCGCCTGATAAGCCATCTGCGCAGTATCTCCTGATATATATTGTCAGGCAGGTTCTGATATGGCTGCGGCTGCTATTTAAGCCGCAGAATGGTAAACCGTTTCTGAAAGCCAAGCTTTTCATAAAATGGGATGGCCGTTTCGTTCCCCACGGCGACGGCCACCCGGACATCGGTGCAGCCCAAACCCTGCAGCCACTCAAGGGCCAGACGACTCAGCCGGGTCCCCAACCCGGTGCCACGGTACGCCTTGTCGATAAAAAGCGAATCGAGTTCGCCGTATTCATGTTCGGCCGTTGCAATGCAATACCCCGCGATTTCAGCATCCACCTGTGCGGCAAATACTGTCAGGTGTTCTTTATCCAGCAGCTTGGCAATTCGCCGATCAAAGGTAAATGATTCGAAATGGTCTGTAAAATGGGTAGATCTGCGGCCATGCAGGGCATTAAGTTCCTCCCAAAGCGGTTGGATGCGGTGAAGGTCGCGTCTGTTTATCTGGGTAATTTCCATGCCTGCCTTTTGAGTTGGAGCGGTTGTTCTGACCGCATATCAGATGAACTGCGGTTAAAGAAACTCGGACTTTCATTGACAGCTACCAGAGGTAGTAGGGGCTGTTTCTAATTTAGGATTTTGATTCAAGGTCAAGGCGGCCGTGAGGATCCTACCGGAGGAATACTCAAGTATTTCGAGGATGGGAACCGAGCGCCTAACGCAGAGATTGGATCAAAAGACAAATTAGAGACAGCCCCTAAAGCCGCCAGCGGATGGTGCGTTTTTCGAAATCGATCTTGTATTCTACATGTTTGAGGAAATTCATGCCTAACAGACCTTTGCTCATTTCTTCACGGCCGTGGTGCGGAATGATAGCGACCGCGTGGTTCTTCATTCGGAAAGGTCCGACCTGGATATAGTCCAGGGTTGCCTCCGCGGTCTCCACATAGCTGCCGTCGGCCACTCGCGAGCGGGAAGCCACACTGTCGTCGATCTGCAGCGACCGGGCGATCTCCACTTGCAGGGAGGTGCGGGTGGCCCCGGTATCGAAGGTCATGAGAAGGGCGGTCTCCTCCCCGCGGTAACTGACCTTTACCGGGATGAACACCCGATCGTTTTCGATGAACACTTTTGTCTCGACAATGCGGCCCTGGTCCCCTTCATGGGAAAGCGGCCCTTCTTCCGGCCCAATGTAGACCGGCTCCCCCTGAAGCGCTGACAGGCTGCTCACATCAAAGTCGCTGCGCGATTTGGAAAAGCGCCGCACGCCGGATTCATCCACCCAGGAAAAAATCTCCACTTTATCGCCGGTAGTTGCGCTCCGGGCAACTATGGAAGGGGTGAACTTGTTGATCTTGATGGGGGCAGGTGGTGTGTAGGCGTTCTCAGCGGCCCGGTCGTCCATACGGACCGGTGTAAGGGCCGTCAGAACCGAATCCAGCCTGTTGGTCCGGACCAGGTACAGAGTGATGGCCACCATGTGGACTGCTGCCACGATCGCCACGGTCAAAATGAGAGAACGCCTGTTCATGGGTCGATCCTGCGTTAAAATTCGAGGATCGCTATATAATATAGGTAGTTAGATTAAGGCGTCAACAAAAAAACCATTTTCGGCCGGCGGCGGCACGAACCGGGGATGACAATTGAAGCCCCGGTTAACGATTCGGCAATGATGGGGTGAAATCGCAAAAGGGGTCTTTTTCCGTGAAAATGTCCAGCCCAAGACTATAAGCCACGGCCAGGCATCCACGGCAAACCAGATTCTTTTCACAACTTTCGCAAGCCGCGCTGCCGGCCCGGTACCGGGCTGCCGCCTGACTATGATAAATATCGTAGAGGCTTTCAGCCTGGATATTCCCGATCAGGGAAGGAAATTTCCGGCAGGCGTGGACCTCGCCGTCGGGCAAAAGGGATAGAAAATTAAAGGCCGCACCGCAGCCGAAGCCGGTACACCCACCCAGCAACGCTGAATCGTTTTCCCGGTTGATCAGGTTGAACAGGTTGTCCTTGAAACCCAGGATCGGATTTGACTCGGCGGCCTTCTGGTAGTCGCGCAGGAACGTCTTGAAATCATCTTTGGTCGGCATCAACAGCCCGGATCCCTCGCCCACGGCAGCCAGCCGATTGAAATTGAAGGCATCCGTCCGTTCTCTTAGCAGATCAGCCAGGGGCAGCACCTGGTCAAGGTTGTCCCGGGTCAGGGTCAACATCACCATGGAATAGATACCCAGTTCACGCAGGTCATCCAGAAAGGCCAGGGAGCGCTTAAAATGGCCGGGACCGCGTATAAAATCGTTGTGGGCCTCCAGTCCTTCCAGGCTGATCTGGAAAAAGAGCGGCAGGACAATCTCGACCAGCCCGCGCAACTGCTCCACTGGCGTCGGGTTCCCCAATATAGCAATTCCGAAACCCAGCTTATGGGCGGTGCGGTACAGTTTATCCAGGTGGGGATATAGCAAGGGGTTGCCGCCGGAAAACGTGACCTGCCCGCGGACGTGCATCTGCCGGCAGAAGCATAGAAGTCGTCAAGCACGGCTTGAGCCTTGTCCAGGGGCAGGGATACGCGCCTGCTGCGGTCATAGCAGTGCTTGCAGTGCAGGTCACAGTCCTGGGTCACGTGCCATTGCAGGGTAAAAATATCGGCCGCCAGAAAAGGCTTCAGTTCGGGCTGTTTTGCGGTTTGCGCACGCACTGATCTTCGAACCCGGGAATCGGGCGCCAGGAGAATTCCCTGGGCGACCGCCTGATCGACAACTGCCTGGATCTCACCCGGTGTAACCTGCCCCTGTCGGGCCGCTTCCCGGGGCTGGATCTGCTCCACGGCAATTTTCAAGGCCAACAGATCGTTTTCCAAAGCCTCCCGGCAGAAGAGCCGGCCGGAATGCGGGTGGCGCCAGGTCATGACATGGGTTGGCGCTTCGTAGGGCTGGTCCCGATCGGCTTGCGCATCGAAAAATGAGGCCAGGTTTTTCCACGTTAGCGGCAGCAGCGTAACAGAAGGGTTCACGGTCAGTTCGGCCACGGGGACCGCGGCATCAGTCGTATCCGTTTTGGTACGGTGGCACAACCATTCCAGGCGGACCAGATCTGCTGTGTAGCCGGGCAGGCCCAGAGATGCCGTCAGGGCAGCAATTGCTTCAGGGAAGGACTCCGCAGGCAGGTCGTCATCCAATGCCGTTCGCACCCTGCCCCAGGTGTCTCTGCCCAGGGTGCGCCGGCATATGGTGAATATGGAGTCGATATTATCGACAGGTGTCGAACTCAAGATGATGCGCTTGGTTGGTAAAGGTTCACAGTTCGGCCGCCTTTATTGGATCACGCAAACTGCGTGAGGTCAGATCAGGCTCAGCCGCTCTTTCCGGACTTCTTCTTGCCATCATCGGTGCCCCCGGCACCGCTGCTGCCACTTCACCCGCTTGCGGAGCTCCCGGCCCCGGCCTTGTCGCCGCTTCAGGCGCTTTTGGCGGTGGCTCAGGCGCTCAGGGTGAAAGTAGACCCGGCAATCAGACCGGCAATACAAAAACCTGCCAGAATTTTTTTCAGGTCATCAACTTCCATGTTGGCCTCCTGCTCATTAAGGTGGATATAGGTCCATTCCCCGGGGCGGAGAATCGGCAGACAGAATATCGCGCAGCCGTTACGGCGTTTATATCGAGTCGGGTGTATTCTTGAGATATAGTTAAAATCTACCAGATGGGTCGAGCCGTGTCAATTGGGCTGCGGCAGGCGGCAATCCAGCAGCTTGGACTCAAACACCGAACCGATCAGTAGCCGGTCGGCATAGGCCGCCCCAACACTGGATCCGGATATCTCCTGACCTGCATTCAGGTAAACTTCCTCAATACGGGGCTCATCACCCGGGTGTAACGTCACCCGTAGAATTTGAGATGGCGACAGTTTGGCGGCATCTTTTGAATGGGCCACAAACTTCAGTAACTGGGGATGCGCTCCAATCCACAGGGCACCGGCAGCGTCCATCTCGATATTGTCCAGGCCGGTGTCGAACCCAATGGTTTCAGCGAGTGTCAATTCCCCGGATTTCAAATTGCGATCGAATATCATCAGAGTCATCTGGGTCGTCCCGGCCACATACAGCTTACTGCCATCCGGACTGATGTTAATGCCGTTGGCGTAGCCGATCCCGTCGGCAGCCACCTTGAACTCACCGCCATTGAAAAAAACGACGTTGGCCAGGGGCAATTTGAGATAGTCCTCTCCTATTTTAAGCAGGCCGCTGGTGTAGCGGTGATCATTGGTGGCATAGAAATGCTCCCGGCCCACCGCCACTATATCGTTGGGCGACACCAGGGACGGATCTTTGACCATCCGGCGGTGCACGAGACCATCAGGCTTCAGGTCATAGATCTCGACCTTGTGGGTTCCGCCGGAGTGATTAATGACAAAGAGGGCGTCACGACCGTCCGCGTCAATATAGAGGCTGAGGCCATGGGGCTGGAAATCGGGTCCCGGACCGGAAGTCAGTTTCACCGGAACCGGCTGCGGGTCCTTCAGGTCATAGGCAAAAATCCCCCCGCGACCGTTTTGCCCGGCCTTTAAAGCTCTGCGATCACAAGCTGAAATATAAGCTATTCCGGTTCGCGGGTGGATGGTGATATCCTCAGCCCCGGCAACGCCCGAAACCGTCTGGCAGGAACCGGCAAAGTGGGGCTCGATGGTCTTGAAATGGCCGGCCGACCACAACAGATGGACCACCCATCCAATGACTACCAGGCCCAGCCCAAGGACAACGTACCAAAGTTTTTGCATGATTTGCTCTGTTAGAAATTTGGATAACGCGCGAAACAGCAACAGCTCGTGATCATCAACCCATTGCCGGGCATCCACTCGGCTGGAGCCCAACCCCTACCAGAAGTAGTCGGATCCCCCATCGAATACCGCGGACGGTAGTTCAGTCAGGTTGGCAATAGCCGCCTCCACCGCCATCAAGTGGTTCCGGGGCGCCGGCGGACGGCCTTGCGCACCAGGCGTATGCCTGCGATATGGGCCACGACCACCATCACATATTTAAACAGCGACTGCAGTCGCCGGGTTAAATCTATCTTGGAGTCGGCCGCCACGAGCTTTTTTAGCGTGGCGATGCGGGTATATACGTTTTGAATCAAGCGATCTGTGTCCCAGCCTTTGTACACTGCAAACTCCCGAGCCCCGGCGTAGGTGGCGGCCTGCAGGGTAACCGCCTGGATGGTATTTAAATCGAACCCCTCGCTAACCGCTTTGCGGTATTCAGCATCGTCGAGCTGAGCCACGATGGCCGGCCCGGTTACGCCTTCGCGCAGGGCTGCCCGTAAAAAGGCCAGATTCTCATTGAGTTCTATGACCACCGTGTTCTGAAAAGCCCTTTTACGCGCCAGGCGGGCATTTTCACCATCGTAAAGCTGATAGGCATCCTGCAAGAGTGTCATGGTTCGGCTTTCTTATGCTGGGCAAGTTGGATCTGGATGTGTTAACATGCGCCCTCTTTCTGGTCAACCTATCGTTATTCAATCAGATTTTTGGCATCTCCCCTGGCACGGAGACCCTCAGCACACGAGTGGCGGTCCCTCATCAGCCGGTACCTGGGGACCGCACGAGTACTGCGTTTCAAGCCAGAACACTGCTCAAACAAAACAGATTACAGGCGACCGTAAAGCCGGCTTGTGTTGGCATATAGATGTTCGGTTACCGCTTGTAGCGACAACCCTTTGATGTCGGCAATCGCTTGAACGGCCGCCACCAGATTGGCGGGCTCATTGCGCTGCGCGGGATCCGGTCCCAACACGGGGCTGTCGGATTCAACCAGCAGGCATTCCAATGGCAGGTGTTTGAGAAGCTTCTGCTTCTGGCGTGAGCGTATCACAGACGGCGGTATGGAAAAAAAGTATCCAGCCTCGATGGCTGGTTGGGCGGTTGAAAATTTTCCGTCGAATGCATGCAGTTGGACTTTGCGGGCGTCGAGTGCTTGCAGCAAGGCAATGGTCCGGCGACCGGCTGAACGTGAATGGACATTGAGCGGAAGGTCCAGTTCGTGCGAAAGCTGAATAAACGTTTTGAAAATCTCCTGCTGCAGCTCTTTCCCGGCGGGATCCTTGACCGCCCAAAAATCGAGTCCGACTTCACCAATCGCGTGCAGCTGGTCCCGGTATTGCCGGATAAATACAATCATCCGGGCCGCAGCTTCCAGATCCAGGTGGGTAGGATAAAGGCCGGCAGCTGGTTTGAGCGCTGGATATTGGGCGGCAAGTTCCAGATTCCGCTGGGCATCCGGCAGGTCTTCGCCGACAATGATAATAGCCGCCACCCCGGCATCGGCCGCATGTCGGCTTACTGTCGGGAGATCAGAATCGAAAGCAGGGTCACACAGATGGGCGTGGGTGTCGACCAGCGGGGTATTCATTTAGATGGCGGCTTCTCCCGCACCAGTCGGACATAGTCTTTTCTAATTGAATCAAGCTTGAAATCGTACCCGCCCAGACGGAAACCCCGTTCGGCGGCATCGATGTTCAATTTGTACTGATAGGTTCTTTGCGGATCCAGTTCGGGTATGATGACGTCGATCAGAAAATGAGAGCGGTCCGCCAGACCGCGGTAGATGAAGCTTGCTCTGCCGGCGTCCTGATTCTGATTGAGTTGGAAAACATATCGTCCTTTGATTGTATCGGAAGGCAGGATTTCATTGTGAAAGGTATCGGGGCGGTCTTTGTTGCGATTCAGATAACGATCCGAGAACTCCGAAGAAAATCGCTGGCTGAAGTGGTATAACCCCAGGAAGACGACAAAACCCATTACAAGCAGCCCAAGCAGACTGCCCAATTCTTGACCGAGCCGTTTTTCCATATCTTCCTCCGGATACCGGGGGCTGGCTGCGCCCCAGATTTGTCAGAAGAGTAATACCCGTTTTATCCGCGCTGGAATCTCCGGTCTGATATGAACTGATTATTAGTATAGATCCCGGAACCAATCAGGTCAAGCCCGGGCTGTAATGAATCATGGTCCGCAGCACCCGGTTTGGGATTGCCCTGCAAGGACTGAGCATCCAGAAAACGCAACGCTTACATGGCCGGAAGACCCACGTCATATCCCACGCATGGCAATAAAATAATCTTCCCGGCGCCCCATGAGCACCCCGACCTCCTTGTAGTTGGGACGCAGTTGTTGATCCATCAGGCTGATGTTGCGGGCCTGGATCTCTTCCCGTACATCTTCGGCCGGCGCCCCGGTCGCACTGTAGATAACAGAATTGATCAGGTTGTTTTTGAACGGCTTGATAACTTCCCGAATATGATAAGAGTCGGCCGGCAGTTTGCCGACTTCAGAACGGACCCACTTGGTATTCGAATACTTGTCGACGTATACCGCTTCAACGCCCATACTTTCAGCAAGCGCCTTCACGGTAGCAAACAGGGCCTGGAGCAGATCTTTGCGCCGGGCATACACGGATTTGGAAATATTCCGGTTGGGTTTTCCCCGCAGGTAGTCGCGAATGGAAGGAATCGTTTCGATAGCATCGAGCATCAATACCCGGCGTCCATGGATGATCAGTGGCAACAGGTGCCCTTTCAACGCGCGCCGGCCATTAAAGTAAACGTCCAGTACCCGATAGTAGGGATCCAGGAGCCAGGCGTATACGGTCCAGTGGATGTTGGCAATTTCCGGGTCTACCTGGCTGCGCACCTCGCTGGCGGTACAATCACCATAGAAATCGCCCGAACTTAAAAAAGCCGCATCCCGGCGGGCAAAGGCAACCTCGATGCCTTTTTTTCGCAGGTAATGCAAAGGTGCCAACTCTGCGGGCTTGGTAAAGCAGGGGTTGTCGGCATGCTCTGCCAGCATCTGGGCAATCTCATCCGCGTACACCTTGTAAAATAGATCTGGATTCTCAACAAATGGGGGGTAACCATCAAAACGGGCCTTGAGCCGATAGCGGACCCGCAGGTCTGACAGCAACAGCATCTGCCGGTCGATATGGGCGCAGTCCACTGCCTGGCGCTGCAGCCGCAGGGCCTGTCGTTTTAAAAGCTTTATGGTGGCCTCGATGACTTCCGGGAAAGCGCCCTGCAGGCTATGAGGGGTGAGCTGCTTGAAGGCCAGTCCCGTAATTGGTTTGAGATAGGCCATCTTGGCCGCTGTGGATTTCCCCAGGGTTCGCCGGCTATTCATCTCGTTGAACAGCGCCAGCGCCTGCTCGTAATCCACCTCCAGTTCGGCGACATGGCACCCGAAGAGCCTATGGAAGGCCTGTCTCACCCGCCGGGGGGAGTTTAAGGTGACCAGAGGCGCGGGGTCTATCTGCCAATGGGCCTTAAGATCATATTCACTTGCCTGGCTGGCGGCATATACAAATGCGGCGACATCCCCAAACAGCTCCAATAGTGCCTGGGACGCGGCCACCGAATCGAGGTTACGCCGGAAACGCGTTACGACGGAAGCCGCCGGCATGTCATTATCACGCTCAACTTTAAAAACAGCCGCAATGTACTTGCGGGCAGCCGCGAGTTTAGAAGTCAAGTCCGCCACGTTTCGTTCCTGAACAAGCGTTCCAACCAGACACCTTTCCATCTGAGCAGCAATTGCGACATGCGATCCTCCAGGTCTGCGATCTTCTTTTATCGCATTCACGTACTGGTCCCGGCCTTTACGACCGGTGGTTGACTCGGAGAAAATCGCCGGATGCCGCCTGTCACGCTCCATACGGATGATGGCCATCCGCCGCAAACAATCTGATACTAATCGGCGGGTTCCTAGCTGTCAATGGAGGATAACGAGCATAATCATTATCTTAGAGTTTGACCAGTACCGGTCGGCTTTGCGGGTGTGCGGCTGTAAGCCAACCTTATTTGTCATTCCTGCCCGGGACCGGAGGTGGTTGGCCCCTCGCCCGACACTGCTTACCGTTGCTCGCCCTGCTTTCCCCTTCATACCGGTGCCGCGGGACGATCCCGGGTGCCGCACCTTCCACCGCATTTACGTTCACGTAAAGTAAAACCCACCCACATTTCAACTAGTTATAAAACGATGGCGCCCAACGGGAGACTATATAATTATAGTAAAGTTTTTTACCGGAATGCCGATGTTCAGGTAAGGAAATCAAGTTCATGCATTAACCTCTATTTTCGAAAGGATAACAACATGTTCCGCAATCTGAAATTGGGGCCGCAAATTCTGGGTGGATTCTCTCTGGTACTTTTGCTGCTGGTGATGGTGGCGGTGGTGGGTTACAACAGCCTGTCGCAGGTTGTTAATCGGGTCATCATTGCCGACGGTGTGATTCAGCTGGAAAAAAAGATTCTGGAAGCTCGCCAGCATGAAAAAAATTATATCATCAACCCCTCGGAGGAATCGCTCGACCGGGTCAATAAAACCACGGACGACTTGAAAACCCAGGCCGCGTCACTGCAGGCGAGGCTGAGCGGAACGGACACCAAGGCCCTGATGGGCGACGTGCAGGCGCGCACCAGCGCGTATGAGAAAGCCTTTAAAGGATACGTCGACCTGGAGCATAACCGCTCCCAGACAATGGAAAAAATGACCTCCCGGGCTGACCTGACCCTGGAGAAAATCGAGTCCCTCCTGGACAGCCAGGCTTACCAGTTAAAAGAAATCCGTGAAAAAAACCGGGCGTACATCACAGACAAGCTGCAAAAAGCGGGTGAGGCCAATGCCCTGTTGATGCAGAGTATGGAAGCCCGGGTGCTGCAGGAGTCGGTGGCGCAAAATTATTTCCGCAGCGTGTTCATGGACTGGGATCAGCTCAGCGGCCAGCTCCTGAAGAAGGCCGGTATTCTGAAAGACAGCTTCAAGGAAAAGGAGAATATCGATCGCGCCCAGACGGTCATCGAGACCTGGACTGCCTATATTAATGCCTTTCGAGCCTGGGAAAAGGACAAATCGTCCGAGAACCTTTACAAGGTTAATACCGCCGGCAAACACTCGCGGCGGATGATGGATTATATGCGTGAAGACCAGGCCGAACAGCTGGAATTCGCGGTGGACGACACCAACGAAATAATGAATGACATGCTGGCTAAAACCGGCGAGGCCAATTTGATCATCCGCTGGTTCAAGTACGCTCGAGAGATAGAAAAAGAGGCAATTATCCAGCGGGATCCCGCCCTCTTCAGCAAGGTTGGCGAACAATTGGACAAGATTCTGGCCAAGCTGGCCGATCTGCGTGAACGCTTTACCGTGGAAGCCGACCAATGGCTGTGCGACCAGGCTAAGACCGCCGTAACACAGTATCAGTCGGCTTACCTGGAATACAAGACCTTGATGGAACAACAGAAAGAGGCCCTGGTCCAGATGCTGGGTGCTGCCCGCCAGGTGGAAAAGATCTGTGAGCAGACCCGGGTGGATCAGAAGAACCTGATGTATGCCCGGATCTCCACCTCGAACCAGGTAACCATGATCGGCACAGTGGCTGCGATTGTTATCGGTCTGCTGCTCGCCATTTTCATTGCCCGCGGGATCACCCACTCCCTGAAAGAGGTCATACACGGTATCAACGAGGGCTCGGACCAGATGGTTTCGGCGGCCAATCAGGTCTCCTCTTCCAGCCAGTCCCTGGCCGAGGGCGCCAGCGAACAGGCGGCCAGTATCGAGGAGACCTCCGCCAACCTCGAGCAGATGTCCTCGATGGCAAACCTGAATGCCGATAACGCCCGCAAAGCAGACGAATTGATGAATGACACCGGCCAGGAAGTTGAACGGGCCAGCGGTGCAATGGCGGATCTGCATGTCTCTATCAACGACATCGCCCAGGCCAGCGAGGAAACCCAAAAGATCATTAAAACCATTGACGAGATTGCTTTTCAGACCAACCTGTTGGCCTTGAACGCTGCCGTGGAAGCTGCGCGGGCCGGGGAGTCCGGGGCCGGCTTTGCCGTGGTGGCGGACGAAGTCCGCAACCTGGCCATGCGCTCGGCCGATGCCGCCCGGAACACCGCCGACCTGATAGAAGGCACCGTTTCCAAAGTGGATATCGGGAAAAACCTCGTAGAAAAAGCTGGCACTGTGTTTGAAAATGTATCGGCCAGTACCTACAAGGTAGTAGATATCGTCAGTGAAATTACCACCTCCTCCGGCCGGCAGGCCCAGAGTATCGAAGAGGTAAACTCGGCTGTTATTGAAATGGACAAGGTCGTCCAGAGCAATGCGGCCGGGGCGGAAGAGTCTGCCTCCGCCTCCGAAGAGATGAGCGCCCAGGCCGAACAACTGAAATCACTGGTCAAGAACCTGGCCGCCTTGGCCGGCGACGTGGGCGGTACTGCACCGAAGCAACTGCCGGGACCGGACACCCCGACCCCGGACAAGCCGCAGCTGCGCGATCGCCTGGATTCGCTGCGCAGGCGGCTGGTTCCCCGGCTGCTGACGTTCAGGCGTAAATCCGTTCAACCAGAGCCGGAGGAAACCGCAATCAGATTCTAGTGCAACCTCCAATCCCCCTGTTCGGGACCGGTGCAGGCTGCACCGGTCCCGGCGGCCGGCCATCGGCCTGGCCCCGCTCTTTCAGGAACACTCTCTGATTGAACACTCCCGGCAGCAAACCAGGGGAAATACGTTCACAGACTGGCTCAAAGCAGGCCGTTAACCCGCATCGGACTTGTTTGCCCCGGCCCCACTGTGTTATTGTCAGCGTCACAGCAACCCTTTTCAAAGGATCTCGCCATGCGTGAACTGACCAAGGCCCAAAAGGCGCGCTACGCCATCCGGGAATTCAAAATCATTACCGATGCACTGGCCATCCGCGGATTTTACCGTCCCCGCGGCAAGCTGGGAAAATCTCTGGAACACTGCCTGCGCAACCTCAGCCCCGAGATATACGGCTCCATGAACGATCCACGGGTGGTAGAGTTGAAAGGCCTGGAATATGTGATCGACCGGCTGCCCCGATCCATCGAAGAGTGCACCCGCATTATCCTGACCGAAGAAGACCCCTTCAAGAACGGTGCCTTTGAGGAAACCATCCCGCTCAAGCGTCGCAGGACCTGCTACCGGGTCGGAAAAAACGAAATGTGCTTCGTCATCTCGCGGGGCCTGAGCGAGATTTACGACATCATGACCCACATCACCTTCCTCTACGGTGAAGCCAAAAAGATTCATGGCCACATGAAGGACGATTCCGGCAACAAGACCATTGAATGGCTCGAGTTGGAAAAAACCGTCCAGAACTTTGCGGGGCTCGGGGCCGCGGATCTCGACCAGGCCCTCTGGAGCCTGAGCATCATCCTGGGCCGGCCATATCAGGAAACCCGCGCGAGCTATGAATACCTGGAACAAAACCGCCTCGAGCACGGCAGCAACAATGGACTCTTCTCGCTGATTTACCACCTTGGCAACCAGTACGACAAAGAGTTGCTGGACAAGGAGGAGTCGCTGGTCGTCTACCTGACACCTTCATTGATGAATATCATTGGGCACCAGGAGTATGAGAAAAACTGGGCCGCCAACATCCATAAACACCTGGTTGATCTCAACCTGCAAAACCGGCCGGTACACATCATCAGCGCCAACCTGCACAGTATCCTCAACATCCTGTATGGCTACGGGGCCGTTAACGGCAGCTCAAAAGAGAAGGTGGATGCGTCCGACGTGTATGACTTTTTCTACCAGATCCGGGATCGGCAAAAAGAGATCCGCACCTACGCCGCGCAACACGGTTTCCACGACCTGCCGGATATCAGCGGGACCCACATCGACTGCCAGCTGATCGACACTGCGGGATTGGCGAATGTGACCTTTCATCCCGACATCCAGATCGCAGCAGGTACTCTAAAGAAAAACCATCCCGTGATCCTGGTTATGGATTATGCTTTCGGTGCGCAGGCCTTTGATCTTATGTCCAACCTACTCAAATCTTATGAGGCCAATGGTAAATCCATCCGCTTCAATTTCCGATCGGTCTCCATCATGGGCAAGGCCGGTATCCTGACCGGCAGCAAGGGCGATATCATACTGGCCACGTCGCATGTGTTCGAGGGAACGACCGATAATTACATGTTCAAAAACGACCTCAAGGCGAGTGATTTCGATCAAAGTATTCCGGTCTATTCCGGTCCCATGATCACGGTCCTGGGCACATCTTTGCAAAATCGGGACATGCTCCGCAAATTTCAGTCCGATTGGAACACCGTGGGCCTCGAAATGGAAGGCGGGCACTACCAGCGGGCGATCAGCGCCGCCACGATCAAGGGCGAAATACCCAAACGCATCAAAGTCCGCTATGCGTACTATGCTTCGGACAACCCCCTGGAAACCGGCAGTACCCTGGCGGCCGGTGCCATGGGCAAAGGCGGCGTGAAGCCGACCTACATGATTAGCAAGCTTATTCTGGAAAAGATCCTGGGTAAGCGCGGCAGCGGCTGATAGAAGCGTATCAGTACCGCCTCGAATGCAGAATTTGAATAGTGCCTTTGCAGCAAATGACAGAATGATGCAATATAAGATCACAAAAAGCGGGTTAGCCTTCCTCATGGCAATTTCACTACTGCTGGTGATGCTGCCTGCGCTCGCATTTGGTAAAGACCTCCTGTTTTGCACACCCAATACAAAGGATCAGAGAATATTCAAGGTTTCCCACGGGCTGCTGAAGGAAGCCTTTGGCCGCCTGGGTTATGGTTTTAAATTAATTACTTATCCAGCCAAACGCTGCCCCGCTGAGGTCGATAATGGACATGTAGACGGTGATTCGCATCGAATATATAACTTCAACGCCCGCGGAGATTATCCAAACCTGGTAAGGGTAGAAGAATCCATCCAGTCAATCGACCAATCCGTTTTTTCAAAAAAGTTGAATCTAAGGCCGGCCGGGTGGGCGAGCATACGCTCCTACCAGATTATCTACCTGCCCGGGATAAAAATCATCGAGCTTGGATTGAACGACGCCGGTGTCCCGCCTGGGAACCGGATACATGTGGCAAATCATGAACAAGCTTTCAAAATGCTTGCGATGGACAGGGGGGATCTGGTTATAGTCAGTTCCCATACGGGCAACTACTTTTTGGAAAAACTAAACCTGCGCGATAGCGGCATAAAATTGCTGGCTCCGCCTTTGGTCCAGTTCGATCTCTACCCGTACATGCATAAAAAGCACACCAACCTTTCCAAGAAATTAGCGCTGATCATTAAAACCATGAAAAAGGATGGCACCTATGAAAAGATAGCCGGAAACTATCTTAAATAGAAAAGCCCCAATGGTATTTATTCAAAGCCCGAGCCAGGTTCCGATAGAGATAACCATAAAATATCAAATCGATTTTATTCTACCTGGATCACTGCCAAGCTGATTGGATGCATCAAAATACCAATAACATGCCACGGTTGTAACAACATGCCCGCAATGGGCCATTTGCAATAGTCCTCTGCTCAAACACCTTTAGCTCGAAACATTTTTAACAAAATTGTGATATAGAAAGATTGCCACTTGAAAATAAGGCTCCAATGTAGTGGAAATTTTATTTGACGGAATCTTTCCTAACCCGTATAGATTAATCAAGGCACTTGACCTGCACATGATTTGGATCCTTCAATTTGTTTCTGATTTGACCTCGCTTTGAACTGAAATTTCCTTCCCACAGCATCTAACGACTAACAATTAAAGTTTAACCTCGGGATATTGAGAACGATATAATTCAATACTTTCACGTTACCGGGAGAGTGTTATGAATAATTGTCTCGATCGCTTTGGGATACTCTTTATCGTGGCTGTGTTGTCATTCTTTAGATGTGTTCAAACCCAGACCAATAAAAAGAGCTCGCGTCCAAATACCCAAAGTGCTGTCTTAAATGGCAAGATTATATTTGATGCTTACAACCAGCAGAGAATGCAGCCCACCATTTATGACAAACATTTTGTCGGCGTTTCCAACAAAGTTTCGCGTATTTTCATCATTAAAACATAAGCAAATGTTTTTAACCGGTACGGCCAAGGGGACGTGGCAAGTTGATGGTACCAGCATCAAGGCGGTCAACTAGTGAAATGGTTGTGGGACACCGGATTCGTGAAGCGAATCGCAAAGGTTAGGTAGTGAGCATGGCCACGTTAAAACCAAAAACCAGACTGCTATTCGCCATGTTTATGATCATGTGTGGCTGCAACACGATCCCGGCTAAAACCGTCCTCCAAAATGATTCACTGGAAACGTGTGGAAATGAAACGATAGTGTTTGGAAGACTCAGGATTATAGAAAATAGAATCGAAAAGACACATTACAAAGGCTGGACCTCCAGGCATCAAATAACCCTCGTAAACATTGATGAGGAGACGACAATTGCAAATCTTGACGTTCGTGAAGGTGGAGAATTTATCTGGATAATACCCAAGGGCAAATACTTATTGACCCATGTTACGTCATTTGAACTCAATGGAGTGCTGGATTATTTTCCTCAAGTGGCGTTCCATACACTCCCCGGGGAGCCCGGTGAGACGCAATACCTTGGCACGCTCCAAATATCTGCTACAACAAAAAAATCGGGATTTACAAATGTGCTGGAAGATTATCAGATCGCTATAATGGATGATTTTGGAAAGGATTCAGGTTTGGCCGTCGAAATACACCGAAAAACAGGAACAGTTCTCAAGAGGCACATGATTCATGATGCCCGTTTGCCTAAAAATACACGCGTGGAAGTAAACAGGGATCTAACGATGAAATTACTATATACGCTGAGCCTGGTTCTTCAAACTTCATACTAGCTATCCAGTTTCTGCCACCTATTACTCTCTCCCAGAATACCCGGATCACAGGCAGGCGCCTTCGTAACGGATTTGGGTACGACGATCGGCTAATAACAAGCTCCATCAACATATCTGGTTAATAATAAAAGGAGTCATAACGATGAAGTCTATACGCCTTAGGATCACTTTCGTGATCACATCTATTGTTTTATGTTCCTTTTTTACAGGGTGCATTAACTTTACGCGACAAATAGGCCGGTTAATGCACCTTGAAAATCTTAACTACGAAATGGAAACAAGAATAATTGACCTATCTAGTCAGGGACAATGCCCGGGAACAAGATCATTACGAGTTGTAAACGCTGAGACGCGTACTGAAAAATACTGCATCAACGATATGATGGGTTGTCGGATGCACATTATCCCCAGAGATTTTGCTGACTATGTGGTTAAATATACTGAGGATAAACTTCATGAAAGCAACATTAAAACTACTGATCAATCAGTAGAAAGAATACTGGTTTCGCTTGAAGAGGTAAAGGCCATTGAGCATGGATTCACCTTTGGCTCACTTTCGAAAATCAAAATTGAAATCCCCTCGATTGACTACACCCAAACCTATATTGGAGAGTCAGGCAGCGGGCTTGGAGACCATGCAGTCGCATATGCGATCCATCTCTCAGTCGTGGCGCTGCTAAATGACCCTGTTTTTCAAAAGTATGTGACCTGTAATGATCAACTTGCAGCAAAGGCGGATGTAAAATCAAAAGAATTGAAGGCACATCCCCAGGCTCCGGCGACAGCAGCTTCTTCGGAAGTTATCAAGGGTAACCCGGTTCCGTCAGAGCCTAAAAAAATGGACTCAGGTAAATCCATAAAGATTGCACTGTTTCCAATGAATATTTTCTTCGGAATACAATATTGGCAAGGGTGAGAGAACGCAAAATGACGTGATACGATCAATCTCGAAATATGCCTCTGAGGACCCAAACGTCGATTTTGTTTTATCCTACAAACACCTTCCATACTATAATGAGAATCCAGATTTATTAAGCAGTGTAAGCACAATAGCAAATGCCGATTATTGGTCGCGAAGGTCTGTATTTTCTCAACCCGAACCGGATTGGAAAAAAGTGCAGATGCTGAAATCTAAAACTGATGTAAATTTGGCCGTATTCTTTAGGGCGAACATTGCTCATTCTAGTCCGACTATAGTTGATACATATTTTTATAAGTTCGAAACAAAAGAATTAACTATCAAAACACAAGAAACTGAAAAGTACTCCATCGCAGAAGTAGCTATTGGAATGATCAAAGAAGTTCTTGGAAAGGATAATAAATAGGTTCAACAGATGGGCGGTAATTATAGATATTGAAATAAGAATTACCATGGGTGTTTCAATCAACAAAGGGAGGTGTAAAATGAGACGAATATTGTTAGCTATTTGTGTTGGCATATTCCTTTTTTCAGGATGCGCTACCCAATACATTGAAATACTTGAGCCTGATATAATAATGCACAATCGCGAACTCGACTTTAGAGTTGAGCCTGGGGATACTTTAAAAGTTATGTCGAGCAAAACTTGCATAGGTGGCAGAGGTATCTGTTATGAAGTTAAAGACCTGAAAACCGACAAAAGAGGTTATGTCACTAAAAAACGGATGGAAGAGCGTCATCGGATTTACACAGAAAGCAAGTAGTTTTTATAGCTCGAAAGATGTCATCATGTCCCGGGTGTCTAACTGTAAAGCCTGTCATTTTGTACAAGCAGTTGGTTTTTACCAGTGCGAGCGGATATATTCATGGGATTCACTGAGGCTCAGTGGGACGGAAGCCGCGCTGGCGCGGATATAAAACTCTTCGGTACCTTTTTTTTTGATAAATACCGGTTTGTCGGCCGGTGTGACCCTAACCCGGCACACATCAGCGTCGTCAAAAGACTGGATGTCGATGATGATAAACTTGTGGAACTCCTTCCCGATCTCCTGGCTGATGAGGCTGGTCAGCTTCAGCAGAAAGCCGTCCCGGTTAGGCCGTTTTTGAAAACTACGGTAATCCCGGTCAAGCCCCAGCAGTTGGCCATCGTCAGCAACTCCGATAAACAAGTTGCCGCCATCGGAATTCAAGAAAGCGGAAATGGCCTTGACAATCACGTACTCCAGATTTTTGTCCGCTTTGTCGGTTCTCAGGTTCCAGCGCAAAGTGGATTTGAATTCTACCTGATCCCCTTCTCCTCCCGCAATCAGGACCGGCCAGCCATCGGCACCGGATTTCCTGCGGCGGCGCACCAATTCACCAATCCTGTTTCGCAGCCGGTAGGAATAAAATCCGATGATTATTAGTGCCGACAGCAATATTGCGGCACCGCCGATAAACCAAAAGCGATAACGGGCGATCAGGGGTAACGGGGAAAAACTGCCGTAGCCGGCATAGATGCTTTCCCGTTCTGACCTGGATATCTGCTTCAGGCCCTGGTTGATAAGGTTGACCAGCTGCACATCGCCTTTGCGAACACCGGCCCGGAGGGTTTGGGTATAGAGCCGGGCAACCGGCTTAAAGGTTGTCAAGGCATTGCGCTGTGATAAAAGGTAAGTGGCATTTTGGAAATCAAGTACAAAAGCGGTTAAGTTGCCGCTAACGGCCGTTTCAATTATGTCGCGGGAGCCCGGGAACGTTCTAAGCTTCAAATCCGGGTAGCGCTCCTGCAGGAACCCCTCCGCGAAGTCCGCCTTGATCACGCCCACCGGGATGCCTCCCAGCGCTTCCGCAGCCGCCACGTTCAGGCTCTCTTTGACATACAGATTGGTATCCACATTGTGAATCAGTGGAGCGGAAAAATCGAGATAGGCGGCCCGCTCTTGTGAGCGGAACAGTCCGATCACAATGTCGGCTTTACCGTCCTTAACCAGTTCCAGACAGCGGCTCAGGCGGGCCGCCACGAACTTTAACTCCGCATTGTTCTTGTCTGCCCAGAGCCGCCAGATATCTACCAACATGCCCTGGGAACGGCCGTTGTGATCCACGTAAGCATAGGGCTTATAGTCCTTGTAATGGGCAATGGTAAGCGTCGCTGCATCGGCGGATGGCAATAACGCCAGTGCTTCCACGGTGATCATCAGGATAATACCCGCAGCCAAACACGCTATCTTTTTCATTACACAAACCCTTTAATACGCAGTTTATCGTGTGAGCAAATGGGGAACAGACTCCGCCTGGCAGGTGGTCATCAATCACCGGAGCCCACTGACAAAAATGAGGTCACCACTGCCCCAAATGCGGATGTATATTGCCACTAAAAATAGCTGGTTTTTCACCTGTTGTAAAGACGCGACCAGTAATCTGTTCTAGTCAGATGACATGGGGTCAAAGTTTTCATTTGTTTGATATCCAAGGAGAAATGTGTCTATACTAAGTAAAGCGCTGTTCCTCAAATCCACCGCCGACAAAGGTTACCCCGATGATATCTCCATGCTGTCCCTGCGCCCGCTGCCGTTTGATACTCACCATTGCTTCGCTGCTGCTGGTAGTCATATTTGGCTCATCAGGAGCAGTGGGTGCCGCCGAAACCCTCGAGCAGTGTCTTTCGAAGGAATTGATGCGGGCCGGTGACGATCAGACCGTGGGAGAGCTCAAAAGGATCTGCCGCGAGAAATTGGATGCCGTTCCCGGCACTGCAAAATCAAGCCCTGCCGGCTTGGAACATCTGGCCTGCCCCCGCGAACCCGGTGAGCAAAAGTCTCCTTCTCTGATGGCCGAGCGAAGGCGCTGTGAGGCCAAGACCGAGAAAAATGCCTTTGCTATTACACCTCACAGACCCAATTATGTTCTGCTGGCATCTTACAACAACACGCCCAATAAAGAACCGTTTCTGGCTGAATTTCCCAACGCTGAAGAGGACATCGACCACACGGAAATAAAGTTCCAGGTCAGCCTGAAATTCCCGATTTACAAGGATACCTTTATTAGAGGCTCCGATCTTTACGCCGCTTATACCAACCGCTCCTTCTGGCAGGCATACAACGATCTTTCCGCCCCGTTTCGGGATATCAACCACGAACCGGAAATCTGGCTGGCCTTCCACACAAATGGAGAAGTTTTTGGATTTGCGAACAAACGCAATGATCTCGGTTTCAACCACCAGTCCAATGGCCGGGGGGGATCCCTTTCCAGAAGTTGGAACCGGATCTATGCCAACTTCCTGTTTGAAAAAGAGAATCTATTTTTCAATTTCAAGCCCTGGTGGCGCGTACCTGAAGATGAAAACAATGATGACAATCCGGACATCCACAACTACCTCGGCTATGGCGAACTGACCGGCGGGGGGCAATGGAACGGTCATACGGTTAGCTTCCTGATGCGCAATAATCTGCGATTATCTGACAACCGCGGAGCCTTCCAGGTCGACTGGAGCTTCCCGTTCTTTACCAGCCGGTATTTACGCTGGTATATTCAGTATTTCACCGGATATGGGGAAAGCCTGATCGATTATAATGCCAGCTCGGACAGTCTCGGGTTGGGTGTGCAGCTGACCGACTGGTTTTAAGTTAACTGTAGCTTCAATGCCCCTGACAATGCTATAGAAGAAGGGAATACCTGCTCTCCCTATGCCGTACATTGGAGATCATGAACATGCCGGACATCCGCATAGTCTTCGATGTATGGTTGCTGGTTATCCCTGTGTGCTTTCATACTTTGGGTGTTTACTACGTGGTGGACATCATCATGAACGGGCGCACCAGCCAGGGGACGATTGCCTGGTCCATGGCTCTCTTCCTGTTCCCCTATCTGGCGGTTCCGCTGTACATGGTTTTTGGCGGTCGGAAGCTCAGGGATTATGCCGTTGCACGCCAGGCCGGCGACCGGGCCATCAACCACCTGGGGCGACAGCTTGAATCCAGCGAAGAACTCCGGGAACTGACCGGAGAACTGCGCGATCCCCAGATCGACGCCCTGTGCAATATCGCCCGTTTACCCGTAGCCGGCTGGAACCGTTGTGACCTGCTCATCGACGGCGAACAGACGTTCACCTCAATTCTGGAAGGCATCCGCCGCGCCGAAAAGTACGTCCTCGTTCAATTTTTTATCATTCACGATGACGACATCGGTCGTCAATTACGTGACTTATGCGTCGCCAAGGCTCGGGCCGGTATTACGGTTTACTTCCTGTATGACAAGATTGGCTGTGTGGGCCTGCCGCAAAGTTACCTGGAGCCCATGGCGGCCGCCGGGGTCAAGATAGCCGTTTTCCGGGTTGGCCGCGGGGTTATCAATCGTTTCAGGGTCAACTTTCGCAACCACCGCAAGATCGTGGTCGTCGATGGCCAGACCGCCTGGGTTGGCGGCCACAACGTGGGGGATGAATACCTGGGGAAGAGCGAGCGTTTTGAGGCCTGGCGGGACACCCACGTCATCATGCGCGGCCCGGTAACCCTGCCGGTACAGCTGTCGTTTTGCGAAGACTGGTACTGGGCGACCGAAACACTGCCGATGTATCCTGGGAGCCGCCTGCCAAAAAGGGCAAAGAGGCCGTTTTATGTGTACCCACCGGGCCGTCCGACAATTTCGAAACCGGTGCTTTGTGGGTGGTGCACGCCATCAACATGGCCTGGGAACGCTGCTGGATATTGAGCCCCTATTTTGTACCCGACAGTTCCGTCATCAACGCCTTGCAGTTGGCGGCGCTGCGGGGTGTGGATGTGCGCATCGTAATCCCTGCCAATCCCGACAAACGGGTGGTCTGGTGGGCGGCCCACAGCTATTTCAAAACCATGGGCGAAGTGGGGGTATCCATACTGCGATACGAGAAAGGCTTTATGCACCAGAAAGCTGTCCTGGTCGATGATCGATTGGCCGCCATCGGTACTTCGAATCTCGACAACCGCTCCCTGCGCATCAATTTTGAAATTACCATGATGTTCACTGAGCGGGCCTTTATCGAAAAAGTGGCCGCCATGTGTGAAGACGATTTCGATGCCTGCTCCCTGCTCAACCCGGCGGAGATTAAAACCTGGCCCTTACACTTTCGCCTGGCCACCAGGGCCGCAAGGCTGCTCGCGCCAATCCTGTAAGCCCATCTTCATTGGGTTGCCGGATCGGATGGCTCCTCTTTCTCATTCCCGGTAGGATTTTGCTGCGCATCTACCCCGGGCAGCGATTCAACCACCTTTAACGGCGCCTTCAGGGTCCGCTCCAGTATGCCCATCAACCCTCGCCCAACGTCCGCCGGGGGCAGCGGGACCACTTCCGGATTACTGGTGCTGCCCCGTATGCGGACCGGCACTGAAAGCACGGAGCCCCCGGTTATATAGCCCAATACGGGCATCTTCTTAACCAGTCGATCAAAGGTTTTCAAGGGGGCAACGAGCAAAGACATGTCCAGGGTTTCCTTGACCAAATTAATCTTTCCCTCGCCCGAGATCTTCATTGTGTGGCCGTCCACCAGAATCTCATCGAAATTCAGGACCCCGGACTGAATGGCTGCATGGGCCCGGATGGTATCGTATCCAAAGCCTTTTTCCCGCAGTCCGGACGTCTTGCCGGCAAACACCTCGGTAATGTTTAAAAAGGCGAAGATCTTCGTCAAGAGATTCGACCTGTGGATCATTCCATTGTCGCTGGAAAAGGAAATCTCTCCCATCAGGTTCGGTACGAGATCTTCGGCCGGGCCTTGGGCTTCAATCGTCCCGGTTAAGCTGTAAAACCCATCGGCCTGCAACGGCTTGTCCTGCAGGCATTCCCAGGTAGCCTGCATATTCTTTTTTTCGGCAGACGGCCGAAAAGACAAATTCACGCCGTCTGGTTCGATGCGGACGGTTCCCGGGGTAGTGATCCCGCAAAGGTCAGCCTGGGTGGCCGTTATATTCACAACGTCGGCCTTTATGGCTATATCGGCATGCAAGGGTTTCCAGGTATACTCTTTGAAGGTGAAGCGCGGGGTTTTGAATCGTATGATCCCGTCGATAGGCGGTTTCTCCCGCGTAGGGTCATCCGGTTTTTCCGGCGTACGGGGCGGTTCCTTCTGTATCCTGGCCAGAGCTGAGGCATCCAGGTGGTCGGCTGTCAGCTCCAGGTCAAATGTATAGGCGGCATCCGTAATACCGGCTTTGCCTTTCAGGTGCATGGGCGTCCCGGCAAAAAGCAGGTCGGCAGACTGCAAGCTGGCGTTTTTACCGCGACAGTCCAGAGAGAACCGCTCAAGTTCAATAGCGCTGACCGGCAGTCCTCTTAAAACAAGGCCCTGCCCTGAAGTGTCCCGATGACGTTTGAGGCGCGCAGATTTTTCATATCCAGGGATGCTTTCAATTTCCCATCCACCCAGCCTTTCAGGGTTTTATTCTCCCTGAGTATACGATCGAGGGTTGTCTTCTCCAATTTACCGGTATAATCCAGTTCAATGTGCTGGTTGGCTTTGGTGAGCTTGATTGATACGTCTGAAATACCGTCGTCCAATTCAAACCGTTTTATCCGCCAGCGCCCCGGTGCAAAGTCCGCTTCGGCAATAGCCCGGGTGCCTCCCGCGGTAGACAACTCACCGGCAACAGCAACATTACCGCGGTTGTCCCACTGCAGGTCCACATCGGAAAATTTCAGGGGGGGCTGTATTCTCAAATGCGGCGGCATCTCAAGAAAGCGGCGAATCCAAACCAGGGCCTGCTCACCAAGGGAACCGTCCAGCAACAATTGCATGGCCTCCGGCTGACCCGGTTTCCCGAGGATCTCACTGGAGGTGGTGAGGTTGGCATCCAGGTATTGCACCTGCAGTTTGTTGAGGGTCAGTTTATGCGGCTTGAAGCCGGCGTATCCTTGCGACAACTGCAAAGGCCCATCCAGTTTCGGCGAAGATATGATGACTGATTTGACACCTGTAGCAGCTGCCATCTTCCAGGCGGCCGGGTTTGTGAGGGGGCCTTTGATGTCCAGCCGGGTGAGGTCCAGATCGCCATCGGCCGCGGAAATATACTGACGCATGTCCTGGAGCCCTTTGAATGCCGCCAGCCAGGGGTAGAACTTTTCCAGCTGCACTTTGGCCCGCGATGCGGAGATTCCCAACTGTGCGTCCTGCTGCCAATCGATATAAGCATCCACATTGGCAAAAGTGCCGTAAGGCAGACGTCCCTCCATCTGCTTGAAATCCACGCGCTGATTGACCAGCAGCACCTCCCCCTTAACTTCTTCCAGATCCATCTCCGCCCCCGGAATAAAAATCAATCCCTGGTCGAGATGGCCTCCGGCCTGCAATTGCGGCACTGTCCAACCGCCTGCCTCCCGGAGGGCCTTTAAGTGACAGGTAGCCTTGGTCAGCGTTCCGCTCCGAGCCACGCGAAAGGCGGCCTGGACCCAGCCTTGATCACCCGCGAATTCGGTAAAGCTGCGGGCTACGGCCGCAACATCGATGCGCCGGCCAACGGCATCCAGGCTCAAAGATGATGGCTGGGAGGGCCTCCCATAGATGTATTCACCGCGGCTTTCCAGTTCCAGCTCCCGAGAGCCGATCTTGAGCGCCTCGATATCCCAGGTCAGGGTTTTAAAATCAGCGGTGATATCACCCTCCAGCACAACATCCTGAAGTTCAAGGCGTCGCTTCTGCCGCTGGATACGGACATCCGGAAGACGGGCGGCCACCCGGGCCTCGATTTTTTCAGCCGCCTGGGAGTTGAACGCGACTTCCAACCCCAGGCTGGTGTCAGAGATTGTGATGCCGGGCAATGGGGGCAGCTCGGCCATCAGGGCACGTGCGTTCAGGCCAGCCACCTGCAGACGGCCGCTGCTGCCGCGGGTCGCCAGATTCACCTTACCTTTGAAGGAAAGGTCCCCGCTGATTGGTGAAAGGCAGTCTAACGCGATTTCCACGAGTTGTTCCCGGCTGCGCAGAGATAGGTTGATCTGCTCCAGGCTCAACTTTGGTCTGTCCGGCCGGGACACAGTTATCCGGCCGTGTTTGACTTTGATCTTAAGATC
>Ga0126327_10000043_pt1 | contig 44779 bp, 32 predicted proteins | sample InaspJWI30metaG_FD_101392 | JGI IMG/M metagenome (GOLD analysis project Ga0126327, IMG submission 101392) | Marine gutless worms symbiont microbial communities from Oahu, Hawaii - Inanidrilus sp. 1 OAHU.JWI-30 metaG | ecosystem: Host-associated > Annelida > Digestive system > Unclassified... | reverse complement strand
ATCAGCTCTCCCTGTTTCACAATGCAACGCAGAGAATATTAGGCCGGAGGGTCTGCTGCTGTCAACGCTAGTATCCCTCATATACCGCGAAAACAGGCTCACCATGCCGACCATCCGGATGGTGCCGGGTCCGGTAGATCAATTGATCCGGCCCGAATTTAAAATCCGGCTGCTGTCCGGCTCCTTGTGGGTGATAGTTGGTGCGATAAAGGCACCCGTCTGTTTTCATTTCATAGTCAGGATGCGCTGCCCACCCCTGCGGGTGATTGACCGTCCGGTATATTTTCCCATCCGTCATCACGAAAACCGGCAGCATAACATTTTCGCCTTGCTCCGTATCTACTGCATAAATCTGAATCATGGGTCCTCCCTGTAACTTAGGTTAACATCCAGTCCGCGTGGACTACCAGGGGACCGGATCTCCGCGGTCACGGTGGAAGGTGCGGCATCGGGCAGAAAAGGCGGCCGGCCCGCCTGGCAGGAGACGGAGCCAGGAGCCCGGCCAGAGAGAGCCGCCTCTCTTTGGGAAATGTTGTTGCCGCTGCCGGTATCAGCGGCACAAAAAACAAAAGCCCTTCAAGTCGTAACTGACTTGAAGGGCTGCACCCAGTTTTCTTGGCCCTTGCTTTTACCCTGTCCACCGTTCGCCGCGGGGATCAGGTCCATGTCCGCGTCCTGCCGCATCGGCAGTCCGTGGTCTTGAGCACCAAGGCAGGTCTTCTGACTCCCCTCCCCTGCCGGCAGCCTTCCCATAACAGTGCTCTGTTACAGTGGCATCGCGGCCGGCAAGGTCCTGCCCCTTGTACAGGCAGGTCAGGTTACAGCGGCGGGACCGTTCCCGATTCGCACGGGATTCCCTATTAAGCCCTGCGGCACCTTGATGCCCTGCTTATTATCGGCATTCAGCCGGTTTGTCAATGTTCGTCTCAGACGAAATCAGGCAATACGGTTCGGCTGGTTGCTCGCGTCATCGCAACTCTGTTCAACATCGCACCCGGCACAAGAGCTCCCGCAACCGCAGGCATCGGAACCATCCGCTTTGAAGTTCCGATAGAGATTGCGCAGGAAAAAAAAGACCGCCAGTCCAACGATTAAGGTAACAATCAGCTTTTCCATGGCCATGCTCCTTAATATCCCAAACCGCGGCCTACCTGGAAAGCGATAGCCGCCAGACCAAAGGCCAGGGCCGTATTGAAAACCATTGAGAAAACGCCCCATTTCCATGAGCCCGCCTCCCGGGCGATACAAACCACTGATACAAAGCAGGGCGCGTAAAATATCGTGAAAATGATCAAAGCAAAGGCTACGGCCGGGCTCCATCCCGGAGCAGCCGCTAACCTCTCGGCCAGGCTGCCGGTCTCCTCCGGTTCGACTTCGCCCAGGGAATAGGCCGTACCCAGGGTGGAAACCACCACTTCCTTGGCTGCAAACCCGCCTACCAGGGCGATATTGGTGCGCCAGTCAAATCCGGCCAGTCTGCTGATGGGTTCCAGCAATCCACCAATCTGGCCGGCGATCGAGTTGCGCAGACCCGCTTCGGCCTCCTGACCATCAACTGCCAGGAGTGCATTTCTGATTTCAACCGCGGCGGTTGAAAGGTGGGCCCCCGCTTGTGCATTTTTGAGCTCCGCCTGCACAGCCGGTGCTGCGCTGTACAAGATATCGTTACGCCGGCTTTCGTAAATGGCTCTCTGCTCATCCGACAGCCCCGGAAAGGTCATCATGGCCCAAAGAATAACGGATACCGTCAAGATGACGGTACCGGCCTTTTTGATGTACTGCCAGGTGCGTTCCCAGGTGTGAATCGCCAACCCCTTGAAAGTCGGCAACCGGTAGGGCGGCAGCTCCATGACAAAGGGTGTGGACTCACCCTTGATGGCTGTGGAGCGCAGCAACCGAGCCACCAAAAGAGCGCCAATCCAGGCAATCATGGTAATGATGAACATCATCAAAGCTTCATTGGCCGGGAAAAAGGCCGCGACAAGAAGGGCGAATACCGGAAGCTTGGCACCGCAATTCATAAATGGAACCGTGAGCAGGGTGGCCAGCCGTTCCCGGGGAGATTTCAATGTCCGGGTGGCCATAACGCCGGGTACCGCGCAGCCGCCGGCAATGCCGCCGGATACAATAAACGCCATAACCGAACTGCCGTGCAACCCGAAAATCCGGAAGACCCGGTCCATCATGAAGGCTACACGGGCCAGATAGCCGGAGTCTTCCAGAACGGAGATGCCCAGAAACATGAACATAATCAACGGTACAAAACCCATCACACCACCGACGCCGTCGATCATCCCCGAAATAATCAAAGATTTCAATAGGCCGTCCGGCAGAAGTGCATCCGCGCCGGCACCCAGCCAGCCGAAGAAACCTTCCACCCAGCCCACTGGCACTTCACTATACGTGAAGGTAAAATGGTAAAGTGATAAGAGCACACCGACCATGATCATAGGACCGAAAAATCGATTGGTCACGACCTTGTCAATCCGGTCGCTCATGAACAGACGGTCCATGCTGGGTTGTTCGGTCACGACGCCTTTTTTCATGACCGATTTTATGTACCCGTAGCGGTAATCCGCAATCACGGCTTCGGGACTGGCCCCGGTTGTACTGTCCAGGTGAGCACTGACCCGCGCAGCAATGTCTAAAAGGCACTTGGATGCTGCCGGGTCGCCTGTTTCACCCATAGCTATGATTTTATCGTCATTCTCGAGGTATTTCATGGCGAGCCAGCGCCGGGGGTACAAACCTTCTCCCATTGAACTGTTTTTTAAAACGTTTTCCATCTCGATCATAGCCTGATCGATGTCGTCACCATAGGAAATATGCAGGGGCCCGGACTGAGCACCTTGATCAATGCTGTTGGCCACGGCTTCCATCAGTTCTTTTTTGCCTTCACCCTTCCGGGCGACAGTCGGCACCACCGGTACGCCCATCAACTCGGACAGGCGGTCGGCGTTAAGGCTAATACCCCGATCCCGGGCCACGTCGATCATATTCAGGGAAATGCAGACCGGCACACCCATTTCCATGAACTGCAGGGTCAGGTAGAGGTTACGCTCAAGGTTGGAAGCGTCCACGATATTGACGACCATGTTCGGTTTTTCGTTGACGATGAAATCACGCGCCACCACCTCTTCCAGGGAATAGGCAGTCAGGGAATAGGTCCCCGGCAGGTCAACCACGTGAAATCTACGCCGTTTGTCGAGGTAGGTACCCTCTTTCTTTTCTACTGTTACACCCGGGTAGTTGCCGATGTGCTGCCTGGCCCCGGTCAGTGCGTTGAAGAGAGTCGTTTTGCCCGCGTTTGGGTTTCCAGCTAGTGCAATTGTTGCGTCCATGCTATTCTTCTACCTCTACGGTAATATAATCCGCTTCTTTGTTGCGCAGCGTCAGGGTGTATCCTGAAAGCCTGAGGGCCACGGGGTCGTACAAAGGCGCGCGACCCTGAATCTTGATCTGGGTACCGGTAACCAAACCCATGTCCCGAATCCGGCGGCCTAACTCGCCGCCCGCCTTTACGGACAAGATCGTACCGGATTGATTTTTCTTCATCTGTCTTAGGCTTAACTTTGCCAAGGGACGACCTCCTGCGTGCTAACCAACTGTTAAGATGTTTATTTGGTTTGGAGTTAGGTATACCTTACTTTTTTAGTTGTCAACCTTTTTATTTGACATTACTGCGATAGTGCAATTTGACTTATTATATTAGCCTTGTTATGTTCATCAAAATTGCGAGGACATATGAAAAAAAGCCACCTACTTTCGGAAAGCCTGGAAGATTATCTCGAAATAATTCTGGAACTTGAGAGTGATCAGAAAGTTGCCCGCGCTAAGGACATCGCCGACCGGATGGGTGTTCAACGGGGCTCCGTAACGGGTGCCCTGAAAGCTTTGGGCGAAAAGAAACTGATCAATTATGAACCCTACAGTTTCATTACCCTGACCCCAGCAGGTAAAAAAATAGCCCGCGAGATAAAGCGTCGCCATGGCATACTGGAGGATTTTCTGGTGCGTGTCCTCGGGGTCGATGAGGTCCAGGCCGAAGAGACAGCCTGCCGCATGGAACATGCCATTGACAAGGAATCCATCGACAAACTGGTACAATTTATTAAATTTATTGATCAATGCCCGCGTACCGGCGGCGATTGGGTCAGTGCCTTCGAACAGTTTTGTTCTACTGAAAACCGGAATGAACAGGATTGCCAGGCATGCATTGAAACCTGCAGTGAGCGTTATCGGGAAGCGCGTCCCTGAATGCAATTCCGAATGTAGCTATTGTGGCTGAATACATTTCAAACTCTTGAAAAAAGCGAGTACGGCCCGAGGCCGTACCCGCCATATATTAATTTCACCCCTATTCCCCAGACAATTACTAGAACCCATCGGGAACAACCCTCACACTAGCGCCTTAAAATTGAATGGCCAGCTGTGCGGTAAAAGCATCCACGGTTTTGAAATCATCCTTATAGCTGCTGCGGAGGTATTCGAGGGCCAGGTTGGTGCTGTCGAAAAAGCCCCAGTTGACCACGGCGCCCCAGCGGGTCTCGGCAAAACCATTGCCCCGGCCGACATCCTCGTCCGTGTCACTGGACGTTTCGTAACGGCCGGCCACTTCCCAGGCTTCATTGATGGCATAACTCAGCTCAAAATTCCAAGCCGAGGGTTTTTTCTTCCGGGTGTCCGTCCCATTGGCATCGAACACTTCGCCGACCGCGAATTCGTCGAGGGCACTGACATATTCGGCGATCAGCTTGAACTTCATGAACGCAGCCGTGGCAAAGGCACTCCAGCCGCCCACATAACGCTGCACGTCGTTTGTACCGTCAGTGTCGAAGTCTCGGGTAAGGTTGTCATTGAGACCATCAGCCGCCGCGAGATTCGAGGTGTAGGAGGCACCAAACGTCAACCATTTCACGGGTGCACCGGCAAAGGATGCCACGATATTTGCGATGGTGCTGTCGGAATTTGCTTTGGGGGCCTTGCCGTTAAAGGCTCCGACGGAAATATCGTATGTATCACTGCCGAAACGGTACCCGGCCACAGCCGCCCCTTCGTTGGTCTCACCCAGGTCCAGGGTCAGCGGATCGGTTATGAAATGGCTTTCGAAGTTGCCGAACGGGATATACTGACGCCCGGCAATCAGGTAAGCCGGCACCTGTTCGGTTCCAACCACAGTGATGAAGCCTTCATCCACGAACAGGGTATCGGCTTCCCACTTGAACATGACGTGTCCGTCGACATGCTGGTGTATCTTGGCATCCACCACCAGTTCCACCGTGGCCAGGTCCACATCACTTTCACTGGTATCTTTGGTAGCCGGGGTTTTAAAATCGGTGTTCACTTGATTGGCTTCCACTTCCACCAGGCCTCTGATCTGGATGCGATCGTACCACTTTTCGCTCTCCGGTTTACGGCCAATAGCCTCCTCCAGCTGCTTGATTCTATTTTCCAAACTCTTGACACCGCCAGCCTTCTCTCCAGTTCCGGCAGGTATATCCTGAGCATTGTTCGGTTTGGGTACCAAAATAATACATGTAAAAATGATGGCGTAGATCATCATAAGCAAGTTCTTCACAGGTTTTCTCCTTTTAGACGGTTGTGTTTCACAGTCTTGAAATTCAGGACGCAGCCGTCCTGTCAAAGTCACGGCCAAAAACGGCCGGTTGACTTTGGGCTCTTAATTTTACCGAATGCGTTTAGCGATACTGGAATGCGTTCGAGGTTGGTGCCTTTGGCCTGAAAACAAAAACCACGAAGCATGCATCCTACTTATCAAGCAGCCTTCGTGGTCTGAATATGGAAACTACAAGGAATGAGTTTAGTTACACCGAGCTACAGCTCGCAAGCTGAGTGCGTCTACTAACGTAAAGCGAAGAACGAGTCAAGGAGAAGATGTCTGCTGGCCCCGTGGCTGTCATGCCCGGTAGAGGCGCAGGCTGTTGGAAACGACCGAAACACTGCTCAGGGACATGGCCAGAGCGGCAAAAATGGGATGCAGGCTGCGCAGGAATTCCGGTGCGGCCTCAATGGGATACAAAGCGCCAGCCGCCACCGGAATTAAAATGATATTATAGAAAAAAGCCCAGAAGAGATTCTGGCGGATCGTGCGCATGGTGGCCCGGCTCAATTCGATCGCGGCCGGCACACCTTTGAGACTCCCTCCCGAAAGAATGACACCGGCTGTCTCAATGGCTACATCGGTCCCGCTGCCGATGGCAATGCCCACCTCCGCCTGGGCCAGGGCCGGCGCATCATTGATGCCGTCGCCAACCATGGCCACCTTGCGACCTGCCTGCTGCAGTGCTTTCACACGCGAGGACTTATCTTCGGGCCGAACCTCGGCCATCACTTCCGCGATGCCCACCTGGTCGCCGATGGCCCGGGCTGTTTTTTCATTATCGCCGGTGATCATCATCACCTTGAGTCCCTGTTCCTGCAGCAGTTCAACCGCTTCCTTGGAATCCGGCTTAACAGTATCGGCCACGGCAATGACGCCGATGGCCAGATTGTCGCGTGATACCACCATGGCTGTCTTGCCGCCTGCCTGGTAGTTATCTATGGCGTTTTGCACGTTTTCAAGGCCGATGTTCAAATGTGGAAACCAGCCGGGTTTTCCGACGTGCATCCGTTGGCCATCCACCAGCCCTTCCACCCCGAAACCGCTGTGAGCCTTGAACTCGTCTACGCTGTTTTTCAGCAATCCTTTCTGCTCCGCCTCCCGAACAATGGCTTTTCCCAGGGGATGTTCCGATCCCTTTTCCACATCCCCGGCCATAGCGAGCAGTTCAGCGTCACTGCCTTCAAAATCTGCACCGATATAGATATCCGTCACAATAGGCGTTCCCGCAGTGATGGTGCCGGTCTTGTCGAGAACCACATCCTGCAGGTGCGAAGCGGTTTCCAGGGAGGTGCTGCTTTTGAACAGGATGCCCTTCTCCGCACCTTTGCCGGTTCCGGCCATGATCGCCGTGGGGGTGGCCAACCCCAGCGCACAGGGGCAGGCAATCACCAGGACCGCCACCAGCCGCAGCATGGCCGGAACGAATTCCCCGCCGGCTGCCCACCAGACGGCAAAGGTAATGAAAGCGATGACAATGACGACCGGCACAAATACGGCCGCTACCCGGTCAGCCAGGGCCTGGATAGGCGCCTTGCTGCCCTGGGCTTCCTGGACCAGTTTGATGATCTGGGCCAGGGCCGTCTCACGGCCTACTTTTCGGGCTTCTATCTGCAGCAGCCCGTCATTGTTGACGGTGCCGCCTACCACCGGATCACCTGTCTTTTTGTCTACCGGTATGGATTCACCGGTCAGCATGGATTCATCGATTGACGACTCGCCTGAGACAACCGCGCCATCCACGGGGATGCTCTGACCCGGTCGGACCACGAGCCTGTCGCCGACCTTCACCTGGTCCAGCGGAACTTCCCGTTCCTGGCCGTCCTCCAATACCACCGCAGTCTTGGGACTGAGATCCATCAACTTGCGGATGGCCGCCCCGGTCCGGCCCTTGGTGCGGGATTCAAGCATCTTGCCCAGTTTGATAAGGGTAATGATCACGGCTGATGTTTCGAAATAGACGTGGTGCCCGGAATGCGGGAAGAACAGCAGCACAAACGAATAAAAGTAGGCTACGGATGACCCCATGGTCACCAGCACGTCCATGTTGGCGGTCCCGTTCTTCAGGCTCTTCCACCCATTGATATAAAAGTCCCAACCTGTGTAAAACTGCACCGGTGTGGCCAGCCCCCAGAAGAACCAATTGACCCAGGGAGCGTGACTCCAGGCCCCGACCAGGCCGAAATCGCGGGCCATACTGAGCACGAAAAGCGGCAGGGTAAAGACGATCCCGGCAATGAACTTGGCCGTTTGCCGCTTGATTTCCTGGGCCCGGGCGCGAGCTTCGGCATCTTCGAGGTCACCGCTGTCTGCAGGTAAAATCGCCTCAAAACCGATCTTTTGAATGGCGGCGGCAATCTGATCGAGAGACGTCTCGGAAGGCAGGAACTCCACCTGCACCCGTTCACTGGCAAAGTTGACTGCGGCATCTACGACCCCGGGGGTTTTCTTATTCAAGGTGCGCTCGATATTCATGGCGCAATTGGCGCAGGTCATGCCGGTGACGGGAAATTCAGTGGCAAATGTCTGGGCTTCGAACCCGGCCTTGTTTATGGCCCCGACAATGTCCGGAACCGATACAGATGCATCGTCAAAAGTCACCCCGGCTTTTTCCGAGGCGAAATTGACCACGGCTTCCCTGATGCCCGGCAGCTTTTTCAAGCTCCGTTCTATATTCATGGCACAGTTGGCGCAGGTCATACCGGAAACGGGTATGGTTATGTTTCTTTGCATAGTTGATTAGAAGTTAAGCCGTCTTAGCCTTTTCCACATCCAGATGAAGCACTTGGTATTTTCTGTTCTGGGTTCAAAGGTTCAGGGGTTCAGCAGTTCCAAGGTTTAACCATTGAACGGGGAACCTTGAACCGGGAACCCTTTTGTACATTTAAACTTTGAACCTATAACCATTTACTGAGCTGGATAGTTGATCTCCGTCAAAACGCTCCTGATCTTATCCTCGGTGGCCGGCGGGTCCCATTTTATGGTGACGTCTTTGGCACCGGGATCTGCCTCAATGGCAATCACCCCTTCCACTTCGCTGAGCTCGGTCTTGATGGAATTGGTGCAGTGGCCGCAGGATATGTTGTTGATCGTGAAGGTTTTCTGTTCCATGCGATCTCTCCTTTTTGTTCCAATTATCAATAGTTAAGTGTTAAAGTAAGCCAGAATAACCAATATGCAAGGCGGCACAATGTGGTACGGTCAGGGAAGGTGCTTGACTTGGATGCGCGCATCGTTGAGAATATCCACTTATTGTACCTGTAAACAATGCAAGTGGAGGTGTAATTGAAAGATATCATTGAAAACCGCATCGAGAACGTTCGCAAAGCACTGCAAGAGACCGATGTCGATACCCTGATGGTCCTGGTGGCGGAAAATCGTTTTTATCTCAGTGGATACACCGGTGAAGACAGTCAGTTCGATGAAACCGCCGGCGCCTTGTTTATCACCCGGGATGACCTGATCCTGGCTACCGATCCCCGGTTTGACACCCAGGCTGCGCAAGAAGCGCCCCTGTACGACATCGTCTGCTATAAAAAGGGGCTGCCCCTAGAACTGCCCGAGATTGTTAAGCGCCTGGAAACCCGCACGCTGGGGTTTGAAAGCGTACGGCTCTCTTGTCAGCAGTACAATAAGATGCGGGAAGCTTTGGATGAAGCTGACCTGGCAACCACTCTTGTGCCGGTCGAAGATATTGTCGAGAATCTGCGCGTGATCAAAACGGAAGATGAAATCCAAGCCACACGTAAATCCCTGGCAGTTGCCGAAGATGCTTTCGAAGCCGCCCTTGCTAAACTCGAACCCGGTATGACGGAAATCGAGGGTGCCTGGCAGCTGGAAATTGCTGTCCGTGAAAAAGGTGGAACCGGCCTGAGTTTTCCCACGATCTGTGCAACCGGCCGCAACAGTGCCCTGCCCCACGCCATTCCAGGCCAGGCAACGTTTCGAGCAGGCGACCCGCTTCTTTTCGACTGGGGTGTTTTTGCGGGACACTATTGTTCGGACACTACCCGCACGGTGGTATTGGGCGAACCGGATGACCAGTTCAAGAAAGTATACGCGACGGTACGTGAAGCCCAGAAACGGGCCATTGCCGCAATCAGGAACGGCGCGAGTTCCAAGGCCGTGGATGCGGCGGCTCGCGAATATATTGACAATACCGAATTCGAGGGAAGATTCGCCCACGGTCTCGGGCACGGCACCGGACTGGCCGTCCACGAAGCCCCGCGTTTGAATACGCTGCGGGATGAAAAACTGCAGACCGGTATGATTGTAACCGTGGAACCCGGCATTTACCTGCCCGAATGGGGCGGTATCCGCCTGGAAAACCAGGTGGTGGTCCGCGAGGATGGCACGGAAGTACTGGATCGGTTGGGATTTATGGAATTCTAACAAATAGGTTAAAAGGTTCAAGGTTCCCCGTTCAAAGGTTAAAACCTTAGAACCTATAAAATTTGAAACCTGAACCTTGAAACCTTGAACCCTCGACCCCTTGAACCCTGAGGTTTTCCCATGCCCGCACTCGACTTCCTGGCGGACCAGTACCTCAACTACCTCCTTGTCGAAAAGGGACTCGGCAGGAAAACCCTGGAGGCCTACAGCCGTGATCTGGTTCGCTATTTTGAGTGCCTGCAAAAAGAATCCATAGACAGTGTCAGCGGGCATGACACCGCCAATATTCTCAAACATTTGATCGATATGAAGGCAGAAGGACTCAGCGCCCGCTCCCGGGCGCGGCACCTGGTAACTATCCGCGGGTTTTACAGATTCCTGGTCCAGGAAAAGGTGATCCGGGCCGACCCTTCCCGCACGATTGACCTGCCCAAAAGCGGACTGAAGCTTCCGGAGGTGCTTTCCATAGAAGAAATCGAGCACCTGCTGGCAGCGCCTGGCACGGACAAACCGCGGGGGCTGCGCAACACCGCCATGCTGGAACTGCTGTATGCTTCCGGTCTGCGGGTTTCGGAACTGACCCACCTGAAGCTGCTTGACATCAACCTGGAAGCCGGCTTTGTCAGGGTATTCGGCAAAGGGTCCAAAGAACGCATCGTTCCCATGGGGTCGCGGGCGCTGGATGCCCTGCAGGCCTATTTGGAATTCGGCCGTCCGAAATTATTGAAAGCCGGGCAGACAAGTGCCTATCTATTCGTGGCCCGCGCTGGCAAACCCATGACCCGCCAGGGGTTCTGGAAGCTCCTGCGCAAGTATGCCGTTCTGGCCGGCCTGAAAAGGAATATCTCACCGCACAGTCTAAGACACAGCTTCGCCAGCCATCTGCTCGAAGGCGGCGCGGATCTTAGAGCGGTGCAGGTGATGCTCGGACATGTCGATATTACCACAACCCAGATTTACACCCATGTTGCCACGGAAAGGCTTCGGGAGATTCATGACCGCTTCCACCCGCGTGGCTGAAAACGAGGCCCGCACAACAACATTATTATTAACGTTTACGTAACATTACCGCATCTTCCACTGCCTGGAGATTGTTGACAGCATTATAAAATTGGACTATCTAACGCGGTTTAAAACGAAACCGGGAGCTCGTTATTTTGGCGATTACGGAAATAGGCAAACTACCTTACGGCTGCTGGTCAGGTGAATCCACTTCCTTGACCTCAGAATTCGAAGACCTAAAGAGGCTGCTCCAGCAGTTGGATCGCCCCCTGTTTGCTGTAAAAACATCGAGCGGTTCAACGGCTTTCACCGCCGCGGGGCGAGCAGTTCTGGAGGACGGAGCAGCCGCCGAGGCAGACGGGATACCGCTGGTGGGCTACACCCCGCCACTCCAATCGGAAGATCTCGGTGATGAAAACTTCAAGCGCCAATACGGATTAAAATACGCCTATATTGTCGGGGCCATGGCCAATGGGATCACTTCGGTGGAGATGGTGGCAGCGGTGGGGCAGGCCGGGATGCTGGGGTTCTTCGGTTCGGCCGGCCTGGACCTGGCAACTGTCGAAAGCGCCATTGAGCGACTGCAAGCCATGCCGGACAGCATTCCGTTTGGCTTCAACCTGATCCACAGTCCCAACGAACCGGATCTCGAGCAGGGAATCGTGGATCTGTACCTGCGCAAGGGCATTGCCCTGGTAAGCGCTTCAGCCTACTTGCGCATGACCCTGCCCATTGTCCAGTACCGTGTCACGGGCATCCATCGCGACGCTGATGGACGCATTGTTTGTCCCAATCGGATTTTTGCCAAAGTTTCCCGGGTTGAAGTCGCCGAAAAGTTCTTTTCCCCGCCGCCGGCCAAGCTTTTGGACCAACTGGTCGCCCAGAGAAAGATAACCGCCGATGAGGCTGCGCTGGCCGCCCGCGTGCCCATGGCCGAAGTCATGACCGCCGAAGCCGATTCCGGCGGGCACACCGACAATCGCCCGGCGCTGGCCTTGTTCCCGACGATTGTGGCGCTGAAAAACCGCATGGCCGCCAAGTTCAACTATGCTCGTCCGCTGGTGGTCGGCCTGGGCGGCGGAATCGCCACGCCTCAATCCGCAGCGGCCGCCTTCGCCATGGGTGCAGCCTATGTCCTGACCGGCAGCATCAATCAGGCCTGTGTGGAGGCCGGCACCTCCGAGATGGTACGCAAAATGCTTTGCGAGGCCGGCCAGGCCGATGTGGTTATGGCCCCGGCCGCAGATATGTTTGAGATGGGAGTCAAGGTCCAGGTACTTAAGAGAGGCACCATGTTCGCAGTCCGGGCGGCCAAACTTTATGATTTCTACCGGGCCCACGGCAGTTATCCTGAAATTCCGGAAAATCAGCGCGTGATGCTGGAAAGAGATTTCTTCAAAAGCTCCTTCGACGAAGTGTGGCAGCAGACCCGGGCCTTTTTCGAACAGCGGGATCCCCATCAGATTAAACGGGCCGAACGGGACCCGCACCACAAGATGGCCCTGGTGTTCCGCAGCTATCTGGGCCAATCCTCGCGTTGGTCGATCACCGGCCAGGCCGACCGCCAGCTTGACTTCCAGATCTGGTGCGGTCCGGCCATGGGCGCCTTCAATGAGTGGGTGAAAGGTTCTTTTCTTGAAGAAAAGGAAAATCGTCAGGCCGCCGTTGTGGGGCTCAACCTCCTCCAGGGCGCCTGTGTTGTAACGCGGGCCGCCGCTCTGCGCAATCAAGGCGTGTCGCTTCCAGCCGGTTCCGAATCTGTCAAACCGCTTACACTTGAGGAATTAAAAAAGATGTAAACCATATGGTTTAAGGTTACCCTTGACTCCTTGGCCCCTTGGGACCTTGAACCCTGCTAAAAAGGATTTTCCCATGCCCTATAACATCATCGTCACCGTCAAGCAGGTGCCGGACACAAAAAATATCACCGGACAGGCCATGAAGGAAGACGGCACCGTAAATCGGGCGGCCCTGCCAACCGTTTTCAACCCCGAAGATCTCAATGCACTGGAAGAGGCGTTGACCATCAAGGAAATCCATGGCGGACATGTCACCGTACTGACCATGGGACCGCCGGCGGCCGAAACCGTTTTGAAAGAATGCCTGTTTCGCGGCGCGGATGAAGCCGTCCTGCTATCGGACCGCAAATTCGCCGGCGCCGACACGCTGGCCACGTCCTATGCTTTGTCCTGCGCCATTGACCAGATTGGTTCCTATGACCTCATATTATGCGGCCGCCAGGCCATCGATGGAGATACCGCCCAGGTAGGCCCACAGATAGCCGAAAAGCTGGATATCAATCAGGTTACCTGCGCTACCCAAATCACGGAGCTGACCACCGAGAATATAACGGCCGTGCGCTCTCTGGAAAATGGCCACGAAACCGTCCAGGCCGCCCTGCCGGTGCTTCTGACTATTTCATCGGAAGCCAACGAGCCCCGCTCTTTTTCCGCCAAGCGGGTCATGGCCTTAAAATCCCTGGATTGCCTGCACTGCCAGGCCGAGTTGGAAAGAGGAGCGGACGACGAGGCCGTCTGCGCACTGCCCTCCCATATCCGCCGCTGGGATATTGAAGTCATCGGCGCGGACCCCGAGCGCTGCGGTCTCTCCGGGTCCCCGACCAAGGTCAAAAAAGTGGAGAATGTGGTCTTGAAAGCGACCGATATGAAAAAGGTCCACGACACGCCGGAGGATATCGCCTGTCTGGTGAAAGAGTTGATCGATGAGAATATTTTGGGCTGAAACCCTTTAAAGGGTTCAAGGGTCCCAGGATTCGAGGGTTCAAGTGAAACGCAAAAACCGATGAGCTTCTTTACAGAGTATAAGCATCATGGAGAGTTGATTATATGGGTTCAACCAAAAATGTCCTTGTCTACATAGAGCAGAACGACAACAAAATTGCAGATGTCAGCCTCGAACTGATTTGCAAAGCCACCGAACTTGCCCGGGATACGGGGGGCGAAGTCCAGGCCCTCATTCTCGGTCAGGGATTGGGTGCTGAACTGGAGCGTCCCGGACACTATGGCTGCGATACCCTCTACTACACCGAAGATGAACGGCTGGCCCATTTCACATCGGTGCCGTATGCAAAGGTCGTAGCTGCCCTGGTCAAAAAGCTTGAGCCCCAGATAGTCTTGTTCGGGGCTACCACACAGGGACGGGATGTCGCCCCGCGGGTGGCCTCCACTTTGCGCTGCGGTCTTACGGCGGACTGCACCGATCTTAAAATCGGAAGCCACAAATATAAGAAGAAAATCTATGAAAAGACCCTGCTGCAGATCCGGCCGGCTTTTGGCGGCAACATCGTGGCGACAATCGTTTCCCCGGAGAGTTCGCCCAGCATGGCCACGGTACGCGAAGGGGTCATGAAGATGAACGCGCCGGAACCTGACCGTAAAGCCCGGCTCGTCAAAGAAGCCTGCGAACTCACCGCACAGGATTTTCCAACCCGGGTTCTGGATGTGGTCCGCACCATAAAATCGGTCGATCTAAAATCAGCGCGCATCATTGTTTCCGCAGGCATGGGGGCGGCCACTCCCGAAGGAATCGCCCTGGTGAAAGAACTGGCAGCGACCATCGGTGCTGAAGTAGGCGCTTCGCGCCCGGTTGTGGACTCCGGACTGATGCCCAAGGATCACCAGGTAGGCCAGACCGGTACGACCGTGCGTCCGAATCTTTACATTGCCTGCGGTGTTTCCGGGCAGATTCAACACCGGGCAGGTATGAGTGAATCCATACGCATCATTGCCATCAACAGCGATCCCGATGCACCCATTTTCGACATTGCCCACTACGGCATTGTGGGTGATGTCATGAAAGTTATCCCGGAAATGATCAAAGCCTATAAAACAGGGGGATCTGGACCGTAGCCTTGGCCACGCTTTGCATGGGAGCAATCTGGGATTGAAGTCTCAAACAAAACCGATGCATCGCACAGAGGCGCAGGGGCGCAGAGAAAAGTAAAATTTTATTCCGGCTTCGCCGGATGACCTAAAATCAATAAAAGCAGTTGCGTTTCATGGTTTTCCGCACAAAATGCGGCCTAAATTCTGGTTTTGATTTTTACTGCGAAACTGCATCTCGGCGCGATGAAAGCGCTTTTTTGGTATTGTACTGTCTTAAATACATAGGCATCTGAGGATGCGATTGCGGATTACATAACGGAGGAATAAGTGGAAAACTTTTATCGCGACAATCCGGATATCCTGTTCCACCTGGAACACATGGATCTCAACCGGGTGGTTGAGCTGAAGGAAGACGGTTTTGCCGGTAGGGATAAATTTGCGGAAGCCCCGCATGATCACGCGGACGTAATTGACAATTATGGCCGGATCCTGGATATCGCCGGTGAAATAGCCGGCGGCATCATCAAGCCTCGGGCTGCGGAAGTGGACCGTTGCGGGGCCACATTTGCAGATGGCGAAGTTTGTCTGGCCCCGGGTACATTGGAATCCCTGGATCGCTTGAAAAAGGCGGATCTCATGGGCTTTACGCTGCCGCGGGAATACGGCGGCCTGAATGTACCCAAAACCGTCTATTCCATGGCCATCGAGATCATATCCAGGGCGGATGCTTCCCTGATGAACCTGTTCGGGCTCCAGGAAATCGCCGACACGATCTGCAAATTCGGCTCTGTTGAACAAAAGGAGGAGTACCTGCCCCGTTTTGCCGCCGGTGAGATCTCCGGCGCCATGGCACTGACTGAACCGGATGCCGGCTCTGACCTGCAGACCGTGATGTTAAAAGCCCGCCAGGATGAGAACGGCCGCTGGTACCTGAACGGCGTCAAGCGATTTATTACCAATGGCTGCGCGGATGTATCCCTGGTGATGGCCCGTTCCGAGGAAGGTACAACCGGCGGCCGCGGATTGTCGCTGTTTATCTACGAGCGCGATGAACATCTGACCATTCGCCGCATCGAGCACAAACTCGGGATTCATGGATCACCCACCTGTGAACTTCAATTCAATGATGCACCGGCCCAACTGCTGGGACGCAGGAAATTCGGCCTAGTTAAATACACCATGTCACTGATGAACGGCGCCCGCGCCGGCGTAGCCGCCCAGGCAGTCGGTATCGCCGAAGCGGCCTACCGGGAAGCGGACAAGTATGCCCGCGATCGGGTTCAATTCGGCCAGTCGATACGCCAATTCTCCGCCATCTTCGAAATGCTGACGCAGATGAAGAGCAATATCGAGGCAGCTCGTTCATTGCTGTATGAGACTTCAAAAATCGTGGATATCAAAGAAGGGCTCGAAGAACTCGGTGAGCACGATCCGAAGAAAGCCAAAGAGCTCAAAGAAGAGCTCAAACGCTATACCCGCCTGGCGGCTTTGATGACCCCGGTAGTTAAGGCCTATACCAGTGAGCTGGCCAACGAAGTGGCCTACAAAGCGATCCAGATTCATGGCGGCGTGGGCTATACCTGTGAATTTGAGGTGGAACGGCTCTATCGCGATGCCCGGATCACCAATATCTACGAAGGCACCACCCAGCTGCAGGTTGTGGCGGCTATCGGAGGGGTACTGGGCGGCGTGGCCGGTGACTGGCTGGATCTGTGTGAATCGGAAAACGATTTTTCGACGGTGGCGGACCTGCACGCAGTCGCCCGGCAAAACCGGCAAAAACTGGAAGAAGCGGTGGCCCATATCCGAAATCGAAAGGATAAGACCTACCAGGAATTTCATGCCGCCCGTACCGTCGCCCTGGCCACGGACACCATCTTGAGCTATCTGGTTTGCAGGGATGCGATTTTCGAAGAACGCAAGCGTAAAATTGCCCAAGTCTTTCTGCTCGAAGCCGGTCAGCGCATGGACACGAACCTGGGCTATATCCTGTCTGATGAAGATGCGGTGTTGGCCTGCCACCAGGAAATAATAGGATAAATAAACGATACGGCTGAAGGAATTGTGGTTTTCCTTCAGCCTTCAGCCTTCAGCCTTTCCGCCTGATCCTCAACCAACCCCGGAAAATGCTCCCCATCAGGATCGAGTGATTTGCGAAACTGCTCCAGCAGTTCCGATATGCGGAGAATCTTTGCACTGCCGGTCTGAAAGGATTCGGTCTGCTTTTGGTTGAACGGGCTGATGGGCTGATCCACATAGACGGATTTAACAACCGGATAGCCTTCATATTCATAGTCGATACGGCCGATGTGCCCTCGGGCGAAAAGGCTCAGGCGCTGATCGGCAGCGACCAGAATATGCACTGCGTAACGTTTGACATGGGCATCAATGCCTTTTCTGGGTTTGCGATGACCGCGGGGATCGAAATGGAACCCCCTGGTTTTCATCCAGTCCCGAGATTCGGACAATATCCAGCGGGCTTGGGGGATGGAAAACCCGAGATCAGCCACGAGGTGCCCGCCGAGGTATACGACAAAGGCATGATCCACGTAATATTGACGCGCATACCCGGCCTGTTGACCGGCCAAGGGATCCGGCGGTAAAAATTCCCGGGACCAACGCTTCCAGCGGGCCAAATTCACGTCCAGCTTATCTGACAATTCCCTGTTATTATAGAATTTTACCATATGAACACCTTGCTAACTTAATATATCGATATAACAACTCTATTTTTTTTTGTCAATGCTTGCAAATATCCAGAATTAGATATATGTTTATAACCTTACTGGAGGCTAACTCAAAAATGCCTTTTGATCCAATCTCTGCGTTGGGCGCTCGGTTCCAATCCTCGAAATACTTTGAGTATTCCTCCGGTTGGGACCTCGCGGCCGCCTTGACCTTGAATCAAAATCCTATTTTTGAGAAAAGCCTCAAGTACAAAAATCGGGAAACCTGCTTCCAACGGGGCTTTCCCGCCAATGGTTTTCTATAGAAGTCAATAGCTTTCTTAAAAAAACAGGCAGCCATCCCGGCTGTGTTGAGGACAATCGTGGGCACAGTAAAAAATAATGAAACTCCCGTGCCGGTGGCCATCATTGGGATGGCCGGCATGTTCGCAAAATCAGCCGATCTGAAAGATTACTGGCGCCTGCTGTCCCGGGCCGAAGATGGGATCACCGACGTTCCGTCCACCCATTGGTCCGCCGAGGACTTTTTCAATGCAGATCCCAAGACGCCCGATCACGTTTACTGCAAGCGGGGCGGTTTCCTGCCCGGGATCTCGTTTGATCCGGCCGAATTCGGCATTCCGCCCTCTTCTCTCGAAGCAACGGATACTTCCCAACTGCTGGGACTGGTCGCTGCCAAAATGGCTCTTAAAGATGCCGGGTACGATGAGAGTCGTTCGTTCGACCGGGACCGCGCCAGTGTTATCCTCGGCGTAACCGGAACACAGGAACTGGTCATCCCCCTGGGCGCACGCCTGGGACACCCGCTTTGGCGTCAGGCCCTTGATGCCGAGGGGGTGGATGCCCGCACTGCCGAAGCAGTCGTCGCGCGCATCGCCGACGGTTATGTGCCCTGGCAGGAAAATTCATTTCCCGGTCTGCTGGGCAACGTGGTTGCCGGCCGCATATGCAACCGCCTGGATTTCGGTGGAACCAATTGCGTGGTGGATGCGGCCTGTGCCAGTTCGATGAGCGCTATCAACCTGGCCATACTCGAACTCGAGGCCGGCCGCAGCGACATGGTCATTACCGGCGGCATTGATACCCTCAATGATATCTTCATGCACATGTGTTTTGCCAAGACCCAGATCCTGTCACCAACGGGCGATGCAAAACCTTTCTCCAGCAGTGCCGACGGTACGGTACTGGGAGAAGGTATCGGCTTGCTGGTACTCAAGCGCCTGGAAGATGCCGAAAAGGACCGGGATCGTATATACGCCGTCATCAAGGCCCTGCGCTCTTCCAGCGACGGCAAATCGCAAAGCATCTACGCACCGCGCGCGGAAGGTCAGGAAAAAGCGCTGCGGCGGGCTTACCAGGCGTCCCAGGTGGACCCTGCCACCGTCGGCCTGGTCGAAGCCCACGGCACCGGTACGCGCGTGGGTGATGCGGTCGAATTTACAGCCCTGAAAAACACTTACAATGGCAAAAATACGACCCCCGGCGAATGCGCCATCGGCTCGGTCAAATCCAACATCGGCCACACCAAGGCCGCAGCTGGAGCGGCCGGGCTGATCAAGGCGACCCTGGCGGTGCATCACAAGGTGCTGCTGCCCACGATCAAGGCCGATGAACCCGACCCCAAACTCGACATTGCGAACAGCCCGTTTTATCTCAGCACGACCACCCGGCCGTGGCTGCTGAACAATGGCCATCCGCGCCGGGCCGCTGTCAGCGCCTTCGGGTTTGGAGGCATCAATTTTCACATGGTGCTCGAGGAACACGACTCGCGCAAAACCGGGGTAGCCTGGGACGGAACCATCCAGATTGCCGCTTTTTCGGGTCCCGACTTCGAGACTGTCAAAAATCGCCTGGAAGCCTTTGCCCAGGCCTGTCCCGCAGACACCAAACCCGATACATATACCCGGGCGTGTTTCGATACCAGAGTTGAATTTGACGCGGCTGCGCCCTGTCGACTGCTGATCGTAATAGACCGCGCGGCCGACCGGCAGGCGCTCCTGGCAGATGCCCGGCAGGCCCTGGAAGACAAGCGTGACAAAACCCAGTGGCAATCGGGAGAGATCTATTTCAGCAGTGAACCGATAAACGGCAAACTCGCATTTCTGTTTCCCGGCCAGGGCAGCCAGTATGTAAATATGGCCCGCGATCTGGTCTGCTGTTTTCCCGAAGCCCATGCGGCCTTCGAGACGGCCAACGCGATTGCGATAGACGGCACGCCGCTGGGCGAACTGATTTTCCCCAAGCCTTCCATGGACCGCGAGGAGGCTGCCCGGCAGGAAGAGAACCTGCGCCGAACCGACGCAGCAGCCCGCCATTGGGGCCGCCAGTCTCGGCATGTTGAAGATCCTGGAACGTTTCAATGTAGCCCCGGATACAGCGGCCGGTCACAGCTATGGTGAATTGGCGGCCCTGTATGCCGCCGGGCGCCTTGACGAAAAGACCTTTTTCAGCCTGTCGGCTGACCGGGGCCGCTTCATGGCCGCCGCCGGTGACAATGAAAGTGGTGAAAGTGGAACCATGCTGGCCGTGAAAGCCCCTCTGGATGAAATTGACGCGCTGCTGGCGACCCTGGATACCGACGTGATCCTGGCTAATCGCAACAGCCCGTCCCAGGGTGTCCTGTCCGGTTCTTCCCAGGGAATTGAAATTGCCCAGAGAGCCTGCAAAGAAAAGAAGTTCCGGGCCATTGAACTGCCCGTAGCGGCGGCGTTTCACAGTCATCTGGTAGAAAACGCGCGGCAGCCGTTTGAAAAATCTCTGGCGGATGCGGCCTTTGCCCCGGCCGCGATCCCGGTCTATGCGAACACTACCGGAGAAGTCTATCCCGAGAGCAAAGAACAGGCCCGAGCAACCCTGGGAGCCCAACTGGTCAGCCCGGTGCATTTCAAGGAAGAGGTGGAGAATCTGTATGCCGCCGATGTCCGCACGTTTCTGGAAGTGGGTCCCAAACCAGTGCTGACCGGGTTGGTTCGTCAGATCCTGAAGGGTAAAGAACACATTGCGGTGGCAGTGGACCAGAGCGGCGGCAAAGCCTTCGGTCTCAAGGACCTGGCCAAAGCCCTCTGCCGCCTGGCGGCGGCCGGATACCCGGTCGACCTGCCCAAGTGGGAACCCCAGGACCCGGCGGATCGCGAACCGGTCATGGATGTACCCATCTCAGGGGCCAACTTCCGAAGCCCTTCTTCCGATAACGAAACAGGTCCCCAGAGTAAAGCACCCAGGCAAAGCCGGAACAGCACACCTGATCCAAACCAGGGCAAGGCCTCGGCCGAACCCCCGACTATGCTTGCCGAGGCGGCCGGCCCGGCAGCCGTGTCCGACCGCGAAGCGGCGCCCGCGCCCACACAGCCGGTGAATCCAAATTCAACCGAAGACGTTATGAGAGATAAATCTTTTCAAAACCCGCAGCAGATAAACATCGCCCTGAAAACTGTCCAGGAGGGCATGCAGACCCTGCAGTCCCTGCAGATGAAGACCGCCGAAACCCACCAGAAATTCCTGGAAACCCAGGCCCAGGCCAGTAAAGCCCTGCAGCAGATGATGCAGGCCACCAGCCGCCTGACGGGCTATGACGAAGCTGTGGACATCCAGACACCGGACTTCTCTTTGCCGAAGGAGCATGCAGCCGCATCTGTTACGGAACCCATCAATACCAAAGCTCCTGTAAAAGCACCGCCGGCCGCGGCGGACCCCGCGCCTCCGGTTGAAGCGACCGCAGCACCTGACCGGCCGGTTCAGGCAGATACGCCTGCGGCACTAAATCAGGCAGATAACACTCCTCAAGCTGGCGGAGACAAGATATCCGCAACGCTGCTGGACGTTGTCAGCCGTTTGACCGGCTATCCAGCCGAAATGCTGAACATGGATATGGATATTGAGGCGGACCTGGGGATCGACAGTATCAAACGGGTGGAAATCCTCTCTACTTTGGAAGAAGAAATGCCCGGCCTGCCGTCCGTGGGACCGGAAATGATGGGCAGCCTGAAAACCCTGGGACAAATCGTAGCCTACCTGACCGAATCTGGCCCGGCTGGCTCCCCTCCACAGGTCGTCGAACCGGCCGCAGGTGAGCTCCCGCTATCTGTAGGTGCAGCCCGGGATGACATCCTCGCCACCCTGCTGACGGTGGTTAGTGAACTGACCGGGTACCCGGCTGAAATGCTGCAGCCGGATATGGATATTGAGTCGGATTTAGGGATTGACAGCATCAAGCGGGTTGAAATCCTCTCGACCCTCGAGGAACAAATGCCCGGTCTCCCGTCCATTGGACCGGAGATGATGGGCAGCCTCAAAACCCTCGGGCAGATTGCCGACCACCTGGTAACCGATCACACCCCGGCCGACAAGCCGCCGGCAGAATCGGCCGCCGCGGCGCCGGGCATTCAGGACGTCCTGATTGCAACTGTCAGTGAGCTGACCGGATATCCCCAGGAAATGCTGAATCCCGATATGGATATCGAGGCCGACCTCGGCATTGACAGCATCAAACGGGTGGAAATCCTGTCCACCATGGAAGAGAAGATGCCCGGCCTGCCGCAGATCGGCCCGGAGATGATGGGCGATCTAAAAACCCTGGGGCACATTGTAGCCTTTCTCAGCGGTACAGCAGCTTCCAGCCCGGAGGCCGATGCACCGACCGCTGCCTCCGTTGCCTCAGCGATACCGGTCCCTGACGAAGAACCCGGCCGGGTGCCGCCGCGCAGCATCGTCGTCCCCGTTGAAACAGCAGGCGCACAGGGCCCGCGGATAACGCTGCCCGCTGGTAAACCGGTATGGATCACTACGGACAATATGGACCTGGCGACCGCACTGATGCAGCAACTTGAGAAACAGGATGTGCCCACCGAGCTGATCCACCCTGAGATGCGCAGCCGTATCATTGCCGGTGATCAGGATGCAGCCGGATGCGGCAGCCTGATTCTGACAGCCGGCGGCGCCGGTTTTGATGACAGCCCGGCAGCCGCAGCCAATCTGCTGGAGGAGAACTTGCTGTTGACCGGTGCGACCGCAGCGGCCCTGACCGCTGCTCCGGATGGGGCCGCGACCTTCCTTGCCACTGTGACGGACCTGGACGGCGCCTTCGGCTTTCTCAAAGAACAGATCAATCACCCGGCCACCGGCGGCCTGGCAGCTCTGGCTAAAACTGCCGGTATCGAGTGGCCGCAGGTGCACTGCGCGGCATTTGACCTTGATCCGGAATGGCAAGACTATACTGCAATGGCCGCCGCGATCACGGCCGAACTGTTGACGCCCGCCCCGGGAAAGCCGGTTGAAATCGGGCTGACGGCCGACACGCGCTACACACTCGCGGTCAAACGCGCCGAACCATCCGCGGGTGAACTGCAACTATCCAAAAACGACGTGGCCATAGTGACCGGCGGCGCCCGCGGTGTAACCGCGGCGGCGGCTGTAGCGCTGGCTGAACGGACCGGCTGCACGACCATTCTGATCGGCCGCTCTGACCCGGTAGCGTCCGAACCCGCCTGGATGGCGGGCCTGACCGATGCGGCGGCCATCAAAAAGGCTATTCTCGAAAACCAATTTCAGGGTAAAGCCAGCCCCCGAGAGATTGAAGCGCAATTCAAGGCCCTTTCTGCCAGGCGGTCCATCCAGGCAACCCTGCAAGCCATTGAGAAGGTCGGGGCAGGCGCGGCCTATTTCGCCGCGGATGTCCGCGATGACGAGAAACTGCGCACCCTGATGAAATCCATCCGCAATGATTTCGGTCCGATTCGGGCCGTCATCCACGGCGCCGGTGTGCTTGAAGACCGTCTTATCATCGACAAAACAGCCGCCCAGTTCCAGAAGGTTTACAGTACCAAGGTGTCAGGCCTGACAGCCCTGTTGTCCGCGACCACCGCGGACGATCTGAGATACCTGGTCCTTTTTTCGTCCGTCAGTGCCCGCTGCGGCAACCAGGGACAGGTCGATTACGCCATGGCCAATGAAGTACTCAATAAACTGGCCCGGGCCTACGCAGCCCAACACAAAGACTGCAAGGTGGCCGCTATCAACTGGGGGCCCTGGGACGGCGGGATGGTTTCCCCGGTGCTGAAAAAAGAATTTCATAAAGCCGGGGTCGACCTCATTTCCATCCCGGGCGGCGTTCAGCGCATGCTGCAGGAAATGGCCTCGGCAACCGACACGCCGGTCGAAACAGTTGTGGGTGCTGTCTTTGATCCCATCACGGAAAACAATCTCAACGACACAGACGACCTGAATCTGCTAGTCAAACACCAGGTGGACACCGCCGGATACCCGGTGTTGTCCTCCCATATTCTGGCCGGACGGCCGGTTGTACCCTTTGCCCTGATGGCCGAATGGCTCGGACACGGTGCCCTGCACGACAACCCCGGCCTGTTTCTGCACGGTCTGGACGACATGCGCCTGTTGAACGGGATCAAACTGGATGAAGACCAGAAAACCATCCGCCTGCTGGCCGGCAAGGCCGTTAAAGCCGATGATGCGTTTGCGGTGGATGTCCAGATTAGAAACGGCCGGCACCCGGACGGCTCCGAATTCATTCACTCCAGCGCACGGGCTATCCTCACCGATCGAGAAATCCCTCCGCCGCAGCTGAACGGTGAGATGGATATCGCGGCCAAGCCCTATCCGCGCGATGTACAGGAGGTCTACGAAAAAATACTTTTTCACGGCGACGATCTGCGGGGCATCACCCGGATTGCCGGTTTTTCAGAGCAAGGCATCATGGCAGAAGTTGCCACCGCCCCCAGCCCCGTCAAATGGATAGCACAACCGTTGCGCAGCCGCTGGATTGCGGATCCGCTGGTGCTTGATTCCGCCTTTCAATTGGCCATCATCTGGTGTTATGAAACCCAGGGCAAGGTCTCCCTGCCCAGCTATGCCGCCTGCTACCGACAATACCGCCACCGGTTCCCGGAAGATGGTGTCCGGGCTGTTTTAGAAGTACATCAGGTGACCACCCACAAAATGACCGGTGATTTTACTTTTATAGATAAAAATAATGAAATCATTGCTAAATTAAATGGTTATGAAGCCATTATGGACGCCGAACTGCAAAAGGCGTTTATAAACTAGAAGCTGTCTCATAAAACGTTTTTAGGCCTATTCTTCAGCCTTCGCTGAAGCTGCGGCTGATGTACTCTGTTGTGAGCCTTGCTTGCCCATTGTGGCTTGCAAAGCGAAGATGGGACCTTGAACCAAAACCCGTCTTCTGAAATACCTTCAAATTCAATATTAGCAATGGCGCTCGTTGACGGTGCATCCTCTTCAACGGGCGCTCATATGCCTCCCGACCCCTGCAGGTCATCCTTGCTGAAGCATTTGCAGTCATGCCTGCCCCTGCGATACCCCCTATCTCGCCTGTTATATTGACTTTCACCGTCAAAGGCAGTAAAAAGTTTCACAACCTGATGGTTGCACTTCAGGTTCAACCATCAAAACGAGCACGCGTACAATCACCCGCTTAGCCCGTTTACTACCTCATCCAGTGTGCTCTCCGACCGGAGGCAGAAGAACCGAATTTCCGGTCGGCCGCTTATCGCCAATAGCCCGGAAGGTGAGTCTGTAACTTGAACCTGCCGATAGACCAAATAGAACGACTGCTGCTCGAACAGAGCCCCGATGTCCAATGGGCCACGGACCAGCATCTCAAATTTACCTACGTCAGTCCGGGGATTCACAAGTTGACCGGACATGATCCCAAGGAAATTATCGGGCGCCCTATTTACGACCTGGTTACATCCACCTCGGCTCGATTGATCAACGACACCTTTAAAAAAGTCCGCGCCAATCGGAAATCCAAAAACGGCGATTACCAACTCTTAGAACTTGAATTTGTTCGCAAAAACAACACCCGTGCCTGGGGTGAAACCACGATCACCAAACTGACCCGCCACCGCAATGATCTGGAACAATTCGTCCAGGAGAGCACCGAGAGCATTTGGGTGATCAACGCTCAGCTCCAGCGTGAAATCGAAGAGCATAAAAAACTGGAAGTCGAACTCGAAGCAAAAAAGACCCTTTACCGGAATCTTTACAACAACTCACTGGTCGGTTTGGTACGGACCCGCATAGCCGATGGCAAGGTGCTCAACGCCAATAAAAGCACAGCCGATATCCTGGGATTTGAAAACGTGCAGAGCCTGCTTGCCAATGGGAAATTCGCGGACCTGCACACGCCGGACCGCCGCGCCGAACTCCTTCGGCAGCTGGAAGCCCATGGGGAGGTCTCCGATTTTGAGTCCCGGATTACCCTGGCCGATGGAACCCGGCGGGTCATCTCGTTATCGGCCAGGCTCTTCAAGGAGCAGGATTTCATCGAGGGCGTTATCGTAGACGTAACCCACCAGAAAAGAGTCGAACAGGCTTTGAAGGACTCCATGGAGGCGGCTGAAGCCGCCAATGTCGCCAAAAGTGAATTTCTGGCCAACATGAGCCATGAAATCCGGACGCCCATGAACGGCATCATTGGCATGTGTGATCTGATCATGGAAACCGATCTCGACCCGAAACAGAAGGAATATCTTGAAATCATTCATTCTTCCGGCAAATCCCTGCTGGAGCTGATCAATGATATCCTGGACCTTTCGAAAATAGAGGCCGGCAAACTTGAACTGGAAAACATCCCCTTTTCGCTGCGCCAGGTTGTGGAAGAAGTATCCGACATTTTCCTGAATAAAATTACAGCCAAAAAACTGGAACTGACCATCGACGTTCCCGGTGACATCCCGGAACTGCTCATTGCCGACCCGCTGCGTATTCGGCAAGTGCTCATCAACCTGCTCTCCAATGCCATTAAATTTACCGAAAAAGGCAGCATCTGCATTTCGGTGGATCAGAAGGCGGTGTCAACGGACATTGTCAAATTGACCTTCCAGGTGAGTGATACCGGCATCGGTATACCCGACGACGTCAAGGAAAACCTGTTTGACTCATTTACCCAGGCGGACGGGACAGTCACCCGCAAGTACGGCGGCTCCGGGCTGGGACTGGCCATCTGCAAGCGGATCGCCAACATGATGTCGGGCGACATTTGGGTGGAAAGCGAAGTGGGGATGGGCAGCAGCTTCTATTTCACGGCCTCCTTCCCGGTTGATCACACCCAGACAGGTAAGAAGCGCATCCTGCCTTCTGAGCTGCGCGGCCTGAAGGTGCTGCTCCTCGAGGATAACCCCTACACCCTCAAGGCCATGGCCCAGTATCTCGACGGTTTTGAATTCAAGGCATCCTCTTTTAGCAATGCCGAGGCGGCCTTGACCTCACTGGACAAGACCGCCGATACAATCCCCTTTGACCTGATTATTTCAGATATAGACTTACCCGGCATGGACGGGCTCCAGGCATTCGAAGCCTTCAAAGCCATAGCCGGCATTAACCTGCCGCCGGTGCTCCTCACCCACAGTCCGCTCATGCCCACTGAACGCAAGCAAAAGGCCGGGGAACTGGGCATCCAGCACTTTATCTCCAAGCCGATAAAACAGTCCCCCCTGCTCAATATCATCATGGAAATTTTTGGCTGTGAACCCCTGGAGAAAAGGCCCGCTGCGGACGATTCTGAATACATAGATGATTTTGTGGATGTTTCGGTCCTGCTGGTGGAAGACAATCCGATCAACCAGCGGGTTGCCACCGAGATGCTGTCCCGGGCCGGGATTCGGGTAGATTCGGCCGATAACGGTTTGTCCGCCATCTCCTCCATAAAAAAGAACTGCTATGACGCCGTTCTAATGGATGTACAGATGCCGGAGATGGATGGGTTGGAGGTGACGCGGATCGTGCGCAGCGAGCTGGACATGCCGGAGCTGCCCATCATCGCCCTTACCGCCCATTCGATGACCGGCGACCGGGATCGATGCCTGGATGCCGGCATGAATGACTACCTGCCCAAGCCGATTGACCGCCTGGCCCTTTTCCAGACATCGAAAAGAAATATCGAAACCAAAGGCAGCCAGTTCGACCGCATGCCGGGCGCCTTCACCCCGGTAGACCCGCAGATACCAGCCTTTGCCTTGAGCGTACCGGGACTGGATGTGGTCGATGGACTGACACGCCTGGGCGGTGACTGGGACCTATACATGGATGTCCTAAAAGAGTATTGCGATCATTACCGGGATTTCATGACAGAGATAAAGCAGCTGCTGGGAGAAAAAGATTTTACCACCGCCCGCCGGCGGGCGCATGCCCTGAAAGGAGCGGCCGCAAATGTGTCCGCCGACAACCTGTGTCATACAGCCCTGCAGTTGGAGAGTGCCTGTGCGGATGAAAATCTGCGCAAAGCAAACCGCCTGATACCCAAGATCGGGGAGTCCCTCACCGAGGTCTTCACTGCCTATGACATGATTACCGCGGACCTGGAGAATTCCAAGAACTGAAAAAAAGCAGTCCAAAGTGCGCTAAAGTTTGAAGTGAATTAAAGTTGACGTATTCTACTTGTGATATAAAAGGCGCCGCACAGCGGCACCACAACTTCAGGCACTTTAGATGACGCGAAGCTAATGCCTAACGTGGTGCATTTTGGACACTAAATACTTGTCATAGCTTCCGATACACCCTCTCCCGGGCACGGGCCGCCGATACCAGAACGTCTACGTTTACATCGATATAATCGATGATTTTCGCCTTGCTCTTGCCCGGCGCCGGCCGCAGCACCCGTCCAATATACTGCAGCACCCGACCACTGAAGCGCACCGGTGTGGCCAGAAAAAGGGTCTCGAGGTTTGGACAATCAAACCCCTCCCCGATCAACTGCCCGGTGGCTACCAGAATTTTGATACGCCCCGCATTCAGCCGGGCGACGATGTCTTTGCGCTCCTGTTCGGACCGATCGCCCGTGAGAAATTCACAGGGTGCGTCGTTGCGATATTTGATCAGCGACCACAGGGCTTCGCAGTGTTTCTTGCGGTCGGACAGCACCAGCGTGGTGCCTGAGCCGGCAAGGGCTTCCCGGGCGACATCATCCGCGATCAGGCGGTTGCGTTCATCATCAGCCGTCAATTCCGACAGCATCCTGCTGTAATCGTTCACCGGATCGAAATAAGGGGTGAATGTGGTTTCCCTAAAATGGACATCGGCGGCCAGAACGTCACCGCTGTCTATCAGCTGCCGGCTGTCGATTTCATGGTGTACATCGCCCAGGTGCCAGAATATCAGTTTTGACAACTTATCCCGTCGGTAAGGCGTGGCTGACAGGCCCAGCATGTAGCGGCTGTCGAAATGGGTCACCGCCTGGGTGAAAGTCCGGCTGGGGCAGCGGTGGCACTCATCCACAATAATGAACCCGATCTGTTTGGCGATATCGGCAGCGATTTTGTAAAGCGACTGGACCAGGGCCACCGTAACCGCCTGCCCAACCCTCTTTTTACCGCCGCCGATCAGGCCGATCTCCTTCTCCGGGATGTTTAAAAACGTCTCGACCCTGCTCATCCACTGGTAAGCCAGGTCCCGCGTGTGGACCACGATCAGGGCCGGCTGCCGTCTCTGGGCCAGCATATATAATCCCATGACCGTTTTTCCACTGCCGGTCGGTGCACTCAAGGTACCGAAATCCTTTGCCAGCATGGTGCGGACGGCAATTTCCTGGAATGGTTTGAGCGCACCTGAAAAGTTGAAGTCAACTTCAGGAAGGGTAAGCCGCTGGTCATCCAGGGTGTAGGGCATCCCGCTTTTGCGACAAAAAAGAATCAACTGCCGAAGGTAACCCCGTGGAACCCGCAGACCGCACTTGGGCAGCTTGCGATAATACCGCAGTGTGCGCGGGGTACCCCGATTCCAGCGTCCCATGCGCGCGTTTTCAAGATACTTGGGGTTTGGAAAGGTCAATTTTTCAATAAGCACATCCCTGACATCTTCCCGCAGGCCGCGCAACGTGAGATTGTTCTTCAGTATGATTTGAATGGATGGCAGCATATGGGTGCGTCTACAAAGATGCTTTAACTGGAACAGTCGGCCGAATCATGGCCGGCACAGATGTCATTGTCCAGGAGCGCTTCCAGCCGGCCTTGCGCAAAAAGCTGCAGATTTTCCCCGACGGTGCCCGGAGCGGCTTTGAGTACCTGTATGCCCCGGCTGCGCAGCTTGCGCAGGGCACCGGCGCCGATACCGCCGACAATGACTGCGTCCAAGCCCAGACCATTCAAGGCAGCCAGGGGTTGACACTGCCCGTGGATATGATTCCGGTTGATATTGCGGATCGGGGTAGCGGCATAGGTGTCACTGTCAATGAGTATGAAAAGCGGAGCAGATCCAAAATGATTAAAGACCGGGCTGCGCATGCCCTGGTCGGACTGTACGGGAAAGGCTATCTGCATGGGTTCTCCTGACTGTGAAATTCACGGCTGGCCGCTATCCGTAAATCTGGCCGATACTAAACGGCTTAGCGGTGATAGTCAATGCCGGACCGACAAAACCGGCCGCCGAAACCCGGCTGAAAACCGCGCCCAAAGCGGGTTTTGAGCCTTGCGTAATATATTCAAAATAGTGTATGTTTTCATGTTTAATAGAGAAAGGTTCAGGGTTCAAAGGTTCCCGGTTCAAGGGTTAAAAACCTGAACACAGGTTCTTGGTTATAGGTTCACCGTTCAAGGTTGAAACCATAGAACCTGTGAACCCTTAACCCCTGAACCCCTGAACCTCTGAACCTCTGAACCTTTGAACCTGTTTCACCCGAAGAAAGCGTATCGATGAGCACTTTTACACCCATCGCGGTTGTCGGCATGGGCGGGGTTTTTCCCGGCGCTGCGGATATAAACAGCTTCTGGCAAAATATCGTCACCGGGGTTGATACCTGCGACACCGTCCCGGACGACAGGTGGATTGCACCGACTGACCGCATGGTTTCGACCCGGTATCTGCCCGATACAGCGCTGGGCAACCGGGCGTGCCTGATCAAAGAATTTGACTTTGACGCTGACGGCTGGCCGTTCGACCCCGATTTTCTGCGAAGTTTAGACCCGCTTTATCATCTCGTCCTGCAGGCCGGTAAAGAAGCAGTCCATGACAGCGGCCTGCCGGAAGGAAGCCGCCCGCGCACCGGCACGATCCTGGCGGCCATTGCGCTGCCAACCGACTCTTCATCCGCGCTCACCCGCGAAACGTTTGGCCGGATATTCGAGCAGCGGCTGCTGGGTGATGCGCTGCCCGCGGATCAGCCGCGGCTTCCTCAAGCCGCATTCCGGGCAGCCGCCGTCACGAGCCTGCCGGCAGCCCTCTTGGCTCAGGCCTTTGAATTCGGGGGCGGCGCCTACACCCTGGATGCCGCCTGTGCCTCATCGCTGTACGCCATTAAGCTGGCCTGCGACGAACTCGCCGCCAAACGGGCTGATGTCATGCTGGCAGGGGGTGTATCGCGGCCGGAATGCCTCTATACCCAGGTTGGTTTCAGCCAATTGCGGGCGTTATCACCCTCGGGCCGGTGCGCACCTTTCGATGCCGCCGCCAACGGCCTGGTGGTAGGCGAAGGCTCCGGCATCCTGGTTCTCAAGCGCCTGGAAGACGCTGTAGCGCAGGCTGATAAGATCTATGCTGTTATTCGGGGAATCGGTCTTTCCAACGACATGCGCGGCAACCTGCTGGCCCCTGATACCGAAGGACAGCTGCGGGCCATGCGCGCGGCCTACGTCGCGGCCGGGTGGTCGCCGGCCGATATCGACCTGATCGAATGCCACGGTGCCGGTACCCCGGTGGGAGATGCCACGGAAGTGAACAGCCTGGTCAACCTGTGGCAGTCTGAAAAGTGGGTTCCCGGCCAGTGCGCCATCGGGTCCATCAAGTCCATGACCGGCCACCTGCTGACGGCCGCCGGTGCGGCTGGTTCCGTTAAAACCCTGCTTGCGCTGTACAACCGGGTCCTGCCGCCGTCTCTCAATTTCACGCGGCCGTCTACCGGCAGTCCCCTGCAGGACAGCCCGTTCCGGGTGCCGGTCAAACCGGAATCCTGGCCGAGTGCCTCGGCCGCACGTTTGCCGCGGGCCGCGGTCAGTGCTTTCGGCTTCGGGGGTATCAACGCACACATGCTCCTGGAAGCCTGGGATCCGGAAAATGCCGCTTTGACGCCAACGCCGGCAAAACCGCGGACCGAGGACATCGCTCTTCTACCGGATGAAAAACCCGCACCAGTAGCCGTGGTGGGCATGGATGCACTGTTTGGCCGGGCCGATTCCCTGGCACGCTTTAGCCAACTGCTGGAGGACGGTCAAAATCTTATCGACACGCGGCCCGCTATGCGCTGGTGGGGCGCCGATGAATTGTTTCGTACGCAAACCGGTATGACCGACCTGCCCGGCGCCTATCTGGAACAGCTGACCATCGACGAGGGTGAGTTTCGCATTCCCCCGGCCGAGATCCCCGATATTCTCATTCAGCATCTGCTCATGCTGAAAGTCGCCCGCGGGGCCCTGCTGGATGCCGGTCTGCCCCTGCATCAGGAGCGACCCGACATGGGGGGTATCATCGGCATTGAGTTCGATTATGAGGCCACCCAGTTTCACCTGCGCTGGAACCTGGTCAACCACATCGTCCACTGGCAGCGTCAGCTGGGCCTCGAGGCCCTGTCTAAAAAGGAGACCGAAAACTGGCTGGCTGACCTGAAAACAGCTCTGGGCCCGCCGCTGACTGCTGCGCGCACCCTGGGCGCCCTGGGAGGCATCATTGCCAGCCGGGTGGCCCGGGAATTTCGCTTCGGCGGTCCCAGTTACGTGGTTTCCCAGGATGCCGCCTCCGGTACCCGGGCCCTGGAAATCGCGGTGCGCTCTTTGCAAAAAAATGAAACCCGGGCCATGCTGGTAGGCGCGGTTGATTTTCCCGGCGACTTGCGCCGCGCCTTGGCCGCCGGGAAAAGCGGCGACCTTGCGCAGGACAATATTATTCGTCCCTTTGACACCGTCTCAGGAGGCACCCTGCCCGGCGAAGGGGCCACCGCTCTGGTACTCAAGCGCCTGGATGCCGCCCTGGCCGATGGGGACCCAGTTTACGCCGTCATCACCGGCATCGGCACCGCCGGGGGGACCGCAACTGCTGAAACCTATACACGTGCGTTCAATCGGGCGCTGCGGGATGCGGGCCGGGAACCTGACGCGGTTGCCTGCATAGAATCCCACGGCAGCGGGATCCACCGGGAAGATAAGATTGAAGCCGAGGCCCTGCAGGCAATATATAAGGACCTGCCGGTGCCGGAGGGCAGTATTGCCATCGGTGCCCTGAAACAGAATATCGGGCATACCGGCGCGGCTGCCGGTCTGGCCGGGGTGGTAAAGGTGAGCAGCAGCTTGGCCAGCGGGAAAATCTGGCCCTTCCATCCGGATGGCCCGCCGGCCGCCAACCGGTTGAGCGCCGCACCGTTTTACTTCCCCAGGCGCCCGGCCCCTTATCCGGCAGCCAATTCAGACAAACCAGGCTGCGTTGTGGCGGCTTCCATGGGCGGCAACAGTGAATTTTTGCACATTGTTCTCGAAGCGCCCCCGGCCCAGGCCGGCCGACCGGATATCTCCGTTCGCAGAAAGGCCGATGATCACCAAACGCTTATGAATGTAATGACAGGCGGACCGCCGCCCGCGCCGATAAAGCCCCTGGTAAGCAGCCGCGATGAAAACATGACCGGGCCTGGTTCTGACGCCGCCGGCCAGGCGGCGGCATCCGGGCCGGCAGACATCCATCCTGATGCAGCTGTTCAGCAGCAGGCGCTGGAAACAATTTCCCGGGACATGCTGCAGGCAATCAATCAAAATATCGAGGCCACGACCCGGGCTCACAATGAATATCTGGCCCTGTCGGAACAGATAACCAAAGACTATGCCGAAGCCTTCACCCTGCAAAGCCGCCTGCTGGAGTCACTGGCGGCAACCGGTCAGGCCCCGGCGGAAATTGAAACTTCCCGGTTAAAAAAGGATGCTCCGCCTATCCAGCAGGATCAACCGGGCCGGGTCAAGCCGCCGGTCGCATTCGACCGGGATATGTGTCTGGAGTTTGCCGTCGGTTCGGTCGCTAAAATGCTGGGTCCGGAATACGCGGTGGTCGACACGTACAAGGCCCGGGTGCGGCTTCCCGATGAACCGCTGATGCTGGTTGACCGGATTTTACTAGTAGAGGGCGAAAAGCTGTCTTTGGGATCAGGGCGGGTAGTCACCGAACACGATGTCCGGCCCGATGCCTGGTACCTGGATGGGCAGCGAGCCCCGGTCTGCATCTCGGTTGAAGCCGGTCAGGCCGATCTTTTTCTCAGCGGCTACCTGGGAATCGACCACGCCGTCAAAGGGACCCGCAACTACCGTCTGCTGGATGCCCAGGTAACCTTTCACCGGGGTCTGCCCCGACCCGGGGATACCATTCGTTACAACATACACATCGAGAAGTTCATTCGCCAGCAGGAAACCTACATGTTCTTTTTCAATTTCAAGGGTTACATTGGGGATGATCTCTTGATTACCATGACCGACGGATGCGCCGGATTTTTCACACCCGCAGAGGTAAAGAACTCCGGCGGGATCATCCTGACGGAAGAAGAACAGCAGGCCGAAGCCGGCCGTTTGCCTGCGGATTGGAACCCGCCGGTTCCGATGGCCCCGGAAAGCTACAGCGAGGAGCAAGTCAATGCCCTGCGCCGGGGAGACCTGGCCGCCTGTTTCGGCGACCTTTTCGCCAACCAGGACCTCTCGCCTTCTCTGTCTCTGCCCGGCGGCCGCATGCGCCTTATCGACCGGGTCGTGGAACTGGACCTCCGGGGCGGCCGCTATGGCATCGGACGGGTTGTGGCCCAGGCCGACATTCGCCCGGACGACTGGTTCCTGACCTGCCACTTTATGGATGACATGGTGATGCCGGGCACATTGATGTATGAATGCTGCGCCCATACCCTGCGGGTCCTTTTGCTGCGGATGGGCTGGATCAGTGCCAGGCCCGATACCTGCTGGGAGCCTGTGCTGGGGATCGGCAGCGTCCTTAAATGCCGCGGCCCGGTCACGCCCGAAACCAGTCAGGTCACCTATGCGGTGGAAGTCAAAGAAATCGGCTACGGACCGGAACCGTATGTGCTTGCCGATGCCCACATGCATGCGGACGGAGAATACATCGTCATGTTCCGGGATATGTCGATGCGGCTTTCCGGTGTTACCGAAGCCGATATTGCGGCCACCTGGAACACCGACGCCCATGAAAGGCAAGAAGACGCGGTGTTATACGACAGAGCTAAAATCCTGGCATTTGCAGAAGGCAGCCCCTCCGAGGCCTTCGGTGAACCCTACCGGGTGTTCGACAATGACCGCAAAATCGCGCGGTTGCCCCGGCCGCCCTATTTCTTTATGGATCGGATAACCAAAACCGAACCCGCGCCCTGGCAGCTCGATCCGGGCGGCTGGATCGAGGCGCAATATGACCAGCCGGCCGATGGGTGGTACTTTCACGCCGATCGAAGCGGCCGCCTGCCCTATTGTATATTACTGGAAATCGCCCTGCAGCCCTGTGGGTGGCTGGCCGCATATATGGGCAGCGCCCGGCGCAGTGAGCAGGATTTGAAATTCCGCAATCTGGGCGGCCAGGCAGTGCTGCATCGCAATCTACCACCCAAAGAGCGTACCTTGACCATGCGGTCGCGGCTTACCAAGGCTTCGGAAGCAGGGGACATGATCATCGAGCATTTTGACTTCCAGGTTCTGGCCGGCACTGAAATGATCTACGCCGGCACCACTTATTTCGGTTTCTTCTCAGAAAAGGCCCTGGCCAACCAGGTTGGGATCCGCGGCGCTGAAGCCCTGGTCTACGCCCCGCCAATCCGGGAGTCCGTATCCGGTCCGGTTTTTGAATTCCCGCCCTCCCGGCCGGCGACACCAGAGGATACGGACTTGGATGCAGCGGCCGGCCTGGCCCTGCCGGCCACAGCCCTGTGCATGCTCGACCGGATTGAGCTGTTTGAACCGGAAGGCGGAAAAGCCGGTTTTGGATTTGTAAGGGGAACCAAGGCGGTCAATCCGGACGAGTGGTTTTTCCAGGCGCACTTCTATCAGGACCCGGTGATTCCAGGCTCCCTGGGATTGGAATCTTTTCTGCAATTGATCAAGTTTGCCGCCCGCCAAAGGTGGCCGCAATTTATCGAGACCCATCGCTTCGAAATGGTTACCGACGATCCCCACGAGTGGAGCTATCGCGGCCAGGTCATACCCGCCCAATAAGCTGGTAACCGTGGAAGCTGAAGTGACGCGGGTTGACAACGAACCGGTGCCCGCGTTATATGCCGATGGTTTCCTGAAAGTGGACGGCATTTATATTTATCAGATGAAGAATTTCGGATTAAAGTTGATCCCAATTGATAAACAAGTTTGAAGTGACTAATGTTGAGGAGTTGCTCCGCTCCATCGGTTTCATCAAATCGGCAGGACAATTAGACCTTAGTTCACTTTAAACTATAGATCACTTGAAGCACTCGTAATCTTATGAACTACTCAAATGTCTACATAGAATCCATCGGTTACGAGCTGGCCCCCAATGTGGTGGATTCAAGCGATCTCGAGGCACGGCTGGCGCCCGTGTACGCGAAATTACATTTCCAGCCCGGCCAGCTTGAAGCACTCACCGGTATCCGGGAACGGCGCTACTGGGATGCCGGCTTTCGCATGAGCAACGGGGCCATAGCGGCCGGCAGGAAGGCCCTGGCACAGACCCCCGTCGCGCCGGGACAAATCGGCATGCTGATCTATGCCGGTGTCTGCCGGGACAACCTCGAACCGGCAACTGCCTGCGCGGTGGCCAATGCCCTGCAGATCGGCCCCGATGCGCTGCTATATGACGTGTCCAACGCCTGCCTGGGCGTGGTAAACGGTATGATTCAGATCGCCAATGCAATTGAAACCGGCCAGATATCGGCCGGCATGGTGGTCTCCGTGAATCTGCCCGCCAGATCGTCGATACAACCATCGACCGCCTGCTGGCCTCGGCCGACATGGAGGTGTTTAAAAAAACCATTGCAACACTCACCGGCGGATCAGGTGCAGTGGCCGTGCTCCTAACATCCAAAAGCATGGCCGGCGGCAGCCATCGCCTGATTGGCGGGGCAGCCCGTAATGCCGCCGTCCACCACGAACTGTGCACCTGGGGACCCGACACCGGTATACCGGCCAGCGCGCCGTTGATCATGGAAACGGATTCAGTGGGCGTGCTGCAGCACGGCGTAGCATTGGGCGTCGAAACCTATCGGGACTTCCGGGAAACCTCGGCCTGCCGGAACCGGACAAGATCATTTGCCACCAGGTGGGTTCCGCCCACCAGAAAACGGTGCTGGCAGCCATCGGCATCCCTGTGGAGAAGGATTTCACGACGTTTCAGTATCTGGGCAATATGGGCACGGTCTCCCTACCCCTGACCGCTGCTATTGCGGATGAACGCGGTTTTCTGGAAAAGGGCGATCTGGTGGGACTTTTCGGTATCGGGAGTGGCCTGAATTGTCTGTTGATGGGTGTCGAGTGGTAAAAAAGCAAAACCCTAAACCAATTCTCGCGCAGAGCCGCAAAGGCGCAGAGAAGACCCTAAATATGCCGGCTTCGCCTGTTAAAACCAAAGGATAAAGGCGTCCTATTAAGATTGGTTTTGAATTTTCCCTTTGAGACGCGCCGAGCATCGCAGGAAAAGGCGAGGTAAGCGAAGTGCTTGTCTGAGCGTAGCGAGTTGCGCTGAGCGCGCCCATTCCGAGAAGCGCAGGACAGCCCGCAGGGCCGCGTATCACGGGCGTTTTCTTTTGGTTCGTTTTCTTTCACGCGAAAGAAAATGAACACAATATCATATGAAAAAAAATCCGGTATTCGACATAACCCCCTTTCGGGAACTCTATCCGTTCAAATCGAACTATCTCGACATCAACGGGTTGCAGTATCACTATCTGGATGTGGGCGAAGGTGACCCCGTACTCATGCTGCACGGCAACCCGACCTGGTCCTTTTACTACCGATCACTGATCAAGGGGCTGGCACCGTCCATGCGCTGCATTGTCCCGGACCACATGGGCTGCGGGCTTTCCAACCGGCCTGGCGCAAAAGCGTATGGATACCGCCTGGAAGACCGCGTCAAAGATCTGCAGGCTCTAATGGACCACCTGGCCCGTTCTGAAAAAGTCTCTCTGGTCGTCCATGACTGGGGCGGCATGATCGGCATGGCCTGGGCCTTGCGCAACCTGGAGCGAATCCGCCGGATAGTGGTTCTGAATACAGCCGGATTCTTTCCCCCGGCGGCCAAAAGCCTCCCGCTCCGACTCTGGCTGATCCGCCATTTGAGATGGTTTGCCGCGCCGGCGGTACTGCTCGGCAATATTTTCGCCCGGGCCGCCCTGTTCATGGCACCGCGCAAACGGCTGGCACCGGATGTCAAGGCCGCACTGGTGGCGCCTTACAACTCACGACGCAATCGGCTGGCCACCCTGAGATTCGTGCAGGACATTCCTGTCTTCCCCGGAGACCCCAGCTATGCAATGGTCAAATCCGTGGATGAAAACCTCCACCAATTGAGTTCCGTGCCGATGATGATCTGCTGGGGAAAACATGATTTTGTCTTTGATCTGGACTATTATAATGAATGGCGCCGCAGATTCCCGGACGTACCCGCCCATCTTCTGGAAGAGGCGGGGCATTATATCCTCGAGGATGAACCGGAAAGGGTATTGGCGTTGGTACAAGGTTTCTTTCAATCGGAATAGGTGTGCGGATATAGTGTTTACCATCGGATAGTTTAAGATCTGTTTTTTTGCTCATTAGGATTTGTTTGCCGCTTTCGCCTTTAAAACAGTCCGTATTTCGATATTCTAATTTCGAATTTGTTAAGTTTAGTTTTGCAGTACCTGAACGCTCAACCTACTACTATCGGGAATCAGCATACATGGAACCCCAGGATCCCTTAGACAGTGTCACCCCCGTCAATGTGTCTTCCTACCTGCGTGAAATGGCGGCCCGGCAGCCTTATAAACGGGCTGTGGTCGCACCGTTGGGCCGTGACAAAGCGGGCCGGGTCACTTATACCCAGTTGAATTTTCAACAGCTGGACCAGGAATCGGACCGCGTTGCCTGCGGGCTGGATGATGCCGGTATCAAAAGAGGTGTCCGTACCATCCTGATGGTCAAACCGTGCCTCGAATTCTTTGTCCTTACCTTTGCCATGTTCAAAGTCGGCGCAGTTCCAGTGGTAGTCGACCCCGGTATGGGTATCAAGCGCATGCTGAGCTGCTTTGCAGAGTGCAGCCCGGGCCTTTATCGGCATCCCGTTGGCCCACGTGGTACGCACCCTTTATCCCAAGTTCTTCAAATCGGTGAACACCTGGGTTACCGTGGGCAAGCGCTGGTTCTGGGGCGGCCTCACGTATGACCAGCTGCGGGGTGACGCCTGGGTGCCGTATGAGACGGCCGCCACTACCCGGGATGAGCTGGCGGCCATCCTTTTTACCACCGGCAGCACCGGACCGGCCAAAGGGGCCGTCTACACCCACGGCAACTTTTATGCGCAGATCCAACATATCCGGGCCCACTTCGACATCGCCCCGGATGAAATCGATCTGCCCACCTTTCCGCTATTTGCCCTGTTCGATCCGGCCCTGGGTATGACGGCCATCATTCCAGACATGGATCCCACCAAGCCGGCTCTGGTCGATCCGGAAAACATCATCGAACCGATCATGAACCATGGTGTCACCAATATGTTTGCCTCACCGGCATTGCTTAACCGGGTTGGCAGCTATGGCAAAGCCAATGGTGTGAAGCTGCCGTCACTACGACGGGTGGTATCCGCCGGGGCGCCGGTGGCACCGGCCAACATCGAGCAATTCAGCACCATGCTGGGCGAAGGGGCCCAGATCCACACGCCTTACGGTGCCACCGAGGCAGTGCCGATCATCTCCATTGCCAGCCGGGAAATCCTTTCTGAAACCCGGGAACGCAGCGAGAGCGGCTACGGCACCTGTGTCGGTTATCCGCTCGAAAACCTCGCCATCGAGGTTATCGGTATCAGTGACGAGCCCCTGGAACAGTGGGCGGACTCACTCGTCGTGCCGGATGGAGAAATCGGTGAGATTGTGGTGAAAGGCGAACATGTCACCCGTGGGTATTACAAGAACCCCAAGGCCGATGCCCTGGCGAAAATTAAGGATGATATAAACGGCGGGTTCTGGCATCGCATGGGGGATCTGTGCTGGCGAGACAGCAAAGGGCGCATCTGGTTCTGCGGCCGCAAGAATCACCGCGTGGAAACTACCGACGGCCCGCTCTATTCCGTGCCATGTGAGGCCATCTTCAACAATCATCCGGAGGTCTTCCGCAGCGGCCTGGTTGGGATCGGCGACTACCCTCGCCAGGAGCCGGTCATGTGTATTGAATTGCAGCCGGATTTAGAAAGCCCGGACAAAAAACGCATTGAACGCGAATTGCTTGATCTGGCCGAGAGCACAGAACTGACCAAAGACATCAAGATCATTCTTTTCCACAAAGCCTTTCCGGTGGATATACGGCACAATTCAAAGATTTTCAGGGAAAAGTTGAAGGTTTGGGCGGAAAAGAAATTAGGGACTAGTTGAGAAGAATACAGATCAAAACCTGATCATCGCGCGGAGACGCAGAGGCGCAGGGAAAAACAAAACCAATGCATCACGCAAAGACGCAGAGGCGCTGAGAAAATCAAAAGCAAGATTTGGGTGCGCTAGCGCGCAAAAACCACAAAAAAAAGGTCTTTAGGTTTTAATCCCGCGCAGAGGGAAACTATCAGTGGTTTCTCTGCGCCACTGCGCCTCTGCGCGAGATATTTGGTTTTGGGTTTCGAATTTCTCCGCACGCAACCCAAGAAATAGACAACAAAGAATATGAGAAAACCATTGAATGCACTGGTAACCGGCGGCGGGGGCTTTTTAGGCGGCACCATTGTAAGGAAGCTTATAGAAAGGGGCGATACTGTCCGGAGTTTTTCCCGTGGCGACTACTCCGAGTTGGAAAAACTGGGCGTCGAACAGATCAGGGGTGACCTCAATGATCCGGCTGCCCTTGAAAAGGCCTGTGACGGGGTCGACCTCGTGTTTCATGTGGCAGCCAAAGCCGGCGTGTGGGGAAAATACGAAGACTACTATCAGGCCAATACAGTCGGCACGGAGAATGTTATCCAGGCCTGCCAGGCAAATAACATAGAGACGCTGGTTTACACCAGCTCCCCCAGTGTCATCTTCGACGGTACCGACATGGCGGGTGTGGATGAATCGGTTCCCTACCCGAACCACTATCATGCCTTTTATCCCCAGACCAAGGCCATGGCGGAAAGGCGCGTCATCAAGGCCGCCGCAAAGGGGCTGAAAACCGTCAGCCTGCGCCCACATCTCATCTGGGGCCCCGGCGACCTGCACTTCGCACCGCGGATCCTGGCCCGGGCCAAAAAGCTGCGAATCGTCGGCAGCGGCACCAATATGATCGACACCATCTATATCGACAACGCCGCCGACGCCCACCTGCAGGCCGCCGACCGACTCCGGGTATCAGATGACATTGCCGGGCGGGTCTATTTCATCAGCCAGGACGATCCCATCAATCTCTGGGAAATGATCAATGCTATCCTTCATGCCGGCGGCAAGCCGCCGGTTACCCGGCACATATCACAGAAAACCGCCCGCCGGGCCGGCGCCTTTCTGGAATTTATCTACCGGTCGTTCCGGCTGCCCGCCGAGCCGCGGATGACCAGGTTTCTGGCGGCGGAACTGGGCACTTCCCACTGGTTCGATATCAGCGCGGCCAAAAGAGACTTCGGCTATAAACCAGAAATATCGACCGAAGAAGGCCTGCAGCGACTGGCCCAATGGCTTTCATCCAAGGAGTTCAAACATGCAGTTAACTGATGTACAGCCTATTGAAAAATGGATTGAACTGGAAGAGGAGATCCACGCCCGCTCCGGCCTGGATGCCAGCGTATTCAACACCGACGGTATGCGCATCACCGGTCGCAAGCAATGGGCCAATGAACTCTGCCCGGTCATAAAAGCCAATCCCAAGGGGCAGACTTTCGTCTGCTCGGCCGCCCACCAGAACATCTCTGCCCAAGCTGAAAAAACAAAAAAACCGGTCATCGAAGAATGCGATGCCGGTATGATCAAGATTGTGGTGCCGGTTTTTCTAAAGGATCAATTTATAGGCACTGTCGGCGGCTGTGGTCTGTTATTGGCTGATGAAGGTGAAATCGAAACATTTCTCCTCGGTAAAACAATTGATATGGCGGAATCGGATTTGGAAGCCCTGGCAAAAGGCGTCGGCGCGATCTCGAGAGCCGAAGCTGAAAACATAAGCGGATTTATAGCGGTGTATCTTTCCGAACTGACCGGGAATTAGACGCACCGCACAGTCAGGATTCACATCTGACCACGCAGCCGGGCCCAGGCAGTCCCCAGGTATTCATAGATGGCCTTTTCGGTCCGCCCGAGGCTGCCGACGCCGGGCAGGTAGTCCTGCGGGCGTGATTCATCAGGGTCCTTGACAATTACGCCTACCGGTGCCGGAATGACCTGCAGCCCCTGCTTTCTGAAAAGAGCCGCGGCCCTGGGCATATGCCGGGCCGATGTCACCAGAATACATCTCTCCTGGCCCACAATATCTTTGATAAGGCGTGCCTGATCCTTGGTATCCCAAGATTTTTCCTCGATAACAAGCCGGCTGTTCTCCATCCCGAGCGCCACTGCGGCCGCTTGCATTGCCCGGGCTTCAACCACTTTACCGGATGGATTGCCGCCCGAAAGCAGTATCCTGGCCGACGGCTGTAATTGCCTCAGGATCCTTATCCCCTCGGTGAGGCGGGTCAGGGTTTCCACTGTCAGGCGGTCCAGCAATGCCAGGTTTCCTTCAGGATAAGCCCCGCCGCCGAGAACGACCACCCAGTTGACATCCTGGTAAGGGCCGAATTCCGTGATGGGAGGGTAGCGGCTTTCAAGCCGGTTCAACATAGGATTTGAAACCAGGCCGATACTTGCTATGCAGAGAATGCCCAGGCCGATCGATGCCAGCCACCGGCCGGTTTTTTGCCGCTTGGTAGACCAGAGCAAAACCAGACCGACCAGGATCATAAAGAGCCCTATCCTGTAGGGAAACAGGAAAAATGCAACCGTCTTCTTGAACACGTATATCATGCGGAAAGCATCCCCATACTCTCTAGCTCAAGTTGAAGTCCCTCTGAAAACAGACGTGAAGTAAAACCAAAATCCTGGACGGCCGCTGTGTAATCAAATGCTTTATTCTCATTCAGCCGCAATACCTGTTCGGAACTGATTGGAAAACGGATAGCCTGTCTTTCAAAAAATCGGAGAATTTTTACAATGGGTCCGGCCGGCAGATGGATCTTGCCTATCTTTTTTCCCATCAGGGCGGCCACTGTGTCAATCAGCGCATTGAAAGTGAGCGGCTGCGCCCCGGCAACGTTGTAGGCCCGTCCAAAGGCTGCTTTGGCCGGTAAGACTTTGACAATTGCATCCGCCAGGTCAGCCACATAGATAGGCTGCTGCAGAAAGGTCCCGTCACCGAAAACCGGTATTGCCGGGTATCTTTTTACGTACCGGATCAGTCGGCAGATGTTGCGATCCCGCGAGCTGCCGTAGATCATCGTCGGCATGATAATAGTATAATCAAGGCTGCTGTTGGTGATCGTCTCTTCAGCGGCCAGCCGTACGCTTTTGCTGTCGGCATCGAGTTGGGTGAAAATGGCCGTCGTACTGATGAAAACAGCCCGTTTAAGGCCGGCCGCTTCAGCCGCTTTAACGATAGCGGGTGCATGGCCGAATCCGATGGAAGCAACATTCACGAGGATATCGACCCCCTCGAGCGCTCGCTGGAGGGAGGGTTTGTCGTCCAGATCCCCCACGGCCAGATCAATATCGCTGACTGGAAGATGGCCGGTGTCACTGCTTTTTCTCAAAAAGCAGCGTACATCCAGACCGTTTTTCAACAGGGCCGGAACCACATGGGACCCTGTAAAACCGGTTGCGCCGGTTACCAGTACTTTCAGCATTCGTTAACGTCCATACGCTTCAGCCGCCGTTTCAAGAACGCCGATATATTTCTCGGCAAGGGTCTTGCGGCTGTAGTGATCGCACACAAACTGCCGACCGCTGCTGCCAAGTTCGTCACACAGGCGGGGCTGACGATGCAGATCCATAATGGCTGTCTGCAGGGCCTGTGCATCTTCAGGCTTCACCACGATCCCGCCGCCTGATCGTCTGACGATATCGGCGGCTTCACCTTTCAGGCCGGCCACGATCGGTCGGCCCATTGCCATGATTTCAAACATTTTCGAGGGGATGAACGCATCGAAAAGGGGAATGTCCCGTAAAGGCACCAGACAGGCATCTGAAATGGCATAGTAGCGGCGAACGCCCTCTTTGTCGACCGGTGCGTGGAATGCGACATTCTGCAGGCCCAGTTCCGCGGCCCTTTTCTGGAGCATGGGTTTCTCGGCCCCGTCACCCACGAAAAGAAACTGGATATCCGTCGTTACCGACTGCAGTCGCCGGGCACATTCCAATATGCTCGTCAGGCCATGGGATATGCCGTGGGCGCCGATATAAAGAACAACAAACTTATTGTCCATGCCCAGTTCGTTTTTATATTGCCGGGCGGCATTATCCGGCACCCAGAATTCCGTATCCGCGCCGTTGGGAATCATCGCAACCTTGCGGGGGTCTACACCGCGGCTTATCAAATTCTGTCTGAAAGCGTCGGTAACAGTCACCACAGCGGATGCCTGTCGGTAAAGCGCCAACTCAATGGCTTCCAGCATCCGGATAAGCATTGGATTTTTCAACACCCCCAGTTCAACAAAAATGGCGGGCCATAGATCACGCACCTCCATAACAAACGCCCGCTGCCGCAGCAGGGCAGCCCCGGCCCCGGCCATGGCTGCGAAAAAAGTAGGTGACGTACCGATAATAATATCCGCCTCCTCTTTTAGAGCCACCGCGCGAATGAGCGCAGAAGGGATATAGGAAAGGTGCCCGCACAGCTTTTTTATAAAGCCCCGGTTGGCCGCCACATAGGTCGGCAGCCGGTGTACCGTGATGCCGTTCAGATTCTCCTCCTGGTGGAGGCTCATCCGGTAGCCGGGATATAATTCGCCGCCCGGGTGGTTGGGAAAGCAGGTGGTCACCGAGACAGCGTGGCCGGCGCCGGCCCATTGACTGGACAGGTCATACAAACGGGCCGAGGGTGCCCCGATTTCGGGTGTAAAATAGTGCGAGTACCAGGATATCTTCATTGTTCCAGTGACACACCTTCTTGGTT
>Ga0126327_10000042_pt1 | contig 47185 bp, 44 predicted proteins | sample InaspJWI30metaG_FD_101392 | JGI IMG/M metagenome (GOLD analysis project Ga0126327, IMG submission 101392) | Marine gutless worms symbiont microbial communities from Oahu, Hawaii - Inanidrilus sp. 1 OAHU.JWI-30 metaG | ecosystem: Host-associated > Annelida > Digestive system > Unclassified... | reverse complement strand
ACAGGGACCACCATGCGACGTTGATCCACCCCTACCGACTGTGGCCGGTCATCGCGGACAATGCGCTGCAGACCACGGCCGCGATTCGCTATGAGCCGCTGGATGTAATCCTGCCGCGGCAGGGCGCCGAAATCGGGACTTCCAGCCGGGTGTTGATCAATCAATTGCAGTTGATGGACATCCCGTTGGTAAATAACCTCGATGCTATCCGCTTGACCAGTAACCAGTTTTTGACTTTACAGGCCCTGGCCCAAGCCGGCGTGCCGGTACCGGACACGCTGTTCATCAATGCGCCTGAAAGTATTGCCAAGATGCCGGGTTACCTGGCCGACTTTCCGGTGGTGGTCAAACAGATCAACGGTCGACAGGGGGCCGGCGTTGACCTGGCCCGGTCCCGGTCCGAGTTGGAGGAACTGGTCAAGGCACGTCTGGATAGGACCCAGGGTTTGCTGCTGCAGCAATATTTAGCACCTGCCGAGCGCCAGGATATGCGTGTTCTGGTGATTGGCGGTAAGGTTGCCGGGGCGATGCGCCTGACACCACCGCCGGGGGATTTCAGAGCGAATTACCACTTGGGGGCAAGCAGCCGGGCCCATGACCCTTCCGATGCGGCCGCACAGGTTGCCCTAGCAGCGGCTGAAGCGGTGGGGCTGGATATCGCCGGCGTGGACCTGATCATCGATGCGAAAGAGCGCATTTTTGTCATCGAGGTTAACTATTCACCAGGTTTCAAGGGGCTGGAAGGGGCTACCGGCCTGGATATCGCCGGCCTGATAATTGACTACGCGGTCGGCTGCGCCGGGCATAACCGTTAGAAGCGTTGGCCGCCGTGCCTGTCCGGCGAAGCCTTTATGGCGAAGACGGGATCTTGAACCCGACTGAAGGTTTTGAAACCGCCTGCAGGGAATGGAACAGGAGTTGGCATCATGATTGTGTCTAACCTGAGAAAGGTAGAAGATGGCAAGCACGTGCGGACCGAAGCAACCGTCACGTGGGAGGTCGCAGACCAACCGGAAAAAGTGGTCTACATCGAGACAGAAACCGCCTTTGCCGATGATATTGTCAGCCACCCCCATGCTTTTTTAGTCGGATGTTTCATCCCCGCCATGCATTTGGGCGAAAAGCGCCTGGTCATCGAGGGCGATATCTGTCCGGTTCTATCTGAGGGGTTGCTGACCGCCATGGCCATTTTATCCGATTGGTCCGGCGGCAGCCTGAAGCCGTTGTCCATCGAGGCCGGCACGCTGGCGACAGCGCGGCATTCGAAAAGGTCATCCCGAGCGGCCCTGTTCATGTCCGGGGGCATCGATTCGCTGGCGGCGCTCAAACTCAATCGAGACCGCTACCCTGAGACGCACCCCGGGTATATAAAAGACTGCCTGCTGGTACATGGGTTTGATATCGGCGGCGTGATTGCGCGGGGAATGAAATATCATGTATTTGACCGCGCCAAGCAGGCCATGGCCCAGATTGCCGCGGATACTCAAGTTGCTTTGATCCCGGTTTACACGAATATCCGGCACCTGTGCGATGATCGCGACCTGTGGCTGACCCGTTTTTTCGGTGCTGTTCTGGCTGCGGTGGCCCATGCCTTTGACCGCCGAATCAGCCTGGCTTATATCGGTTCGTCCTATGATCTACCCAATCTGGCCCCGTGCGGGTCGCACCCCCTGCTGGATCCGGAATATTCCAGCCATGATCTCAAGATCCGCCACCGCGATCTCGAAGTACCGCGCATTGACAAGATTCGGTCTATTGCCGATTGGGATATCGGCTTGAACAACATGCGGGTATGCCTGGCCAATGTGAAAGACCGGCTGAATTGCGGAAAGTGTGAAAAGTGCGTGCGCACCATGCTGGGCCTGGAGGCGGCCGGCGTCCTGAGTAAAATGACTTCTTTTGATGGTGACCCGGTTACCCCTGATCTGCTGGATGCCTTCAGTATTACGATCCGGCATCGCGAACATTTCTACGAGGAGCTGATAGAGCCCCTGCAGATGTGCGGCCGGTTGGACCTGGTTGCGAAGATTGAAGGGAAGCTGGCTATGCCTTGAAGGCGATGTCCACATTCAATTCTTCGCCCACCATGGCCAAGCCGTCGTTTATCTTGTCCAGATCGGTTCCAACGGGCATTTGAATATGGATGTCCATAACGTACATCTGGGTGCCGCTGTTAGGCTGCGCCTCAATGCGTGAAACCAGATTCACGATGTTCAGTTGGTTATCCGCCAGAAAACGGCTCACCTTGTAAACGATCCCCGCCTTGTCGACACCTTCAACGTGGAGGGTATGTTCTGTGAAAGCAGTTGGAGCCGCAGGTTGCGCGGCGCTTACCGCCCGCAGGAAGGCCGACACACCCTTTTCCCGTTCAAGCCGGCGGCAATCCTTTAGCAGCTGATCTTCGATATCGTCATTCGTGCCGGTCGTGAAAAGCAGGATGAGAGTAAACTCATCTGTAAGCAGGGTCATCCGCGAATCTTCGAGGTTGCACCCATTTTCATACAATACCTGGGAGACATCGGCGACAATTCCCGGCCGGTCCTTACCGAAGGCGGTCATGATATAACTTGTGCCCATTTACATATCCTTTCAAAATAGCTCGAGACCTGTGAATTGTATCAAAGGTCTCGAGTCGCTACGGGTAATGAAGAGGTGTTTAAGTCGATTGATGCCGGCTCTGCGCCGGCTTCTATTTCCTGCGCTTCAGCGCAATAATCATGCTCAGCCGCAGTCGGTCGAGAGTTTCCTGGAGCTTACCAATTTCATCCTTGCGGGTTACCTTGATCTCGTCCTTCAAGTTTTTACCGCTGGCCAGGCTGGTGGCCGCGATGGTCAGTTTGTTCAATGGAGACAGAGAACGGTTGACCGAGATAAAGGTCAGGACCAGGGAGAGGAACAGGATGCCCGACATCATGGTGACCAGGGTCGTCATCAATTTCTTTTTGGCCTGGTCAATTTCCACCATGGAAAGCCCGATGCGGAAACCGCCCCAATGCTTGCCCTTTACGAAAATAGGTGAGGAGACATCCCACATAACCTCGCCGGTATCGCGGTAGTAAACCTGCTGCAGTCCCTTCTCCGTATTCTGGGCCGCTTTGAGGCCCACCGGATCGTTGAATACGCGTTTGGTCCGGTTACCGACCCGGTCCACATCCGGGTTGCCGGTAATCGGTTTCTGGAAGCGGGTATTGTGGGTGGGCAGATAACCGTTTTTGTCTACAGCTACTGCAAATATGATACTTTTGTCCTGCAGGAATTCATCCTGGAGCCCGAGTATGGCTTTGTCCAGGTAAAAATCATACTTGGTGTGATATTTGGGCGGTTCAAAGTTGCCAATCAGCTCATACTCCGTGTCGAATGCGTCTTTAACTGAGAATACGCCGTTGTCTATGGCCTCTTCAATGATCTGCCCGATCATCTTGGCCCCGACAATGGATTGAATCTTACCCCTATTCAGCAATTCCTTTTCCAGGCTCTGGCTCTGCTGGGTAACGAGAAAATAGGTTCCCGCCGACATTACAATGAGAATAAAAAAGTTTACAATCAATGATACTTTAACACCGATTTTACCCGTAATGAAATTAAGCATTTTTGATATCCCCTCTCTACTAAAGATCTGACCGCCCCGTTCTAATCATCGCATGGCAGGCCATCGTCAAACCGTGATTTCCGCTTAACGTTTGTATCCAATGCGCAGGGCGCCCCAGTGTTTGCCCTGGATCTGTATTGGTACGGACAGGTCGGCCAATTGTTCGCCGGTATCCCGGCTGTATTTCTGCAGGAGGTACGGTTTTTGGTTCCTGGCCGCGGCCAGACCGGTCCGGTCATTAAACAGACGTTTGGTTCGATTGTTTTTGGTATTAAAATCTTGGTCGTCGGTCAAGGGGCGCGAGTATCTGGTATTGTGGGTCGGCAGATATCCGTTGCGATCCACTGCAACCACGAACAAAATCCGCTTGTCTTTTTCAAGGTATTTGTCCAGGATGATGCGCAGGACCTCATCAGTTAATTTGTCATACTGGGTCTTGAATTTCTGGGGGTTGGTGTTCGGTATCGGAATGTAGAAGGTGTCGAATATCTGGGCCATGCTCAACCGGCCGCTGGTAATGAGCTTTTCCATTTCGTTTTGAACCTCGGCTCTACAGTTATCCGCCAGTGATTTTACCTGGAGATCGAAGCCGGTAAGGGCCTCCTGAGCCTGCAAGGAGGGTGCCCACAGCAGCAGTAACAGGAACAACAAACTCAAGCGCCTCACATTGGAAATAATCGCAGCATTCAATTTGATTCTCCTTAGTTTATGTTCCAAGGTCTCGACAATGGGAAACGGCCGGAACGGGTGTTACCCGCCCAGCAATTTTATCTCTTCCAGCATCGTTGTGCTGAACTCATTCTTCTGTTTCTCCCCCGGCACCTGATTGGCGATGTTGTAGACAAAATCTCCTATCTGGGCCCGGGGAACTTTGTTCATATCCAGACTCATCTGTTCAGCGGTTTCTTCGATCAACACTTCTCCCAGGGGGCCTGTCAAGGAAACCAGGACCTCCCGCAACCGCGCCATAAAGGCCTCGCCTACATATGAGCCGGGCGGTGCCACCTGCACTTGCTCGATGAGTTTGAGCTTGACCAGTTTCATCAAGCTCTCTTTGAAGGCTGAAGGCGACAGGTCTACCTCGCCGGCAATCTGACGTATGCTTTTATCCTCATCGATCGCCATCAGGAGTTTCAGCATGTCGGAATCAAAAGTGATTTCATTGGTGGAGGCAAGATTTGTCTTCCTGAAATGCATATCAAGCAGATTAGCCATTATCTCATTTCCTCGCTGTCGCCGTAAAATGGAAGCAGGCTGCGGCGCCTGCTAGCAATACGGATATACACCGTTGGGTTTCAGCGCTACCAGTGCTTTGTCTGCAGATTAAACTGCCGGTTGCGATGCTCCATCTGGCAGTCTGAAGTTTGAGATCCAGTGAAACCAGCGGGGCGGCATTTGGGAGGTGGCCGCCGGGTGTTACAACCGGAGTTCTGATCTTTGCGTCTATACTCACAGGGGCTGCCGATCATGAAACAATCGCGCCGTGCCTGTCTAACCCATTTCAGGGGTGTATCCGGGTTGGAGGAAGAGCGCCTGCTTTTGGAAAATTGAATGGACTAATAACACTTTTGTGAATGGCAATCGAATGATTCGGATATTGTGGCGTTGGTACCTATCCAAAAGCAAAACTCATCCGGTTACTGGCTGTTCCAGCCTGATTACTGGAAAAAGCCATTTTTGTCAATATGTTATTTCCGTTCAAGCTGTCGATAATCGGTGTAAAAAAGGGTTTTTGCGGGTGATTTTGATCCCGATGAACTATGGCGGCGGAACAATATACACAAAAGAATTTGGACGGTTCCGGGACCGGTTGGCAACTGCGGCCTTGCGAAGCGGATTCGGATGCAGAAGTTTTCAAATCTAAACCGGAGGCCGGCTCATCACCATATTCAACCCGAAAGTATTCTGTCGTACCGCTTGCACGCAGGACCCATCGCAATCATTCAATCAGGCTGACCGAAGTTGACATCCTTCCTTAATCATTGATAATATTATAAAGTTTCTAATGATGCGAATTTGGGAGCGGCCAGATTCCCACCCTGCAGAATGCTGCCCGGGGAGGCTATGGCCTTGATATCGCTGTGTTTACACAGTGACACCACGACCTTGCAGTGGTTGCCAACCAAAAGTAACTGATTATATTTGTTTGAGATTCAGATCCCTGGCGGGATTTCGATGCCCGCACGAGGCGCCCATGCGATCAGATGCTGAAATACAAAATCTGATAAAAGCGATTGATTCACTGGAAAACCAGCTTCTGGTGGTATCCCCAGACCTGGAAATCCTGGCCGCCAACGCCGCGGCCCGCGCAGCGATCGGTGAAGATTGCATCGGTCGGAAATGTTTTGATATTTTCTGCCAAGAAGGCGCACCCTGTGACGGCTGCCATATACAGGATGTATTGCAGGCCAAATCCGGCGGTTCATCCGATGAAGCAAAGACAGCCCACCGGCAACCGGCTCTGTCCTGTGGCGAAGTGACACCGATTTATGCCGAAGGAAAATTGGAGGCGGCCGTCTGCATTGATATCGAACCAGGCAAACCGGCAAAATCCTCCGGCAACACGCACCTGGCCAATGCCTTTCTCAAAACCCTTATCCATAGCTCCCCGGATGCCGTTATCGTAACCGGCCCCAAAGGCGATATTCTCCTTATCAATGAAGCCGCGAGCGAGTTGTCCGGCTACACTGAAAAGGAAATCTATCGTGATCTCAACATCATGGATGTATATCCGGATGAGAAGGCCTACGACGTGATGGCCCGGCTGAGAAGTGAACATTATGGCGGGAAGGGCCTACTTAAAGCCCATCATGTAGATGTTTTAAACAAACAGGGACAGAAAATACCGATTCGTCTGGATGCTGCGATTGTTTATGACGGAGACCGGGAGATCGCCACCCTGGGCTACTTTAGAGATCTGCGCTATGAAGCCGGTGAAGCGAGCGGTACCCGGCAGGCCGGTCTGGAAGCTGAACCGGCACAGGCCGGCTCGAATCTGGATGCCATTGCTTCGAGCGTTGCCCGCCGCCTGAACCTTTACAACAAACAGTTTGGCCGGACGGCAGTCAAAATCGGCTTGATAGATGAACAGCAGCTCGATACTGCTTTGGCTCATCAGCAGCAACTGCATACCAATACCCAGGTCGCTGTTCCCCTGGGCAGAGTGCTGGTAAAGCTGGACTACATTACCGAAGAGCAGCGCACTGCTATTCTGGCAGTCAAGGCCCTGTCTGCAGAAGATCGGAAGGTCGACGCAGACGGTGCTCTGGCCGGAGAAGCTGTTTTGCTTGCCAAGGAACTGGAGATCTATAACCAGCGGTTTGGGTACCTGGCTTTGAAATTAGGGTTTATTTCGGAAAATCAACTTTCGCGATCACTGCAGATGCAAAAACAGGCCAGCGAAAAGACCATGATCGATATACCCCTGGGTCGGGTTCTGGAACAACTTGAATATATTACCGAAGAGCAGCGGGCCGCGGTGCCGGCGGTTCAAGCGCTGGGTGAAGACGCGCAGGGCGAACGCCAAGCCGCCGAATTTGAAGCAGCCAAAGCGGAACCCGAGTCGGAAGAAGCCGTGCCTGCAGCAGAGGGAACTAGCGCCGACTCAGAGAAAGCTGAACCCGAGTCAAAGAAAGCTGAAGCCGTCGCAGAGAAAGCTGAACCCGAGCCAGAAGAGGCCATGCCAGCTGCCCAGGGAACTGGCGCCGACGCAGAGAAAGTTGAACCCGACACTGGGGAAGCCGAAACCGCCGCAGAGAAAGCTGCAGCCGATACAGAGAAAGCTGCAGCCAATGCGGAGGAACCAGCAGCCGATGCGGCGGAAGCCGAAGTCATCGATGAGGAAGCCGATGCCGACACAACGACAGCAGCGGTGGAAACCAGGGAGGTGGAACCGACCGCAGTGACAACTGACTCAGGCGATGCAGTGAACCCGGTCGCAGCAGCACAAGCAGAGGCGGGCGAACTCGATAACAAAATTCGGGAATATTTCTCGGTGGACATCAGCGAAGACAAATTAACGGCTGCCCTCATCCCCAAATCGCGGGAACGGGAAGATGTTGTTTTTACGGATCTTATGGACCTGATCGAAGCGGAAGGTGTCCGCCAGGGACTTGTCGAAGAGGACATATTAAGGGATTTTTTCGCGGATGAAGCGGGCGGGACAGAGTCTTTGACCATTGCCCGGGGGTATCCGCCGGGAGCTGGCAAGGACCCGGAGATAGTCTTCCATTTTGAAACCGATTACCTGCAGGCTGGTAAAATGCTGGAAGACGGCACTATTGATTGGAAGGATCGCGGGGAGATTCCCCAGGTTGAGGAGGGTGATCTGCTGGCCGAGATCATACCGGGGGTCTACGGTGCGGTGGGCATGGATGTACTGGGCAATGAGATCCCGGCTGACCCGATTGCCAGAGTAAACCTGGCAGCCGGCAAGGGGGTAAAAAAATCGAGCGAAGGCAATAGCTTTGTAGCCAGCTCCAAGGGTACCCCCAGCTTGTCGGATAACCAGACCCTGACGGTTTCGCCGATTCTCCAAATAGAAGGTGACGTTGGGATTGAGACGGGGCATATCGAGTTTGACGGGCATATCGAGGTGGAGGGCACTGTACAGAGCGGTTATCAGGTCAGGGGCGCCAGTTTGCGCGCCCAGGGCATACACAACGCCGAAATCTACGTTAGTGGTGACGTCGTGGTTACCGGGGGTATATTCGAGTCCGTCCTAAAATGTCAAGGCCACGTAAAGGCCGTGCACATTCACAAATCGGACATTGATGCCGGCGGCAACCTGACCGTTGACAAGGAGATCATTGACTCAACGGTTGAGTTACAGGGGAGCTGCCAGGCTGATTACGGTACGATCATTTCATCCAAAATTGCCGCCCGCAACGGCATCATTGCCCAGAACATTGGCACGGCAATGTCGAAGCCTTCCCATCTGGATGTCGGGATAGATCACAAATTGCGCCGTGAACTGTCTGGGCTCAAGAAGATGTTTGCCAAAACCGAACGCAATAAAAAAGACATCACGCCCAAGATCAAAGCGTTGCGGGTCGAGTCGGACCAGATTAACGGCGAACTGGGAGAGGTGGCCCAAAAACAGGACCAGATCATGGTCCAATTGCGGCAACTCCAGGATAAGTTCGCTGCACAGGAAGCGCTCGATGAAACCGTGCAGGCAGAGTACGAGAAGGCCGTGGACGATCTCGAATCCAAGCGCAGCCAGATAGACGAACAAGTGGAAGAATAGATGGAAAAGGATGGCGAGCTGGAAAAAGTCATTGCCGAGCTTGAAGAACAAGAGTCGGAAATTGACGCCGAGCAGGCGGAATTGGAAGAGCGCATGGAACAATTGCGGGAAAAGCGTGAAAAAGAAAAAGGAAAGCCCGTCGTCAAAGTCACTGGCGATCTTTTTGCCGGCAACAAGATCTCCGGGCCAAAATCCAAGATTACCCTCGAAGAAGATTGCCGGCACATGAATATTTATGAAACCGATAAGGCGGACGACGGCCAGTTTGCCCGGTGGCACATGAAAGTCGGTCCTCTGCGGTAACGTGCTGCGGCAGAAAGACAAGTCCGCTCAGAATTGATCAGCGGTGTTTGCCCCGCCTCTGACGGGTTGACACACTCCCGCCTGTTTTCTATACTTTCGAAAGTCCCGCTCTTCTTACCAGTAACCCACACAGGGATAGGACCAGTGGAGCCACAATCCATCGCATGCCCTTCATGCGGGGCAACTCACACGATCTATAATCCAGGTGTCATTACCATTGTTTGCGAATACTGCGGCAACGCGGTTTACTGGGATACCGAGAAGATAAAGGACGCCGGGAAACAATCCATCCTTCCGGAAGGGTTCAGCAGATTGTTTCGGGGCGCAACCGGGACACTCGAGAATCGGGCCTTTGTGGTGATGGGGCGTGTGCGCTACAGTTTTGGCCGCGGATTCTGGGATGAATGGTTCCTGGAATTTAACGACGGCACTATCGGCTGGTTGACCGAGGACAACCACGAACTCGCCTTGCAGACGCGTACGACGTCCAAAAAGATACCGCCCATGGAGAGCCTCGCCCCCGGAAAGAAATTCACGGTGCGCAAAATCGACTTTATCGTGCAGGAAGTCGGCGAGGCCGAATGCATCGGGGTGGAGGGCGATCTGCCCATAGAAGTACAAACCGGCGAGACTTACCGTTTTGTAGATGCCTCCAGTCCGAATGGGAAATACACATTTGGAATTGAATACGATGCGGTGCCGCCGACGCTGTTCGTGGGAAAATGGCTAAGCTATGCCGCGCTCACCTTAAACGATGAAGGACTTGATTGGTAAGTCTATGGATGCACAGCGGTTCAGATTGAGCAGTGGCCGGGAGAGACCGGCCTACAAGCCGCAGAACATTAAATGCGGCAGCTGCGGAGCCGGACTTACCGTCAAAGACGAGCAATCCCAGATGGTGGTATGTGAGTATTGCGGTAGCCAGCTAGATGTGTCCGCAACCGAACAAACCGTCCTGGGAAAAGGAATGGCCAACAAGCCCTATTTCCCGCTTGCATTGGGCGACGCTTTTCACCACAAAGCCACCCGATTCGAAGTCATCTCGCGCATGGCCTATATCGAAGATAACGATATCTCCGAAATGACCAAGGAATACCTGCTATACAACCCCCGGCGCGGGACCATGTGGTTGGCGGAATACGGCGGGCATTACTCCATTTCCTATCCTGCGCACGTCATGCCGGTCAAAGACCCTTTCGATGTGGGGCGCGGTGACGTCATTAAAACCCATGACGGCAACCAATGGGTTACCGAAGGTAAGGGGACCTATGAACTGCACTACGTGGACGGTGCCCTCCCCTGGGTGGCCAAAACCGGGGACCGCGTGCAGTATGCGGAGTTTGCAGAAAAGTCCGGCTCTGACCGACGGTATGAAGCCCAGCGTATCGGTACCCAGATCGAATACGGCCTGGGGCGGGCAATGCCGCTGGAAACGGTACGCCGGGCTACCCGCAAACCGGAGCTCGGGAAGGAAACGGCGACTAAGCCGCTCGAAGATACGGCTAAAAAGCGCAAAGGGTATCTGCAGATAATGACAATTGCCCTTGTGGCGGCCATCATAAACGGCCTGCTGGCGTATGTCTGTTACCGGAGCGGTACCCTGGTATATGGCCAGAGCGTTGGGCCTTTGGAGCTTACCAAGGGTGTGATGACACAGCCGTTTCAACTGCGGGGCAATGGTAAAATAACCAAAATTTCCGTGCATGCCCCCCTGGACAATGCGTGGATGTCTCTGGAGACGGCGATCGTACGCAGCGACGGGATGGCGGTCCATGCGTACGAAGACAATATTGAATACTATCATGGCCGGTCCGGCGGCGAAAGCTGGAGCGAAGGCAGACGCAGCGGATCGGTGCTGGTTAAAATTCCCGATCCTGGTCAATACCGGCTTTTTATACAGGCAGTCAGTGCCCATGGTAATGCATCGCGGGCTAACCGGGCATTACACGGCCTGCGGGTGGAGGTGCGGGACCGGGCCCTGCCAGCCGGAAAATTCACCTTTGCCGGCGGTTTGTGCCTGGCGATTTTTATTCTTACGGCGGTATTGTTCGCGAAATGGAAAGAAGATGACGAGGAATAAAGACCAATGCAGTTTTTGAAGATCTTATTCATCGGTCTGGTGGCCGGCAGCACCATCTGGGCAACGGCCTCCACGGCCTTGAAACGCGGTGTCAAGCCGGCCGCGTATCCCAGGGGCATCAGCCTTCGTCAGGACAGCCTGCAGGGGGTGCACACTCCCTTGATTCCCGGAAGGCGCAGCGGACGGATTCACCGGGGCGGCGGGATGTCAGCTGGAAAATGACGGGGCTATGCTATTCGGCATCCGCTCAATTGACCCTGCCCCGGGACGATTTGCAAAATTCGCTGGATTGGCAAGACTTAAATGATGGCGCTGACGCGCGCTTTGGTTTCCGCTAAGCGGGATTCCCATAACCATCCGTTCGCGGGTGGTGTTTACACATCAGGGAGGCAGTATGTTAACAGAGACCCACATCATGCAGTTTATCGCAACCATTGTCTACTCAATCTTAGGGATGGCTGTTTTTGCGGTTGCCTTTAAAATTTTTGTCAAGATTTCACCGTTCTCCGTGCGCAAGGAAATTGAGGAAGATCAGAATACGGCCCTGGCGGTCATTTTGGGTTCGGTTCTAATCGGCCTTTCCATTATCATTGCTGCAGCGATTGCCGGATAGATGGTCCTTTCCGGTGCATCCTTGCCGGCCCGGATCGTCCTGCTGGGATCGGTTTTCCTTATAGCGGCCTGCGGTCTGGTCTATGAACTGGTGGCCGGCGCTGTTTCAAGTTATGTTTTGGGTGATGCCGTCACCCAGTTTTCTTTCGTGATCGGTGTTTTTCTCTCCGCCATGGGGCTGGGATCCTACCTGGCAAAGTTCATCCAGGGTAACCTGCTTAAAGCCTTTATTGAAATTGAGATCGGGATCGGGTTGGTCGGCGGGTTGAGCTCTCTCATCATGTTCGCCGCGAGTGCTTACGCCGCTGATATCTTCGGAGTATTCTTTTACGGCCTATGCATCCTGATCGGGGTAATGATAGGCATCGAGATTCCCCTGTTGATCAGGATTCTCAAAAAGAATGTCGATTTTTCGGAAGCCTTGAGCCATGTACTGGCGATCGACTATATCGGTGCCCTGGCCGGTGCCATCCTGTTTCCGCTGGTAGCTTTGCCCTATCTCGGGCTAAGTCGGGCATCGCTCGTTTTTGGCCTGCTCAATCTGGCGGTGGCCGCGGCCGGGCTGGCGCTGCTTTCGGGCCGTAAGGTGTGGATCGTTTAGCGGCTGACGGCTGCCGGGGTGATACTCTGTGCCGGCCTGTTTTTTTCCGTCCGGATGGTAGGTTTTTTTGAAGATCTGCTTTACCAGGATGCGATCATTTATTCGAAGACCACTCGCTACCAGCGAATCGTGCTAACCCGCTGGCGTGAAGATATACGCCTCTATCTAAACGGCAATATCCAGTTCAGTTCCATAGACGAAGCGCGGTACCACGAAGCGCTGGTGATTCCCGCTCTGGAGGCCTGTGCCCGGCCGGGAGATGTGCTTATCCTGGGCGGCGGCGACGGTATGACGGCGCGCGAGGTTCTGAAATACAGCAGTGTCCGCCGGGTAGTGCTGGTGGATATAGATCCCGTGATGACCGCTATCGGGCGGGAACGTCCGGAACTGCGGAGGCTGAACCAAAACGCCCTGAACTCACCCCGGGTGCAGGTCGTGCACATGGATGCCATGCAATTTGTCGAAAACAGCAAGGCCGCCTTTGACGCCATTATCGTGGACCTGCCGGACCCAAGTACCGGCGCACTCAGCAAGCTGTATTCCCGATCTTTCTATTCGTTGTGCGCACGCCGACTGCGGGCGGGGGGCGTTCTTGTCACCCAGGCGACATCACCTTTCTTTGCGCCGGAAGCTTTCTGGTGTATTGTAAAGACACTGGGCAGTGCCGTGGCTGCCGATGAAGGCAGGGATGGTCTGATGGCGATACCGTTTCACGTGAATGTCCCCTCGTTCGGTGAATGGGGCTTTGCGCTGGCCGCGCGCCAGCCAATCGATCCGAATCGTTTGGCAGTCAGCGTGTCGACCCGCTTTCTAAACACGCAGCGGATGCAGGCCATGTTCAGTTTTGGAAATGATGCCGGGCCCCCGGAATCTGTCGAAATCAACCGCCTGGAATACCCGGTGCTGCATGAATACTACAAACGGGGATGGAAACGGTTTCATGATTAGAACCAACTTTGAAAGGTCTGCAAGTCGGGCGTTTCGGGGCTGTCCGGCTATCCGGGCCGGCAAGTCCGGTGCGTGGAAAGTTTGACATGCTAAATGCCCGATGATACGGAATTCAAGATGAACGCTCAGATTTGATCCGGCCATATTACGGCCCCTGTAACTGCGGATGAGCAGGGCAGCAGTAATTCAAGCAACAATCCCATACGTGGGGATCGGAGGATAAAATGGGTCTTTGGGATAAAGTAAAAGGACAGTTTATCGATGTGATCGAATGGGTGGACGATACCCAGGATTCATTGATATGGAAATTTCCACGGGGTGATAACGAAATTAAAAACGGGGCTCAGTTAATCGTACGCGAGAGCCAGGTGGCGATATTTCTGCACGAAGGTGAAATCGGCGATATCTTCGGCCCCGGCCGGGTTGAACTGACAACTGCAAATATTCCGGTGCTTACCACCTTGAGAAGTTGGAAATATGCCTTCAACGTACCCTTCAAGTGCGATGTCTATTTTGTTTCGATGCGCCAGTTTACAGATCTTAAATGGGGAACCAAGAATCCCATTATGCTGCGTGACGCTGAATTTGGGCCAGTCCGCCTGCGGGCTTTTGGTTCCTATTGTGTGAAGGTGTCCGACCCGGAAGCTTTTATCAAACAGATCGCCGGTACCGATACCCTTTTTCAAATGAGTGAAATCACGGGGCAGTTCAGGAATATCCTGGTCAGCCGGTTTGCCGATTCGCTGGCTGAAAGCAAGATTCCCATGCTGGATCTGGCTGCGAATTACAATGAGATGGGCGACCTGTTGCTGGGCAACCTGCAGCCTGAGTTCGATGAGTACGGCATTCAGCTTACCAAATTCCTGGTTGAAAACATATCTGTCCCGGAGGAGGTCGAAAAGGCCCTGGATAAACGTACCCAGATGGGGGTCATCGGCAACCTGAGCGCCTACACCCAGTTCCAGACAGCCGAGGCGATTGAGGATATGGCCAACAATCCCAATGCCGGGGCCAACACCATGGGGATGATTGCCGGGGTCGGGATGGGTAACATCATGGGCGGCGCCATGCAGGGAGCCGCCCAGCCCGCCGCCGGTCAACAGGCAGCTTCCCAACCCGCCGCCGGACCACCGCCGCTGCCGCAGCAGACCCAGTGGTTTGCAGCTTTGGATAACCAGCAGGCCGGCCCATTTTCGCCGGATCAGATTAAGCAAATGGTTGCCGAGGGACGCATTACCAAGGAAACCCTGGTCTGGAAGCAGGGCATGGCAGACTGGGTGCAGGCCGGTCAGGTTCCGGATATGACCGCCTTTTTTGGTTCCGTACCGCCCCCGCTGCCAAAGTAGGCCGGGGCCGGCGCACCCGGGCGCTCCCGGTGCAGGTGCGGCGATGTTAACCTGCGGCATTTAACCCCTCGGCCGCCTGGGTATAAGCATACGTCTTTATAATATCCCGGCGGAGGCCTTCCAATTCGACCGCCGATCACAGGGCAATCGCGGGCGGCGAAATAGGGCAGTTGCAGCCAGAATCACACAAGCTGGATCTCAGGCTGCCGGCCGCCCTGGTGCATATCCGGCCGACCACATCCTTAGCTTCCCCAATGGCATGCACTTCATCGGACGTCATAGCCTGCATGGCGGCCGCCCTGCTGCGGCTGACACCCTGTGAGGTGTCCATACGCACCCCATCTCACCATTTATGGCCGGCGGCCGGATAATTTCTAAAGTTATGGTTGGGTTGGACGATATATTGTATGGACACTTTTACAAAGGATACCTTGATGGCTCCTCCCATTGATAGCAGTTATGGTTACGGTGTGACGGATGCGACCGGGGTCGACAGATTGTTTTCCGCGACCCAGAATGGACAAGCCCAGCTTGATGGCATGGCCAATGCTGCCCTCAATGCCGGGATCGATAAGTTCATGCAGAAAGACTATGAAGGGGCTGCTGATGATTTTCGACGGGCCGTCGGAATGGCACCGCAGGGGGCCAACGCCATCACCGCCGCCGACTACATGGCCAACGCCTATCTGAAAACCGGCGATACTGAGAAGGCCCTGGACGCCTATAAAACTGCCGTCTCCCTGGACCCTACCCGGGATGACATGTACGTCAAACTCGGGAACCTCAATTTTTCCCTTGGTCGCCATAGCGAGGCGGAAGACGCCTACCGTCAGGCAGTAACCCTCTATCCGGATGCCACCAATATTTTCTCCCTCGGGCAGCTCTATCTGAACACGGAACGCCCGCTGCAGGCCGTTGAGCAATTTGAGCAGGTCGTGAAGCTGACGCCTGAAAATGTAAACGGCTACTACGGGCTGGGCCAGGCCTACGGCAAATTGGGTGATCTTGAGCTGGCAGTCGGACAGTTTGAAAAAGCGATCGATCTGCAGCCGGAATTTTATTCCAGCTTTGCTGAACTTGGCTATTTGTATGCCGATCTGGGCCGGACCGAGGATGCCCAGGCCATGTTTGAACTACTCGAAGACAATGATCCGGCCCTGGCCGACACTTTAAGCCGGTATATGTACAAGGCTGAGGCCCCCCGCATTGAGTTTGCCCGGCACGAATCAAGCTTCAGCTACACACTGCCGGCCACGACGACCCTGACGGCTCTGGATGCCTATCTTGCAAATGCCAATACGTCCAAGACATTCACCATGATCTTTCAATTCGGAAAGGGTATGGATTTGGATTCCGTGCAAAACCGTTTTAACTGGCAGATCAGTCGATCGACCAAAAGCGAGCCGGGCCAGATGTACAACAACGGTCTGGCGGTACCTTCCACCGAGGTGACCGTGTCGCCGATACCCGAACAGGTGACCTACGATCCCACCAAACTACAGGCGACCGTGTACTTCAGCATAGCCCAGAATGCCGCTCTGGCGGACGGCACCCTCGATCCGTCGCACCTGGTGTTCAAGTTCTCCGGTGTAGATGAATTTGGAAATAAAATGGATCCTGATGCAGATGAATTTATGGGCGCGGTGGGAAGCGTTTGATCCTGTCAAAGATTCATTTCTTGGGACCCGCTGCCGTTGGGCTTTTGGGGGCCGCTTTTTTCTTCGGTGGCTCCGGAGTCGGGATTTCCCTGTGCAGCTTGGCAACGCCGAGGTTGATGTAGATAAATTCCAGGGGCTCGCAGGAGGTCGCAAAGGTCACCCGCCCTTCGATGACTTTGCCGGGCGGTAAATACTTGCCAAAATCTTTGCTGCGATAAATGGGAAGGCGCTTGCCTTTCTCACAGGACAGATAAAAGTGGTCCGCTTCAACGCGGAAGGCCTTTGAACCGCTGTTTTTCAACCAGACATGAAATTTGCCATTGTCCAGGATCTTGATGGCCATTTGGGCCGGGGGGTTCCCTGTGAATTTCTGTAGTCTGGCATTCTGCCATTTACGGGTGACCACCAGTTGCTTCTTGGTCGCCTTCTTCTGGGCTTTTTCGGCAGTAAACCGTTTTTCGTAAAACGCCACCTTCTTCTGATAACGCACATTATCCGGATCCAGCTTGAGCAGGTAGCGATAGATGTTCAGGTTGTCGACCGTGCGGGACACGGGAATGGCTTTGACCTGCTGTTCCAGGCGGTCAATCTTTTCCCGGGTGGTTTCCTGGTCCACGAGCCTGGGTACGGAGGCTGCTTTTTTATGCCGCTGCTGCTGCCAGGCTTTGGCCCACTGCTGACCGACTGCGGCAACCCGGCCCCTTTCGATGACAATCGGTATACAGGTCCCCAGATCTTTTTTACAGTCCGAGGAGATACCTTCCCGGTAATAGTACGTGTGGTAACCATATTTCGATTTCACAATGCGGTCAGGTTTGCCCGCAATGATCCGCACCGAGTTTTCCAGGGTACCGGCTTCGATCTGTTCGATCTTATCTTGGTCCGGAGGCAAATTCAGGGTTGACTGCAGGCACCCGCTGAAAAAGATTGTGGTGAATATGATAAATATGTGCCGGGTTTTCATATACCGTTGACTCTGTACTGGGTTAATTCGCGTTTTGGCCATGCTAACAACCCGTATTTATATATAAAAAAAAGAGTCTTGTCAAAGGGGGGGCGGCATTCGGGCCGGCCGCACAGGTATTGCAGAGGAAAAAAGCGGATTATAGTCTTCCTCCCAGCGGTTCCCCGGGCCGGGATTTAGAGTGCGATAGGTCGATCTTGTTCGATAACTAGCTGATTATAGATTATCTTTTTAAAATATGTTGAAATGTGCGTTTGAATCCGTGTATCATGTAAGGATCTCCGTTTTTCGTCTAGCGCGATCGCTCCGGAAAGGATGGACACCATGTTTCAAATTTCCATAGAGGAAAGTTACCGGGACGGACAGGTAATATTCGAAGAGGGCAGCCACGGCGACTGGGTCTATATAGTCGAGTCGGGCGAGGTTGAACTGATCAAATCCCACTATGGTAAGGATGTGGTGGTAGAAACGCTTGGTGTCGGCGAAATTTTCGGGGAGATCGCATTTTTGGCCAACACGCCCAGGACCGCCGGTGCCCGCGCCAAAGGGGACACCACCATCGGTATCTTTGACCGTAAATTTTTGGACAATGAATTCAATAAGCTTTCAGCCAGCTTCCAGGCGATTATCAAACGATTGGCCTTGCGCTTTAAAAATACGTCCGATCTTGCCATCCAAAGCCAGGCCCGCCGTAACCGCCCGCGGGTGGCCAAGGTGCTGTCATTGTCCTTCAAATCCGATAGCGGGCTGGTACGGGCATTTTCGGAAAATGTGAATGCGGACGGGATCTACATTAAGACCGCCCGTGTCCTGCCCAAGGGCGATCGTTTCTTTCTGAACCTGCAGCTGCCCGATGACGCGGTCACGCTGCAGATAGGGTGCGAGGTTGCCTGGATTGATTACGACAAAAAAAATGGCGCTGACAGTGCCGCAGGCATGGGTATAAAGTTCGTCCAGATCAGCAAGCCAGATCGCCACAAAATTCTCAAGGCGCTGGAAAAGGCCGGCGCCTGACGGCTCCATTGATTTCTTTTCACTCTGTTTTTTAGTTGCGCCCCAAAGGTACAGTTATCTGATATCCGGTTTGCCACGCCGCTGTGCGAGATACGCTCTCACCGAATCACCTGATCTCTTCTTGATACCGCCGGGAAAATTCAGATAGGGCGCGATCAACTTATACCTCAAGAAAGGAGGGCATCATGGGTGACAGCATTTACAAGATTATCGAATTGGTCGGAACCAGCAATACTTCCTGGGAGGACGCGGCGAAAAGTGCCGTTGATAAAGCAGGCAGCAGCCTGCGGGACCTTCGAATTGCAGAGGTAGGCAAATTGGATATGACCATTGAAGACGGCAAGGTTGCCCAGTTCCGGGCCAGGGTAACTGTATCCTTCAAATTTGATGGATAGCCCGTCCGGTTGATGAGTTCAAAATCGACCGGGCAGACAGCCTTTACCCCAAAATCAACGCGGGGCCGAGGAAATCATCCCCGGCCCCGCTTTATTTTTTATTCAGGTTGGCTCACCCATCCAGACGTTTGAAAAGTTCGTCCCACTCTAAATCTTCTTCGCGCCATTTCTCCATTTTGTGCCACTCCTCGGCTTTATACCAATCCGGGGCGCTGGGGCGGCTGAACTCCTTGAGTTCCCATTTCTGGTTGCCAAAGTAAACGGTAGCGACAATTTCCCCCTTTCCCATGAGGCCGATGAAACCGAGTTTCCCGTACTGACCTGAAGTGACCACAGCCGCGATTTTATCGAAGACCTCCTCAAGCTGATGAAAGTCCCCGAAAAACTGCTCACTGTCCCGGCTGTTTACGAAAAGGCAGTCTTTTTCCCACCAGACCCTCTGGAGGATGGGGCTGATCGCAGCCTGCAGACCCTGAAAATCAGATTCCACAACTCCCTGCACAATGCCCTGGATAATATTGACTTTCACCGTATCCATCACCAGGGTGGCGTCATTTTCCATGATTCGTTTCCTTTGTCGGCACTTGGCGGCGCCAGATTTCGATGTGAGGATGAAACCCGTGTTATTTCAGAAAAATAGTATATTAAGGCTTTGAAAGAATGTCAAATTTGCAGGCGATGGGAAAGCGGTAGTCAAGGGCACCTGGATAGATCCCGGCGTCTCCGGCCAGTTGCGGTCCGGCATTTATGGCGGCTCTTGTGGTTGGAACCTTTTTGTTTCCGGGGTGATACCCTCTCTCCGCATTACGCCTATTCGCGGCCTGGGGTAGTGTGCAGCGGCGTTTCATAAGCGTTATGAAACGCCATTCGGACGGTTGGCCTTAGTTATCGACCATTTCTTTCAACTCTTTGCCGACTTTGAAAAAAGGCAGTTTCTTAGGTGGGACTTGGATTTGAGAGCCGGTTTTGGGATTCCTGCCGATATAGGGCTTATAGTCTTTAACCATGAAGCTGCCAAATCCTCGAATTTCAACACGTCCGCCGCTAACGATGCTCTGAGTGATGGTATCAAAAAAGGTGTCAATCACTTTTTCTGCATCTTTCCGGCTTAAAGAGGTCTTTTCCTTGATGGCACTGATAAGGTCTGATTTGTTCATGGAGGCTCCTTGAAAAAGTTTAAAAACTTAAGCGCCAGTTGATCCATGATGCGGCAATATTTAATATATATAGAGGGTTGTTGACTTTGCGTCAAGTTTTTTTTAATGGAGCGACTCACGCCTGGGAAGATTCATCAACGGGCGGGGGACCTGAGAGAAAGGCGTTATCCGGGGCCTGGGATCCTTCCGACAGGGGCTCATTTTCGGATTCGCTGCTTTCTGTGGTTTCGGTACCCGAATCCGTTAGCGGGCCGGCTTCAAGGGCCATGTCCTCGATTTCTTTGGGAGAGGGCAGGTCCTTCAGATCCTTGAGGTCAAATACCTGCAGGAACAGTTTCGTGGTGGCATAAATCAAGGGGCGCCCCGGTATCTCTTTGCGTCCCAGAACACGCAAAAGCTTTCGTTCCAGCAGCATTCTGATTACCCCGCCGCTGTCAACCCCCCGGATACGTTCGATATCCGTCCTGATGACCGGCTGCTTGTAAGCGATGATGGCCAGTGTTTCCAGGGCCGCTTTGCTCAACCGCGGGGCATTGGGCTGAATCAATTGCTTGATCCAGGGCGTATTTTCAGGGATGGTTCTGAATTGATACCCACCGGCCACGCGGGCAAGGTAAAACCCACCGCCGCGCCCCTCATATTCCTGAATCAATTCGTTTATTGATGCGCGCACCTCGGCGATCTCCCGGTTTCCGGCTGCTTTACCCAGGGTATGCGCGGTCAGGGGGTCTTCCGCGACAAAGAGAAGGCTTTCGATGATTTTTTTCAGTTCATCCATTAAAGGTAGAAAATCCGAATAATTCCCGTCTGGACATGCTGCACGACCTTCACCAGGTTCAGTTTTACCATTTCGAGAACAGCCAGAAAGGTGACTATGATATCGCCTTTCTCAACCAGTTTGTCAAAAAGTTCGTCAAAAGCGGCTGAGCCTTTTACTTCAAGTAAATCCACTATCTGGGTCATCCGTTCTTTAACGGATATGCGCTCGGTGGTCATATCGACCCGATGGTCGGGGGCCAATTTGTCCAGGACTTTCTGGAACGCGTCTATCAATTCAAAAAGACCCACCCGGACAATTTCGTCCCCGGAATCATCCAGATAGGGCTGCTTGGTGCGTGCCCTTACGAACGTCTTTTCCCCCAGCAGGTTGCGGTTGGCCAGGTGGTCGGCCGCAGCCTTCATTTCCAGATATTCCAACAGTGGCTTGGTGATCTCGAACCGGGGGTCCTCCTCCTCTTCATCGCCTTCATGGACCGGCAGCAGCATGCGGGATTTGATCTGGGCCAGCGTGGCGGCCATGACCAGAAAATCCCCGGCATAATCGATATCCATGGCCTGGATCCATTGAATATAGCCCAGGTACTGATCAGTGATCAGGGCAATGGGGATGTCATAAATATCCACCTCATTTTTTTTAATCAGATGGACCAGAAGATCCATGGGACCTTCAAATACATCCTCCACTGCGACCTTATAGTCGTTTATTTGCATAGGGTGCGCATCTGAAACTGTAGGCATCACACTTAGACCGGTTTTGCTTCTTAAATTCTTGTACAGGCTAGCTGTCCAGGTTCCTGATACCGACCGCTTCACGAATTTCCTTTAGAAACGGGATACTCAGTTGGCGGGCTTTTTCAGCACCTTTTAGCAGTACGGCTTCGATGTGGCCCGGATCGGCCATAAGTTCAAGGTATTTTTCACGCGGCGCCGCCAGATGATCGTTGAGATATTCAAACAGGAATTGTTTCATTTCCCCCCAGGCTATCCCGTTCGCATAGCGGGTGCGGAGTTCCTGGGTTTCCTTCTCCGTGGCAAAGGCCTGGTAGATTTCAAAAAGCGTGCAGCCCTCGGGGTCCTTGGGTTCTCCAGGTTCCAAAGAGTTGGTTTTAATCTTCATGATCAGTTTACGCAGTTTCTTCTCTGGTTCGAAAAGCGGGATGGTGTTGTTGTAGCTCTTGCTCATTTTGCGTCCATCCAGACCCGAGAGTACTGCGGTCTTTTCATCCACCACCGCTTCAGGCAGGACAAAAAGCGATTTATAGGTATGATTGAAGCGGGCGGCGATATCGCGGGTCATTTCCAGATGCTGAACCTGATCTTTTCCGACCGGTACTTTGTTGGCCTTGAACATCAAGATGTCGGCCGCCATCAGGACCGGGTAGCTGAACAGCCCCATGGAAATGCCCTTATCCGGATCTTTACTGCCGGCCGTATTGTTGTCGGATACTGCGGCTTTGTAAGCATGAGCCCTGTTCATGAGACCTTTGGCCGTCATGCAGTTCAGAATCCAGGTGAGTTCCGGAATCTCAGGAATATCCGTCTGCCGGTAGAAAGTGGCATTGTCTGTATCCAGGCCAAGTGCCAGCCAGGTGGCGGCCACCGCCAGGCTGGACTGTTTGACGGTTTCCGGATCGTGGCATTTGATAATTGAATGGTAGTCGGCCAGAAAGTAGAACGTCTCCGTATCCTGATTGCTGCTTGCTTCAATAGCCGGGCGTATGGCACCGACATAATTACCGAGATGGGGAATCCCCGTGGTCGAAATGCCGGTCAGTACAACTTCATTGCGCATGGGTTAATCCTGTAGAATTTATTTTGTGACCATCCATCAACGGCATCTTTGAGCCCAGAACGGATTTTTCCAGTCTTCGCCTTCGGGCTCCACCGGACACGTGCTCTGAACCAAGATCTACCCATCTTGGATGGCCACAAGTTTGTTGCGTCGTATGTAGCGTTTTACAAATTCGTGTTCTTCCGCACTGGTTTCTACTTTACCGTTCAAGCGGGCATCCCGGGCCGCATCCAGTACCTGGCGGAAGACCGGCCCTGGTTTCAGGCCATAGCGCTTCAAATCCTTACCCGAAATGGAAAGGGCCACAAAACGCAGTTTTGTGCAGTATCGCGAGATGGCCCGCTTTACCGGCTCTTTGGTTGCCATTGCCATCATGTACAACAGCAGCTCGATCTTTAATCCGTGCAGTCGATTGTAAATCGTGCTGTTCTTTTTAGGCAATTTACGTTCGAGACTGTAAAGGCTGCGATCCGCTTCGAAGCGCAGGCGGCAGAACAGCGTCTGGTGGCGCGGCGCCAGTTCGAAGCGGTTGCAGATTTCCTGAACGGTCCGGCGATCACAGTGTTGGGTGAGCGCCATAAAATAAACGGGCCACTTTATATAGGGTTCTTCCATAAAAAGCAAATCATACCAGGCTAGCACCTTTTTTACCGCCTTGAAGGCGGCTGCCAGGTTCTTATTGGCATCTATTGATGGGTGAATCACCTTCAGCAGATTATAGTCTTTAAGCCTTCCGATGGCAGCGGCGGGATTGTCCTCTTCCAGTATTTGGCGCAGTTCGGAAAAAACCCGGTGCCCGCCCAGACGTTTGAAAAAATCCATCTTGATGGCATTGTCGATCAGGCCGGTCGTCAACTTACCAATGGAAAACCCGAACCGCTGTTCAAACCGAATGGCTCGGAAGACCCGGGTGGGGTCCTCCACGAAACTCAGGTTATGCAAAACCCGCACGGTCTTTTCCTTGATGTCCTTATGGGCGGCAAAAAAATCAATTAGAGTACCGAAATTACCCGGATTCAACCTGATGGCCAGTGTATTGATAGTAAAATCCCGCCGAAACAGGTCGAGCTTGATGCTGCTCATCTCCACGGTCGGCAGGGCGGCCGGGAATTTATAGTACTCCATCCGGGCCGTAGCGACATCTATCTTGAACCCATCGGAAAATATAATAACCGCGGTACCGAATTTGGCATGGGTGTGCAGCCGGGCACCGTACAACTGGGCAAATTGTTTGGCAAAGGCAATACCTTCACCCTCTATGACGATGTCGATGTCTTCGTTGCGGCGATAGAGAAACAGATCGCGCACGAAGCCGCCGACCACATAAGCATTCACCCCGGCATCCTGAGCCACGCGGCCGATGGCCTGCAAGGTTTCCAGGATACGCTTGGAGAGCCTTTCCGACATGAATTTTTTTATGTTACGGGTTCTTACATTGACCGGCTCACTATAGGGGTCGGGGGTGTCTCCGTCTGTCAGGCGCGACCGTCTGACCAGGATATTGAGCAGGTCCGTCCGGGTGACCACACCGACAATATCACTTTGGTCTATCACCGGCAGGATGCGCTGTTTGTTGCCGATAATCTTTTCCTGTATCTCCATCAGGTCAGCTTCAGAACCCACCACGGCAAATTCGGTGGTCATGTAATCTTTCACCGGTACCTCGGCCAGGTCGTGGTAAAGTGCTTTTTCGATCACCTGGCGCGTAATGATGCCGGTCAGCTTTTCCGTTCGCCCGGCCATACGCGTGACCAGTAGGGCATTGACATTGTAACGCGTCAACAGGTTCCCGGCCTGGGAGCAGGTCAAAGCTTCATCAATCTTGATAGGTGGCGTGGACATCAAGTCCCGCGCCAGGCGGCGGGGACTGATTTTCTCATACATCAGTTCGATCAGCCGCTGTTCAGCCTGGGCCAGGGTCTTGTCTTTTATGGTGGCCGCTGCGGCATACGGATGTCCGCCGCCGCCGATAAGCGCAATGATTGCGCCGACATCCACCTCTGGTATCCGGCTGCGCGCCACCACATAGATCTTATCTATCATGCGGGCAATGGCAAAGATGGCATCCAGGCTCTCCATTTTCACCATCTTGTGGACGAGAAAGGCAAAGTCGGCAATGTACTTGTCGCTGGTAATGGTGGTCAGGACGACTTCGATTCCATTAATGTTGAATCTGCGGGCCGCCTGGATCATGTCATTGAGGATGCCCACTTGTTCCGGGCTGATTTCCCGCGATATGAGGCTGGCCACATCATTGAGTTTGGCTCCCTGGGAAAGCAGCCAGGCCGCCGCCTGAAAATCCGCTTCGGTGGTTGAGGAAAAGGTAAAGGAGCCGGTGTCTTCGTAAATACCCAATGACAGGATGGTGGCCTCGTCCGCGGTAATGGCAATGGCCTTTTCCCGGATGATTTCCGTCAGGATCGTGGCGGTTGCCCCGGTGATTTTTTGTACCCCGAAATGCCCTTTCACATCCTTTTCGGTGGAGGGGTGGTGGTCGTAGACATGAATCTCGACGTCGCTGCGCGAAGTCAGTTCGCCCAGCCGGCCGATCCGGTGGGGCTGGCAGGTATCCACCATGACCAACTTTTTGACCCGGTCGAGATCAATGTCCTTGATATCGACCATGTTGAAAAGGTAGGCCATGGAGTTAATGAAGAAATTGCGCAGGTTCTTCTCCTGGGAACCGGGGAAGATGACCACAGCCTCCGGGTAGAGCTTCTGGGCGGCCAACATGGAAGCAAGACCGTCAAAATCGGCATTGATGTGGGTCGTGATGACCGTTAGGGCCTTGGATTTGTCACTGGTTCCCGTCATGTTTCAAATCACCTTGGTAGGTTGGCCGGCTCAGCCTGTTGCGCGAGCAGCTCAGCCGGGGTGTTTTCTTTAAGTCATAAAGATGATTGCCGCCCGGTCGGCGGCGGTACTGGCTGTGAACCTATCCAATTCCAATGCTGCTAGAGGGTAACTTGGCAAAATATTCAAAGATACCTTATAGGTAGTTCGTTATCTTTGGCAAGCCGCAAGTGCGGGCCCGTTCGGTACCGGGGAATCCGCTCCAACTGCGTGGCGAGTCGCCGCCTGTTAGCGGCTGCGGAAAAGGCTGATGCCTATCAGCCCCCATTTGTTTCTTCCCGGATGCGCTCCATAACACCCGTGCAAGCTTCTGTCGAATGAGGGTGTTGAACAGGTAAATACCGTTAAAGACTTGAAAAATAGTAAGAATGATAGTATAACCCAATGGATCTGAAAACCCTTTTTTAAAACCTCACCCAATTAGCCCAGGAGGGTTGATAATGCCGGTCTTTGTCTACAAAGGGAAAAACAAAAGCGGGGCGACGCAGAAAGGGGAATTGGAAGCGGCGAGTTTAGAAGTCGCCATGGCTCAGTTGGCGCGCATGAAGATTGCCGATCCCAAGGTGAAACCAAAACCGAAGGATATTTTCGAAAATGTGGCTTTCATGCAGCCCAAGGTCACCCAAAAGGACGTCATCCTGTTCTGCCGGCAGTTTTCCACCATGATCGATGCCGGTCTGCCGATTATCCAGTGTCTCGATATTCTCCAGTCGCAGCAGGAAAATCCTACCTTCAAAAAGACATTAAAGGAGATCAAGGAGAGTGTTGAAGCCGGCCAGACACTGGCAGAGGCACTTAAAAAATATCCCGAACAGTTCGACAACCTGTTTGTCAACATGATCGCGGCCGGCGAAGCCGGCGGTATCCTGGATACCATCCTGCAGCGTCTCTCCGCCTACATGGAAAAAGCGGCCAAGCTGAAAGCCCAGGTAAAAGGGGCCATGACCTATCCGGCGATTACGATGATTGTGGCCGTTCTCGTCGTTGCCGTTATCATGATTTTCGTGATTCCAGTTTTCGAAAAAATGTTTGCCGATTTCGGCGGCGCGCTACCGGTCCCAACCCAGATAGTTGTGAACATGAGTAACTATTCCCGGCAATACTGGTATGTCGTGGCCGGGGCTGCCGTCTTATTCGGGTTCTCATTCAAGAAATTTTACGCCACCGAGAAAGGCCGGGGTATCGTGGATGCTTCCTCACTCAAGTTGCCGGTTCTGGGCCCCCTGCTGCGGCGGGTGGCGGTGGCCAAGTTTACCCGGACCATGGGCACCATGCTGTCCAGTGGGGTTGCAATTCTGGAGTCTCTCGAAATTGTAGCCAAGACGGCTGGAAATAAAACCATTGAAGAGGCAATCTATTATACCCGGGGCGGGATTGCCGAAGGCCGGACCATGGCCGACCCGCTCTCGGAAAGCGGCGTTTTTCCACCCATGGTGTGCCAGATGATTTCCGTAGGCGAATCGACCGGTGCCCTGGATTCCATGTTAGTGAAAATAGCGGATTTCTATGACGAAGAGGTAGACCAGGCCGTCGAGAACCTGACGTCGGCGATTGAACCGGTAATGATGGTCTTCATGGGTGTGGTCATCGGCGGGCTGGTGGTTTCCATGTACCTGCCCATATTCAAAATGGCTGGTGCAGTGGGCGGTTAAATTGGATGGGTGCAAGGGGCGTTTGCAGATTCAGATGCGGCCCCGGGTTTGAGGACAGCGCTGTTTTCCGACCCTTGCTTTGATCAGGCAGGGCCGCTGCCGCCGCCGGTCGGGAATCCCGTTTCAGCCCAAGGTTCACCAAGCCGGAGTTTCGGCAGTTGCGACCGTTTGGCCGGTGATTGCTTAATATCCGGGGCGCCTTCACGGTTCAAGAGTAGATACCCTGCTTTTAGCCTCTGCCTGCGGCTGCCGTCCTTTTCACCGACCGCCTGACCGAGCATGAACACCCCCATGGAAAAGCCTTTGGAAAACACCGATAGCGAACTGCAATCAAAACTTAAGCTGTTGATGTTTTCGAGGGTGCTGTTTACCTCTTTCCTGCTGGGCTCCACCATTATCTTCCAGCTTGGCACCAGCGATTCCTTCCTGGCGGCCTCACTGCTCGTGCTTTATGGTCTCATCGGCGGCATTTTCCTGTTGAGCTGCATCTACATAATCTTGCTGGCCTTTATCAAGGACAGTCTGTTTTTTGCCTATATTCAGGTTGCTGTTGATACCGGTATTGTATCACTGATTCTCTTCGTAACAGGCGGGTATGCCAGTGTTTTTTCCTTTCTATACCTGGTCGTGATAATTTATTCCAGCATCCTGCTTCCCAGGTGGGGCGTACTTGCCATTGCAGCAATCTGCGGCCTCCAGTACGGGGTGATGATCGATCTGGAATATTTCGCGATTATAAAGCCCCTGGTCCTGGAGGGCAGTTTATCCGCCATCAGCTTTCCCGGAAAGAGCGTTCTTTTCAAGGTTATGGTGACCATCATTGCCTGTTTTGCCGTGGCTGTTTTGAGTGGATTTCTGGCCGAACAGACGGTGAAAACCAAAAAAGAACTGGAAGCTCTGGAAGACCAGGTAAAACGGGTTGAAAAGATGGCCTACATGGGCGAAATGGCAGCCGGTATGGCCCATGAAATCAAAAATCCGCTGGCTTCGCTGGCCGGTTCCATCCAGTTGCTGAGAGAAGATATCCAATATGATCCCTACCACGACAAGCTGATGCAGATCGCACTGCGTGAAACCGACCGGCTCAGCGAGCTGGTGGGTAATTTTCTTCTCTTTGCCCGCCCGCAGGCCGGCAAAATCGAAACCATCGATTTGCGTGAAAGTATCCTGGAAGTGCTGGAGTTGTTTGAAAAGAATAGTGAATGTTCCTCCCGGGTATCCATATCCACAAACATGGCCTCCGGGGTCTGGATTGAGATCGACCCGGTCCATTTTCATCAGGTGCTGTGGAACATCCTTTTGAATGCGGCAGAGGCCATTGAGCAGGAAGGGCGTATTGACATTCGCCTGTATGAGTCTCGAAACAACACCGCGTTTCTGGAGATCGAGGACAACGGCTGCGGTGTCCCGGAGGAGACCCTGAAAATGATTTTCGACCCCTTTTTTACCACCAAAGCCACCGGGACCGGTCTGGGGTTATCCATTGCTCACAGCATTCTGGAGACTTACGGCTATTTGCTCAGTGTCGAGAGTACGGTGTCCAGAGGGACGGTTTTCACGCTCAAAGTGAACCAGGCCGACCCTCCGCAACCCGTGGGTTAAGCTTGACACCTTGGGCCAAATAGGTTAGCAAATCCGACTTAACTTTATAATGCCGACAGGTTATTGCCGGTTGGTGAGGACAAGCCGCCGCAGGGACCGGGTGTGTATGCATAAACGGACTGCGGCGTTTCCAAGTTTGGAGAAAGTCAAGGTACGCCGGGTATGAAAAAAGATAGTGATATTCTAGAGCAGCGTCGACTGAAAATTGAGCAGCTGAGAGAGGCTGGAACGGAGCCTTTTCCCAACAATTTCAGAGTGTCGCATACGATTGGACAAATAAAGGCTTTAATTGCCGATCCGGATCAGAACTTAACCGAAGATGAGCCGCAGTTCGCCTGTGCCGGGCGAATCATGGCCGTGAACAAGTTCGGGAAGGCGGCCTTTATCAGGTTTCGGGACCGCTCGGGGCAGTTGCAGGCCTACATAAAAAAAGACAAGGTCGGAGGGGAAGCGTTCACCCTCTTTAAAAATCTCGATATTGGCGATTTTGTCGGCCTGGAAGGGGGCATTTTCCAAACCCGTACCCAGGAGTGGACCCTGTTGGCCAACAGCCTATGTTTGGTCAGCAAGGCCACGCGGCCGCTGCCGGAAAAATTTCATGGCCTGAAAGATCCCGAGAAACGTTATCGCAAGCGGTATGTAGACCTGATCATGAACCCGGATGTGCGAGAAATTTTCATTACCCGCAGCCGGATCATACAGGAGATCCGCAATTTCTTACTGAAACATGATTTCCTCGAAGTCGAAACTCCGATGATGCAGCCTATCCCGGGGGGGGCTGAAGCGACGCCGTTTGTGACGCACCACAATGCGCTCGATTTGGACCTCTACCTGCGTATAGCACCGGAGTTGTATTTGAAAAGGCTGGTTGTGGGCGGCTTTGAACGGGTATTTGAAGTAAACCGCAATTTTCGCAACGAAGGGATTTCCACCCGTCATAATCCTGAATTTACAATGCTCGAGTTCTATCAGGCCTATGCCACCTATCATGACCTGATGGCACTCACCGAAGAGATGTTCAAAACGGTCACGAAGCTGGCCACCGGAAGCAGCACGATCGTATACCAGGGCCAGACGATCGAAATGGGCGGTACCTGGGCGCGCCTGACCCTGGCCGAAGCCCTGGAAAAATTAGGCGGGCTTGATCCCCGGCTGCTGGATGATCGTGAAGGACTGCTGGCATTTGCGCGTGATAAGGGCGTCAAACTCAGCAAAACGGGCCGGATCGGGAAAATCATAACCAAGTTGTTCGATGTCCTGGTAGAGCCCCAGCTCATTCAGCCTACATTCATCACCGGGTATCCGGTCGAGGTGTCACCGCTGTCCCGCCGCAGTGATGCGGAACCCGGTCTGACCGATCGTTTTGAACTTTTTATTGCCGGCTATGAAATTGCCAACGGCTTTTCCGAGTTGAACGATCCCGTGGATCAGAACGACCGCTTCGAGCAGCAGGTGGAAGATCGCCAGGCCGGTGACAGCGAGGCCCATTTCATGGACGCGGACTATATCGAAGCCCTTGAATATGGGATGCCGCCAACAGCCGGTGAGGGCATCGGGATTGATAGATTGACCATGCTGCTGACAGACGCGGCGTCCATACGGGAGGTTATTCTATTCCCCCACATGAAACCGTCATCCACAGGGTAGGCATGTCCTTTGAACTTTTCATAGGCAGCCGCTACCTCAGGGCCAAGCAAAAGCAGTCCTTTATTTCGCTGATTACACTGCTGTCGATTGCGGGGGTGACTGTCGGCGTGATGGCCCTTATCGTGGTCATTGCTGTCATGACCGGGTTTGAATCGGATATGAAATCCCGTATTTTAGGGGTGGAATCACATATTGTGGTCATGCGGCACGGTGGATCTTTCTCGGGTTACCGCGATGTCATGGCGCGTATTCAGGCTGCTGAGGGTGTACGGGCGACAACACCATTTATATACTCCCAGGTCATGATCAGGTCCGCCACCGGTGTGTCCGGTGCAGTTTTAAGAGGGGTGGATCCGGAGACCGTCGGCAGCGTCGTCAAATTTTTCAGTGCCGAAGACCTGGCCCGCCTGGCCGGCGATTCACCCGGCCCCTCCGGCAAAAATGCGACGCCCGGCATCATCCTGGGTAAGGAGCTGGCCAAAAATCTCGGTGTCGGGGCCGGCGATACCATTGCCATGATTTCTCCCCGCGGCATGCTTTCCCCCATTGGTCACATGCCGGCCATGAAACAATTCAAGATCAAAGGGCTCTTCGAGTCCGGCATGTATGAGTTTGACAACTCCCTGGTCTATATACATCTGAAAACTGCCCAGAAAATGATGCGGATGGCTGATACGGTGACCGGCATCGAGGTGCGGGTGGACGATATCTATCAGGCTGGCGATATACGCAAGGCCCTGGTAAAAGACTTGGGTTTTCCATACTGGATCAGAGACTGGATGAAGATGAACCGCAACCTTTTTTCAGCCTTGAAGCTCGAAAAAACAGCCATGTTCATTATCCTGGCGTTGATCATTCTCGTGGCCGCCTTTAACATCGCCAGCTCCCTGATCATGATGGTGATGGAAAAAACAAAAGATATCGCGATACTAAAAGCTATGGGCGCTACTGACGGCAGTATCTACCGCATATTTATTTACAAAGGCATGGCCATAGGGGTGGTTGGTACGATTCTGGGGGTCTGCGGCGGCATCATCCTCTGCATGCTGCTGTCGCACTATAAGTTTATCGAACTGCCGGGTGATGTTTATTACATCACCACACTTCCGGTGGTGTTGAAGGTGGTGGATGTCGCGGCCATTGCGGTTTCGGCCCTGGTTATCTGTTTTTTTGCAACCCTGTATCCTGCGCGGCAGGCATCCCGGCTAGATCCGGTTGAGGCAATACGCTATGGATAACAAGCCGAATGGACAGCACGGCCAGGCCGGCGAGCCGTTGATCCGGATCCGGGACCTGTATAAAAGCTACACCAACGGCGGTGGCGAGAGCATCGATATCTTTACCGGGGCCGAGTTGGATATCCAGCCCGGTGAAAGTGTCGCTGTGGTTGGCGCCTCAGGTGTCGGGAAATCTACCTTTCTGCACATTCTCGGGACGCTGGACAGGCCCGACCGGGGCCAGATCTTTTTCATGGGGCAGGATATCTTTAGTCTGGACCGCCACCAGCTGGCCGGATTTCGAAACCGTTCGATCGGTTTTGTATTTCAATTCCACCACCTGTTGCCGGAATTCAACGCACTTGAAAATACCATGATGCCGGCCTTGATAGGCGGCCATACCCGGCCCGAGGCCGCTGCAGGGGCCGAGGCCATTCTCACGCGGGTGGGGTTGCAGGACCGCCTGCGCCACCCGGTGAGCAAGCTGTCCGGTGGAGAGCAGCAGCGGGTAGCACTGGCCCGGGCCCTGATCCTCAAGCCTTCCCTGCTGCTGGCGGACGAGCCAACCGGCAACCTTGATCAGGAAAATAGCGAACGCGTGCATACACTGCTGATGGAATTGAATCAGGAACTCTCCATGACCGTCTTGATCGTGACCCATAACACGGAGCTGGCAGCCTGTATGTCCCGGTGTATAACCATTATTAACGGTAAGCTGGAAGGATTACACTGAGGTGATTTACAGGTTCAGGTTACTTCTCATATTTCTGGTTGTATTTATCCTCGGTAGCCCATGGGCTGCATTCGGCGCTGACGCCATCCGGGTGGTCGTCCTGCCTTTTGAGGTCCATGCGCCTTCAACCCGTCAGGGGTTTTCCGCTGAAATAACCGATGCTTTGAAACAGCAGCTGCAAGAAGAGGGTGTCGCGGTTATCGCGTATAAAGGCGAGTGGAAAAGCCGCGGCAGTATTGGTGAGGACCTGGCGCGCATTCGAGCCATCGGCATAGAGGCGGGCGCCGACCGTATCATCTGGGGCAGTCTGACTACCTTTGGGAACATGTATTCTCTGGATGCCCGGGTTGTGGAAACATTCGGTACCGGGACCCCCAAACCGTTTTTTGTAGAAGGCCGCAATCTGGGGACTTTGGTCGCCAGGCTCAAAACCCTGTCCCGCAGTATCGGTATGGCCGTACTCAACCGCCAGACCATCGCGGCAATATTGGTGGAAGGCAACAACCGGATCGAGGCCGATGCTGTCAAGCGCGTAATTAAAACCAGGGAAGGTGACGTTTTTAAAGCCCAGCCGCTGACCCGGGATCTGAAGAAGGTCTACGGCATGGGCTATTTCGATGATGTTCGGGTCGAGGCCCGCAGCATTCCCGGAGGCAAAGCGGTTGTTTTCAAAGTTCAGGAAAAGCCCACCATCCGCAATATATCCTTCCGCGGCAATAAAAAATTAAAAGACAAAAAACTCAAGGAAAACCTTACCCTGCGAACAGGCTCGATTTTGAACATTTTCAAGATCCAGAGTAATATCGCCATCATCGAGGACATGTATCGGGAAAAAAACTATCACCATGTCCAGGTGACCTATAAGACTTTAGAATTAAAAAATAATCAGGCAGACCTTGAGTTCAAGATCGTAGAGGGCAAGCGGTCACGTATCGAAAATATCCTTTTTCAGGGCAATGAGGTGTATCCGGATAAACGGCTGAAAAAGCTTGTGGAGACCTCGGAAGCCTGGTTTCTCTCCTTCATCACGGAAGATGGCGACCTGGACCACGAAAAACTGAAACAGGATGTCGCCCTGCTTACATCCTTTTACCAAAACAATGGTTATATCAATGCGCGCGTCGGGGAACCCGAGGTGGTTTTCACCGAAGAAGGTATAGACGTAACCTTCAAGATCGAAGAAGGTCCGCGCTACAAGGTCGGCAAAGTCAACCTGGTCGGTGAATTCGTATTGCCCGAACATCAGCTTAAAGCTGTCATACAACTGTATCACCAGGAGTTTTTCAGTCGAGCGGTGATGCGGCAGGATGTCCTGATCATTACAGATTTATACGCCGATGAAGGATATGCCTACGCCGAGGTTATTCCCAAAGTGGAGCGCCGGGACCAGGAACTGCTGGTTGATGTTACCTATGACATCAAAAAGGGGCCGCTTGTCTATTACGAAAAGATTCTCATCAGCGGCAACACAAAAACGCGCGACAAAGTCATTCGCCGTGAATTACAGGTCTACGAAAAGGAGCTGTATAGCGGCAGAAAGATGAAGCGCGGGATTCGAAATTTATATTATCTTGATTTTTTTGAAGATATTCAGGTTGACACGCCCAAGGGCAGCGCTGATGACCAGATGATCATGAAGATCAGCGTGAAGGAGAAGGACACCGGGACCTTTTCAGTCGGGGGCGGCTACAGCAGCGTCGAAGACGTGTTTTTCAATGCTTCTATCAGCCAGCGCAATCTGTTCGGAAGGGCCCAGATTTTGAAATTTGAGGCCCAGGTGGGAGGTCTCACCCAGAAATTCAACCTGAGTTTCACGGAACCATGGCTGTTCGATATCCCCCTGTCGGGAACCGCCAACATATACAATTGGAGCACAGACTTCGACTCCTATGATCAGGAATCCAATGGGGCCGGGGTTGGCATCGGGTACCCCGTGTATGACTTTACCCGGATGTATTTCAACTACCGTTTTGATACCTCCAACGTATCCAATGTGCAGTCCTTTGCGCCTGATTCAATAAAAGAGCTCAGCGGCACCAATGTCACCAGCAGTCTGTCGAGTTCCCTGGTCTATGACTCACGGAACAAACGGTTCAACACCACCCGGGGCGGCAGACATTCAGCGACCGTTGAGTACGCCGGGCTGGGCGGGACCATCGGGTTTACCAAACTTGAAGCCCAAACAAGTTGGTTTGTTCCATTATTCTGGAAGTTTACAGGTTTCATTAACGGGGAAGGCGGCTATATAACCCAAAATGCAGGCATGCTTTTACCGGACTATGAAAAGTTTTTTCTCGGCGGGATGAACTCGGTCCGGGGTTTTGACTGGCAGCACTTGGCCCCCACCGAGATCAACTCGGAAGGTCAATTGGCCTATTTGGGCGGCGAAAAATTTGTCCAGTTCAACTCGGAGCTGCGATTTCCCCTGGTCGAGGAAGCCGGCGTGATAGGCCTTGTCTTTTTCGACACCGGTGATGTATATGCAAAAGATGAAGCGGTCGATCTCGGCAATATGCGCGAGAGTGCCGGTTTCGGCTTCAGGTGGTATTCACCCATGGGACCCATTCGGCTGGAAAATGCCTATATTCTGGATCCGAAACCCGGTGAACCCTCCGGCGGCCGCTGGGAGTTCACCATGGGAGCAGCATTTTAAAAAACCACTCACTTGCGCGGCCGGTTCTATCCCGGATTACGGATTGCGACAAAACCAAAAGGTATACACCTAATACACTTGGGAGGCGGCATGATATCCAAACTTAGCAGAACAGCGGTTACAGTTTTCATTTTCTTAAGTCTCTGCGGATCGGTCTGGGCGGCAGATGTAGCCAAGATAGGCACCATAGATTTTCAGCGTATTATCGATCTGTCCGATGCGGGTAAAGCGGCCCAGGAAAAGTTGAATAAGCAGGCCAAAGAAATGGAAGCGGATCTGAAAAGCAAGGGTGCCGACATAGAGGCCGGCCGCAAGCAGTTCGAACGGGAAGCTTTGGTAATGAACAAGGAGATGAAAGACGCCAAAGAGCGCGAAATGCGGATTAAAATAAATGATTTTAAGCAATTGCAGCAGCGTTACACCGGGGTCGCACGGGAATTGCGGTTCCGGTTGGTTGGCCAGATTCGTAACGATGTCGATAAACTGGTCAAGGAAATGGGCAAAAAAGAAGGCTACCTACTGATAATGGAGCGCAAAGAGGGCGGTGTTATTTATATGCCCTCCACCATTGATATGACCGACCAGGTGATCAAGGAATACAACATTCAGTGGGCCAAGCAGCAGAAGAGTGCGGACAAGAAGCAATAAAAATGCATCTGACGGTTGCTGAAATTGCGGACATCGTGGGCGGCCGGGTCACCGGCGACGGACAGGTCCCCATTCACGGTGTGGCGGTTTTCGAAACCGCAACAACCGAAGATATTACCTATGTCGACAGCCCCCGTTTTTTAAAAAAAATGGCCGCAAGCCGGGCCGGGGCTGTGATCGTTCCGGAGCATTTCAACCAGCCGGCACCCTGCCCGGTCATACTGACGGACAACCCGAAACTAGGCTTTGCCCGGATCCTGGCTGTTTTTCACCCCGATAAGGCGCCCCCCCCGGCATCAGTCCCCATGCGACTTGCGGAGAAGATTTGGTGGCGGGTCGGGATGTATCCATTGGCGATTTTGTCACGGTGGGCAATAACGTGCGATTGGGCGACCGGGTCTACCTGCATCCCGGTGTGTATCTGGGAGATGATGTGGTAATCGGTGATGACTCTGTCCTCGGCCCCAATGTCACCATCATGGAACGCTGCCGGATAGGCCGCCGGGTCAAGATCAATGCCGGGACCGTGGTTGGCAGTGACGGTTTCGGTTTTGTGCCCGACGGAGATATACATATTAAAATTCAGCATACCGGTATCGTCCAGATCGATGATGATGTTGAAATTGGGGCAAACAGCGCCATTGACCGGGGCACTTTCGGTAAAACGCATATATGCCGAGGTGTTAAAACCGATAACCTGGTACATATTGCCCACAACGTGCGGGTTGGCGAAGATACCCTGATAGTGGCCCAGGTTGGCATAGCCGGCAGTACAACCATTGGCAGACACGCCATTTTGGCCGGGCAGGCGGGTGTCGGCCAGCACCTGACAATTGGAGACAATGCGATCGTCGGTCCTCAGGCCGGTGTCGCGAAATCAATAGACCCGGGAGCAGTTGTCTCTGGTACGTACGCCATGCCGCATGCAATCTGGCTGCGTCTGCAGAGAATCCTGCCTGGTCTGCCGGCCTTCGTTAAACGATTCGAGCGGCTTGAAAAACGTCTAAAAGCCCTGGTAGACGAGCAGCAACCCCGGTAGCCCGCTCGGATTGAAACAGCGTCGGTGCTTCGGGTGACCGTCACTGTTGCGCCGCAAAGAGGAAATTATGGAAAATCCAATCGACATTCAAAGAATCCTGCAGCATCTGCCCCATCGCTATCCTTTTTTACTGGTCGATCGCATCCTTGATATCGTTCCGGGTGAGCGGATTACCGGTTTGAAGAACGTAACTATCAACGAACCCTTCTTCCAGGGACATTTCCCGGAAATTCCAATTATGCCGGGGGTTCTCATCGTGGAGGCCATGGCCCAGGCCGGCGGGGTCCTGATAGCGGAGACCGTTGATCTGAAGGCGCTCGGCGGCCTGATATATTTTATGAGTATCGACAAAGTACGGTTTCGCAAACCGGTACAACCAGGTGACCAGCTAATATTCGACCTCGAAATTCTCAAAATACGCTCCACGGCCGTCAAGATGGCCGGACAGGCCAAAGTCGACGATGTTCTGGTGGCCCAGGGTGAATTTATGGCTGCATTGGGAGGTAAAGAATGATTCATGCCACTGCAATAGTTGATCCCAAGGCCGAAGTCGGTGCAAATGTCAGCATCGGTCCTTTTACCATCATCGGACCGGAGGTATTCATCGGTGACGGCACCACCATCGGTTCGCATGTGGTGATCGATCCTCATGTTACCCTTGGGCAGAACTGCCAAGTCTATCAGTACGCAGCAATCGGGGCACCGCCTCAATCGGTAAAGTTCAAGGGCGAAAAAACCTACGTCAAGATCGGGAAAAATACTACCTTAAGGGAGTTTGTAACGATTCACCGGGGCACCGGTTTTGGCGGTGGGGTAACGGAGATCGGTGAAAATAATTTTCTCATGGCCTATACCCACGTGGCCCATGACTGCCGGACCGGTATGGCGGTGACGCTTTCCAACAACACCACCCTGGCCGGGCACATCACCATTGGAGATTATGCGACGGTGGGCGGGCTGGTGGCTATTCATCAGTTCGTAAGAGTGGGCGACTATGCATTCATCGGCGGGAAATCGGCTGTTGTCAAAGACATTCCGCCATACGTGATCGCTGCCGGCGACCGGGCTAAACTCCATGGCCTCAACAGTGTCGGGCTCAAGCGGCACGGCTTTTCGAAACAGACCTTGTCTTTGTTAAAGAAGGCCTATCGCATCGTTTTCAGGATCGGACTGACCCTTAACGAGGCCATTGAGCGCGTGAAGGCCGAAGTGGAACCCGTCCCCGAGGTCCTGGCGCTTATCGAATTTCTGCAAAGCTCCAGCAGGGGCCTGACGCGTTAACCCGGGCCTGTGGATGATCGGCAACCCGGACAGGCAGGACACAGGAAGCTCGCGATGCTGACTCATTTTGAAAGGTCGTTCAATGGATAGACGCATCGGCCTTATTGCCGGAAGTGGCCAGTTCCCCATTATTTTTGCCCGGGCCGCGCGTGAAAACGGCTATGCCGTGTATGCCGTGGCCCATCTCAACGAGACCGAGCAGAACCTTGATGCGCATGTGGACGAGATCAAGTGGGTCCGACTCGGCCAGTTGAAGAAAATTATCAAGTTTTTCTCCAGCCATGGTGTCCCCCAGGCGGTAATGGCCGGGGCCATCAAAAAGACCCATATCTTTAAAGATGTGCGGCCCGACCTGAAAGCCATCGGGATATTGGCCGGCATTAAAAATACCCATGACGATCGGGTACTGCGTGCTTTTGCAACCGCCCTGGAAAACGAAGGAATTCAGATCAAGGCGTCCACCTTCCTGCTGCCCGATCTGCTGGCTCGGGAAGGGTGCTGGACAAAGCGAAAACCAACCCGTTCTGAAAAGGCTGACATCCGTGTGGGCTGGGAGCTGGCCAAAGCCATCGGGCGTCTCGACATCGGTCAGTGCGTGGTGGTGGCCGGCGGATCCATAATGGCCGTGGAAGCGATTGACGGGACAGATGCAACCATAAAGCGGGGCGGGGCCCTGGCCGGCGGCAATGCCGTGGTTGTAAAAGTATGTAAACCGAACCAGGATTTCAGGTTTGATGTGCCGGCTATCGGTGTACAGACGATTGAAGTGATGGCCGCAGCCGGCGTAAAAGTATTGGTGGTCGAGGCCGGCAAGGCTGTTGTATTCGACCGCGACAAGATGATAGCCGCTGCAGACAGGCAGGGAATCAGCATCGTGGCCCGGGCTGAAGACGAGCTATGACATCCAGGATAAGCGAGGTCAGAACATGATCATCGTCAAAACCCCATTGAGAATCAGTTTTGTGGGCGGCGGATCTGACATGCAGGATTTTTACAATCAGGCCGACGGTAAAGTAGTCTGCACCGCAATAGATAAGTTTGTCTATGCCATTGTGAAAGCCCGGTTTGACGATATGATTTATATCAATTATTCCCGCAAGGAATGCGTCGAAAAAGTCGCTGATATCAAGCATGATCTGGTGCGTGAAGCCATGCGCTTGACGGGTGTTGAAAAGGGGATCGAGATCACGACGCTGAATGACATTCCGTCTTCCGGGTCAGGATTGGGGAGTTCCAGTTCGATCACGGTGGCACTGCTGCACGCCCTGCACGCCTACCGCAATGAACTCGTCACGGCCGAACAGCTGGCTCAGGATGCCTGTCGCATTGAAATCGACATTCTGGGAAAACCCATTGGTCGTCAAGACCAATATGCGGCGGCCTATGGCGGAGTGAACCGCTTTGTATTTCAACGGGGCGATGTCACCCAGCGGCTGCCGGTGGCAATGGAGAGCAAGGCCAACCGTAAATTTGCCGCTTCCCTGCTACTGTATTATACCGGTATAACCCGCAGCGCGGATAAAATCCTGTCCAGGCAGAAATCCAACCTGCAGAGCACAGATCGTTTTGCAGCCATGCAGGAAATGGTCGCCCTGGTCGATCCGTTTACGGAAGCTATGCAGCAGCAGGACATCGCGGCCTGTGGTGACCTGCTGGCCCGCAATTGGCAGCTGAAGCAGAACATGGCGACCGGGATTTCCAACAGCGAAATCGACGAAATGCATGATAGGGCCATATCCGCAGGAGCACTGGCCGGAAAGGTGGCCGGGGCCGGCGGCGGCGGGTTTTTGCTTTTGATCGTACCGCGTGAGAAACAAAACGATGTGTTTGCAGCCATGCAAGCGTATCGCGAATTGCCATTTATGCTTGCTGAGAGCGGCAGCAAGGTTATATTCGATGACCGCTCTTATGCCAGCAAATAGTTACCGGAGTTTGCCTTGAATATTCTGATTACCGGCGGGGCCGGATTCATCGGGTCCCATACCGCAGATGCCCTGATAAAAAACGGCCACCAGGTACGGGTGCTGGACAATCTCCAAAAAACAGTGCATCCCAAAGGCAAGCCGGATTACATCAATGCGGCAGTCGAGTTTATTCACGGGGACGTGCGCCGAAAATCCGATTGGGAAAAAGCGCTGGCCGGTATGGACGCTGTTTATCATCTGGCTGCCTACCAGGATTACCTGACTGATTTTTCTAGTTTTTTCCATACCAATGCTGTTTCCACGGCCCTGCTCTATGAAGTACTGGTGGAAACAGGCCAATACCGTGACATGCGCAAGGTGATCGTGGCCGCGAGCCAGGCGGTAATGGGCGAGGGGCGCTACCACTGCCCTGTCTGCGATCCGGAAGCCAGGACCCCGGTGTATCCTCAGATTCGAAGCGAAGACCAACTGGCCCAAGGCCAATGGGAACATACCTGTGCGGTTTGCCGGCAGGATCTTCAATGGCTGCCATCGGATGAGTCCGTGATTCAGCCGTGCAACCAGTATGCCCTGTCCAAGCACAGCCAGGAGCAGATAGCCCTGCAGCTTGGCAGGCGCTACGCGATTCCGTCGGTGGTCATGCGTTATTCCATCGTGCAGGGACCCCGGCAATCCTTCTACAATGCCTATTCCGGGGCTATGCGTATATTTGCTCTGGCTCTCTATTTTGACAATGCGCCCACCATCTTTGAAGATGGCCGCCAGGTCAGAGACTTTATCAATATCAACGACGTTGTGGCCGCCAACCTTCTGGTCCTGGAACACCCGCAGGCCGATTACTTTGAATTTAATGTGGGCGGCGGACAGGTCTGGACCGTCCAGACGTTCTTTGATGAGATGCAGACCATTACCGGTAAAAAGATTGATCCTATTCTTTCCGGGTACTATCGTTTCGGCGACACCCGCCATATCTTTTCGGATACCACCCGCCTGCAATCCCTGGGCTGGCAAGCGACCCGCAGTGTGCAATCCAGTATTGAAGATTATTGGGCGTATCTTAACCGGCAGCAGGACATGGAAGATATCCTGGCCTATGCCCAGCAGCACATGCAGTCGTTAAACGTCATCAGGAAAACCGGGAATTCCGCATGAAAGCCTTTCTGCTGGCCGCCGGTAAGGGGACCCGCCTGCGGCCCTATACCGACTCACGGCCCAAATGTTTAATGCCGATCCACGGCAAATCACTGCTTGAAATCTGGATCGATCTCTTTCAGGCGCATGGCGTTGACAGAATCCTGATCAATACCCATCATCTTGCGGACCAGGTTGAGCAGGCCGTGGCGCAGCTTCGGGATGTGAGCGCCATAGACATCCTGACCGCGTATGAACCGGAACTGCTGGGCAGCGGCGGAACCCTGCTGGCAAACAGGGATTTTATAGACCCGGAGGAAGATTTCCTGATTGCCTATGCCGACAATTTAACAGATATCAACCTGTCCGCCATGTTCGATTTTCATCGGGACCGACGGGCGGCCGGACACGTGTTGACCATGGGGCTGTTCAGAACCGATGCCCCGCAAGCCTGCGGTATCGCCACCCTTGATGAAAACCGCACGGTGATCCGATTTGCGGAAAAACCGGAAAAACCGGAAAGCAATCTTGCCAATGCTGGTATTTATGTGGCAACATACAGCGTTTTAGAAACCTGCCGGAAAATTCGGCAGGAAACCGGCGAGGGTATCCTGGATATCGGTTTTCATATTCTCCCCCGCCCGACGGGTAGAATGGGCGGCTTTCGAATCCATGAATCCCTGGTTGATATCGGCACCGTGGAAAACTACGAGCGGGCCCTTGACATGTGGCCCCGCCGCTAAAGGAGATATAAGATGGATTTTGGTAAATTTGCGAGCAGTTATCTCCAGGAACTAAAAACGGTCCTGGATGAATTTGACACAGACCGGTTTGCACAATTGGTGGCGGCATTGCTGGAAGCATATGAAAGTGAAAAGACTATCTTCATCATGGGCAATGGCGGCAGTGCGTCCACCGCTTCCCACTTTGTCTGCGATCTCAACAAGGGCTGCTGTCTGGATCTGGATAAGAAATTCAAAGTAATGTGTTTAAACGACAATCTGCCCAGCTTGATGGCGTATGCCAATGACATGTCTTATGAGGCGGTATTCGTTGAACAATTGAAGAATTTTTTTGACAGGGGCGATCTGGTCATCGGCATTTCGGGCAGCGGCAATTCGGAGAATGTCCTCCAGGCTATTCGCTACGCAAGCGCGAACGGCGGCCCCACCATCGGCATTTCAGGGTATGCCGGCGGTCAATTGGCTGATCTGGTGGACATTCCGTTCGTGGCCCGGATTGATGACATGCAGAAGGTCGAAGATGTACACATGATTGTCGTGCACATCATCATGCAGGCCGTGTACGCATCCCTGCACCCTGGAGATGTGGCTGGCAAACCCTGCTAGTTCCGCCCGGAAGCGGCATTTTTGGCCGCGAGCGTCGTATTTACGAGAGCTCAGGCCTTCCGGCTTCGCACCAGGCTATGCCGGACATGGGCTCAGACCCAAAATTTACCCCTTCTGAACGGAAAATGCAGAACAAAACAATATGGAAGTGAACATGGATAAAAAAATTCGGGCAGCCGTCATTGGGGTGGGTTATCTAGGTAAGTTTCATGCCGAAAAATATGCGGCCATGGAGCAGGTTGACCTGGTCGGTGTCGTTGATATCAACAGGGAACAGGCTGACTCAGTGGCAGCCAAAGTCGGAACTACGGCTTATACCGATTACCGGGACCTTCTAAAGCAGGTGGATGCTGTCAGTGTGGTGGTCCATACACCGGCCCATTTCGAGGTAAGCCGGGCGTTTCTGGAAAACGATGTAGATGTACTCATAGAAAAACCCATGACGACTGACCTGGCAGAGGCCGACCAATTGATTGCTATCGCGGCGGAGCGTCATCTGATCATCCAGGTGGGGCATTTGGAACGTTTCAATCCAGCGGTCGTGGCGCTGCGTGATATTATCAAGCAGCCCATGTTCATTGAATCCCATCGGCTGAGCATTTATAAACCCCGCTGTACCGACGTGAGTGTTGTCCTGGACCTGATGATCCATGATATCGATATTATTCTCAATTTTGTCAATTCTGAAGTAAGGTCAATTCATGCGGCGGGCATTCCGGTCATATCCGCCGAGGTAGATATTGCCAATGCCCGGTTAGAATTCACCAACGGGTGTGTGGCCAACGTCACGGCCAGCCGGATCTCGACCCGCAATGAACGCAAAATACGCATTTTTCAACGCGACGCCTATATGTCGGTAGATTTTGCCAATCATGATATCACCGTGGTGCGACAGGCTGCAGAATGCAACAATGATCTGGTTCCCGGAACCGATATCCGCAAGTTGTCTTTTGACAGTGGAGATGCCCTGGATGACGAAATTCGGGCGTTCATACAATCCGTAGCCCGGCGTTCAACTCCGGAAGTAACCGGCAAGATGGGGCGGGATGCATTGGATATCGCGCTGAACATCATGAATCAGATCAGCAAGACCAGCGGTCAATTTCAAATGGGACCATAGGTAGACAGGGCTAGCAAACTGAAAAAAATCATGATCATAGCCGGGGAAGCGTCCGGTGATCTGCACGGTGCCAGGCTGGCTGAGGCTTTGCGGCAAAAGGTGCCGGATCTATTTCTCTTCGGAATCGGAGGCAAATCCCTTAAGACCGCCGGGGTACGCATTCTGGTTGATGCCGCCAGCCTGGCCGTAGTCGGGATTACCGAAGTGGTATTCAAACTGCGCAATTTGCGTCACGGCATGCGTACGGCCAAGCAGGCGCTGCAGCAGTTAAAACCGGACCTTTTGATCCTGATTGATTTTCCAGATTTCAATCTGCACGTGGCCGCCGCGGCTAAAAAAGAAAATATTCCGATTCTTTACTATATCAGCCCGCAGATTTGGGCCTGGCGAACCGGGCGGGTAAAGAAGATCGGCTCACTTGTGGACCTTGTAGCCGTCATTCTGCCCTTCGAGGAGCAGTTTTACCGCCGCCACCGGATTCCCGTCACATTTGTGGGTCACCCCCTGCTGGACGCGGCCATGCCGGTTAAGGATCCGGCTGCAGTTGAGGATAAGCCTGATGAAGTGGTCATCGGATTATTGCCCGGATCGCGTGACCGTGAAGTGGAAAGCCTGCTGCCGGTTATGCTGGCAGCAGCGGATGAACTGGTCCGGCGGGGACGGCGGGTGCGCTTTGTGGTAGCCCAGACCCGTACGGTAGCTGCGGCTGCATACCAGGACATACTCGCCGGACATACCGACCGGATCCCGTTAGATTTGCACACCGGGCCGGTAGATGAGATATTCGCTGCCTGTGATCTGGTTGTAGCCGCCTCCGGCACCGTCACCCTGGAAGCAGCCATCGCAGCCGTACCGATGATCATCATCTACAAAGTGTCGACCCTCAGCTACCTGCTGGCCCGGCTGCTGGTCAGAGTGAGGCATATCGGGCTGGTAAACCTGATCAGCGATGAACCGGTGGTTACCGAACTGGTGCAGGATGATGCCAATGCCGGCAACATTGCCGAAGAGATTGACAGGCTTATTTCTGACCCCGCGAGCCTGCAGCGGATGCGGGCCAAGCTGTATAACATTCGCAACAAGTTGGGTGGACCGGGGGCTTCCCAAAGGGTGGCCGATATTGCCTTGAAACTCATGGATGCCGGTTAACGTTTGTTTGGGACGCTGCGGGCGTATGTGCAGCTTTAGGACGAATTGCCGTTACGGATGGGATGTCAAATAAATGCGATTTCTGAAGATTGAATTCAAAGAGAGGCACCGGAGAATCTGGCGATTGATCATGCAAAATCGCTTCAGATTATATCTGGCGATTTTGTGCTCGATAGCCATAGCAGTCAGCATGGCGGCTATGGGGTACTTCATCGAACCGGTTATCGACAGGATCTTCGTCGACCGGGATGTCAGCAAACTCGTGTTCCTGCCGATCATGGTCATGGCCATCTTCTTTCTGAAGGGTATCGGCATGTATGGCTACGAGTACTTCATGAACTATGTGGGTGAGAATATTATTCGGCAGCTGCGAACCGATCTGTTCAACCATATCATGGACCTGCCCATGGCGTTCTTTCATCAGGAGCGTACCGGCCGGCTAATGTCTCGTATTACCAATGATGTTGGCATTGTGAAATCAATGGTATCTACCGCAGTTGCCGGGGCTTTCCGGGATATGTTCACCATCATCGGGCTCACCGCCGTGATTTTTTATCGGGACTGGAAAATGGCCCTGGTGGCCCTGGTGATCCTGCCGGCCGCTTTTTATCCTGTTATTGAGCTCGGCCGCCGGGTCCGCAGAGTAAGTACGGGCTGTCAGGAGGCCATGGATGAACTCTCTTCTTTCCTGCATGAAGCCTTTGCCGGTACCAAAATCGTAAAAGCGTTCGGCATGGAACCGCATGAAAAAAAGCGGTTCAACGAAAAGATCGGCCGCCTGTTCAACCTGGAGATCAAAGGTGTTATCGTACGTTCGCTCTCTTCACCCATCATGGAATTTTTGGGCGGGGTCGGCATCGCCTTCATTATATGGTACGGCGGCTCCAGGGTTATCAGCGGTGCGTCAACACCCGGCATGTTCATGAGTTTTTTGGCGTGCGTGATGCTGCTGTATGATCCCGTGAAAAAACTCAGCAACTTGAATGTCGCAGTACAACAGGGACTGGCTGCGGTTGACCGCATTTTTGAGGTGCTGGAGGCTGAATCCGACATTCAGGACCCTGCTGATCCAAAACCGCTGCAGACCGGTACGCACACTGTGCAGTTTGAACAGGTCTCATTCGGGTACGACCGGGACATGGTTCTCAAAGATATCAATCTTGAGGTGCACAAGGGTGAAATCCTGGCCCTGGTGGGCATGAGCGGGGGCGGGAAGTCATCTCTGGTGAGCCTGATCCCGCGCTTTTTTGATGTCAAGCAGGGGCAGGTTCTGACTGACGGTACGGATATCCGTGAATTTGCGGTGGCGGATCTACGGCGGCAAATCGCCATTGTCACCCAGGAACCTATCCTGTTCAACGATACCATTCGCAATAATATCGCCTACGGCAACCCTGCCGCCGCCGAGGAAGACATTGTCGCGGCGGCCAGGGCTGCTTATGCCCATAACTTCATCGAGTCCTTTCCCCAGAGGTATGATACGGTCATCGGGGAACTCGGCGGACGGCTATCCGGGGGTGAAAAGCAGCGGTTGTGCATCGCCCGGGCCCTGCTCAAAAACGCGCCCATTCTCATATTGGACGAGGCCACCTCATCGCTGGACACCGAAGCGGAAGCGCTGGTCCAAAAAGCCCTGGAAAACCTGATGAAGGGGCGTACTACTTTTGTCATTGCCCACCGGCTCTCTACCATCGGGTATGCCCATCGCATTATCGTTGTGGTAGATGGAAGGATCGTGGAAGAGGGCACCCACGACGAATTGTTGGCCTGCAACGGTGAATACTGTAAACTCTATCAGATGCAGATAGGGAACAACGGGGGGGAATGGCTCGAAGCATAAGCTGTCCTGGAACAGTGTTTAGTAAAGCCGGATGCGGAAAAACCCATGACCACAGAGCCAGCCGTCGCTGGACAAACAATGCCGAAACCTTTTGAATCAAAATCTCAGCTTTTATTTCTGGCGCTCATCGTTGTCTTCAGCCTCTTTGCCGGTATAGGCAGCGTGCCTCTATTCGACGAAGACGAAGGCGCCTATTCGGAAGTGACACGGGAGATGCTGGCCAGTGGTGACTACATCACACCACGACTCAACGGCGAGACCTTTTTTCACAAACCCCCCATGATATACTGGGCTCAGGCCGCCAGCGTTCGGCTTTTCGGGCTTAACGAGTTTGCCCTGCGACTGCCTTGCGCCCTGGCTTCCACGGGCTGGGCGCTGATGCTGTTCGGGTTTGCCCGCCGCTACTACAGCGCAAGGATAGCCTGGTATGCCGTATTTTTCATGGTTACCTCGCTGCAGACCAGTATCGTAGCCAAGGCGGCGCTGGCGGATGCTTTTTTAAACCTGTTTCTAACCCTGGCCATGTTTAGCATCTTTGCCTATTACCGTGATCAGCGCCGCCGATATGTATATATGGCATTTATCGCCATGTCCCTCGGGTTTTTAGCCAAAGGTCCCATTGCCGTGCTGATCCCCTTTGTCGTCAGTGGAATTTTCTTCGGAATCAAAAGGCGGTGGGTAGACTGGTTCAAGGCTATTTTCAATCCGGTTGGCTGGATATGCCTGCTGCTCATTGCGCTGCCGTGGTACGTAGCGCTCTATTTACAGCACGGCAGCGGCTTCATCGACGAAATCTTTTTTACCCACAATGTGGCCCGTTTTCAAACCGCTTTTGAGGGGCATTCCGGGTCAATCTTTT
>Ga0126327_10000041_pt1 | contig 47784 bp, 40 predicted proteins | sample InaspJWI30metaG_FD_101392 | JGI IMG/M metagenome (GOLD analysis project Ga0126327, IMG submission 101392) | Marine gutless worms symbiont microbial communities from Oahu, Hawaii - Inanidrilus sp. 1 OAHU.JWI-30 metaG | ecosystem: Host-associated > Annelida > Digestive system > Unclassified... | reverse complement strand
GGGGCATCTCAGTCCGGCGTTTATCTCCAGCCCCCCGCAGAGCAGGTGGCAGGTCCGGCAGCTGATAACCCCGCCGGCGTTGAGACGGCATTTATCCGATATACGGCGGGCATCATCCCACTTTTTCCAAATCTGGTGGGGATCGAAGGTTGTAATGATCGCTGCGATCACGAACGTGAACGCCAGGAAGGCATACAGGGAGATGCCGTAAGTCAAGTCTCCGTCCTTGGTGAGCTTGACGACGGTTACCAGGATGCCCAGCATGAAGATTTCGATCATGCTCCAGGGCGCCGTGGCCTGCAGGATGCGCAAAACCCTGGGTAGGCCGGGCGCCATCCAGCCCAACCGCAGGGGCAGCAGGATATACACCAGGCCCAGCAGCTGAATGACCGGAGCGATAAAAGTGGTCAGCAGAACCAGCAGGCCCACGTGCCACCAGCCCTGGGCAAAGAAGACCATGATGCCGGTGATCAATGTGGTCTCCTCCATCTGGCCGGCCATGCGAAATGAAATAAACGGAAAGATGTTGATCAGGATAAAGAGTACAATCCCGGCCATGGTAAGCGCCAGGGTGGGTTCGATGCAGTCCCGCTTGCGCTTATACAGGAGGGCACCGCAGCGGATGCACCGGGCAGCGCCCCCTAAGGGGACCTGCGGCAGCTTCTGAACCAGCTCACAATCATGACACGCGATGAGGGTGTTGGCTTCCATGGATCGGATTCACTGTTGTTTGCACTTCAGGATCAAACGGTACATTTCAGGTCAGCGGGCATGCTGGCCGGGATTGTCCAACTCGGCACCTGCAGGCCGATCATTCATAATGTACTAAAGATAGGGGGGGTTGTCAAACGTCTTTATGGCGGAACTACTTGAATTTCTAATATATTTTGAAGATGGCCAGAAATTGCCAGGGCAGGGTCGGAGGCCGCTCCGGTCGGGTGCGGCCTCGCGACGGGCCCTTGGCGTTTATTGCGCTACCATCAGCATCATGTGGAACAGGGCCATCTTTTGTTCCAGGTTCAGGACATCCTTGGCTTTGAGGATATGATTCACCTTGTTGTCGATCATCTTGGTACCGATATCGGCGATGCCCGTGATGAGCCGGTTTACTTTCTGGGGATTTCTTTTGGGCGACAGCAGCTCGGCCTGCAGGTCGAGAACCTTGTACTCGAGGGCCAGCTCGTTCTTGATGTTGCGCATATCCATGTCCGCCCGGTATTTCAGCAGTTTCTTGACCTGGGCGGTGGTGAGGTCCAGGTCCAGTGCCGGCAGGTCCATTTCCAGGTAATAGGAAAAGCTGTCCGGCAGGGTCATTTCGTATTCGGTCAGGGCGCCGAGAATGACCAGGCGCTGATCGTCGGTAAAGATATCTTTGGCTTTCAGGAAGTATTCTACCTTGAGTTTAAGCAAGTCTCCGCCCAGGGAGGCCAGCTGTCTGATATGTTTATTGACGATTTTGGAGCTGGCTTTGATTTTTGCCTCGGAGTCCCAGCGGTCCTCTTTGCGCAGCTCCTGGGCCAGCGCCGTACGGGCCTTTGCGATCCTGGTTTCAAGGGCCATTTTTTTCGCGCTGAAAGATTCTACCACGCGGCCCAGCTTCTTGATCTGCTCCTTGGTCAAGTCCAGGTCGGAAACAAGATTCGCGTTGCCGGCCAGGGCAGTGCCTGCGCCCAGGACCAGGGCCAGGGCGGTAACCATGGAAATAATTACGGTTCTTTTGCTCCGCATGTTTTGTCCTCCTCAATGAATTAGGAATAATAGACTTCCCGGCCAAGCAGAGGCCGGTTGGTTGGCTTGATAATTAACCACGTGTGGATAACGTTATAGATGATAAGTCGCTTTTTGCATTTGTACAACCCGGTTTCGTGCCTGGCCGGGTTTACAAATCGAGCGGCACCATCTGCTGGATCATGTCGGCGTAGGTTTCGCGTCTGCGGATGAGATGGGCCTGCCCATCCATAACGAGTACTTCGGCCGGGCGGGGACGGGAATTATAGCTCGAAGCCATGGCATATCCATAGGCGCCGGCGCTTTTAATGGCAATCAGGTCCTTTTCGCGTACCTGGTTGAGACGGCGCTCTTTGCCAAGGTTGTCGATTTCACACAGGTTGCCGACAACGGTGTAGGTGTGCTTTGCACCGCCCGGGTTGGAGACATTTACGATATCGTGATAGGCGTCGTAGAACATGGGGCGGATCAGATGATTGAACCCTGTGTCGACCCCGACAAAATCAACCGCTTCGTTTTTCTTGATGACGGTGCATTCCGCAAAGAGAACCCCGGCATTGCCGATCAGATAGCGTCCCGGTTCGAACCAGATTTCGATCCGGCGTCCCACGCGGTCACAAAAATCGCTGTATAGGTTTTCCAGCGTCTGGCCGAGGGCCGGCAGGTCGATCACCGGGCTGCCGTCGCCGACATCCACCTTGATACCGCCGCCGAAGTCAACGTACTCCAAATACTTGAAGCCGGCCGCGATATCAAAAACGGTGCGGGCGCCCGCGGTAAAGATTTCCGGGCTCATGATGACTGAACTGGAGTGAATGTGGACCCCGTTGATCTTCAGATCGTGGTCGGCCTCCAGCTCTTTGACAGTGTCCAGCTGTGACCGGGAGATGCCGAACTTGGACTGGTTGTGCCACCAATCCACTGTGTCGGAATTGACCTGGGTTGAGATGTTCGGGTTCAGGCGGATGCAGATCGGCACGGCGCCGCCGTATTTGCGTGCGAATTTTTGCAGGCTGGAGATACTCTCGATGTTGATGACGGTGCCGGTTTCGATTGCCTGTTCGATTTCCCCGAAATCCACGCAGTTGGGTGTAAACACGATTTCTTCCGGCTTGAAGCCGGCTGCCAGGCCCAGTTGGATTTCCGCCGGCGAAACTGTGTCCAGCCCGGTGCCCAGCTTGCGCATCAACTGGATGATGGCCAGGTTGGAGCAGGCCTTGCAGGCGTACTTGATCCGGGCCGGTACCCCGGAAAAGGCCGCCTTGAAATGCGCCACCTGTCCGGCAATGTAGGCTGCGTCATAGACATACAGCGGGGTGCCGAATTCGCGGCAAATAGCGTGAACGTCCATACCCCCGAGCGTGTAGCGGTCATTTTCATATTTCATATTTATAGGTCCTGTAGCTGGATCTGGTTTACCGCTGTACCGCCGCCAGGCCACCCGCCATACGATGGCGCCGCCAGCGGCCGCTTCCGTATATACGCCTGAACGGTGCCTGCTTAACATTCCTGCAATCGGGAATCAACCCCGCCGGAGGTCTCCGGCCCGACTATCGCCAGGTTGTTTAAAACCTGCGTATGGTATAAGGTAACCGGCAATTTACGGGTTACGGGAATGCCGAAAACGCAAATAGACACCATGGCCGCTCGCAAGACACCAAACAGGCGCACCGCTCCGGTAAAAAGGAGCCCGGCAGCGTACCTGGTGGTCAAGCTGCTATTGAAACTGTTTCTCTTGCCTTTCTTCAGGCTTGAAGTCAGCGGGGTGCGCAACCTGCCGCACGACCGCGCTTTCATCCTGCTGCCCAAGCATCAGCGCTGGGAAGATATTCCCTTCACCGGTTTTGCGGTGCCCCGGCAGCTCTATTTTGTGGCCAAGCATGAGCTCTTCACGACCCGGTTCACGGATCGACTGTTCAAAGCACTGGGCGGCATCCCGCTGAACCGTAAAAAACCCTGGAGAGCCGCCGTTATCTCCAGTCCGCCATCCGGATGCTGGAAAACGGAGAGGGGATGGTTGTCTATCCCGAGGGAACCTACTACCGCAAAAAAATGGGACCGGGCCACACGGGGATGCTGCGGTTTATTCTGGCACGGCTTTCCATGCCGCTGATACCGGTGGGCATTCGCTATAGCCTGGACGGATGGCGAATCCGGGTCCGGGTATCCATCGGCCGGGTCACCTATCAGCGGCCCAATGAACCCGCGGATCGCCTGCTCGTGCGGATCATGGGTGACATGGCCGCTCTTTCCGGTTATCCGCTGCATCCGGACACCGGACGGTCGGGAGCCAACGACTGATACCATGCAAGCACCCTTCAAATTCCAGAACCGATTATCCGCCGGCCTTTTTCATCCCCGTGACGTTTCCCGGGCATTGTATGCCAGCAGCCGCCAAACCCTGTTGGATGTCCAGCCCGGTATCGATTACCGGCAGGCATCGGTTGTCCTGTTCTTGATCGGGGAGAGCCCTTTCGCCCCGGGGCAAAGGACCGAACCCTGTCTGATTCTAAATAAGCGTTCGGCACTGGTGCGTCAGCCGGGAGATCTGTGCTGTCCCGGCGGCGGTGTGACGCCTGTGTTGGACCGCCCGGCCTCAACACTGCTCAAGCTTCCCGGTTCGCCGCTGCGGCGCTGGCCCGACTGGCCCCGGATGAAACGGGTGGATGTCAACGATCGGCTCCCCCTGCTCATGGCAACCGCGTTTCGCGAGGGGCTGGAAGAGATGCGTCTCAACCCCCTGGGGCTTGAATTCCTGGGCCTGCTGCCGACCCAGGATCTTGTGTTGTTCAGCCGGCGGATATTTCCCCTGGTCTGCCGCATCAAACGGCAGCGGCGATTTTATCCGAACTGGGAGGTCGCGAAAATTGTGCCTATTCCCCTGCGCCAATTGTTGGATGCGGATCGCTACGCCCAGTACCGCCTGACCATCGATATACCCAATCCGGTCCGCGCTGCCCCGGAGACCAAGATTATGCCCTGTTTCCTGCATCATTATCCCCAGGGCGGTCGGGAAGTCTTCTGGGGAGCCACGCTGCGCATGGCCCTTCAATTTCTCGAAATCGTTTACGGATTTGTCCCGCCCCAAACGGACCGCCTGCCGGTGGTGCCCGGGCGCCTCACCCCCGAGTATCTGACTGGAAACCGGGGATAATTGGGGTTGAGTATTTTGCTTCATCCTGTATAACCATATGAATACGCAGGCTTATTCAGAAATCAGCTCCTGAAATTGAATAGGCTGCAGAATCTTTGTACCAAACATGCTGGTATGGCAGCGCAACCCGGCAGCAGGGGCATTGGCCCTGCGGGAGATATAAATGGTTAAACATACCATCCAGGGCAGTACCGGAACGTCCGCGCTTCTGGTGGGCGAGTCTATTCAAAATGCCGGCCGTTACCTGCCGGACAGCCCGGTTTTTATCATTACCGATAACGTGGTGGCCGATCTTTACGCGCACCTTTTTCCGCCCGGCCAGGTGATCGCCCTGGGAACCGGGGAGCAGATCAAGACCCTTGACACCGTGGCGACCGTGTTCGAACAATTGATCGCGGGAGGAGCGGACCGGGCCAGCTTTATTCTGGGTATAGGGGGTGGGATCGTCTGCGATATCACCGGGTTTGTTGCCTCCACCTTTATGCGGGGGGTGCCCTTTGGTTTTGTATCCACCACCCTGCTGGCCCAGGTGGATGCCAGCGTCGGCGGAAAAAATGGAGTCAATTTCGGCGGTTATAAAAATATGGTTGGTGTATTCAGCCAGCCGGACTTTGTTATTTGCGATATGGATCTGCTGAACAGCCTGCCGGCCGCCGAAGTGCGCTGCGGCATGGCCGAAATTGTAAAGCACGCTGCTATTGAAGATGCGCAGATGTTTGCTTATCTTGAGGAAAACACCAATAAAGCGATTGCCCTGGATCAGGCCGTGATCGAAAAGCTCGTTTCTGATTCGGTCGTGATCAAAGCCGCCGTGGTCAATCGAGATGAAAAAGAACACGGCGAAAGGCGCAAGCTCAATTTCGGGCATACGGTCGGCCATGCCCTAGAAAAAACGACAGGCATCCCCCATGGCGAGGCCGTTAGCGCGGGCATGGCCGTTGCGGCGGCCATCTCCGCAAAAAGGGGCCTGCTTGCGGGCAAAGATGTGGTCCGCCTGACCACCCTGCTTGCAAACCTGGGACTGCCGACAGCCGTGGACGCCGACCCCGGTCAGATTGTGGCCGCCCTGGCCAAGGACAAGAAAAAGGAAAAGGACGTCATCCACTACGTGCTCCTGGATGCCATTGGCAGCTGTCGGATTGAAGAGATATCCATTGCCGAACTGAATGCGTCCGTAAGGGCGCTTGTATAGAAACGCTCTATCGAACCCGCCACAAGGAGGCCGGCTATGGAAGGCTGTATTTTCTGCAAGATCGTCAAGGGGGAGATTCCCAGTTTCAAAGTGTATGAGGATGAACGCGTATACGCATTTGCAGATATCAACCCGATTACCGACGGGCACACCCTGATCATTCCCAAGGCCCATGCTGAAAACCTGTGGGAGATATCTGAAGAGAGCATTGCCGCCATTCACCAGGCCGCAATCAAGATCGCCGGCGCCATGCGAACGGTGCTTGGGCCGGTTGGCATTGCCGCGTTGCAGCTCAACGGCAAGGAAGTCAACCAGGTGGTCATGCACTATCACCTGCACCTGATTCCGAATGCCGCCGGCGGGCCTAAATTGAGGATGACCGAGTGGGAGCTGATTCCCGGAGACATGGACAAGATCAAGGACATCGGGGAACAGATCGCCGCTGCCGTATAGCGGTCTATCGGCAGCCGACCTGAAGTTTGGGAGGAAATGGGATGAAGATCCGGTTCTGGGGTGTCAGAGGTTCTCTGGCGACACCCCTGTCAAACACAAGCCTCAAGGAAAAAATAACGGCATTTCTGGAACTGGCGGTGGAAGCCGGGCTTTCCGATAAGGACGCGGTCGACGGTTTTTTCGAGACCCTGCCCGAACACGTGCGCCTGACCGCGGGCGGCAATACAACCTGTTTGGAAATCATGGCCGGGGATACCTGCCTGATCATGGATGCCGGCACCGGTATCCGGCCGCTGGGACTCGACCTGATGCAGCGGGCCGCCAACAATCCGATTACCGCCCATATCCTGATCAGCCACACCCATTGGGATCACATCTGCGGCCTGCCCTTCTTTATCCCGGCATTCATGCCGACCAGCAATATCACTGTTTATGGATCGCATCCCGACCTGGAAGGCCGGTTGCGGCACCAGCAGGATTACGAATTTTTCCCCGTGCCGTTGGCCCCGGCCTTCAAATTTGTCCAGCTTGACCGCAGCGAGGGACTGAGCACGGCCGCCTTCGACATCGGACCGGTGTCGGTGGAGACCATTCCCCTGAACCATCCCGGCGGCTGTTATGGATACCGGGTGGCGCATGGCGGCAAAGTGGTCGTGTTCGCCACTGATTCCGAATACAAGGACCCCAGTACCGAGGCCCTGAAACCCTATGTGGATTTTTTTCAAGATGCGGATGCCGTGGTCTTCGATGCCCAGTACTCCATGGAAGAGAATGTCGAGAAAGAAGACTGGGGCCACAGCAACATGTTCACCGGCGTCGATATGGCCCTGCAGGCCGGGGTAAAGCGGATGTTCTTCACCCACCATGAACCAGTGAACAAAGACCTGCGCCTATGGGGCAATCTCGATCAAGCCAGGCAGTACCTGGCCCTGCAGGATCCCGCCAGCGACCTGCAGCTTGAACTGGCCGTGGAAGGACCGATTATTGACATCTAACCGGGACAAAAAGTTTGTGGGCCGTATCGGCCTTTGGGCAGCGGTGGTCTGCTCTGCCGCGATTTTGATGTTGATGCTGCCGACCGTCTTGTCAGCCGCAGTGACGGTGCGCGTGGGCATCTATCCGAACGAGCCCCTGATTTTTACAGACCGGGGCGGCCGGGTCCAGGGGATTTAAAACGACATTTTGAGGCACGTGGCCCAGAGGGAAAACTGGACCCTGAAATATGTCCCCGGCTCCTGGACTGAATGCATCACACGGCTGAACAATCACGAAATCGACCTGATGGCGGCCATTGCCTATTCCAAGCGCGTCGTCTCATTTACGACTTCAACCGGGTTACCGTCATTGAAAACTGGGGACAGGTCTACCTGCCGGAAGATTCCGAAATTGACGCCTTTCTTGATTTGACCGGCCGGCAGATGGCCGTGTTGAAAGACGACGTCTACTTCAATACCTTCCGGGATCTGGGAGCCAAATTCGAGATCCAGCCCGAGTTTGTAGAGGTCGGCAGCTATTTGACAATCTTCAAAATGCTGGACCGGGGCGAGATTGCATCCGGAATCGTATCGCGTATCTTCGGGCAATACCACGAAGATCGTTACCGGATCAAAACCAGCCAGATGAACTTCGGGCCGGTCGAGCTGCGGTTTGCCATCCCCAAGGGCCGGACGCGGACGGTCCTGGAGGCGATTGACAACCACCTAGAACCTCTGAAGCTGAGAAAAAATTCGATTTACCACCAGTCATTGGACCGGTGGCTGGAAGGATCGAGCAAGATCGTGCTGCCTGCCTGGCTGAACCCGGCCTGGGTGGTGGGTTCGATCACGGGGCTGGTGCTGTTCATCGGATCGGTGAGCCTGTTCTTACGCTGGCAGCTGCGGCTGCGAACCGCCGCACTTGAAAAGACAATCGCCGCCAAAGAACGCGTCGAGAGTGATTTACGGGTAGCCCGTGAAATCCAGATGGATTTGCTGCCCACCGAATTCCCCCCTTTTCCCGATCGGCACGAGTTTGATATTTTCGCGGTGATCGAGCCGGCGCGGGAGGTGGGGGGCGATCTGTTTGATTTTTTCTTCGTGGACGACGACAGCCTCTGCTTTGTCATCGGAGATGTCTCGGACAAGGGGGTGCCGGCGGCCCTGTTCATGGCCCGCACCAAAACCTTGCTCAAGTCGATGGCCGGAGGGCAGCAGAATTCAGCCCAAATTTTGACTGCCGTTAATCGCGAGTTGTCGGTAAACAACGATTCCATGATGTTCGTGACCGCCTTTTGCGGAATCTTGAAGGTCAGCACCGGTGAAATCGGATACACCAACGCCGGGCACAATCCACCGCTGGTGGTCAAGCCGGGCAATGACCCCCGATTTCTCGCGGACACCGGTGACACCGCCCTGGGTATCGATGAGGACCTCACGTTCCACGCGGCCGCGTTGACCCTTGCGCCCGGGGATACGCTTTTCATGTACACGGACGGTGTCACGGAAGCCTTTAATGACCGGCAGGAGGAATTCTCGGAAGTGCGGTTGCAGCAGGCGCTCAGCAGCCAGCCGTCCGGGGCGGTCAGCGAAACGGCACTGGCGGTGCTCGACAGCGTCAAACGCTTTGCGGGCGAAGTGCCCCAATCCGATGACATTGCCATGCTTGCTTTGAAATATTTAAAGAGCTGACATGAAGACCGAGTTCAGATTGAAAAACGATCTCATCGAGATCGAGCGGCTGGCGGGTCTGGTCCTGTCCTTCGGCCGGGAGCACAACCTGCCCGCTGAGCTGGTCTGGGAAATTCGGCTGGTCCTGGAAGAGGTCGTGACCAATATTATATCCCATGGTTATGCGGATCGGGCGGCCCATGCCATCGACGTGAGCATTGTGAACTCCGAAAGCGACATCACGCTGAGTGTCCGCGACGATGCACTGCCGTTCAACCTGCTGGAACATCCCCAGCCGGATTTAGAGATTCCGCTGGAAGATAGAGGGGTCGGCGGCATGGGGGTTCATATCGTGCGTGAAATTATGGATGAAATCGACTATAAGCGGGAGGCGGATGGGAATGTGATCGTGATGCGCCGGTATAAAAATTAGAAACTGGCGCACCTATTTCCTTGAGACAATTTATTAACCGTCCAAGCAGACAAATACAAGGAGGCGCCATGACGCTGAATGTGACATCGGAACAAAAGGCCCAGGGAATCTTTGTGGTGACGGTCGCAGGGTCGCTGGACAGCAATACATACCAGGAATTCGAGAAAAAAGTCGATGCCCTCCTGAGTGAAACCACCGAATTGATCGTCTTTAACCTCGAGCTTCTCACCTATCTGAGCAGTGCCGGGGTCCGGGTATTTCTCAAGGCCCGCAAGGTGCTTAAAAACAGCGGCGGCCAGGTTAAGTTTATAAATCTGCAGCCGCAGATCAAACGGGTGTTTGAAATCATCAACGCCATCCCGTCGATGCAGATTTTTGCCAGCATGGAGGAACTGGACCGGTATCTGGACGCCCAGATAAAAAAGGTGATTGAAGGTGAGGAATAGACGGCTGCCAAACGTCGCCACAGTCTTTTTTCGCGACCCGGGAGAGTGTTCGCCTTAAACGCCAGGTATCAAAGGAGATTTTATTTGTCTGATAACCAGCCCATATATAACAGCAAGATCACCCAGGTATACCTGGAATATATCAAAAAGCACTATCCCGGTCTTGATGTTGAAGCGCTGCTTGCGTCCGCGGGCATGCAGGAATACGAGGTCGCCGATCCGAATTACTGGTTCAGCCAGGACCAGGCGGACCGTTTCAACAAGCGCCTTGTCCAGCTGACCGAGGCGCCGGATATAGCCCGCAAAGCCGGGCGCTATGCCACGTCTGCCGAAGGGTTGGGCGCGGCCAAACGCTACCTGCTCGGATTGTTAAATCTCAGCACGCTCTACCAGCTGATCGGCAGAGTCTATCTGCTGTTCAGCCGGGGGGCATCTGTAAAAGCCAAAAAACTCAGCCCCAATAAGATAGAACTCATCTCGCAACCCAAAAACGGTGTCAATGAAAAGCCCTACCAGTGTGAATACCGCATCGGCATGTTTGAATCGGTAGCCCGTTACTTTATTAAAGAATTTGCTCAGGTAGAGCACCCGGAATGTTTCCATAAAGGCCACGACCATTGCCGTTATATCATTTCCTGGGGAAGAAGCCGGCCGGTTCTTTTGAGGCAGGTCCGCAGCATCTTCCTGACGGCCGGGATCCCCGTGTTGGGCATCCTCGCGTTTATATTGCCTGTCTCGCTGTGGGGTGTGGGTGCCCTGGTCTATTGTTTCGGCGGCATACTGCTGGCCTACCTGGCTGAACGGTCTAGCCTGGAACAAGTGACCGCCATGGTCGAAATGAAGGGTGAAGAGGCCCGGGATCTCATTGAAGAGATGGACATACGGCATGAGAACGCCAGGCTGATTCAGGCGATCGGCGAGGCCATTACCTCGGTCTTTGATGTAAAACAACTGATCGAGGCTGTTCTGCGTACCATGCGGCAGCATGCCGAATTCGATCGCGGCGTGTTGTTTCTGGCGGACAAGAACAAAACCGCCCTGACTTATTTTGCCGGTTATGGCTACGGGCCGGAAAAAGAAGCCCTTTTGCAAAATGTAAAGTTCAATCTTACCAATCCGAAATCCAAAGGCGAATTCGTTTTGGTGTTCAGGCATCAGCAGCCCTTTCTGGTAGACGACGTGTCGAAAATAGAAGGCCGGCTATCAAGAAAGAGCATTCAGTTTATCAAGGATATAGGCGTGCAGTCGCTCATCTGCGTGCCGATTGTCTATAAGGGGAAATCAATCGGCATTTTGAGCGTGGACAATATACGGTCGCGGAGACCGCTCTTGACCAGCGATATCAACCTGTTGATGGGCGTAGCTTCCCAGACGGCGGTCGGCATCATGAACGCCATGGCCTTTCAAAAACTGCAGGAGAGTGAGAAAAAGTATCGCGAACTGGTGGAGAATGCCAACAGTATCATCATGCGCATCGATACAAAGGGTGACATAACCTTCTTCAACGAATATGCCCAGCGGTTTTTCGGGTATGACACCGCGCAGATTGTCGGCCAGAATGTGCGGGAAATGCTTCACATCCTGGAAGGGACAACCCACGGACATCTGGATGACCTTCTGGAAGCGATACAGCAATATCCCGAAAAAACACACTCTGATGAAAGTAGAAACATTCTCAAGAACGGCCAGGAGGTATGGACCGCCTGGACTTACCGGCCGGTGTTCAACAAGAACAATGACCTGGTTGAAATACTCTGCATCGGTATTGATATCACCGAACGCAAGCAGGCGGAGCTGGATAAGCGCGAACTGCAGACCCGGCTGCTGCGTTCCGAGAAAATGGAAGCCCTTGGCACGCTGGCCGGCGGGGTGGCCCATGACCTGAACAATATTCTTTCCGGGATTGTGAGCTACCCCCAGGTGATGCTCAATCGCCTGCCGGAGGACAGCAACCTGCGCAAACCCGTTTTGACCATTCAGAACTCAGGCAAGCGCGCCGCTGCTATCGTCCAGGATTTGTTGACGCTGGCCCGGCGGGGCGTTCTTACCATGGAAGATGTCGATCTCAGCACGGTTGTCTCCGATTATCTGAAAAGCCCCGAGTTTACCATTCTGCAAAAGAGCTATCCCGACGTCCAGGTGGATGCAAATCTCGAACCGGAGCTTCTCAATACCGTCGGGTCGCCGGTGCATCTGTCCAAAACGGTCATGAACCTGGTCACCAATGCGATTGAAGCGATTGATGGTGTCGGCGAGGTCACCGTGTCGACCGAAAATAAATACGTGGACACCCTGATTAACGGCTATGAACAGGTGATCAACGGGGATTACGTGAGGCTGACTGTTGTCGATGACGGATGCGGTATTGCCAAGCGGGACCTGGAGCGAATCTTCGAACCCTTCTATTCCAAAAAGGTGATGGGGAAAAGCGGGACGGGCCTGGGCATGGCCGTTGTCTGGGGCACGGTAAAAGACCATAACGGCTATATCGATGTGTTCAGCGAGGTCAACAAGGGCACCCGGTTTACCCTCTATTTTCCGGCGGCGCGGAAGACAGAGACCTCGCCGGAGGCCGTGCCTGAATCGGTTGAAGATTTAAAGGGCCAGGGGGAATCTATTCTGGTGGTCGATGACATCGCTGAACAGCGGGAAATCGCCTCCGAAATGCTGGAACAGCTGGGGTATGTCGTGCACACTGTCTCCAGCGGAGAAGCAGCTGTTGCCTATCTGCAGGAAAACTCAGCCGATATCCTGGATTTGGATATGATCATGCCGCCAGGTATGGACGGGCTGGACACCTACAAGCAGGTTTTACAATTCAGGCCCAACCAAAAAGCCATCATAACCAGCGGATTTGCAGAGACGGAGCGTGTGAAGGAGGCACTCAGCCTCGGAGCCGGCGCCTATATCAGAAAACCCTATATGCTGGAAACCATCGGTCACGCATTGCGAACCGAACGATTGAAGGGATAGTCATCACCGTGCCGCGTCTACTGCTTATCAATCCGACCGATAGCCACAGTGGGCTGGGGAATGTGCGGGCCACCGCCTTTCCGCCCATGAATCTGCCCTATCTTGCGGCGGTAACCCCGTCTCATTACCAGATCGAGGTGCTTGATGAGAATGTCGAGCCTTTCAAGTTCCGGGAGGCGGATATCGTCGGCATAACGGCGTATACGGCTTCCGTTCATCGCGGCTACCAGCTCGCCCGGATATACCGGGACAAAGGGGTGCCGACCGTCATGGGCGGCATCCACGTCTCCATGCTGCCGCAAGAGGCGCTGCAGTTTTGCGATGCGGTGGTTATCGGGGAGGCCGAATCAATCTGGCCCCAAGTCCTGGCAGATTTCGAGGCCGGCCGTCTCCAGTCGGAATACCGGGGTGACTGGCCGGACCTGGCCGGCCTGCCGAATCCACGCCGGGATGTGCTCAATGAAGGCCACTATGGGTGGGGGAGCCTCCAGACCTCCCGGGGGTGCCCCATGGATTGCGCCTTCTGCTCGGTTACCGCATTCAACGGGCGCCGTTTTCGGCGCAGATCGCTGGATGCAGTAATCGCTGAACTGAAGCAGATCCCCCAAAAAAAAGTGCTGATTGCCGATGATAATATCATTGGCTACAGCAAATCCGACCTGGAATGGACGCGGGCTTTTTTTACCCGGATCATATCAGAAGGTATCCGCAAGATTTTCTTCGCCCAAACCTCCATTCAGTTTGGGGAGGATCGCGAACTTTTACGCCTGGCGGCCAAAGCGGGCCTGAAAATCGTATTCGTCGGTATGGAGTCGGTCAATCCGGACACCCTTAAATCCTATGGAAAGAACATCAATCTTAAGCGACTCCAGCAAAATCGCTACCTGGAATTGATCCGCAACATTCGTACCGCCGGTATCGCCTTTCTGGGGGCCTTCGTAATCGGGGGCGACGAAGATGACCGGCGGGTTTTTCATAACACCCTTAAATTCGTGAACGCGGCCGGCATCGATGTGCTGCAGATAACCAAACCCACCCCCTTGCCGGGCACGCGCCTTTGGAAGGAGCTGAGCGCGGCCGATCGAATTTTCAATCAGAATTTTCCCCAGGATTGGAAGGACTACCGGTTTTCGCGTTTGCAGTTCAAACCCGCCAAACTATCGATAGAAGAAGTGTATGAGGGATATGCTTACATCAAAAACGCCTATTTCAGTTTCTGGCAAACCATGACGAGAACCGTTTCCACCCTGCTGACGACGAAAGACGTCACGGCCACGGTTATTGCCTACAAGTTCAATTCCTCTTACCGGAAAGCGTTTGTGGAATCCGACAACTACGAGTACGCCACCCGGCCTGGACTGAAGGACAAGTTCGACCCCCGCCGGTAGAAAAGACTGCTTCCAATTTGGGAATAGCGATTCGGCTCAGGAAAGAAATCGGCCCAGAATTCTGTGCATATATTTGAAATAGGGGTCCGTATACCGCATGTTCAGTATCCAAAGGACATAGTCCTTTTGGGTGGTCAATCCGGCGTCGGCTGCAAATGACTGCGGGTATAGGAGCACCGGTATTTCGTCTTGAGCGTACACTTCCATCTGGGTGGCCAGGACGTCGTGGAGGATTTCTTTGGTCAGGTCTTTGCCATCGAGTATGATGGCGGTTATGCTGTTGGTGAGGTCGGACAGGTTGAGGCCGACATCCGCTATATTCAGCATAAATATGGCCTTCAAGGTCTGGCCTCTTTTCAGGGACACCAGATACCGCCCCCGCATAAAACCGTTATGGGTGTAGGCCGCCACCAGGCTGCCGAGGTGCTCGGCCTCCGGCTCCAGGTTGAGGGCCTTTAGCATCAGGCCGCCTGAGCGGTATCGATATTGCTGTTCGAGTTGCAGCAGGTCGTCCTTGTCGGTCTTGACAAGCTGCCAGGGCGCGGCCAGTTCTGTGCGCGTCCCGATTGAATTGCGGAAATGGTAGTATGCAAACGTGTCCGTAGAGCATCCCTGTCTGTCGTTGATGCTGCGTGCCGATCCCCCGAACACACGGGCCGGGAAGCGATTTTCAGGCCGGTAATAACAAAAGACAAACTGCATGTGCAAAGAGCGCAGCCGGTGTGAGTCGTTGATAAACCGTCCGATTTGATTCAAGACGACCAGCCCGGCCCGCTTGTGGCTGGTTTTACTCGCCGCATGGTGATGAATCAGACAGGCGTTGTTGTAAAAACGCAGCATTGCCACGTGACCGTGGATGCTCCCTTTGTCCTGGTAGACAAAGTGCCGGGCTATTTCAGAAGTTTCTATGTATAGCTTCTTGTAGGTCTGCTTGATGCTCTCCTTGTTTTTTTGAAACAGTCGGTATTTGTCGGGATAAATAAATCCGGTTTCGAAGAAAAAACGCCAGAGGGTATCAAGGTCAACCGCGCCGCAGAAATAGGATTTATCATTTTGGGCCAGGTACAGCATAGACAACAGCTTGGCGTGTTCATCCGGTGTCATGTCGATGACGGCCAGGCCGCATTTCACCGTGTCGTCCGAGCCGTCTTGTCCTTTTGGGTTGCGATAAATCACCTGCACCTTGCAGGTCGCCTTCAACTGATTGGCGAAGTGCAGCTCCAGTTCGGGTATCCGCATCCCGGGCAGGAGGGAGGCCTGGTCGGCAACCTCCTCCACGCAGAAGCCTCCGCCGGAAACATCGGTGGTCTTCAGAAAATGCTGACGACCAGTAAAAGGGTGTCTGAAGACGATTGCCGGGGCCGGGTCTAATTTCAGGCGGGTGTTGCGAAATTCCTTTCCGTCGAAAAGCCCTCTTGTCGTGTCTACAGGTTCGAGGATCAGGAAATTTGCATCAGGTCCGGAAGCCTGCCGGATGACGCGGCACTTTCCGGAGTAAAGGATGTTGACACGGTCAAAGAGCAGGGCGTCCGCCAGGTTCTCAGGATTAAAAGCTTGCAGGAAAGATGCTGATTCGGGGTCAATGGCTATCCTAAAGGCTATAGCGCTGAAATCAAGCAGCCGGCCGACCAGTATCGTTCCCTCCTGGTTCAGCCGGACCTGGATACTGCGGCACGGGACCCGTTCGACCTTGCGTGTGCTTATTTCAATGCAGGATTCGGGAATATCACAGCGGATGTGCTTCTCCCCCAGGATCTCCACGCGGGGCCTGATCAATATCAGCTCCTGCCCGATTGGAACCAGGATCTCCCTGAATTCGTAACCGGCGGTCAGGTGGGCCGGTTTCTCCGGATGGGTCCACTGGCATTCGAAGGTATCGTTGCAGCACTGGGAGGGACGGGCCCGATGGGAAACAGTGCGGCCTGTCTCCGGGTGCCGGAAATTCACGATGATGAATTTGTTGCTGAAATTGAGGTAATTTAGTGCATTAACCAGGTATGGCTTGTTGATTCGCCGCCCCTCGCGGATGACCTCCCCCAGGGTTCCGGCGCGTTCCAGATCTGTGGTAGTTGCATCTATCAGCATGGCCCCATTACACTCTCCTCAGTGGAAACTGCATCCCTAGGTCCACGCCCGATAACCTGCTCATTTCGCTATCACACCAAATATTGTATGTCAATAACATGCAGTGCCAACATATAGTACGATTTATTGTCGCTCTAGCGCCTTTTGAGTCACCGAACCAGCCGCCCGGGCCCAGGCAGATATTACTGCATGAAATGAAAACCTTGCCAGATGCGCGGTTTTCAAATAAAGCTTCTATGTTATTCGCCGGATGATCCTAACCGTTGGATTGAAATTTGTCAATGATACCGGCTATCTGATTTACATGAATTTGAGGAGAATGTTTTTGTGCCTGGAAGATCGATCCGCATAGATATACAGCCACTGAGCGTGAAATTGAAATCGACTTTTCGTCATGCCGCGGCGGAAAGAAAAGCCGGCGACAGTGTCTGGGTACGCGCCCGAAGGGGTGACCTGGCCGGTTTCGGAGAAGGGTGCCCCCGGACTTACTCAGCCGGCGACGACACGCCTTCCAGTATACAGTGGGTTCAGGACACCTTTGGCGATCGAGCCCTGCCGTTTCAAACTCTGGATGATCTTTTTCAGTGGGTTAAAGCCAATGCGGGCCTGATCGATCGGTATCCATCGGCCTGGTGTGCCGTTGAAACAGCGCTGCTGGATCTGTTCGCCAGAGAGCAGGGCTGCAGTGTGGAAGCTTTGCTGGGCCTGTCGGAAAGCAGACGGCGGGGCACATATACAGCCGTGCTGGGCGACGATAATCGCTGGAAGTTTACTACCATTGCCGATCAATACCTCGTCCGGGGGTTTTCAGATTTTAAAATCAAATTAAGTGGCCTTCAAGAGCGCGATCAGGAGAAGATCGCCATTTTGAGTGATCTGATCGAACAGCACGGCGTATCTGACCCGCGTATTCGCCTGGATGCAAATAACCTGTGGAAAGACCGCCCTGGTGAGGCCAGCGCATACCTGAACAGCCTGGGAGGAAAGATTTATGCCGTGGAAGAGCCCATCGGGCGCGGCGATGCCCAGGGGCTGAGCCAGGTCAGCACCGCCACAGGCTTGCCGGTGGTGCTGGATGATAGCCTCTGTACAATGGCGGATTTAGAGCAATATAGTGACCTGCCGGGGAAATATATCGCCAATGTAAAGGTGTCACGGTTCGGGGGGCTCATCCGATCCCTCCGCTTGATCGAGCAACTGAAAAAGATGGGGTGGCCGATCATCGTGGGCTGCCACGTGGGCGAAACTTCCCTGTTGACCCGGGCCGCCCTTATCCCGGCGGGTGCCGCCGGCCAGCAGTTGATTGCCCAGGAGGGCGCGTACGGGGACTACCTGGTCGAGCGTGAGCCCGTGCAGCCTATGTTGAAATTCGGTCGTCACGGAGTGCTCGACCTCGATCAACCTTACTTCTTGAAGGACGTTCAGGGGCTCCAGATGGTACCGGTGGAAAATTGGCAGACCGGTTTCGGCCTGCAGTGCCGCTGGCCGGCCGCCCCGGATGACGGCCAACCCGAGATGCGGATTCTGGAAATGCCGGACCGGTATAAGATCAATTATCGGCATTGGGGGCCGCAACAGGGCTCCGACGTTCTGGTTATCCTGCATGGGGGCATGAGCCACTCAGGGTGGCAGGCCCCATTGGCCAATGCGCTGCGGGCTGTTGAAGAAAACATTTCAATCGTCGCGCCGGATCGTCGAGGCTGCGGATTGAATACCGGCAGCGGCGATCTGGGATCGGTGCAAGCCGTTATCCAGGATGTTGTCGCCCAGATCGAACATTTAAAAAAGTCCTTCACACGTGTCCACCTGGCCGGATGGTGCCAGGGCAGCCAATACGCCGCTGTGGCCGCCAACCAGGCGGATTCCCTCCTGGCCAGCCTTATTTTGATGACACCGGGATTTTTCTGGAACGAACGTTTTCGGTCCGTGATCCGGATTGCCGAAAACAACATCTTCAGCATGGTGAAAGAGTTGAAACTGAAGCCGGCCCGGGAGCAGGCTTACGTGCCCATACCGATGGAGCCGGCTGACTTTACCCTGCAGGATGAATGGCTCGATTTTATCGAAGACGATGAACTGAAGACCACCATGATTACCATGAAGACGGCCCACATCATGGATGAAGTCCAGGAACTCTCGTGGTCGGCGATACTGGCGAACAATTTACCCACCCTGGCCATCCTGGCTGAAAACGACCGGATTGTAGACAACCGCAAGGCGCGCCAATTTTTAGGGCACCAGTTTTCCGGTGAAAACGGAAATCGCCTGGTATCGTTTGCAAGCGGGCATGCCGTCCAGTTCGAAAAGCCCGGGCAATTGGCCGGCGAGATTTTGCGTTTTATTCAGGGATTGCCTGGGGCAGAAAGGTGATGCCCTCCGACGCCCTGTTTCTCCGGTACCTGGATAAGTACCGCTTTATTTTTTGATTTTTCCTTTGGCGACCATGGATTGGTAGATGTCCGGATAGGCCTCTTCCAGGCAGGTCTCGCAAATCCCATGGCTCATGCGGGCGCCGGTATGGGCGGTAATGTATTCCTCCAGCGCCTGCCAGTAGCCCTGGTCATCCCGAATCTTGTGGCAGACAGAACAGATGGGGATCAAGCCCTTCAGAACGCGGATATCATCGGCCGCCTTTTCCAGTTCGACTTTTTGCTCCTGCATCTGTTCATAAAAATAGGCCCGCAGCGATTCGAGCAGCCAGGCCACCACGGTGATCACGGATAGCGAGAGAATAAGGCGGACTTTATATTCGGCGGAGAAGGCGTAAGACTTCAGCGGGTCGGGATAGAGAATCACCAGGAACACCGGGCCCAGCAGCATTCCGTTCCACAAAAAGCCCTCTTTGCCACCAAACATGAAAAAAGCGACAAGGGGATAAATGTAGAGCCACAGGATGTCGCTGCCCTGGTAGAGGCCGATGGCCACATTGTAAAACAGCAGGAAGGTAAAACCGGCCATGGCGGTCCGGTAGGCGATGCGGCCATCCACATCCGTCCTTAAAAACAGGAGCGTGGCGATAAAGAGGGCGGCCGTCAACAGATCGGCCATCGAATTCTCGATGCCCTCGCCAATACTCAGATGGACGATGCCAAATCCCAGTAAAAACGGAATAGCGATGAGGGCCACGGCCACGACGCAGACACGCTTGCGTTTTTCTTCGGTGGTTATCTGGTCGAGAATACCCTGCGGCAAGAAAATCTTGGTGATAGTGTTTTGGAGGATGGGCAGCATGGTGACCTCATTGTTGCGCTAACGATATTTATATCCATCTTGAGTGCGATAGTCGAGCAGTTTTTACCAAACCTTAAAGTGTGAGCACGCGACCCGACCGCTTACCGGTTGGATTGAAAATGTCGGCGGGTTTCGTTATAAGTCGGGTGTTATGGATTCCGTGTCCCAATATTTCCGGTAGATGCAGCCTGAACGCCGGACCCAGGCCCTGACCGTTCACGAGTTGATTCTCGGCTTGTTCTCGCGGGTTCAGGTGAGCATGAAATATAAGATGCCGACCTATGAGTCCGACCATGGCTGGATAGCGATCGGCAACCAGAAAAACTACTGGTCGGTCTACACCTGCAGCCCGGAAAAAATAGAGTGCTATGTGCGGCGGCATCCGCGTATCAAGCACGGCAAGGGGTGTCTGAATTTCAAACCAAATGACACTGTAAATGCGGACGACCTGGAGCCGGTGGTCCGTAACGCCTTACAGGCCGACAGCGTAAAAAAGAGAAAAAAGTGAGCAGAAATGAATATCACCCTTACCATGCCCGCCCTGCTGTTTCCGGCCACTAAGTGTACATTACCTGGCAAATCCCGACGAAATCATGGTGAGGTAGATTGACAATATGCAAACACGGGTGATCCTCATCCGGAACATGCAGTTTTTCGGGGTCGGCCCGCTCTCCATGCCGGTGTCACTGGTCCTGTCCATTCGGGAGATTACCATTTCATTTCGGGCACTGGACATGGAACTGCACAATACAGCGCCTTCACGAGAGGTCGCTTCAGATTAAAGACGGCTGTTACTAGTACCCATCGTTGTCAATATCGTTTCAATTTATAGTAGGCAGATGCATCAAATTTTGCTATTTGTTCAATGTAACGGGTAGGTTGCCCTGTTCCTGTATCATATACTCCCACCCATGGAGGACACCATGACCCAGGAAGCCGCGGTATTTGATGAAACCTACAACGACTACCTTTCCCGGCTGGCCGCCATTGATCTGGCCGATGCCGCCGCCTGTCTGGGCGCGACCATGGACGAAGGCCTGGCCGTCATTCCGTTTTTAAACCGCACCTACCGGGTATCCAAAGAGGGCATCGAGCGTGATGATGGGCAGCGGCCCCAACTCGGCACCTGCGTGATCCTCAGCCGTTACCTGCTCATGTGTCCGCTGAACGAACCCATCAAAATGGCCTGGGCCTCCTACCGCGACTTCAAGGACTCCGGCCCTTTGACCACCTACTGGGCCAACGACGTTGAGGGGGCCATCGTCGAAAGATTTGCCGGTCGGCTGGACGACCTGGCCAGAGCCGCCGAGGCCCTGGGCGGCTACCCCCCGGAAGAAGAGTTCCCCTACGACGCCTGCTACCGCTTCGACGCCCTGCCCAAAATTCCCATGCTGCTTCTCTTCAACGATGTCGACGAAGAGTTTCCCGCCAAGTGTACGGTCCTGTTCCAGGCCAGCGCCGAGGACTATCTCGACGGCGAGTGTCTAGGTATGCTGGGGGCGCAGTTGGCAGGGCGGTTGGCCCTTGCATTGTAGCCCCCAAAAATCCTGAATTTTACCCACCATTAAGCGCATTTCCACTTCGTTTGCCCAATTGATAATGCATCTATGCATTTAAAATTGTGCATTTCATGTCACTACATTTTTTCTTTAATCGTAATTTCAACCACTTAAGAAGTGGCATCCTCTTTGCTATCTTTGCAGCGGAATTAATGTCTGCAAGTAGCGATGTCGATTCCCCTGAATATTTAAGGGCTCTAAATGAGGACCGGGATAAATCTTAACCCGACATGCAGAAAGAAGATAATTTGCTTAAATTTAGGCGCCATTTACACGTTAGATTTTTATTGCTGCTATCTATATTTCCATCTTTTATACTTACAGGTGAATCAGGCAATGTTTGGGCTGAAACTGATAATCCAACAATTGTTTACGCTAAATCAGGAACCAGCGAGTTTTCAGCAACTCTTGTCTATGCAAATAGCGCCGAAATATTTCCGTACGATAGAAGCCTTGTGAACATTAGCGTAAATGGCACAAAGGTTCCTTTTGAATTTCAGGCGGGCAAGAATGGTAAATGCGATTTGAATGGCAGCCTACCGAGTCTTCCTGATGGAAAACATCTTATCACCCTTGAGACATATAATCCTGATAATAAGCCCATTGAAAAGAAGGAAGCCCTGCTGCTCGTCGATTCAGTTCCACCACTTATAGAACTTGTAGAGCCAATGGGCCATTTGCCTAGATTTTCCTCTTCTGTGCTGTTTATGGTCGAAGATCCTGGAAATGGATCTGGCGTAGCAGCGGACCCTCTATCCTCTCATCTGCAGGTTGAAGTTGAAGGTGCTGAAATTTTCTCCAAAAATTTCGTGCTAAAAGAAGATCTGCTGCATTTACTCGTAACATTGGATTTTGAGAAAGAAACAGCCCCGCCTGATCATCGTATCGAAATTCAGGTGTCCCTGAAAGATCGGGCTGGTAATACCGGAGAGTTTAGTAAGGAGTTTTTCACTACAAGTTTGACACCACCCATGTTCATCCAGTCCTGCTTGGATACGGATTCATGTATTTTAAATTCTTTGGGCATTTTGGTTTATCCAGAGAATAAGGGCCTCCAGTTGCGAAGAGGTGTAAGTCAGCCGTTATCTTTTTTAATGTACGGGAACTATGGCAATAAATTCAAGTACCCGGTCGAGTGCGCAAACGATTACGGGAAACCGGCACCTGAATTCAGTCGCCTTTCAAAGTTTTTCCAGAAGGAAATCGGCAGGCGTATAATGGTTGTCGCAGGTCCGGATAGTCTCTTAATTGAACGGCTGGATGACAATAATTTTACAGACAATCGGATTACGTTTCAAGTTACCCAAAAAACTGATGTTCCCATGGGAAAACAAGTAGATTCGATTCTGGTTCGTGTACCTGTGGCATTCTCTCTGGATAAATCTATCAAGAATTGCCCTTTTGATGACTATGAAAAGATGCCGGCAAACGCATTCAGCTATGATTACAACACAATCAGTATTCCGGTTGTCCAGGAAATTGCTGAACATCCTATCAAATTCAAAATTCATCAGGAAGATGACACCTTGGTTTCTCAGGTCAAATTCGATACCATTAACTTATTGGACACAGCTGCGTCATGGTTCGGGATTGAGGGCAAGAAACATTGGTTTGAAATACAAGACGACCTTGCTATTGCAAAGGGCCCCGCAAACGAAGGTAGGGTGCATTACACAATTGCCGCCACACACAAAGTCGCAGAGTTTCAAAACCAGGGCGAAGATAAAAACATCAGCAAGAGAACATATTACTATGAAGGTGAATACATCGTCAGGATGTCGCCTCCTGCTATAACTGGATTTAGATATGATAGACAGGCAAATACTCTAATTGCAACTATTACCGATACGGGGACCCCGCCAGAAGACCTTGAAATCCAGCTCGAAGTTCTAGGTCGCAATCTTGACTTTAACTTTGACATTCTTACTAGGGTGCTAACAGCCGGCCTAACATTCACCCCGCAATCCGTATTAAATGCTTCCTTAAAAGTAACAGATCTTGCCGACCAGATGAGTTCAGCTACCTGCACAATCCTTGGTAACCCTAAAATAATCACTAATAGTACCGGACCGGGTTTCAGCATATCCAACTTTCAAACCAAAGCGAAATGGAATGACCCTACCAACAATGTGATCAGTGTGTCAAAAAATGGGTTACATTTTGTAAAAGTTTGTAGCCCCAGACAATTGCAATGGGGGTTCTACAACCAAGGAGAATTTGTTGCCCTAAGCCCCCATTCGGCGAGTTTGATTCGGCTCCGGGCGAAAGATAGCAGAAAAATACTGCCGCCGCCATCAGGCCACAACGTTCCTGGCAAATATAAGGACCAAGGGGCCCAACTATTTTACAATCATTATGATTCTTCATTATACGAGCAAGATAATATGGAAGGCAGCCGGGCGAGTATTAGTATCATGCCTGGTGCTCCCGCGCAGAAAGATACGAAACAAAATATCTATTATATCACCGGGTACTATGATGGTGATCGCTTCGTCCCGACTGATCATAACTTGGGATTACGATTTACAACCAAAACCACCAAAGATTGCCGTATTGTTGAAAGAGATATCAGCAGTCCCGTTGTCCGAGTGTCCTACGATCCTCGTTCGGGGTTGGTAACAGGCCGCATTCACGATTTCGGTACACCACTATCTCTTTTGACTATAAGCTTTCTGGGGCGCAATGATCATAGAAGCGCTCATCCGTATGAAGAAGATCTGACTTTTGAATTTCAGGATGGATACTTTTCTGGCAGATTCACTCCCCCGGAACAAGGAGAGTTTTTTGTCCTCGAAATCAAGGCCGTAGATCAAGCTGGGAACGCCGGTATATCAAAAGTTAGAGTAGTAATACCACGTTTACCTCCGGTTGTGGAGGTATTGGTGGAGGCCGAAGAAACCAACCGAATCTTCGGTAACCATACGAATGGCGCCAATGTTTACATAAGTGCCGAAGCTACCGATGATTCCGAAATTATTGCTGGTAACACCACACTCTGGCTTGATGGACAAATCCTGCCCCCTCTTCATATTATCGATGCCAATCTTTTCCAGGCGCATTCAAACACTTTCCAAAAAAATCATTCCCACTACGAGAGGATGTTTGCAGCCAAAGTCAAGGAGGGACCGCATAACGTCCGCTTTAGAGCTACAGATTCGACCGGGCTCTCTTCAGAAACGGTTAAAAGATTTGAATTCAGACTTGCTCCAGAAATTAGCAATTTAAAAGTAATGCCGGAGGCCGTTTTAAATGCCGGCGGGCCGCCAATTACTGCTCTGATCATTGATCGGGGAGGCGATTTACACGTCTCAGGTTTGTCCCTTTCATTGAATGGTGACCCCATTAATAGGGATAGATTTTTTTATGACTCGGCCAGCGGCTATTTTGCGGTAGAAGGGCCTCTTGACTTAACTGATGGCAGTTACACTGTAAACCTAAAAGCTGTAGATGCAAGGGGAAATGTTGCCGAGGAGACTCTGCATTTCCGACGTCGGCTACAGGTCATAATACCAGCGGGCCTTGAAGACTCTGCCGACTTCTCCATTGATACCGCCTCATTGATGGAACTTAGGGATCACAATGGTGATGGCCAGGCAAATCCAGGTGAAATGATCCGCCTTTTTATTTCCCTGCGTAATGATTCGCAGCAAAGCGGAAAGCATTGTCGCACGGTTTTAACCACCGGCAATGAGAATGTTATTGTGGAAACACAGGCTGTTATATATGGCCGGATTGAGGCTGGTTCAATTTCAGCTCCAATTAAGGGATTCGATCTCCAGATATCCCAGGATGTGTTGTCAGGGGTTGTGAGCGATCCGCATGATATCCATCTGGATTTGAAGATAACCTGTTCTTCCGAGAAAGATTGGCGCCTGCCATTTAGCCTGCCTGTCTACCGGCCATCGATACCTGTGAACATTACTTCGACACTAAATCTTACTATTGACGAATTACCGGCAGCCACGAATGACGAGCAGATAGTACTTCAAGGATTGGGCGCAAGCAGCTCCTCTTATATTGGAATGGTCACGGTTCGAGTAAATGGTGGACCCGCAATTCCAGCGGCATTGGATCGGGAAGGGGGGCAGTTTCAAGTAACTTTGGCGCTGCAAGTAGGTCCAAACACAATCGAAGTCGAGGTGATAGACCAGAGTGGTGCCCGTAGTTTTGCCACACGCTTTGTTCAAAGGGCGCCCATTTTCATTGCCCCTGAGATAGTGATTACCACGCCACCTGAAAATTCGTTTTTCCAATGCGGCGACCTAACAATAACCGGCACTTACAACGCGGGAAGCTCTGATCTGGAACGAATTATGATTAATGCCCCTCTTTGGGCGTTTGATGCGGTTTGCCCGGTGACGATCGTCGATGGGAGTCATTTCATTGCTAACTGCGGGCAGATAACTGAGTTTGGCGGCACCTATAATATCGAAGCGATTTTGGAAACTACCCAGGGAATTCAGGTTAAGGTTTCAAAAGGAATCATTGTGGGAGACTGCTTTTAATGTTCAACATAAAGCGTCTCCAATATTATCTTAGAGGTTTTCTAAAATGTAGCATCATCTCTTGTTTAGCGATTTTTCTGTTTACGCTGTTTGCTTCCCCAACCTTTGCAGATAAAAACTTAAGGCCATTTCAGGACGATGCAGGTTTGTTCGATCCAGCGAAAGGGCCGGTTAATATTCGGTTTCAATTGTTTAAGGATGCCGGCAGGATTGAAATAAGGGTGCTGGATATAAAGGGGCAAATTGTAGCGAACCATTACTTGGTCGAATTGCGGGCTGGTGATCACAACTTTAGCTGGAATGGCAAAAATGCTGAAGGTGAACTGTTGCCGGACGGTCGCTATGAGCTTTTTTTTCAGAGCATAATTTACCGATGGTTCCGAAAGCTCTGCATTCGTCGATGTAAGAATAGCAACTATACCGTCGCAAACGCCTGTAGCCCCGGATTTACTGCCGCCTAAAGAGTATCCTCATAAAATACAAGGGTCACTTTCGGCTTTCTGGCGGCATAACGGTTCGCGGAGTAGAGATAAGGACTCCGGCGAGTCTCGCTTGTTAACTGATTTTTCTATCAAAGAAAGGAAAACCAGCGCCAAAGGGGTTCTGTCCGCCCTCCAGCCATTCTATAGCGGTTCTGCCAGTTTCAATGGAAGCCGAGCAATTCTGAAGCAAAATTGGGAACACGTAAATGTCAAAGGTGTCTTTCGTGAAGGACTGGGAAATTTCGATGACCCTATGAAATTATTCAGTGACTTTCAGTCAGAACGAAAGAAAGTCGGTGTGCATTTGAATCACGCCTCAGAGATTACTAATACAAGGTGTTTGTTCTTTGGTAGCGAGGGCGATGTGGACAGCAAAGAAAAGGGCGCCGCTGCAAGAATCAAGTTTAGAAATAATAATCATTGGTTTATAGGGGGCAGTTACACCTATCGTGAAGGACTTGAATCGGCTGCAGATAGCTCTCAATCCCGGAATCATGCCATGGCCGTGGATACCCACCTATCTATAACTGAAGAATTGGCTGTCGTTTTAGAAATCGCACATACCAGCGACACAGAAAAGCAAGAAGACTGCGGGCATTTGGCATCAGTCAAGTATGACACGGGTGATCTTAAATTTTCCACCGGATATATTGATCTGGGAGAGGGATTTAAGGCCCCCTTTGCAGACCCACTTCATCATATCAGTTCGGATGCCCGCGGCTTGGATACAAGCATAGACTATGTAAAATCAGAACCGATAGGTCTCTTAGAAAACCCAGCAATAACATTAGGATTTATTAATCTTAATCGCCACAGCGATGACCGGAAGGCAAGAGAACTGGACGCTTCTCTGCGATTTGGTATCGGTAAGCGCGACACCTTCTTTGTTAGCTGGTTCGGTCAAGAAGAAGGAAATACCCGCACCCAGACTTTCCGCGGAAACGCGGAACGCAATTGGAATGAAAGGTGGGCATCTCGTCTTCAAGTTAGCCATTCGATTTCAAATTTAACACGGTCCTGGCGTTTGACCTTTGATACGGACTGGCGGCGAGAGTCCGATTCAGCCAGGGTATCTATTGAGTGGATCCTACGCGAAATGGATACTTCCCGATTGTCTCCATTAGGAGGCAAACCTGCGTCTTGACTGGAATCGTGAAATTTGGGGCGTTCAAATGCAGGCCAAGCAAAGCGAAAATATAACTGAATCAGGCCACAATTTGTTTGGGCGGATAGAATACAGACCTATTTTTTACCATCGATACCGATTTATCACCTACTTGTCTATTGGCAACCGGGCTGCATTTTCATTTGAAGAGCAGGTGGAGATCGGCATGGAGATCAGATATTGAAACCGCATTTCATAGTCTCACCAATAAATATAGTCGTCATATTAATCTTAACATGTAGTTGCAGCAGCATACGTACGGAATTTTTTCGTGAAGAAACCAAATATCAGTATAATTTCGCTAGACAGTTATACAAACAAGGTGAGTATGGATCAGCAAAGGCGTCTATAAAAAGCGTTTTGGCGTTGGACCCGGACTATGGTCCTGCTCACGTAGCGCTTGGCAACATTGCCTTTATCAAAGCAGACTACAATGCCGCGCTTACTCATTACAAGACCGCCATAAGAGTTGATTCGGAGCTTGAGGCCGCTCTGCGTCCAGTTATTCAGGCAACAACCCTGAGAATTGCTCGGGCTCCTATCGAAAAAGCGGGTTTTAGTATGCGGCAAGTTCACCGGCTGATGATGGCAGGTGATCAATCTAAGATAGAAGCACTACTAAATGAAGATTTCCCACTTGAATTGTTGGCTCAAGACACCCTATCCATCACCCCAAGTGAACTAGGAGAACTCTCCAGGCGAGTAGCCGCAAACCTAAAATTGGACAATATTTGGTCGGTTCGCTGTCGACTTTTCTGGGCGTATTTTCTTTTCTACAATCATATCGAATTGGATTCTGCAGCTGTATTGATATATTCGGCTGTTCCTGAACTTGAAAATAAAGAGAGACGAATTGCCTATGAAGTGCTGGGGCAGATTCATGAAAAGGTAGGCGATCTCAATTTAGCGGTCGATGCATATGTATTAGCGAAAAAAGATGGGTTGTCTGATCTTCGCTTATCTCATCACCTTTCGAGAATATATGGTTCGTCCGTCCCAAATTCAGAAAATGAGAAGCAGCGTTCAAGCGATAGCTCAACACCAACGCTTACGATAGAGATATCAGTTCCGACTAAACGACCTATGATCTATTAATGTCCCCTAGTATAAATAGGGACTTTGTGGGGTCGGGCCACGGTAACTATATGAAAACAATACAATTATATAAATTTCGATGCTGCTTTAAAGCCTTAATCGGCCTATTTTTAGGTTGAAATTGAATTTCATGAGGGAACAAGTTTATGGCTCGTGCAAAAAGACACTATATACCTGGTTATACATGGCATATTACACACCGATGTCACAGGGGCGAACACTTGTTGAAATTCGCTCGTGACCGACGCAGATGGATAGAATGGCTATATCGGGCGAAGAAAAGGTACCGAGGACTAAGCGTCCTGAATTATATGGTTACTTCAAACCATATCCATCTAATTGTGTCTGACTCTGAAGGGCAATATGCTATTCCAGACACGATTAAGCTCATCGCAGGGAGAACCGCACAAGAGTATAATCAGCGCAAGAAACGTAAAGGAGCCTTTTGGGAAGATCGTTACCATGCGACAGCGATTGATAGTAATCGCTATTTAAGGCAATGCATAACCTATATCGACCTCAACATGGTGAGAGCTGGAGTTGTTGGGCACCCATCGGAGTGGGAGTTTTGCGGCTATAATGAAATCCAAAGACCTAAAAGAAGAAAACGAATTATCGATATGGGCAAGTTGATTCAGTTGTTGGGATTTGAAAATCATACAGAATTTATGGAGGCACATTATAACTGGGTGAACAATGGGTTAAAAGACAATCCAACGGAAAGGGAATTAAAGTGGACGACAAGCATCGCCGTCGGAAGTAAATCCTATATTGAAAAAATTAAAAGGGCTCTTGTAGTTAAAGTGAAAGGAAGGAAAATCATAAAGTCTAATAGTTCCTTTGAACTTAGAGAAAAAGTACAAACATTTGCTCAACGGGGGACAATAGATCCAATCAATCAATTCGACTGGCAATCGCCGGGATCAATTATAAACCGCCACTTTAAGCCTTAATATTGACCGATTAGAGCTCAATTTCCAGTAAGATTCCTATGCTTTCAGTGTGATTACTTGGTGTTAGCGTGGCCCGACCCCACTTGTACCCGGGTTACCATATAGTTCGATTGACTCAATCCCCTTTCTTTAGGTATCATTATAGAAACCATCCAAATTTTCCTTTATTAAAAACTATACTGATGGAATCCTTCTCATCAACATACAATGAGGCCAGGGACAAATTTCTGGCAGCTGCCCAGAAATTAGGTGCAAAAATTGAGAGTATACAACACCCGAAAGACGGTCCAAATGGCGAGTCAATCTTTACGGATGTTGCCCTAATTGGCCACCCTGATCCCAAGAACTTTTTTATATTGGGATCTGGGACCCATGGCGTTGAAGGTTTTACCGGGAGTGGAATTCAAACAGGACTTTTACGAAACAAAATAGGAGAACAATTAGAACCAGGTAGCGGTCTTCTATTCATTCATGCCATTAACCCATATGGCTTTGCTCATCTGCGGCGGACAAACGAAGATAACATAGATTTAAACCGAAACTTTATCGACCACTCACGGCCGTATCCAACAAATGAGGGTTATGCAGAACTGGCAGGGGTTATATGCCCCAAGTCCATCTCTGGTTGGGATAATATCTATTTGCGACTGCGCTTTTTATTGTATCAATTGAAACATGGAAGAGGTGCTTTACTAAAGGCCGTAAGCGGGGATCAGTTTTCACACCCGGAGGGACTTTTTTTCGGGGGCCATCACGAGTCGTGGTCCAGCAAGACTTTAAAGGATATTGCCCAGCGGTATCTCTGCAATGCACGCCGCGTCATATTTATAGATTTCCACACTGGACTGGGTGCTTTTGGAGATGCTGAGGTTATATTGAATGTTGGGCCGCATGCACCAGAATACAAGCGTGCGGCCGACATATGGGGAGATCGGGTTAAAAGTACCGTTGATGGTGGGGCGGTTTCTGTTGATTTGGACGCATCTGTAAAGCTGGCAGTGCCAGGTATGATCCCGCAGGCAGAAGTAACAGCCGTTAGCCTGGAGTATGGTACCTACCCTCCCACAGATGTATTTTTTGCATTACGGGCTGAGAACTGGCTTCACCATTTTGGTGGGGATGGCCATCCAAAATCAAAGAAAATTAAAAGAGAATTGCTGCGTGTATTTTACCCGGAAAGTGATAAATGGAAGTTGTCCGTCTGGAATATTGGAAAGGAAGTAGTTGAACAGGCCCTGAATTATCTGCAGCCAGCATCTGCGAATACCAATTAAAGTGTGTCCCATCTTCTGGCCCCATTTTCTCACATGATTAAGCAGGGATGCCAACTGGGCTGATTTGTTCTTTCAGGAGGAGATGATAGTATTCGCCTTTTGAATCGACCAGACTGGCGTGGGAGCCTTGTTCCCTGATAGTGCCGTCCCGCAGGAGTATGATGGAATCACACGCCTGAACTGTTGATAGGCGGTGGGCGATGACAATGGCAAGTCGGCCTTGCATCAGTTTTTTCATGGCATCGTGGACCTTTTGTTCGGACTGGGAGTCCATGTAGGATGTGGCCTCGTCGAAGATGATCATGTCCGGGTCAAAGGCAAAGGCCCGGGCTATGCAGACCAACTGTTTTTCGCCGCTGGAAAGCGGGTGACCGCCTTGTTCAATATGGGTATCCAGGCCGTCGAACTTTTCGAACAAGAAATCGCAATTGGCATTGTGCAGGGCTTTTTCCAGCACTGCGTCACGGGGGGCCAACGCAGACGGGCTGATGTTTTCACGAATGCTGCCGGAAAAAAGGATGGGGTCCTGCATTACAAGGGCCAGTCGATTTCGGATTGTTTTAATGGGCACCAGGTGGTGGGGGTGTTCATTGAGCAGAATTTGTCCCTTGTCCGGTTTATAGAAGCCTGCGATCAGGTTGATGATCGAGCTTTTCCCGGCTCCAGTCTGTCCAACAATCCCAATTGAATTTCCCCTGGGCAAATCAAAAGAGATCTCCTTTAAGACCGGCTCTTCTTTTTTATAGGAAAAATCAACGCGATCAAACTTAAGGGTGTTTATCTTGTTTAGTACATCCGCTCTCTGATCAGCTGGACGACCGGCAGTCTTTATGTTCAGGACCGTGACAATGCGCTCGGCAGATGCCAGGGCGTTCTGGAGCAGGTTGAACTTTTCGGACAATTCCCGTAAAGGCCTGAAAAATAGTTTCATATAGGTCAGAAAAGCAACCAGTTCACCCAGCGTCAGGGCGTTATCGAGAAACTGGAAGCTGGCGGTCCAGATGATAACCGCAATGCTGAGCACGCCCAGAAAACCGATAAAAGGCATGAAAACCGAATAGACTTTGATTTGGAACAGGTTGGCCGTGAAATGTTCAAAATTGAGGCTCTTAAATCTCTGCATAAATGAACTCTGGCTGGCAGAGGTCTGGATGATTTTTATGCCGATAATCCCTTCTGAAAAACTGTGGTTTATTTCGGCGATTTTCTGCCGGATGGTTCTAAATGCTTTGCGCAGCACCTTTGAGAAGCCAAGAATGGTAATAATGATTATGGGAACGAGAAATGACAGATAGAGCGCCAGGGTAAAATCGATGGTAAAAAGAATGACCAGAATGCCGGCCATGAGGAAAAGGTCTTTAAAGATAAAGATGAGAACACTGGTGAACATTTCGTTCATGTTTTCAATATCACCGGCCACGCGGGAAACCAGGCGCCCGCTGGTGTTCTGGTCGTAAAACGGCACCTTCAAAAAGGCCATGTGGGAAAACATTATGCAGCGCAGGTTCAGAATGATCTTCTGGCCGGTGTACTCCATAAAAAGCGTTTGCATGAAATCAAAGACGAATGCGGTCAGGATAAACCCGGCGAAGAAGAAGGCATAGGTTTTAAAGGAGAGAATCTCAAGCCCAAAAAGGTCTACGCCGGCCGCATCATTTACCGGCACAATAAACCCGTCAAAGGCTTTTTGAATCAAAATAGGTAAGAGTAAATCCAAGAAGGTGACCAGAAAAACAAGAAACGTAGACAGGCCTAGCATCCAGAAATAAGGCTTTATGAAAGGCCAGATTGCCATGGCCAGCTCGCGGTTGGCCATTTTGCTCTCTTTTTCTTCAAACGGCGTTTCAGGCATTGTAAGCCCCCTCGAACTGTTGAACCTGATAAGACTCGCGGTAAAAATGGTCTTGTTCCATCAGCTGGGCATGGGTTCCGGTGTGGCTGATTTCTCCGCCTTTTAAAATTAGAATCTGGTCGCAAAAGGCCAGCGCGCTGATCCGGTGGGAAATTATGATAATAGTCGCCGCGAGGTTCATCCGGCTCAGGCGGGACATCACTTTCGAAGCGGTGTCCGTATCCATCTGGCTGATGGGGTCATCCAGAATGATGACAGGTCTTTCAACAATCAGGGTGCGGGCCAGGGCGATACGTTGTTTCTGACCGCCTGAAAGGGTTATGCCACGCTCACCGACAATAGTGTCCAGTCCTTTGTCCATTTTCTGCAAGGTCTGATCGAGGCAGCATACTTCGATAATATCATCCAGGGCCGCAGCTGAAATTTTCCTGTGCATCAGGATGTTTTCCCTGATGGTCCCAGAAAAGAGAAAACTTTCCTGGGGCATCAGCGCAATATGGGCCCTTAAAAAATCAAGGTCGATTGATTCAATCCCAGTGTTCTCCAAAAGGATTTGGCCTTTATCGGCATCGTAAAGTCTTGGTATCAACTGGACCAGGCTGGTTTTGCCGGATCCGGGCGGGCCGCTGATGCCCACTTTTGATCCCCGGGCAATATCAAGATTGATGTTTTTGAGAATCGGTTTGCCCCCGTTGTAGGATAATTCTATATTTTCTAAGCGGATATTGCCGGAGATTTTTTGTAGGTTGGCCGGTTTGGGGGGACTGACCACATCCGGTCTGGTGTCCAAAAGCGTATTGATTCTTTTCAGAGAGGCCATGCCGCGCTGGTAGAGGTTGGTCATCCAGCCGATGGCAATGATCGGCCAGGCCAATAAACCCAGATATTGCAAGAAGGCTACCAGCTCGCCAGTCGTCAGGGCTTGCGCCATGAAAAGATACCCGCCGTAAAAGATGACTACCAGGGTTGAAAGGTTGAAAAAAAAGCCGAGCATGGGGCGCAAGAGCACGGTAATAACCGCCCGCTTCAGGTTCTTTTTAAAATAATCTTTAGAAGCAGTGGCGACCTTGTCGGCAATAATGGACTCAAAGTTAAAGACCTTGATAATCCGAATGCCGAAAAAACTTTCTCTTACAATTTCAGTCAATTTTGAGAAAGATTCCTGCGCCGTTGTGTGGTGCAGGTGCATTTTTTTCCCAAGGGTCCGGGTCACGAGGATGAGAAACGGCATCGGAATCATTGCTATGGCGGTAAGCTTGGGATGGGTCCAGATCATGATAGCCAGGGTCGTACCGCCTAACAATATGGTGTCCACCAGGGCAATGAGGCCAAATCCGAATGCCATGCGGACATGATTGATATCGCTGGTGGCATGGGCCATGACATCGCCGGTTTTGACTTTGTCATAAAAAGCCGCATCCATTTTCAGAACATGATCAAACAGATCATCCCGGATTCCGCGTTCAACATCACGGGCACTGCCCATGAGAAGGTTGCGCCAGCAGTATCGTAAGATGGCCATGCCAAGGCCCAGGAGAAGAATGTATACGCATTGGTATACCAACTGGCTCTTGTCAAAGGTGTCAGTGCTTAGGGTGTCAATGGCATTTTTCACGATCTGGTGGATGATAAGCTGTGCGCCATCCACGATGATCATAAAAAAAATGCCCAGAATTATCTTGAGGGCGTTCTTCTTAAAATATGGATAAATTAGTTTCAAACCTAGTACAAAATCCTGTCAACGGGATAAAGGGCTCAATCTCCTGAAAGTCTCCAGTCTAAAAAGTTAACCATTTCTTTCGATGATTCAACAAGTAGACGTTTTCACCTCCGAGTTCCAAAAATTCCAGTATTCCACGAAGAATAAAGAGTTGTCACTCAAACTGGCCTGGAAAACTTGGGCTGGGTTGATAAGGGTGCGGTATACCATGCACAGAATTATATTTCTTGACATAAATATAACTAAGTTATATTTACCGGGTATGGCTCCTGTTAAGAAGGCTCATAAGGCGAAATTTTCGGCCAACCAGATCGTCGACGCCGCTTTCAAGATACTGCGTGAAAAGGGTCCGGATGCGGTTGTGGCCCGTGCGGTGGCCAACGAGCTCGGGTCTTCCACCATGCCGATCTACAGCTACATCAAGTCTAAAGAGCTGCTGATCGAGGCCTTGTTCAAGAGAGCCCTGGCCGTCCTCTACGAATACATGACTAAAAAGCGCACCGGCGACATGTGGATAGACTGGGGCGTGGGCCATGTAATCTTCGCTCTCGAAGAACCGCAGTTGTTCAAGCTGATCATTCGGGAGCACTCCCCGGCGGATGAATCCAGACCCCATTTCAAGCTTTGGAACACCATCCTTGAAGCCGCAGCAAAGTATCCACCCTTTGATGGGTTGACCGCGGAGCAGATTGAGATGGTGATGCTGCGCCGATACATTTTTGCCAAAGGTCTGGCTACTCATCTATCAAAAGCACCGAAAGGGTTTCTGTCCGAGGCCCAGATTACGGAAATGATCCAGGAAACAAGTCAGGCGCTGTTGGATGGCGCCAAAAGCGGTACGATGACGGTTGTCTAAACTGACTGCCTGGATTCACTGAAGACTATCCACTGTGAAGGAGCTTTCCGATGAACACGCTGAACAGGTTTTTGGTTGTTCCGATTATGCTGATAGGACTCGTATTTGCAACGGCCTGTGGAAGCTCGGTCGATTACACTCCGCCCGCAGGCAGCAATGAAGCGGCCATCACCCATTATTCTTTTGGGAAAATGACTTTTGACGGGAAGGATTACGACGGAGATCTCACTTTATTGCCAAGTGGAGAAGTGAAAGGTTGGCCAATAGACCTCGGGACACACATGCTCAGTGCCGACGACCTGGCGCCGCTGATCGACGAACAGGTAAAAACCATAATCATTGGAACAGGAAATGCGGGCGCGGTTGAACTAGACGACGAAATACTAAAATTGATCGACAATTTACGCAAAAAAGGTATCAACATTTTCATCGACAATACCGTAGAGGCCGTAAAAAAGTTCAACGCAACCCCCAAGGAGGGCCTGTTGGCCTGTTTTCACCTGAACTGCCGAAGCGCATACTCGTGGTCCTCGGTAATGACCGGGTGTGGCTACCTTCCGGACGAATGATTCCGTCAATTGCCTTAAGCAAACAATTTTGGGCCTAAAATTGGCCGATTAAGGCCTGTTTCGAAGAGAAATATCCTACTTTATATTAAGTTTTCAAATAGTTCCGATGGCCCGACCCCATACTCCCCCTCCGCCGGCTTGACAGCCAACTATTACGGAAATACTTTTCAAGAAACAGTAATACCGGCTGGTTTGACCTGCCCGGACCGAATACAAGCGTGTTTATCTATTTCAGGTATTAGGTTAATGACCATGAATCCTATCAGCGACATGAATTCTTTCATTGCGATAAACCCCGGGGAGACCTGACCGCCGGAGACGATCATAGTTCCCGTGATTGGAATTATTCTCCTGTTTGTCGGCGGCTGGATTCTTGCCAAAGCACTCGCCAACCGGCGGGATTCGGAAAAGCCCGCCAAACCCGCGCCCTGGCGTTTTGGGGCTTTGAAAAAAAGGCCGGATTCGCTCTAAGGCACGCCATTTTTGATCAAATCGAAACTTAATATGGCGTAGCCTTTTGAAAGAGGACTTTGCGCCACCCACCCTGCTTGCATTCAACAAACTTTTCTACTATTTTATCAGCATCCCTTAGCTGCCTACCGATAAAGACCACCTAACAGGAGTTTTCTAAATGAAGATTGCGAATGTAGCGGTGCTGGTGTCAATCGTCCTGTTGGCTGTTACCCTTTCAATGGTACCCATGATTGCCGGTGCCCAGGAAGACCGCTTTACCGTCGATGCAGACGGTATCGCAACCGACTCCCAAACTGGATTTCAGTGGGTGGCCGGACCGGATGAGGATATGGACTGGCCGACAGCCAAACAGTGGGTGGCAAGTCTGGAACTGGACAGGGGCGGCTGGCGCATGCCCAGTGTAGCCGAGCTGCAAAAACTGTTTGAATTCGGGCAGCCGGATTTTATCCCGTATCAAAGCATGGCATTCTGGTCCGGCGACACGGTTGATGATACTGCGGAGGAAATCTGGGTCTATTCCCCGGAGATGGGCTTCGAAGCACCGGTACCACCCTTTGTGTCGCCCTTCAATCGGGTTTTGGCCGTGCGGGGGGACCTACCGCAGAAGGAACCTATTAAGAAAGATCACCAGGCGGCCAACTACTTCTATGATCAGGGCATGGCCCTGCGCTCAGCACCGGAAGGCAAGCCGGGGAAATTTTCAAGTGTCGCAGCCGCCTTTGACTATTTCGACCAGGCTATTGCGGCGGACCCTACCTTTGTAAAAGCCTACAATTACCGGGGCGCCGTCTATGCTCAACAGAAACAGTGGGAAAAGGCGCTGGAAGACTTTACCCAGGCCCTGCGGCTCGATGCAAACTATGCGGTGGCCATGGGCAACCGGGGGATTTGTTTGATCCACCTTGGAAGGGTTGAGGAGGCCAAAATTCAGTTTGACCTGGCACTGCTGGAGAACCCGGGGCTGCCTTCGGCCTACCACGGGCGCGGATTTGCACACATCTTGTCCGGCGACAAGACAGCCGGATGTCAGGATGCCAAAAAGGCCTGTGATATGGGTATGTGCACGCTGCATGAGGCCCATTGCCGCTGAAGACATCCGTTCATTCTAATTTGGTTTTTGGGCGGGTAGTAACAATGGGCCGGAAACGTTGCTTTTTCCTAATGAAGTGTTAATCTTAAATCTGTCTATCCATTAGATCGAATCACAACCTTGGGATAAAGCTCATGCCGTGGCGCGTAGAACCCGACCTTGAACTCGGCATCGTTCGTGTAACCTATTCCGGACGGGTAACGGCCGAGGAGTTCAAGGCCGGCACACTGGAAACCATTACCCGGATGGCTGAGCACCGGATCAATCTGCTCCTCATCGACGATTCCGAGTTGGAGATTGCGGTCTCGACAAACGAGATCTTCCAGATGCCCGACTTTTACGAACGAGTCCATGCTCACCGGAGCAACCGCTGGGCCCTTATCCACCCACCTGATCCAGCGGCACTCAAGCATTTCAAGTTTTACGAAAACGTCTGCCGGAATCGCGGCTGGCTTGTCAAAATTTTCAGTGACCACCAGGCAGCCCTTGACTGGCTTTTAACCAAACCGAGTGACGCGTCTAATTGAGACGATCCTGGCACCACTCTTTTCAAAGGACAAATGGCCGGCCCTCGGTACCGTGGGGCTACATTTCAGTGGCAAATTAAATGAGCCGATACTATTTGCGGGCAAGATGCCGGCCCCATTTTCTTGCCAGCGCCGCAAATAGGCTTACCTTGTACGAAACACCTTCGAACAGAAACGATGAACTCCAAAGGGAGGGATCATGAAAAAACGTGGATTGATGGAACGCATAAAGGCGGAGGGGATTGTCTGTGCAGAAGGATACCTGTTCGAAATGGAAAGACGCGGGTATTTAACCGCCGGCGAATTCGTGCCCGAAGTGGCGCTGGAACACCCCGAAGCGCTGGCGATCTTGCACCGCGATTTTCAGCACGCCGGATCAGATGTCATGGTGGCGTTTACCTACAATGCGCACCGTGAAAAAATGCGGATTATCGGCAAAGAAGATCTGCTGGAACCACTCAACCGGGCCGCGCTGCAGATTGCCGGACAGGTCGCGGAGTCGGTTCCCAAGGGCACTGAGCCAAATCTGTTGGCCGGTAACATTTCCAATTCCAATATTTGGCACCCGGCGGATGCCGCTGCCCAAAAAGAGGTTCGGGCCATGTTCGACGAAATGGTAGCCTGGGCGGCGGATGCCCACGTCGATTTCATTATCGGCGAGACGTTCTATTATGCCGAGGAGGCTTTCTGTGCCCTGGAAGCCATTCAGGCGGCCGGCGATATACCGGCGGTGATCACCTTGGCGCCCATGGGTGAAAACCGGATGCGCGACGACTGGTCAGTGGTAGATGCGCTCAAGGGTCTCGAAGACCGTGGGGCTCACGTTGTCGGCCTGAACTGTTTTCGGGGTCCTGTCACCATGATGCCGTATTTGCAGGAGGCCCGCGACGTGCTGAAGGGCCCCATGGCGGCCCTGCCGGTGCCCTACCGTACCAATCCCCGGCAGCCCACTTTTTTTAACCTGGACGATAAAGACGGTTGTACCTGCGCCTCCCCACACGGCCGCACATTTCCCACGGCCCTGGACCCGCTGCTGTGCAACCGCTATGAAATTCGGCAGTTCGCTGCTGATGCTTGGCAGCAGGGGATTCGCTACCTGGGCGTATGCTGCGGCGCCGCCCCGATCCACATCCGGGAAGTCGCCGAGGCCATGGGGCGGAAACCGCGCGCCAGCCGCTATTCTGAAAACATGTCCAAACATTTCATGTACGGCAGCGACGAACGCTTACCTAAACATATTACTACCTATGGCGACAAGGCCTGAAAGAGAACCGACTGTTTTTTATTGACAAGCCCCCGGTTAAGGTAGTTTTACTAAAGCACACCTTGCCGCTGTGGTAAGCGCGATAGGATTCGTATCTGTTCCGTGGGGAGCGCCGGCCGCAATACCCAGAAGCGATTTCAGAACCTTATGATTCAGAAGTTTTCCATGGCCCTCGGGCTCCTGTTTCTTGTTGTAGTCGGGACCTGCTTTTCTATTTACAGCAAAGCTACCCAACTGCCGGAGAACAGGCCTCAGGCGATTTTAAACCAAGTGGTTGATTTGAATAAGAGGGTCGTGGTCTGTCTGGGCGACAGCCTGACCCATGGGCGGGTGAGCCACAATTACGTGGACGAACTGGACGAACGGTTCCCGGATGATTACCTGTTTGTCAATGCGGGCATCAACAGCGAACTGACGTATAATGTATTGCTGCGCATTGAGACAGTTATAGCGCTCAAGCCCGATTATATCACCGTTCTGATCGGAACAAATGACGCCTTGGGGACTCTCGGTGAGCAGAGCGCCCAGAGATATATTGAAAAATGGAACCTTCCACAGGCACCCGACCGAAAATGGTTCCGGCAAAACCTGGTGCGTATCGTCACGCGGCTGAAACGGGAAACCCGGGCTGAAATTGCGCTGCTGTCGCTGCCGCCGATTACCGAAGACACCGGTCATCCCGGTTATCTTCAGGCCCGTAAGTATTCACACGACATCAGGGCAATTGCACGGGAGCAACAGGTGGCGTACTTGCCCCTGCATGAACTCCTGACGTTTGCCGTCGAGGGGGAAACCCGGGAAAATAAACTGGTTTTCAGGGGCCCGGAAAGAACCCAGATGTATAAAGCAATCGTGGCCCACTTTCTGCTCGGTCGCAGTTGGGATACCATTGCCGCAAATAACGGATTCCTTTTCCTGACCGATTTCATTCACCTGAACGCCAAAGCCGCCGGTATTGCGGCAGACCTGATAGACGACTTTATCCGGCACAATTGAAAGGAACGATCTCCCTATGGCCAATCCAACCCACGTTGATGATTTGACAAGCGAAACATCCGAACTTGACCGTATTTTTGATGTGCAGCGCGAAGCCTACACCCGCAATCGGATGCCCACGGCTGAAGAACGGATCGGGCATTTGCACAGACTTGAAAGGGCCTTGATCGACTACCAGGATCACCTTGCCATGGCCCTCAATGCCGATTTCGGCTGCCGGTCCGGGGACGAATCGCGTCTGGCGGAGATGTTTCCCAGCGTGGAAGGCATTCGCTATTCAGCCAAGCGGGTGAAAAAGTGGATGAAGCCCAGCCGCCGCCAGGTCGGCCTTCTGTTTCAGCCGGCCCGGGCCCGCGTGCTCTATCAACCCCTGGGTGTGGTGGGCATCATTACCCCCTGGAATTATCCGGTGTATCTATCCATCGGCCCGCTTACCAGTGCCCTGGCCGCGGGGAATCGGGCGGTGATCAAGATGAGCAAATTCACACCCCGGACCGCGGAGCCCCTGCGGACCGTACTGGCCAAGACCTTTGATGAAGACCATGTGACGGTACTCGAAGGCGCTCCGGGGCTGGGGGCTGCTTTTTCAAAGAAATCCTGGGACCACCTGTTTTTTACCGGTTCCACCCAGGTTGGGCGCCACGTCATGCGGGCGGCCGCTGAGAATCTGACGCCGGTTACACTGGAATTGGGTGGGAAATCGCCGGCCATCATCAGCCCTTTTGTACCCATACAGGATGCGGCCGAGCGGATCGCTTTCGGGAAGGTGTTCAACGCCGGGCAGACATGTATTGCGCCCGATTATGTATTGTGTCCGGAAAACCGCCTGGATGACTTCGAGGCGGCCTTTACGGCCGCAGTGGGGCGCATGTACCCCACCATGCAAAAGAACCCGCAATATACCAGTGTCATCAACGACGGTGAGCATGCCCGACTGACGGCGCTCTTGCAGGATGCTGAAGACAAAGGTGCCCGCATTGTAAAAGTCAATCCCGGCGGAGAAGATTTTGAAGAGAGTCGGAAAATGCCGGTGCACCTGCTGCTGAATGTCAGGGATGACATGGAGGTGATGAACGAGGAAATATTTGGCCCCCTCCTGCCGGTGGTACCCTGTGACACACCGGCGGCGGCCATCGACTACGTGAATGCGCGCCCCAGGCCGCTGGCCCTGTATTACTTCGATTACGACCCGGACAGGGCCGATCACCTCCTGGCCCAAACCCATTCAGGGGGTGCCGTCATCAATGACACCTTGGTGCACGTGGCTCAGGACGACCTGCCGTTTGGCGGGGTCGGCCCCTCGGGTATGGGGATGTACCACAGCCATGAAGGTTTTCTGGCATTGTCCAAAGCCAAGGGCGTGTTATACAAGCCCCGTTTCAATAGCGGCAAGTATGTTTACCCACCTTACGGCCGTTTCGTCCATGGGCTGATTTACCGATTGTTTTTACGGTAACGACGGCCTGGCGGAGCGAATCGTCCTATCATTATAATTCAACTGAACAGGCGCCATCTCCAGTTTATTGCACCTGTAGGCGCAGCTACTTGCAAAACTCCGCCCGGTGCTTTTGCAGGGTGCCCAGATAGTTGGCGATGGTGACCTTCTCAGTTTTATCGACGCGGGCGCCTTTGCTCTGCATCCATTCGATGGTTTTGCGCCACACCAAAGGGTTGCGCCGCCCGACATAGCGGCAAATGCGCTCCGTGTTGTGGCAGTGGGTGCATTTTTTCAGAAACAGGGCTTTGCTGTCACGGGGCCCGGAGTATACGGGAGCCTTGAGTAAAACAGCGATGATAAGAGCGGGTAAAAGTACGACAAGGGCATTGCGCATGGATTTGTTCCTGTATGTTTGGGTTTCAACGGGGGGTTACACCTTAAAGCTGGTGTGGATGTTAGTCGGTTCCATACCTTAATTCAACCAGGTAATTTCATGGTGGTGTGTTTGCCACTGAAAAAGCACGCGTGGGTGTGCACGCCAAATAACACCTTGCAACCCCTTGATTATTCTGGTTCGAGCCGATATGGTACCGGAAATCCAAGTGCCGGATGTAATTTATGAAGTTCAGTATAGATAAATACCCGTATTCAATCACCGCTTTCGTATTCCTGGTTGTATTGATTGTCGGAAACATTTGGCTTGGGTGGGGTCAACTCGCCCTGGCCTATTTCGGATTGCTCTTCTGTATCGCCATTATCGGCATCCGGCTGGACGAGATAGCCCGGCAGGTTCGCGACCTGGGTGCAGTCCAGGCCACCCTGTTGAAAGAAGCCGGCAATCCGGGGTCTTTCTCGCAGGCCGTAACAGAGATCCGCCAGTTGAACGGGCAACTGGTCGAGATAAAAGCGTTGCTGGTCCGCCTGAACGCCAACCTGGAAAGATCTGCGCAGCCACCAGACAAATAGCCCTCACCTGCAACCAGCATTGAGCAACATGACCAAGGCGCGTCCTTATCCCAGCTATGTATCTATCCACGGCGGTCACAGCGGTGAATTCTGCAACCATGCCGTCGATACGCTGGAAGACATCGTAAAAGCCTATATCCGTAAAGGTTTTGCCTGGGTCGGCCTTACAGAACATGCCCCACCGGTTACCGATGCCTACATGTATCCCGATGAACGGGAAGCTGGTTTGAATGCCGGCCGCCTGTATGAACGCTTTGCGGCCTATATAAAGAGCGCCCAGGAACTCAAGGCCCATTTCGCAGGCACCCTGGATATATACGTTGGATTCGAAACCGAACTGACCTCCGGGGCGCTGCCATTTACCCGCCGATTAATCGAGACCTTCCAGCCGGATTATATTGTCGGTTCGCTGCACCACGTGGATGATATCAGCTTTGATTTTTCCCGGGAGGACTATCTTGACGCAGTGGCGTCCCTGGGCGGCCATGATAACCTTTACAGCCGCTATTTCGACCAGCAATATGAACTGACAAAGGCGTTGAACCCAAAGGTCATCGGTCATTTCGATCTTATCCGGATCCACGATCCCAACTATAAAACCAGGCTCGACAAACCTGAGATCGCGGCCAGGATAGATCGGAATCTGCAGCTGATTGCCGATCGGGATTTGATCCTGGATTTCAATCTGGCGGCGCTGTCCAAAAATATGGATGAACCGTACGTTTCCGCGCCCATCCTGGAAAAGGCAAGGGAGATGGGAATTGCGGTGGTCCCGGGGGATGACAGCCATTCGGTGGACAGTGTCGGCCGCCACCTGGATGCCGGTATCAGCATACTTAAAGGGATGGGGTTTAACACGGATTGGCAGCGCCCGGTCTGACACCCTGGGAATTGGTCAGGCAAGGGGTATATTTCGTTTCATCTGCTGCTTAAAAATGTTACGTTAACTGGGTTATGGACAATCGGGCGGACCAGAAAATAGATGCGCGCAATCAGAGCCGACTGTGGGAATCTCTCAAAAAGGCCTACGTGCGGTTTCTCAAGATACGGGGAACCCCCCGTGAAATCGCGCTGGGGTTTGCCCTGGGTATCTTCGTAGCCATGTCGCCTACCATGGGATTTCAGATGGTTGTCGCGATACCCATTGCCGCCATGCTGAAATGGAACAAAATTGCTTCCGCAATGGCCGTCTGGGTATCCAACCCGTTTACCGCCCCTTTTATATATGGACCGACTTATTTCGTCGGGGCCAAGATCATGGGCATGCCCATGGGTCTCAATGCCGCGAATGCGGCCGGGGGGTCCACCATGCTGGCCTTTGCCGAGAAGGCACCGAAAATTTTCGGGGCCATGACCCTGGGCGGCGTCGTGCTCGGGCTGCCGCTGGCGGTCATCAGCTACTACTTGGCCTATTTTGCAATTGAGAAATATCAAACCGACATCAAGGCCAAAATTGTAGAAAAGAAAGAACAACTGGCTGAAAAGAAACGTAAACGCAGAGAAAAAAAGGCCCGCAAGAAAAAGAAAAAGAAGAAGAATAAAGCCCGCCGAAAATAGGCTTCCGGCCATTATATCACGTTAACGACCCGGATTCTCCCTCCGAATCAAACTCGTCATCCAGCTTATATATATAGACCAGCACTTCAGCCACAACGCGGTATAAAGCCTCCGGGATATCGCTGTCTATCTCCAGAGCTTCCAGCAGGTGGACCAGGTTGCGATCCTCCCGGACCGGCACATCGAAGACCCGGGCAACTTCCAGTATCTTTTCCGCAATGAGCCCCCGGCCGGCGGCCACCAGTTGCGGGGCCCGGTCCTTTGCGGGGTCATAGGAGATTGCGGCGGCTTTTTTTTGTTCGTCCATGTCAGGCCTGCAAATCTACCAGCCGATCACCGGACATTTCCAGATCTTCATATTCGAAGGCGGAGATGTTTTTTTCGTCGACGGCGGCAGTTAGGTTGACGGTTTCAAAAACCCCGTTGAGCAGATTGCCCAATCGGCTTAAATGGTTGTCTATATGCTGACACGCAGATTGGTTTTCAGTGCTGAATTTGACTTCAAGGATATGCTGACAAGCAAAAATATCGGCCCTGACAGGGCCCATCCGTTCCATTGTCAACAACAAGGATATCCGGAACCCGGCCCCGGTCGCCGTGTTTTTCTTCAAGGGATAGAACACTTTCAGGCGGGCCGGGTTTTGTCCCTCCTCCATCGGCAGGGTGAAGGTAATGACCTGCATAGGATCCGCCCCGCGGCCGCGATCGGGGCCGGGCCGATCACCTGTCTCGGTGTCGGCATCCGACCATCCGCGCAGGCCCCGCAAGATGTCCAGTGTCTCAGTGAGTTCCATTTTCTGGAGGTTGATGAACTCGCGCAATACGGCCAGATCTGCCAGCCGGTTTTCGGAAAGGGGGCCGGGGTTCAAGGTTGCGGCCGAGGCTGTCCCGGTTGCCGGCTTGGGAACCGCCAGGGAAGCCAGGATTCTTTTGACTGCTTCATCGGTCGGGGTCTGGTTGCGCTCCAGCAAGACTTGCAGTGAGCGTACGATTCGACACAGCGCATTTCCAGTGGACGAGCCTTTAGCGCCCGTCGAAAATTCAACCAAGGTTTTTTCAACGCGGTCGAGTTCGGTGCGCAGAGCAGCTGCTTTGGGTTTTATCAGGTTGACCATTCGAATGATTTCCCGGCCGGTCGTTTTGAAAGCGGGCCTCCCGCTGCCGTCCGTATGAGGCGATTTTTCATAACCGGAAGGCCTTCTCTCTGCCTCCGCTGCTGCTTGCCTGTCCGGTAATGGTATCTCTCCGTTTGTACGCGGCGGGGTAGCCCGAAAGCCTGCAAGGTCCCGGGGCGGCCGGCTTTTAATGAACTGTGCCAAAATCTGCAGGTTTTGTCTCACCGCCTCCGAGCGGTGGTTCGTTCCAAATCCAGGTGAACCGCTGCGTGGAACGGGCGTACGGCTGAAGGCTTCTAATTGATGAACAGCCTTTTCAGTTTTCGCATCCAGACGGAGTTGATTGGCCTGAATGTAGTCTCGGTAATCCGACAACAGCAGTGTCAAAGCCTTTGAGTTGGGGGCCGGGGCAGTTTTTATCATTCCGGCCAGTACTTTTTGCAAAGCTCCCCTTTCAACGGTTTGGGTATCAAGGGGCAACTGCCTGGCCACCGGACCATGCCTTTGCCGGGGGGCAAACAGCGGGCCGGCATAGCGGTTGAGCGCAGGCTTCGACGACTGTGTCCACTCGGTTATCAGGTTCCGGATTTGTGGATCTGACTGCAGGCCGGTCTTGGCCAGGTGCAGCTGCAGTGTCTGCATGGCCGATGCCGGGATATTGGCTGTTTGTGGGCCGGGCAGGCGCCCATTGGATAAATGGGCAGACGAATTGCCCCGCGTGTAAGCGGTTGCGATATTACCGGATCCGGTTGGGGTTGTACGGATAAGCCGGGTTTGCTCGAACTCAATGTGCTTGATGAGCTTCCCGGCGGCCGCCCGGAAGGAAGCCAGCTGCGAGTCTTCTGCGGGAGCGGTTTTTTGGAAAATTTTCAGTAGTTTGAGCAGGTTGGGTTTTGCGTCGTTGTCAAAGATGCTGGTTACAAAGGGGTGGGCCGCCGCCCGGCCTACATCGATTATCTGGGGAGATTTGAAAAGTGCGAGCAGGACCGATTCCAGCTTTTTTTCGAAGAAGATACCTGAATTGGTCAGCAGGGCCTTAATGAGAGGCGCCAGCTGGTCGGGTGTCCGACCGGCCGGCAGGGCCGGCAGAACATGGCTTAGCCGCGTTACCAGCAGACGCACTTTGTCCGCCTGGTGGCGGTCAACTCCATTGGGGGGACCTATTTTGTGGAGGGCCGTTTCAATCTGTTGTCTGAAACGCTGCAGATCTTCCGGCTTGAAGGGTTGCTCGTGGGGCCCTTTGTTGGCTGCCGGGGGCTGATCCTGTATTTTCATTTTTATCCGGTCGCCTGTCTCCAGTACTTCGAATCGCAGGGTGTCACCTTTGTCCACCGGGAACCGGACCCGGGTTTGGGTGCGAAACTTTCCAAAATTGATCTGGAGCAGCCCACCGGGCATGACGTCTACAACCCGCCCGTTGAGTACCGTACCCGGCCGCAGGGGCGCCTGGGCCGGCCGCTCTGCTTTCAGGGTCGGCTCCATAAAAACCTTGATGATGGCGGCTAATTCAGACATAGTTTCCACTTCGTAAGTTCATAACCGGAATCTTACAGATCTATTCTGATAATATCGGCCAAAAGGCCTGTAAAGTTTAGCAATACAGAGTGCCTGTTAGGAATAACATGCCGGAAATTCTCCTGATCCAGCCGCCAATCCAGGACTTTTACCTGACTCGCAAGCGGACCATGCCCTATGGGTTGACCTGCCTGGCGGGGTCACTCGAGAAGGCCGGATTCTCGGTTGCGATTTTCGACGCCCTGGCCACCCCGAAATCGAAGCCCCTGCCCCTGCCGGATCAGATGGCCTTTCTTGAGCCTTTTTACGGAGAGCCGGACATATCACCCTTTGCACTCTTTCATCAGTACCGGCATTTTGGGTACAGCTACCAGCATATAGAGCGCAGCATTAGAGAATCAGGTGCATTTCTGGTAGGCATCAGTTCCCTATTTACACCCTATAGCGCCGCAGCCGAGAAAGTGGCCGCCATCGCCAAATTGGTCGATCCCGGCATTACCGTTGTGATGGGCGGGCACCACCCGACCGCCCTTCCGGAAGCAGCCATGCAATGCGAGTCCGTGGACTACTTGCTTCGCGGGGAAGCCGAAGAGAGCTTGCCCGCCCTGGCGGCGGTCGTCAGGAGCGGGCGCTCACCGGTCGGGATTCCCGGCCTTGTCCGGCGCTTGCCGGACGGCGGCCTGCAATCCAGCCAGCCGGCCTGGCTGCAGAATCTCGATGCAGTTGCCCTGCCGGCTGCGCATCTGGTCAAACACCGCTACTATCAGCGGAGCCCGCGGGCGGCGGCGGTGGTGGTCGCCAGCCGGGGATGCCCGCTGCAGTGCAGCTATTGCGCTTTTGGGGCGGACAGCCGCTGCCCCTACCGTAAACGGTCCGTAGACTCTATTCTGCAAGAAATAGACGGACAGGTCCGGACAAATGATGTCGGGTTTATCGATTTTGAAGATGAAAACCTCACCATGGATCGATCCTGGTTCATGGACCTGATGGCGGCTATGCAACATCGCTATGCTGATCGGAATATCGAATTGCGGGCTATGAACGGTCTTTATCCGCCGGCCCTGGACGAGGCCATGGTACCGGC
>Ga0126327_10000040_pt1 | contig 49592 bp, 47 predicted proteins | sample InaspJWI30metaG_FD_101392 | JGI IMG/M metagenome (GOLD analysis project Ga0126327, IMG submission 101392) | Marine gutless worms symbiont microbial communities from Oahu, Hawaii - Inanidrilus sp. 1 OAHU.JWI-30 metaG | ecosystem: Host-associated > Annelida > Digestive system > Unclassified... | reverse complement strand
CCGCAGGAGTTATCCGGTAACTATCACCTGTTCGATCGTTGGGAAATCAGGACCTGGGGTGATGAACCGCCGGCTGCATTCAACAAGGCCATTCAATCCGCCCAGGTTAATGAGCGTTTTCGAGTGTTTGCCGAACATTTCAGGAAAGCCCCCAGTTTTCTGAGCATCTCCGGCGGCGGCGCCAACGGCGCCTATGGGGCCGGCCTGATCACCGGTTGGACGAAATCCGGTCAACGGCCCACCTTTTCAATCGTCACCGGTGTAAGTACCGGGGCGCTTATCGCACCATTTGCATTTTTGGGGCCGGATTACGACTGGACCCTGAACGAAATCTACAATACCCACGGTACAGAAGATCTGATAAATGTACGTTCCATTATCACCAGTATTTTCTCGGATGCTCTATTCGATACGAATCCTCTCAAAAAGAGAATCGCAGCGTACATCACCCTGGATGAAATGAAGGCCATCGCCAAGGAGCACGACAAAGGGCGGGTGCTCCTGATCGGTACCACCGATATGGATGCCATTCGGCCGGTGATGTGGAACATCGGCAAGATAGCCAAGCAGGGCGGTCCTGACGCACTCGAACTGATCCACCGCATCATCTTGGCCTCAGCAGCTATCCCGGTAGCGTTCCCGCCGATCATCATTCCTGTCAAACATGAAGGCAAGATTTACGAGGAGCTGCACGCTGACGGCGGTGTCACCAACCAGGTCTTTCTCTTTCCGCCGGGACTTGACTGGAAAGGTTTCGTTAAACATTACAATATTAAAGAGAAACCAGATCTGTATATCATTCGCAATGATCGCATGATCGCTGAATATAAAACCACCCGGGCCCGGTTGAAGCCGCTGGCCAGCCGCTCCATCGACAGCCTGATCCGGACCCAGGGCATCGGGGATCTGTTTCGGCTATATGTCACTGCGGAGTACAACAAGTTTGACTACTTCCTGGCCCACGTACCCAATGATTTTTATCGGAAAACCGATGAAATGTTCGATCCAGACTACATGCGCCCCCTATACCAGATTGGATATGAGCAGGGTAAACTGGGCGGTTGCTGGTATGCCACCCCGCCGGGATTGAAATTGCGGGAGAAGGATGCGGGCACCAAGGGATGCAAACCCTTAAAATAATGCCTCCCCATTGAACAAAACGTAAATGGAACCAAAGATCACGCCCTCTATCGATATCGCCAGGCTGGCAGCCGCCCTGGATAGGTTGCCGGTTGGTATCACCATCATCGACACCGCCGGCATCATGCTCTACTACAATGCCCACTGCGCCCTCTATGTAGACCGCCAGCCGGAATACATCGGACGCGACATAAGAACCTGCCACGCGGAAGATGCCAGTATAAAGAAGATAGAAGGCTTTATGAAGTTGCTGGCTTCCGGCAGCAAGGCGGAAGTTCATTACGAAGCCGAGCGTAACGGGGTCAAACTTGCGGTCACGGTTGTGCCATTCGAATTTGACGGAGAGCTTATAGGGTTCATCCAGAGCTTTGTGGTCAATAGAGAGTGAGGTTTCTTTAACAGCCATGCTGTCCCTGCCGCGCCGTATTTCATCATCGAAGCAGTTTTATCCTTCTCTTGTGAAATTGGTCTTCCGGGTCAGGCTGGAGATCTTTGTTGGGTTTTAAAAACCAATATTTTCGCGCAGAGGCGCAAAGGCGCGGAGAAACCCATGAATATTTTCCCGCTATGCGGGATTAAAACCCAAAGGCCATTGAAGCTTGATGGTTGAAAGTTTTTACGCACGATAGTGCGACGAAATCCTGGTTTTATCTTTTCTCAGCGTCTCTGCGCCTCTGCGCGATGCTGTGGTTTCCTTTGTGTTCTGGTATAGATTTCCTCAGCGGGGCAAACACCTACTCTTCCTTCGGGTCCACTAGTGCCCCTCGTTTGACCGTTCCCCGGCCGAACTTCTTGGCGATATCATCCAATGCCTGATCCGCTTTTTCCCACTTTTTTTCTGACCCCGTGCCCGTGTCGCTGCCGAATAGATCCTGTTGGACAGGGGTGTCCACCGGCAATAGGCCCGAGGTACCGACACCGATGAGGCGCAGGTCCATGGTCAGGGGGTAGTCCCGGAACAGGTCGGCCGCGGCCTTGAAGATGGTCATGCCGGACTGGGTGGGGCGGTCGAGGGTGGTGCGGCGGGTGACCAATTTGAAATCGGCGTGCTTGACTTTCAGGGTGACGGTGCGGGCCTTGAACTTTTTGGCCCGCAGCTGACGGGCGACATTTTCGGACTGCGCGAGCAGCTTGTTGGTTAGAAATTCACGGTCAGAGGTGTTTTCGGCTAGGGTGTTTTCCGTGCTGATGGAATGGGCGGCGGAGTCCGGCTCAACCCGGGCGTCACTCTGGGCATTGGCCAGGGCCAGCAGTCGCACGCCGAACTTGCCAAGGCGTTCGGTCAGGGCCTTTTCGGTATACTGCCGGGCATCCCCGAGCCTTTGAATACCCATCTCTTTGAGTATCTTGCCGGTGATCTTGCCCACCCCGGGCACTTTTTCAATCACCAGGTTTTCGATGAAATCCGCGGTTTCGGCTGGCGTGATTTCGGTCAGGCCATTCGGCTTGTCCATATCCGAGGCAATCTTGGCCAGGAACTTGAGGGGGGCGATACCCACCGAACAGCCCAGTCCGGTTTGGCTCTTGATTTCCTTTTTAATCTTCTGGGCAATTTCAAGGGGGGTACCGTGCAGGCGTCCGCAGCCGATGACGTCCAGGTAAGCTTCATCTATGGACACCACCTCGACCATCGGGGTGAATTGTTCCAAAACAGCCATAACGTTCTTGGAAACCTGTTTGTAGCGGTACATCCGGGGCTTTACGAAGGTTGCCTCAGGGCACAGCTTTTTGGCCTGGAAGATCGGCATGGCCGAGTGGACCCCGCAATGCCGGGCTTCGTAGCTGGCGGCAGAGACCACCCCCCGTTTGGACTTGCCCCCGACAATGACGGTCTTGCCGCGCAGCTCGGGATTGTCGAGTTGTTCGACCGACGCATAAAACGCATCCATGTCGACATGCAGGATCATAGGCCGCCTGTTTCCTTAAGCGGTATCGAGGAAGATGGAACTGTCTACAACTATGTCAAAATTTGGACATTGGTCAAGCAAGAGTGTCCGCATACGCCCTTCAGGTTGATTCAAAAGCTCGCTTTAAAAATGCCGTTAACAAATCACTTGCATTTTTTGCTAGTATTGTATTAGTTACACTTTTGTATCAGATTTTTTTAATTTTTCAAAACTGTCGCACACAAAACAGCATATAGCATAATTGTAAGCAAAACTTAATTTTTTACAAAATGTATAGCGCTGCCACATTTCGTAGTTGGCGAAATGAGAAATTATGAAACGAATTGAAGAAGTTACCCTGCTTTATGAAATCAGCAAGGCCCTCAACGAGCACATGGACCTTGAAAGACCCTGTACTCTGTTCTGGATATTCTCTCGAATTCCATGGACATGATCCGGGGGACGGTCACCATCCTCGATCCCCTGCGCAACGAAATCAATATCGAGGTTGCCCACGGCCTTTCCAAGTCAACCGTTAAAAGTGTTAAATATAAACTTGGTGAAGGGATCACCGGCCGGGTTATCGAGAACGGCAAGCCCATTGCTATCCCCAAGATTTCCGAGGAACCCGAATTTTTGAATCGGACCGCCACCCGAAAATCAAAACAGGATCAGGAGCGCTCTTTTATCTGCGTGCCGGTTAAAACCGGCAATCAGGTGATTGGCGCCCTGAGCGTGGACAAGTCCTTTGAGGAATCCTATCCCCTGCAGCAGGGACAGAAGCTGTTGTCAGTGGTGGCTGCCATGATCGCCCAGCACGTGATCCGATTGGAAACCATCAAGCGGGAAAAGGATCAGATGCGCGAAGAGAATAAACGCCTGAAGAAAGAGCTGGAAAACAAGTACACCATTACCAACATCGTGGGCAACAGCAACAAGATGCGGGAAGTGTACCAGATGATTTCCCAGGTCTCCAAAAGCAACGCCACGGTACTGATCCGGGGGGAAAGCGGCACCGGTAAAGAGCTGGTGGCCAACTCCATCCACTACAACAGCCTGAGGGCCAAAGGACCATTCGTCAAGATCAACTGTGCGGCGATTCCCACCAACCTCATCGAGAGCGAGCTGTTCGGGCATGAGAAGGGCGCCTTTACCGGGGCAATCAAGCAGAAACTGGGCCGGTTCGAACTGGCCGGCAAGGGCACCCTGTTTTTGGATGAAATCGGCTCCATCGGCCTGGACGTCCAGGCCAATCTGCTGCGGGTCCTCCAGGAAAAAGAGTTCGAACGGGTCGGCGGCCAGAAGACCATCAAGGCCGATGTACGCATCATCGCCGCCACCAACAAGAACCTGGAGAGCGCTGTTGAAGAGGAATCCTTCCGGGGCGACTTGTACTACCGGCTGAATGTATTCCCCATCTACATGCCGCCCCTGCGCGAGCGCAAGACCGATATCCTGCTCTTGTCCGATTTTTTCCTCGAAAGGTATTCCAGCGAGAACCGGAAAGACATAAAGCGCTTTTCCACCCCGGCCATCGACATGCTCATGGCCTACCACTGGCCGGGCAACGTACGCGAGTTGGAAAACTGCATCGAACGGGCTGTGCTGCTTTGCGAAGAGGGTGTCATTCACAGCTACCATCTGCCGCCGACCCTCCAGACCGGCGAAGAGTCTGATACGCTTCCCGGACAGTCACTGGACGAAGCGGTAGAAGCCCTGGAGCGCGAGATAATTATCGACGCGCTGAAAAACACGCGGGGGAATGCAACGGAGGCGGCGGAATTGCTAAAAACGACTGTGCGAAAATTTAACTACAAGGCTAAAAGATACGGTATAGATTATAGAATGTATAGATAGTGGGAAGTGGTTACTGGATACCCCACTATCCTAACCTCCTCGCTTGCTAAAAATCTAACAGAGCATAAGCTTTTAGAAATCGTTCCCCAAAAAGAGAAAAGCAATGATTTCCTACGAACAATGGACGGCGTTGTCTGATGAACAGCAGCTGGAAGAAATGCGGCGCTGGAATTCTTACCAGGGGGAAGGGGCTTCAGTTGTTGAAGCTGCCGGGCTGCATCTTATGGAAAAGAACCCGGATGTTGTGGCCACATCCTACGCGCTTTTTCATGGCGGCGAATGGATTGTGCATGCCTATGTGACCCGCAAAGAATTAGAAACCACCGATCCTTTTAATAAAGAGATCTTCAGCGGCTTTCGCGTTTTCTATCTTTGTGAGGACCCGCCACCCAAAGGGCGAGCCCATTTACGGGAAGAACTTTAGGTGGTTTCGCGTCCATCCTTAGCCCATTCTCTGGGCTGAAATATAATATGGACAGTTAAAAAATGTGGGGCAGCGGGAGTCGAGCCTGTGTTCTACCCAAATTTTTTCAATAACAAACATTTAATTATTCGGGTGGGAAACATCCGGGATACATAGTAGACATCAGTAGTCGACAAAGACGCGGACTATATCAGATAATCCACGCCTTCTTATCTATCGGTGTATATGAGGTCTAATGGTCGTAGTGTGCGGTTTCAAAGATGTGATCTGTTAGAGTTATTAAACATTTCTCAACGGACTGATATGTTGTGGTTCATAGCAATTATATTCAGCTACCATATATTAGAATGCAGCACAGAATTGTTATCTGATAGCGTATTAGAATCTTTATCTATATCCCATTTAAGGTCCATTTCTATGAACATCTTTCTAGCTTTCTGGAGACATTTATCTCCATCTACCTTTTTGACCTTTTTACTAATAGGCCCATTCTTCCTAAGATACTTGCCAATTGCAAAATAGCTTCTTGACAGTTCCAGGTTAGCCCCCAGCTTTTCGCCCTCTCGAATAGATTTCTCCAAGCATTTATATGCTTTAGCCTCGCGCCCCAATAACATCCAAACGAAACCTACTAATCTTAGCCCTTCGGTACGATCACATGCTGCAATTCGACATAATCGATTTACTGCTTTAGCATTTTTTATGCACTTTTTTGTCGTATTCTTAAGAGCGAGCTTGTCTCCTTGCGCTCTATAATTTACGAACTCGCCTATTGAATGATAAAGATTTGTCACGGCATAGAACGAAAGAAAGTACGGCTCCTTAACCTCCCTTTTATAGTAGTCTTTATATTTTTCCATTATCTTCTCTGCGCCTGCCAGCTCATTTAATAATATAAGCGCCCTTGCTAGTTGAATACTGTAAAGAGCTGTATACACTTTAAAACCCACTCCTCTCGAAAACTCGATTGCTTTTTTGGCTACTTCTTCAGCGATAGTAAATTTTCTATACTTTAAGGAGAATTTAATACTAAGTTCATACATCTGAAGCATAGCGTAATCATTTTCGTAAACATCGGCTATTTCAGCAATTTTTACTATAAGATCTTGGATCTTTTTCTTTTCTCCTCGTTCAAGGAGTATGTGCCCTTTAAAAAGTACATAGAAAGCTGCATATGCAGTCTCACCAACTCTTAAAAATGCTTCTAGTACCTCAGTATCGAAATCGCTCTCTTCGTTCTAACTGCCGGCCATATAACTGTGTACAGATGAGAACCATTGATAAGCACCAGTCGATAATAAATCACCAGGAGGAATACGCTTCTTTGTAAATTCGAGAACTTTTTTGCTTAAACCATAAGATATCCCGGACCAACTAAGAGTAACTGATAAAGTGGCAAATCTTCCAACTGATTTGTCAACTAAGTTAGGTTTAAATTTTGAAATTCTTTCTGCAATAAAGATAGATTGGGTGAAAAACTTCATTGAATCAACATCTGAGAGCATCTGCTGCCTTCGCATAAACATTTCAATTATATCTAAGTCCTGCTGTGAAGGATTTCTTCGCCACCTAAAAATCGGTAAATAGAGGCTAATAAGAATACAAAAAAATGACTTTAATAGTTTTAGAACTACTATAAAAATATTTGTTGGGATAGCCTCATGGTGGCGTTTAAGCCATTTTTCTACGTACGGGAGGGCATCCAAGTAGGCTCCCTTATTATAGAAAGAAAGTGCAATATTTTTCTCTATCTTTGCCAAATGTTCCGGGTTGGCTCTTTCTCCCTGGGTGTTAATGTAAGATTTAAGTGCTTGCTGATAATATTCAAGCGCTTCGGTGGAAGCGGAGACTTTCAAAGCTTCTTCACCTGCCCGTGAAAGGTAATGCTCAGCTTGGGCCCAATCCTCAGCCTGGGTATAATGAAAGGCCAGGACTCCGTAGAACTCATGCAAACGCTCATGAAATATCTGGTCTATCGCCCTGGCAACAGAAAGATGCAATTTCTTTCGTTTTTCATGCAGGATTGAACGATAAGCGGCCTCTTGGGCCAAGGCATGCTTGAAAAGATACTCTATCTCATCCAAGCGTTTTCTATCTCGAATGAACTGAATGTCTTTCAGATAGTTCAAACGACCGTCGACACCAGCTATGTTAGTTGAGATTTCCAGCAGGATTTTACGAAAAAAGTTACGACCAATAATTGAAGCATTTTTTACAAGTTGGCGGGTCTCCTCTTCGAGCCGGTCAATTCTCGCAGTTAAGACGTCATTCACCGTATAAGGTATATTCATGGTGTCGACTTTTTCCGTCACCTGGAAACTACCTCCCTTTTTGACGATGGCGCCTTCATCCAGAAATGATCGCACGACTTCTTCAATGAAAAAAGGGTTGCCACCAGTCCTTTTTACTATCTTTTTTTTGAGAGTATTGCTTAGCCCCTCAATATTGAGCATATTGCCGATTAATTTTTCACTGTAGTTTGTATCCAGGGGTTCTAATTCGATCTCAACATAGTATACAGACAGGTTATTTTTGAGGATACGGCGGACCTTCTCACTCGTTTCCGAATGGTCTGGTCTGAATATGTTGATGAAAAGAATGCGCTTAGATTCCGCTATGCGAAAGAGAGATTCCAATAATTCGATGGAGCTTGAGTCCGCCCAGTGCAGGTCATCTATTACAAGCACGAGCGGCAAAATATCAGAAGCTTTCGATAGAAGATCCCTGACATTTTTTAGGATCAATCGTTCAAGCGCTTCCCCTTGGATACCGGCAACCCGTTCAGCATGATGACCGGTTAACTTCATGCCCATCAGGGTTGCTAAAAATGGAAAGATCTCATCCGCATCTTCGCGGCCCACGCTTTTTACGGAGGTTTCAAGCTTTCTCAACACACTGCTTTCACTATCATTATCTCCGATTTTCGCCCAGTGCTTCAACAGATCGATAATCGGGTGAAAGGGTAGGTTTTTACCGATGGATATGGACTTACCCTCCAAGAGCATCGTTCCTTCGAGGGCATCCGCTTTTCTAAATTCAGCCAGCAGTCTGGATTTACCGATGCCGGCTTCACCCATTACGTTGACCACCGAGCCAGCACCGTCAACTGCTTTGGCCAACTGTAGTTTAAGCTTGTTTAACTCTCGGTCTCTGCCTACCATTTCAGAGTATATCTGGCGTTCGTTATCTTTACTGAGGGGTTCTAACTGAGCTTTAATTCCAGAGACTTTATATAACTGAACAGGTTCGGCTTTACCCTTTACGCTGGTTGGTTTCATTATCTTATGGGTAAATTCACCTTTTGACTGGCGGTAGGTGTCAGGACCGATGATGATTTCACCGTCTTTCGCGATGCCTTCCAGGCGCGATGCAAGGTTGATGGCATCTCCGGTCAATCCATGAGTTCCTTCCTCAACTTCACCAGTGACTACAAGTCCAGTATTGATTCATGTGTGCATGGTCAGTTGGCGATCTATTTTTCCCTTAATTCGGGCGCCGTAGTTTTCGACAGCATCATGTATCTCAAGGGCTGCTCTGATAGCGCGAACAGGATCATCCTCATGAACTTTCGGTATGCCGAAAACTGCCATGACGGAATCCCCGATGAATCTTTCGATGTAACCGTCGTATTTTTCTATTATCTGACGGATTTCCGAGAAGATGGTTCTCATAATACTTTTAACTTCCTCGGGATCAAGCCTCTCAGACATGGCTGTGTAACCGGAAAGATCAGAGAACATAATGGTTACGTGTCTACGTTCCCCATTAACTGAAAGGTTGACACCAACCTCACTTGAAGCCCCAGTTAATTCGCATCCGCATTTCAAGCAAAAATTGGAATCTTCTGGGATATCGAGCTTGCATGCCGGGCACTTCATTTTATGCCCCCTAATTGTGTTGTGGAAAAGGCTGGTTTGGTAATTAATTCGGATGGGAATTGGGTATTTTTTATAAGCAAGGGGCTATTTTGTCAATTTTCCATGAATTTCAACAAATACCGATAGCTTGCTATATTGCATATTCGCAAAAAATGCATGTCTGTTTAGAATATCTAAACCGAGAACTATTGCCAATATTGCGAAGTTTGAGCTGGATTTCCTCAACCGAGGAATGATTTTGGTATTATATTTATAGTATGCGGGAGTCGAACCCGCGTTCGAAAAGATCACTTCCAAAACTTACACCTAAAATGCCCGGTTATAAAGATTATCGACTTATTCAGATATAGGATTAATCTTGACTCCAGCGCACAATCTTACGATAGCCGGAAGGATCTGTATCCCCCTCTGTGCTGAAGGCCAATACTACCGAGTTTTTATTTAAACCCATGGCATCTTTAAGCCCCGTAAGATCGGGTTTTGTCACCAGTAATTCTACCAGGCCAATGCCAACAGCGCCGGATTCGCCGGAAACGATGCCTGTATCCGACCCTAATGGGTAAGCCAATCTGCGCATACCTTTCGCTGTTACAAAATCCGGGCAGGACACGAAGAATTCGGCATAGTTGCGCAGGATTTCCCATCCCGCGGGGTTGGGCTCGCCGCATGCCAGGCCGGCCATGATCGTTTCCAGGTCGCCTTCAACGCTATGCGGTTTGCCGTCGCCGGCCTGGATGGATTTAAACATACAGGCCGCATTTTCGGGTTCGATGATGACCGTTTTAGGGTGGTTGCCTCTAAACTTCTGCACGAGAAAGCCCAGTACGGCCCCGGACATGGACCCCACCCCGGCCTGGAGAAAAACATGGGTCGGCATGGGACCGCCCTGCAGCTCTATCTGTTCCAGGGCCTCGGCTGCCATGGTGGTGTAGCCCTGCATGATCCAGGCAGGGATCTGCTCGTAGCCCGGCATGGCGGTGTCTTGCATCAGGGTCCAGCCGTTTTCTTCTGCCTTTTGGGTGGCCAGACGGACGGCGTCGTCGTAGTTCAAGTCGGTGACATGGGCTTCGGCGCCTTCGTTCCGGATGGCCGCAACTCTGAATGGGGCGGCGCCTTTGGGCAGGTAGATGACCGACTTGCATCCCAAACGGGTTGCACACCAGGCCACGGCCCGTCCGTGATTGCCGTCCGTTGCAGAAACAAATACGGTCTTGCGCATTTTAGCCTTTACGCCTGGAGAGGTCAGGTATTCGTCTGTGATTGTCTTTATTGCACGTCCAAGTTTATCGGCCAGCAGCCGGGCCATGCCGTAGCTGGCACCCAGGGCCTTGAAGGCGTTGAGCCCGAAACGGAAGGATTCGTCTTTCACATACACTCCGGCAACACCCAATTCAGCCGCCAGATTGTCCAGGCTGGCCAGGGGCGTGGGCTCGTAGTCGGCCATGGTGTTGTGAAAACGCTGAACCGTCCGGCACTTTTCTTCAGAAAACAGCGTTACCGGGTGATAGCTGTTCCGCTGGTTTGTCAGCATCTTGATTCCAGCGACTGGTTTCACTGTGATCATTTCCTTTTCACGGTCGTCATCTCGTCCAGCTTGGATTTGCTATACCATCTTCCGGCCGCCATCACACCCTGGATGTTTTTCAGGGCGCTGATGTTCTTAAGGGGGTTGCCTTTGACCATGATCAGGTCGGCCCGTTTGCCCGTATCGATTATGCCAAAGTCGCCCTGACCGCCCATTTTAGCGACCACCCTGGCAGCGTTGACCGTACCGGTATATAGGGCTCCATAGGGTGACAGCCCGTTTTCAACCAGGATACGTAATTCGTCATGGATGGAGAAGCCGGGCACGATCCCCATGCGGCCGGTCCCGCAATCTGTGGACAGCACCAGTGTGGCTCCGGCGCGGTGCAGCTCCCGCAATAGCAATTTTTCCAGTTCGTATTTGAAAAGGGCCAGGCTTTCGACCCCCCGAAATTGCTGCTGGTGTTTTTCACGGCCTTGTTTAAAAGCCTGCCAATAGGCCGTGGGCATATACCGGTTTTCGAGCCGGGCCCGGAACCAACTGCTTTGAAACAACTTTTGAACGATGACGTCTCCTACCGATAAGGTTGTGCAGACCGTTGTGTCGGAGCGCTCGATTCGCTGGATAATGTCGGTGAGTTTGAGGCCGAATCGATCCCGGAACTCGGTTTCATCGAAACCGGCACGCATGTCATAGTGGCGCATGGCCCGGTTGATGACATAGGGCAGCCATTGCTTGGCCGGCAGTTGTTTGCTGCGATCGAAGGAGATGAACTCAAAGTCCAGCTCTTCTATGTGGGCAATTTCATCCAGACCGTAGAACAGGGCTTTCGCAAGGCCCACCTGAAAGGGGATGTGTCCGGCGGTGTAAAATTGCAGCGTTTTTGCAGTGGATATAACGGCTTTGAAATCTTCTTCGGATACGTAGGAATATATTTTTTGAAAATCGAAACCCTGGGAGTGGTTTTGCCGGACCAGGCCGGCTGGATCGGGCGCAGGACTGGCGTACACTACTTCACCGCTTGCGTAGATCCACGGCCCGTCGAGCTCTCTCCGGCTGATCTTTTCCCGCCAATGGAGTGGGAAGGTTTTTGTTTTCCCTTTTGGTCCGAAGTCCCGGATGGTCGTTACGCCGTTGGCCAAAAACAGCGTCAAAGGGCTCACCGGCCAGACATCCGCTTGCCAGTCATCCCGCGTATGTATGTGCATGTCGGCCAGACCCGGTACCAGGTAGGCCCCCTGGCCATCTATTATGGTGCAGCCTGCAGGCAGCGTTATGGTCCCGGCTGCTCCAATCGTGGCAATGCGGTCCCCTTTTATCAAAACGGTTTGATTAGGGATAATGGTCTCCGTGGACATGGGAACCAGATGAACGTTTTCTATGGCAGTTGTGCCGCTATCGGAACATCCCGTGAAAAAAAGGCATATGCAGAAAACTACGCAGCAAGTTTTGTATATTGTCATTGTGTTGGCCTCATCAATCCGGTGATAATTGTTCCAACACTGTATAGGGTATCTTTCTATTGATAAGTTTGCAGCCTGCGGGTTTCGCCAATCTTGAACAACCAGATGTGATCCGGCGCATAGCCTGCTTTTTGCGCGGCAATTTTGAAGCGGTCCGGCGGCTCCCAGGGGTCTTCTTCCGACAGATCGATGGTGCCCCAATGTATCCCCATCAGGGCTCTGGCCTTGATTTCCCTTCCTATGGCGACGGCTTCTTCGGGATTGGTGTGGTTATTGACGCCGTATTTGCGATTGCCGTAGGTTCCGATGGAAACGAAGGCCAGATCGAACCCTTCGAATTTATTTCCTATATCTTTGAAAATCACCGGCGAGTAGGCGGAGTCGCCCAGGAAAAAGTATTTTCCCGATGCGTGGGTAACCGCCCAGGCGGACCACAACGTTTTGTTCTTGTCGCCGACACCCCGGCTGGAGTAGTGAACGCACGGCAACGCTGAAATTTGGATGTCCGCTATGGTTTTCGATTCATACCAATCCAGTTCGTGAACGTTGTCATATCCTTGTTCCTTGAAAAAAGATCCCAATTTCAAGGGTACGAATACCGCAAGGTCATCCTTGTTGGGCAGGTCCGCAATGAAATCGGCATCCAGATGGTCGTAGTGGTTGTGGGAGACAATGATGATGTCGATGGGCGGCAGTTGTTCCCTGGGAATGCCCGGGTCAACATAGCGCCGGGGACCGAAATTGAAAGGGGAGGCATGCTTTTTAAAAACCGGGTCGGTCAGGATGGTCTTCCCGTTGAGCCTGATCAGCAGGGTGCTCTGGCCAATCCAGGTGACCGAATTTTCGTTCTCGAGTTCGCGGAATTGGGTCAGCGCGCTTTCGACTGGCAGGAAATGACTTGCGGGTACCTCCGGCTGGTTAAATGATGCCTTGAAACGTTTCCAGTAAAATTCAAACCCCAGCTTGCGGCCAGTTGCTTCAACTGGCGGGTAGTTGCGAAAACCTTGAGCTGTGTGATGGGCCGGCTTACCGCTCAAGCCAGCAGGATCTGTACCCAGCACCTGCACCGGCAGCAGCAGGAACAAAAAGAGTAAGAACCATTGGGGTCGGGCCATGGCAACCATCCGAAATTTAAGATAAAATGGTAATTTCTAGGGTTCGAGAACGCCTTAAATGGCCAATTTTATATCTGAAAAAGGAACATTTCAGATTTATCAGGGGTGGGCTCAAGTTCAATAATTAAATAGCTGTTAACTGCCGCTGCCGACTGAGAGCTCCAGGCGGACGGCATTCACCTGGACATCCATATAGTCAAACTTTATCTTTTGCTGCCCGTCGACTTTGATACGATCCCAAATGGTTTCCAGCAGCGTGTCGTTGGCATCATAAAATTTTGCCCAGATAACCGGCCTGTCCCCGGCTTGCTTTGGTTTAACGATCAGGCGCACAGTGCGGTAGCCAAAGTTGGTGGGTGGGCTTTGAATCCTTTTTTCCAGAATCTCAACCCGCTCCTGGAGCTCCGGCACCAGATCTAATTTAAAACTATCCTCAGCGTACACTGCTGTAAAACCAATGCTTAGGCTTAAAATGATTAGAAAAGATATTCGCCACATGGATTTGCCCTCAACGCATCTGTTAGCCCAAAAGGTATAATGAAGTCGCGATAACACAAATTATTAGTAAAATCAATACTATGTTCAAAAACGCCCGGGGAGGCGGTCTTAAAGCCCACCAAAAGCCTCGTTAGTTATTCCCCAAGAACCATCGGCAGTTATCAGGGAAGTTAAAGAAAAAAGTTCCCCGCTGGTAGTCTCGGCCAGCTTAAAGATGGTGTTAATAGGCGTGATTTTATTTATTTTCAAAGGGATTGGGCCATTCCCGTTGCTGCTATCACACAGGATATAGCTTTAGAACACTTGGCGGCAGTGTGGTGCCAAATGATTGGTAGGTTTGCAGCCAGATAAGGTGATTTTTCGACCAGATGATATAGTGCACAGCGCCCATCCCCAGGACCATAAAGACCTTACCGTTATAATTCTTTATCGGCATCAGATGGGTAAAGGGGCCGCCCTTGGCCCCACGCATCTTTCCAATCATCAGGTCAAATGCGGTTTGGGCTTTTTCGCTGTCGGTATACGCGCTGATGTAAAGCAGGTCTTTTGGTTCCCGACCATACTCGGCAATAACATCGCCTCCGGTAGCGACTTTGCTGCGGTGCAGCCGGTTGACCACCGCAGCTGCCTGGGCGCCGGTAATCAATTTAACGCGTTCTTTTTCCCCGATTTTATCAGGCGTTGGGATATCCGTGGTGTTTGAACATCCTAAAACCACGTACCACGCAAGAACACTTAATAGGGCTAAGCATGCTCTATAGTTCATCTTAAATGGTCACGCCGCATTACTTATGCGAACAGGAAAATATTACGGAACAGTTGCTTGGGTATCTATCAGTTGAGCCCGCTATCAATTAACGCCAGCAGTTCATCCTTCTGGTCTGGAAACTGATACCCCTCGTAGCTCAGGCTCAGTAGATAACCGCCATTGGGGCTCTTCCAATAGTTGCCCGAGTGATCAAAACAGACCTTCGAGGTGACATCGAGATCAGCTACCATGTTGCGGACTTCCCGCAAGTGCTTTTTGGCGGGGAGCAGGTTCAGGTCACCGCAGCTTACTTCATCTGCAATGGGTGTTCCCGGCCAGGGGTGAAACGGGCGGGAGCGTATATAGTGAGGGTTGATTTCGTTCAGGACCCGGGCTGTATTGGCGGCATGCTGGTCGGAAAGTTCGACACCCCAAGACCCGGCATCCAGTATTCCGAGACCTGAAAACCGGCGGCTTTGGCTTTTTGCCCGCCTTTGATGTGCCCTTCGGCGGTGGAGCCCTTCCTGACTTTTTTCAATACTTCGTCATCTCCCGACTCAAGACCGATGTGAACCCGGTCGAGACCGGCCTGCCGGATGGCGGCCAGCTCATCGGCCGACTTCTGGGCCAACGTTTTTGAACGCGCATAGGAGGTCACCCGTTCAATGGTAGGAAAGGTCCGGCGCAAGTACTTCAAGACCTCAACAAGCCTATCCGTTTTCATGATGACGCTGTTGGCATCCTGGAGAAACGCAGTCCTGCCCCCGGAAAGGAGCCATTCGTAAACCATGGCAAACCCCTGGTGGTAGTCCAATTCCGGATTCTGCCGGATCAGTTCGACGGCCGCTCCCCGGGTGAGGGTAGCGCCGTCGCCGCCGGCCATTGAGAGCCGCGCCAGGTCACTGCAGATGGCGGCAATGGCATCAATGTCCCGTATGATTTCATCCACGGAACGCACCTGGAATTTTTCCGTCTTGTACATGCCGCAGAAGGTGCAGCTATTCCACGGGCAATTGCGTGTAAACCGGACCAGCAGGGATGCGCTGCCGCCCTCGCTGGGTGGCCGGTATACACCGGTCTCGAATGTATATCTTTGCTTGGATGTCACTGTCATGACGAGCATTTCCTTCCGAAAAGGGTTACCTGGTTCCAATGAAATGGTAAGCATTAAGCCAAAATTTTCAATCTAAGCAGCAAGAGGGAAGCTGTAGTGACGGGGATGTGTTTATTCAATCCTCTAAAATCTGGTCCTCAGGATTATGGCAGCGATATTAGGCCGTGCCGTAAGAGCATTGTTCTCGCGCAGAGACGCAGAGGCGCAGAGAACATCAAAAACAGAATTTGGTCGCACTCTCGTGCGAAAAACCACTTCAAGGCCCTTTGGGTTTTAATCCCGCGTAGCGGGACAATACTTGTGGTGTTCTCTGCGCCTTTGCGTCTCTGCGCGATGCATGGTTTTGCCTTTTTGTTTTGATGGCGAAGACTCTACTATGGTCAGCCCAAGGCCTGGTCTTGTGGGCCAGGATTCTTTAAGTGGAAAATGGTGCTAACCATATTCTTTGTTGGACAATTTGTTGGTCGGGTCATTTTCGCTCAGCATCTGCTTTAAAATGTCCCGTTCGGGTGAGGTCGGCAGGCGTCCGGTCAGGTATGCATGGCCTACCTGTTCATTGTCCTGGTTGGTGAAAATGGCCTCTGCTTCGGCGTGCATGCGGTCATCGATCTTGGTGATCGTGACCATACAGCGGATCGTATCGCCGAAATAGACCGGTTTAAGAAATTTGAAATCCATCCCGGTCGCCAACCAGCCAACCTGTCCGCCAAACTCACAGATCATAGAACCAACCAGGAGTCCATGGCAGATCAAACCCTTCATCCCTTTGAGCGCGGTCCACCTCGAATCGTAGTGGACCGGGTTATAATCCCTGGTCAGGTCACCAAATGCGAGTGTGTCCTCTTTAGTGAATGTACGCGTAACTGAGAATGAATCCCCTTCGGTGAGTCCTTGTACTGCTTTTAACCGGATCGGATTTGGCATGCGGGTTCCCCTAATTGGAAAATATCGAAATAAGAAACACGATATTCGAGACGAATTTGCAGATCAATTGACCTATTGATCCAAAGAAGTGCTTGTTTGCTGCCAAAATAAAGCGTTTGAGCCAATGAGGCTTCCACCCCCGCAAGCCTCCGTCTTCGTCTTACAAGCTACGCCGGGCAAGACGCTCTGCATGATGGCAGTTTTTTAGAAAGCTTCTAATCCCTTACGGGGACTACTTCAAGCCAATAGCCGTCGGGATCGTTGATGAAATAAATACCCATGGCTTCATTCTCGTAGCAGATACAGTCCATTTCCTTGTGCAGGGCATGGGCGGCATCAAAATCATGGGTTCTGAAGGCAACGTGAAACTCCTCGTCGCCCAGATCGTAAGGTTCTTTCTGGGATTCGAGCCAGGTCAACTCAAGCTTGTTGGCGGTGGTCCCGTCCCCTAAAAAGACGATAATATAGCTGCCGTCATCGGCCACGCTGCGTCTTTCTTCTTTCAATCCGAGGGCTTTCTCGTAAAAAGCCAGGCTTTTTTCAAGATCCAGGACATTGATGTTGAAATGGTCGATGGTGAATTTCATTAGAAGATCTCCTTTAGTTGTAATCAATTACTCTTTTCGGCACGCTCCTTCAGCCGTTCATTCATTAAACGATAGCCTTCATCGATTGCATCCAAAGATGCAAAAGGGACAAAGATGCCCACAAAATCTTCCTGTTGAACCAGCCGGGTGATACCGTTCCCAGCGGATTCAAGCCGGAAAACGTGTTTTCCATGGAACAGCCCCTTGATGCCGCCGCCCCAGGTCAGTTCCACATTTGGTTCAAGCCGTATGACATGCGGTTTGATGTGGACGGTTTCACCATTGGGTTTATGGATCGTGACGTCCAGCTGTTCACCGACAGCCAGGGTTCCCGTCACCTTGACGTGATAGGGATTCCAGTCCGGATAATGTTCGATATCGGACAGAATCCGCCAAACCCGTTCCGGAGGGGTCTTGATGTCGATTTCGGTATAGATGTGTTTACAGCCGCCAAGTATGCCAAGAGCCGCCAGGATGACCAGAATATTGAAGGAGCGTGTGTATTTCATATTGAAAACCCGCTGCATTATTTTTTAGTCTTTGGCGTTGTCCAAAACGATATGTACTGTTTTTGATGCAGCCAATTCGAAGGCAGTTTTATCAAAGGAAGGCGGGCCGAAGCGGCCTTTGGCGTTGTTCGAAAAACCAACCAGCTCCTTTGGAATGCCAAAAAATCCCGTATCCAACTCTCCATCTGCATCTTCGTCATAAATGACGCTGATACTGTAAGTCGCCGGGGCCAGGTGGTTAAAGAGCACGAAGGCCTCTCCATTGCTGTCGATCGGTTTTATTTTTTTTATTACCGGTGCCTTCAAGTAGTTATCCGGCGAGGTAAAGAGTGATATGATCACTTGCCCCTTGTTGGGTGTACCCCCGATTACCCTGGCTGTCAATGTAAGGCCGCCTTGGTCGGCGGCCGGCATCTGGATGTAAAACAAGATGAGAGCTATAGAAAGGGTTCCCACGCTAATTGGCTTCATCTAGCTTGTCCCTGATATCCCGCAGGAGAATGAAGGTTTCATAGCGGATGATGAGCGCCTCGAAAAGCAGGCGTGTCAACAGGGTACCGAATACGAGTGACATGATCCAGGCTCAATTGTCGTGGGTGTAGAGCCACCAGGTGCCATACAGCGTGCCGCCGATCCCGGACCAGAACATGAATTGCATGATTGCCGGTAGTATGAACTTTTTGAACAGAAGGTACTCGATAAATGTACGCATTCTAATTGTCCCCGTAGATGGAATTCTGTGGCGGCCATGATGGGTCCTGGCATACATTAGTGCTCCGATATGACCTTGTAAAGTCTAGCGGGTATCAGCCTGGGCGTATTAACGGATAAGATAAAATATCCCTGACAGGACTTCAGATGGAGATCTACGCTTTCAGGACGGTTCCTACCGTTCCGAAGAAAAAGCGCTCTTGAAGCCTGGCATGCAGCCTGGACGCTTTGATCAGCCCGGTGCAGTGGGATACGCCCAGAAGATCGATCTGGTAGTGGTCAAGAACTTGCACGGTCGCTTCGAATTGGTCATCGCTACTGAATCCGAGATGGGTCCCGCCGATAATGGCGTGGACACGGTCTCTGTTCATTTTCTCCAGGGCATATTCGATGATATTAATCAGGCCGGCATGGGCGCACCCCAGAACGATGACCAAGCCCTTGTCGGTATCGAGGATGAGCGATAGGTCGTCGTCGATGGGGTCTGGATGGATGGTCTCGCCGCTCGGCAAGATGGCCCACATCCTGTCGTCGCCTTTTTCGAAGGCGCTCTTGCGTGGGATCTTGCCGGTCAAATAGACACCGGGGCCCACTTCCACCAGTTTGGTGCCCAGCCTGAATCTAGCCCCCAGTCCTTCGAGGTAGGGCCTTCGGTAAGGTATGCCGATAAACCGGTTTTCATCTTCGGAAGACCACACCCGCTGGTTAAACATGTCCGGGTGGCCGTATACGTCCACGGCGCCCCGGATTTTGAGTACCGCCGGCAGCCCTCCGGTGTGGTCGTAGTGCCCGTGGCTGATCATGATAGCTTCAATACCGGCCAGGTCTTTGCCCAGTACTTGGGCGTTCTGCGTAATAGCAAACCCCTGTCCGGTGTCGAACAGGTAGTTGCCCTGCGCTGTTTCCACAAAGCAGGCAAAGCCATGCTCACCGATTACACCGAATGGGACGCCTACAGAATTTTCACAGAGTATGGTTAGTTTGGTTTTCACGGTTATCTACTCCCATAAATCGGTGCTCAGGTATTTTAACCCTGAATCGCACATGATCACTGCTATCGTTTTACCTTTGAAAGATCTATCCAGTAACTTCAAAGCGGCCGCTACATTTGCGCCGGATGAAAACCCGGCGAAGATGCCCTCTTCTCGAGCCAGCCGGCGGGTGACCGCGACGGCATCTTCATCCGAGATTTGCAGGTAGCCGTCAATGTGTTCTTGATTGACCATGGACAGAGCGGCCATGGCATAGCCGCCGCCCTGGATGCGATGGTTGGGATAGGCGGCCGCCTCACCGGCCAGTACTGCAGCGCCCTCCGGCTCAACAACGAAGCATTTGATATCAGGATTTTGCTCCTTGAAAGCTGCCGCACATCCGGCAAAAGATCCGCCGGTGCCGACGAAATCACAGAACGCATCAATGCTCCCACCGGATTGTTTTATGAATTCCGGCCCGGTGTGCAAAAAGTGGGCGCGAAAATTTCCCTTCAGCCGGAATTGGTCGGACCGGAAGGCCCCGCGTTCGGCTACGATGCGCCGGGCTTCCTCTTCAACCAGTTCCAGGTCTCCACCGGAGACTTGGCCGACTTTGGAATCGGGCAATTGATCCACCAGGACCACCTCGGCGCCGAGAGCGGCCATCATGCGGGCCCGTTCCATGGAGTTGCCCCTGGACATGACCGCCACGAACCGGTATCCCTTCAGGCCGCAGACAATTGCCAGGCCGGTTCCCGTATTCCCGCTGGTTAATTCAACCACGGTCTGACCTTTTTGCAGTTCACCGCTGTCCTCGGCATCTGCAATCATTTGCAGGGCAATGCGGTCCTTTTTTGAAAAGCCGGGATTCAGATAATCGAGTTTGGCCAAAATGCGGCCGTCGATATCTTTCGTGAGCCGGGATAATTCCACGACCGGTGTATTGCCGATTGCATCTAGGGCCGAAGATAAAATTGTATTGGGGTATGTCATGAAGGGATCCTTGCTTATGAAATGTATAGTGTTGACAGGTCTTTGCCGTTACTATCGAAACTGTTGGAAAAGGTCAATTAATTCTATATAGTTAAGGTTAGTGGCCGGAATGCCGGGAAGGGGTAGCGGCTAATACTGACGTGCGTCTGTTTTGGATGGCTGATTTCGAACTGAAAGTGATCGGTTTCTAGTAGGGAGGTTTGTAGGTGGACAATAAGCATTTATTGAATGAGCGCGTAAGCCGGATTCTAACGGCAGTTGGGCTTGATAAGCCGGATCGCGTTCCGGTGGTTTTGGAATACTCGGGTTTTGCCGCGTACGTGACAAATACACCCATGTCCGCATTCCTGGCATCACCCGCTAAAAACCTGGAAACCATGATCCAGGCCTATCATCAGGTAGCCGGGGGCGATGCCATCAACTATGGTTCATTCTGGCCCTACGGCCTTTGTTATGACTACCTATCCAAGGTGCGCGTACCGGGCGTGGACTTGCCGGATGATGAGATGTGGCAGGTTGTTGAAACCGAGCTGATGGCCAGGGCCGATTATGATCGCCTCCTAGAGGTCGGGTGGCCAGATTTCTCCCATGTGTTCATGGCCCAGAGAATTCTGGATGATGTCCCCGCGGAATACCTGCCGCCGCACAGAAAGTCCCCGGATGTCAAAGGCGCCTGGGCAAGGGAGGGGGTTCCGGTTTTAAGCGGCGGTGATGTAACCACCCCTTATGAATTGCTCTGCGGCTCGCGTTCTCTGATGGAATTTTCGCGCGACCTGTTTGAAATACCCGACAAGGTGATTGCTGCCATGGATGCCATTGTACCGCACCTAGCCGGCGACACTATCCAGCGCGCCAAGCATAAGGGTTACCCGCTTGTCTGGGTCGGCGGCTGGCGGACGGCGCCCAGCATGTTGTCCCCGGAAATGTGGCAGCGCTTTGTTTGGCCCTACTTCAGACGGCTGGTGCACGAAGTGGTCGATTCCGGATTGATTGCATTGCTCCACCTGGATTCGAACTGGACTCGGGAACTGGAGCGCTTCAAAGAACTCCCCAAAGCCAGATGCATCCTGGCGCTTGACGGCGAAACCGACATTTTCAAAGCCAAGGAAGTTTTGGGCGATCATATGTGCATTATGGGGGATGTTTCAGCTTCGATGCTGTTTTTGGATACGCCGGATAAAGTTTACGCGTATTGCACCAAACTGATTCGCGAACTTGGGCCGCAAGGTTTCATCCTGCAATCAGGGTGCGACATCCCGGCCAATGCCAGGCTGGAAAATGTCAAGGCGATGGTGACCGCGGCACTGGATAGTTAGGAATGGAAGCAGCCGCAATGAACTCCTGCCTTTCAACTCCAATTGGTTCCGGTATTTGGGTATAGGCTATTGCAAATGTTTTTTTCAATATTATCTTTTCGTTGCAGGAAGGCATTCAGATAATCTCTCATCTAAGATATCGAAAGTAACTACTGCTCGAACGCCTATCTTCGCTCTCTGTCGTATCATTCGCCCAATTCAATACTGTTCTAATCGGTAAACTTGCCCTCTGAACATTCAATAGGTGTTTCATGGCTGATCAAGGCTATAAACGTAAGCTGACCGCAATAATGAGTGCGGATGTCAAAGGGTACAGCCGTTTGATGGGTCTTGATGATGAAGGCACCGTTCGCATGTTGACGGCCTATCGAAACGAAATTTTTACATTAATCCAAATCCATCACGGGCGTGTAGTCGATTCACCTGGTGATAATATTCTGGCTGAATTTGCCAGCATTGTGGATGCTATACGCTGTTCCGTGAAAATACAAAAAGAACTTGAAACCAGGAACACCGAACTCCCTGAAGATCGTCGCATGCGTTTCCGGATAGGAATTAACCTAGGCGATGTCATCAGTGAAGATGACCGTATTTACGGTGACGGGGTCAACGTTGCCGCACGCATTGAAGGTTTAGCCGATCCCGGCGGCGTCTGTCTTTCGGAGAGTGCCTTTCAACAGGCCAAAAACAAGCTTTCATTGGGATATGAATTCTTAGATGCCCATGCGGTCAAAAATATCCCTGAGCCGGTAAGCATATACCGCGTCCTGATGAAACCCGAAGATGTCGGTAAAGTTATCGTGACTCGGGAACATACTACGAGAATCCGGCGGCGGGCGGCGGCTGTTGTCTCTATTTTAGCAATTGCTGCGGTGGTAGTATTGTCAGTCTATTTTGGACTTGAATCTTTGTCAAAAAAAGCAGTGCTTGATGAAGGGGTACAGCCATCCCAGATAGCAAAACCATCTATTGCCGTGCTTCCCTTAAAAAATTTGGGCGGTGATCCCGAGCAGGAGTATTTCAGTGACGGTATCACGAACGATATCATTACCGACTTGTCAAAATTTCGTGAATTATCCGTCATCGCCAGCAATACTGTATTTACCTACAAAGACGAACCGGTCAAAGTTAAAACTGTGAGCCAGGAATTGGGGGTGCAGTATGTCCTGGAAGGCAGCGTCCAGAAGATCGGTAACCGGCTGCGATTCAATGCCCAGTTGATAGATGCGAATACCGACCACCATCTGTGGGCTGAGCGGTATGACCGCAATGTGGAGGATCTCTTTGAACTACAAAGTGAAATCGTACAAACCATTGTTTCCAAGCTAGCCATTCAAATAGAGACGTCAGAATACGCACGGGTCATGCAGAAAAGGACCGACAACCTGAAGGCATATGATTATCTCATACGCGGACATCAGCACATCTTCAAAAGCACACGCAAAGGCAATAGGGCAGCATGCCGCATGTTTCAGCAGGCAATCGAGATAGATCCCGGCTATTCAACTGCTTACGAGGCCCTTGCCTGGAGTTATATAAACGATTTTTTGTTCGGCTGGACTGTGTTTCCCAACAAATCTTTACAGATGGCCCAGGATCTCGCCGAAAAGGCTGTCAGCCTCGACCGATCAAACTCCCTTGCCCATTCTGCCCTCGGATACATTTATGTTCGCCGGAAGCAATATGATCTTGCGACCGGCGAATTGCGGAAGGCCATTGAGTTGAATCCAAATGATAGTCAAAGCCAATACGTCCTCGGCTCAGTCATGCTTTATTCCGGCAGGAGGGAGGAGGCCATTTTTTGGAAAGAGAGTGCCCTGCGACTTAACCCTAGAATAGCACGGGCGATTCACATGACCCTCGCACAAGCCTACTACCTAAGCGGACGCTATGATGATGCTATGCTGCTGCTGAAAACGGCCATAGCCGAACAACCGGAATACTTGGGTAACTATATTATTCAGGCCGCTGTCTATGCTCAAGCCGGTTTGATAAAAGAGGCGCAACAATCGGCTTCAAAGGTAATGGAATTAGACCCATTTTTTAGAACTGAATCTTTTGACAGTGTTCCGGAATCCTGACGATCGTAGCAAGATTGTCGAGGGGTTGAGGATGGCTGGGTTAGAATAACCTGTAATGGATTAGGTTGTGGTATTTGTGGTTGCAGTGTTTAAAGCTTTCAATCGGGTTGGCTCAGCTTTTTCCAATTTTCATCGGCTATCCTTATATTGTTATAAGCGTTTTCAGCGAATTGTTCGGCGCCCTCTGCGTTCCAGCTTAAATACAGCTTGCCTTTGATAATCTTGAAATTCTCTGGATCTACCCCGGCAACCTTGCCGGTCGCGGCTAAGCTGGTTGCTCAGTAACCCCCGTATTTGGGAGCATAACGGTCCGGATCGCCAACGAAAAGATCCCTGTTCCTAGCGCTTGAAAAATACCAGCGGGCATCATTCCATTCGTGGGAGAATTCCCGATTACCCTTAACTGCTCGATTTTCCGTAAAATATGCGACGGTATCATACCCTTTTATAGCAACGCCAAAAATGGTGGTATTAATTTGCTTTTTGAGGGAGCCGGCTGCTACCCCCGACGGCAAGATGCCCAAGATGATGATCAGGGTGATTATGCCCAGAGCGCTTCTATTGAGTAAAGCTTTATTGAAAAAATTCATTGTGAAGCTCCCTGTGATGCTGTCGGGCAACTCTAGTGTTTTGTAATATATAATATTTTCGAATATCTAATAAACATTTACGATATCAAAAAATACCACAATGTGGCACTTTGCCAAGCTGTGTGGCAGGGATGATGAGAAACACGAATGGCAATATGTGCTGCTGAAAGAGTGGATATTTAGCACGCACGCGACACCCTTCCTGCCAAACTGGCAGGAAGGATGGCGCGTGAACCACATGTAGCCACATTGCGAGCTGGCTTAAGTTGAGATAAGCTTCAACCATGAGCCGAACGGACTTTCACCTTTACCCCTCAAGGCTGTTGATCAGTTCAAGCGCTTCTTCAGCGGTTGCTATCGGCATGGGCTTAAAATCGACGAAGGGGACATATTGCTCGGTGGACTGCATTATCTCGACGTTACTACCTTCCATTATGCTATAACCACCGCCTTGAGAAGGGAAGACTCCCCAGTCCTTGATCACACCCTTTTGCATATCTTTCTTGACCATGTCCATCAGCAGTTGCCAGCCGCCGCCTCGTTCTGCTGGGTCAATGGGGATGTGGGCCTTGTCCAACGTCCACAGCATAAGGTATTTAGCCATGACAATCCTCCTTTTGATTGGAGTTATTGAAAAGCAACAAAATGCACTACCCTGAAATAAGCACCCTGTTGCGGGACAAAATTTGATAAAATTGGAAAAAAGAAGCTTTTGTGAAGAGGATAGTTACTTGCGATTCCGATCAGAGGCGGCCTGTATGCAATCGAGGAAGCCTGAGCCTTGTTGAGCGGGTATTTCGATACAAATTACGGCAGATGGATTTTGTTACGCGAATGCTCAAGTATAAAATATTTTCAGGGATGGTCAAGCCAATTGTTGGGCAAAAAAGCATGTGAAAGTTTTTTTGTTCGCATGCAATCTTGGATGTATCAATCAAGGTGAAGGGGGCTGAGTTGCCGCTTGGTCCAAAGGGGTGCATAAAACCCAAAGACAGGAAGCAGTGGTCCTCGATCAATCTTCTTGATCCCAAGCTGGGTAGCGCTTTTCGATGGAGCTTGGTTACATGCCATGACTGGACGCGGTATCGGAGTGTGCCTGTATGTAACCATCTAATTGATTCCAGTATTCACTATCGTCCAGGATTTTCCTACAGGAGAAACATATCGGGAGTATGCCCCGTAATGCTTTAATATCAGTATCCAACCGAATTCTTTCAATCTTCGCAGTAAAGCCCACATGGGCTTGAGCCCGGTATCATTTTCTGCGCTTTAAATGCGCATAGTGCTTTTCAAGGCACGGCGGGCAGATGCCGTGCGAGAATTGCACCCCGGTATATTTATCCAGGAATTTTTCAACATCCTGCCAATAGTCATTGTCGTCGCGCACCTTTTTGCAGTGCATACATGTTGGAATGATCCGGCGCAGCTCGGTAATTTCCGTTACATCTTCGATCGTGATGATAACCTGTGATTCATCCCCGTATTCAAACGGGGACCCGCTTACAAGATACCAATGACGTTCAATTTTGCCCCCGTATTCACGTTTCATCTCTGTCATGCGTCGATATGTTTTCCCTCCGGTTTCGACTATCTGGACGGATTGTCGAAGGGCGCAATCCGGGCAATGCTCCGTCTGGCCGCAACCATCACTCGACTCTCGGGCATGGATGCAGTGCAAAAGGTCACCACAGAGTTTTCTGAGCTGGAATTCCGCATCCGGGCTGAGTAAATCTTCAGCCGCACGGTTGGCATCAAGTATTCGCATATCGCGGTCAACAATCATAACCGGGGACGGAAAGGCATTGAGCACCGCCCTTAAGTATTTTTCATCCAAAACATTGGTTCTGCGGTCCCCGCCCCGCCTGCGGTCGGGTTTGTTTCTTCTATCAGGAAATTCGGTGTGAACATTCATAGTGCGCCTGTCAGGCGCTGAGCGCCGATCACCGGGTTTTTGTATGCCCATTGTTTCGTCCTATCTTTTAGGGTGTCTCTCGGGCTGAATTGCAGCCCTAAGCAACAATTTAAGTCAGGTTCTGTGCCATGCAAGTCAAGCCGGCATCAATTCAAAACATTGGAAGCCCAGTGGCTTATCGAATTCAGGATAGGGCTGCCCAAAAAGGTGGGTATTTCATTTCAGCTGGCTCTATCGACATAAAGCACATCGCTGCAATCCGAACAGATCGTGTGGGTGAAATCGGAATCCGTGTGCTGACGAACATAGGCTTCCACCGGCCACCAGCGGCCCTCCTTATCCCGGATACGTTTGCACCCGCAGCAGACAGGCAGCAACTTCTGGAGCACCTTTATTTCCTTCAGGAGGCGTTCTTTTTCAGCCAGGGCTGCCATCAGTTTCAAGTTCAGGCGTTCCTGTTTCAGTTCCGCCGTTTTCCGGGCGGTAATGTCGCGCGTAATACCGACAATTTTAAGCACATGGCCCGGCTCTTTTATAAATTTTGCCCTGATTTCAACCCAGTAGGTCCCTCCGGCTTTATTGACCACCTGCAGTTCAAGTGATTGAGTGGTATGTCTACCCTGTTTATAGGCCTGCATTGCAGTTTTAAGCATGGCCATCGCTTTGGCGGCGGAGGCCTCGGTTAGTTCCTCGAAGATTGATTTACCGAGGAGTTCCGCAGCCGTGTATCCGCTCAAACGTCCCACAGGGGGAGCCGAATATTCATACACCATTGTTTCGGCATCTATGACCCAGATGGAATCCACCAGGTTTTCTGTGAGCAGCCGGTTTTGGCGTTCAAGTTCTTGTATTCTGTGCTTTATGGAATTTGCCATGGCGGTCCCTCGGGAGTGGTCTGGAATAACCATTGGTGTTAGCGCTGCGGGGATGAGTCGTACCGGCCAACGCAGGTCTATGGGGGCAAAGGACTATTGGTGCAAAGAAACAGTCCGGTATCGTGCCATTGCTGAAAGTGAACAGTTTGCCTTATAGCGCTGCCCGAACAGCCTCTACCAGTTCAGCGTACGTAAATGGCTTTGTTAAGGTGACATGGGCCCCAACTTCACTGGCAATCTTCAGGTGATCGACTGCGGGAACCCGGCCGCCGCCTGAAATCGCAATAATTTTGACATCGGGATAATCTTTCTTTAGCTCGGTTATAGTTTCTATACCTCCCTTGCCGGGCATCAGAATGTCGGTGATGATGAGGTCGGCTGGGTTGTGCTGGTTCATCCTCAATCCTTCCGTCCCGTTATGAGCGGTATAAACATCATAACCAATCGGCTTCAAGGCCCGAGTCAGCATGTCCGCTACCTGCAAGTCATCTTCGATGATGAGAACTTTCTCCATTTGGGTATACTCCCTCTTTATTGTTTAAACTGCATCATGTGTTTCGATTACCTTAGCCTTAATTCTCGTTCACCCGATAGAACACCTTCTTTTCTATCCATAGAGACTCACTTTCAGACGGGGTGCCCTTGGATAGCAAGGGGTTTTCTACTCTGAATATTTTGCGGCTTGCCAGGCCAGCCTGTTGTATATTTGATTTGTGATAAGTCCAAAAAAGTTTATCGAAACTACCGTCCTGGATCATCTGGCGCAAACCACTTTCTATTCTCTGAGCTATGCCCGGATACTTTTTACTGACAAAAATGTAGTTGGGCTGTGGAAGATAAAGTGCTAAGTGCGGTTCGATGACCATGCCAGGCAGCTTTTTGGATCTGAGATTATACTCTCGAAAGATTTCATTGACGCCACGGGGAAAGTAGTCGAACCGGTTTGCCATGAGCATTGCAAACAGGCCCTCGTAATTGTTTCCGGTAACAATTTGGAATCCAAGTCGGCTCATTGCCTCGGTGGTTGACCACTGTTGGCGCAGACCGGCCTTCAAGATCTGTAATTGGTCAAGAGATTCGATTTTTTTGAATTTGTCGATATCATGCCGCCTGATTAAAAAAATACGATACCCCAGCAGTCCCTTGAGAATGGGGACCCGAATAGCCAATGCTTTTGTTTCCCATTCCGGCCGGGTTGGCACGATATGTACATTTACCCTGCGGCCTGAGATTATTTCGGCTAAGGCACGATTACGCTGGGTACCCTGCAATGTAAAAACGATATCGAAATCGCCATAACTAGGCTTTGTTTTTTCAAGCGCAAGTGTCAAAAGGGCGTTTTTATACAGGTGGCGTTGGTCCAACGCAGAGTGCGGCTTGAAAACACGGATCACATCCTGGGCCTGACCAAGCCGGGCGGTTAACAGCCCGGAAGTAAGGACAATCAGGATCATCAGGAAACCGCAGGCCCGTTTTGGGCTGAATTCCCTATTATGTAATTTACGGTAGACCATTATTCAAAAAGTGAGCAAAAGACTGCATTGGATAGATAGACCTTCATAATCTAATTTAAAGCATGCGATGTATATTACATGTAGATGTTGAAATGCTCTATTTATGATAGTGACTTAATATTAACCTTGAACCAGCTTATTCCTTCCGACCTGCTTTGCTTCATAAAGGCCGCATCAACTCGTCCCATTATGGCTTCCAGGGCTTCATCATCCGCCGACAATATCGCCAGACCGATACTCGCTGTAATCCGGATATTTCCCCAGTAACCAGGGTTATAAATACATCAGGTCTTTACCGCCGTTTCATCAAGGACGTTTCGGACCAGTCCGGCCATTTCCTTTACGATAATCGGCTTCATCAGAATGCCTTGAATGCCGATTTTCTTCGCTGCATCTTCAGTTATCTGGGTGCTGTAACCAGAGCAGAGTATGATCGGGAGATCTGCGCGGATGGCAATGAGCTCCCGGGCGAGCTTATCGCCGGTCATCTGAGGCATGGTCAGGTCGGTTATGACCAAATCAAACTTTTCCGGTTGAGATTTGAACAGCTCCAGCGCTTCCAGGCTGCTGACACGGCTGACAACCCTGTAGCCCAGGTTTTCTAAGAGTCGTCTTCCTATCTCAACAATATCCGGCTCATCGTCGACGATCAGTACGCGTTCTTGACCGCGGGGCAGCATTTCCTGGATTTCGACTTCAGCTTCATCATGGTTTTCGATTATGGGCAGATCCACCTTAAATGTGGTGCCTTTACCTTTTTGGCTGCAGGCATGAATAATACCCCCGTAATCTTTCACAATCCCATGGACGACCGAAAGCCCCATACCTGTTCCCTGGTCCCTTTCCTTGGTGGTGAAGAAAGGATCGTAAATACGTTCCAGCGTTTCGGGCGGCATGCCTTCGCCTGTGTCCCTGACCGTAAGTTCGAGGTAGGCACCGGGGTTTATACCCGGGTAAAGGCTTTCGTATTCGGTCGGTAACCGGATGTCTTTTAACTCTACGTGCAGTGTTCCGCCGGTTTGTCGCATGGCATACCCTGCATTCGAACAAAGATTCATTACGATTTGGTGGAGTTTGGTTGCATCACCCATTACCTTGGAATCGCTGGCAAGATCGGGCTTGATCTCAATCGTGGTGGGTAAAGAAGCGCGCAGAAGCTTCAAGGTTTCCTGTACAATCGATTTCACCGGCACCGGCATCAGGGTTTGATCAGTCTGGCGGCTGAAAGCCAGAATCTGCTCAACGAGATCTTTGGCCCGTTTTCCAGCGCGCAATATATTTTCTATGTATCCGGCCAAAAGCTCTTTTTTGGCGGTTTCAAATTGAGCCAGTTCTGCAAATCCCAGTATAGCGGATAAAATATTATTAAAGTCGTGGGCAATACCGCCGGCCAGGGTACCGATGGCCTCCATTTTCTGGACCTGTACCAGTTGATTTTCCAAGCGGGAGCGATCTTTTTCCGCCTTGACTCTGTCGCTGATATCCCGACCATAGGCGAAAAAATGATCCCGGCCTTCGAACTTCAAAGCATTGGCAGTGATCTCGACGGGGAAACTGGTACCGTTCTTTCTGCGCAGGCGGCTTGCGAAGCAGAGGTTTCTTTCGGATTTAATTTGGCAGCAAAATTGGGCCAGGCAGCCCGGGGGAGTTTCAGGTCAAAATCGCTCACCCCCATTGTGCGCAGCTCGCCAAGGCTGTAACCCAGTGCCTGACAAACCGCCTTGTTGACATATAAGATCCGCGAGTCTTCCCGCACCCAGAAAAAAAGGTCTACGCTGTGCTCAACCCAGTGCTGCATTAGGCGGATTTGCTGGTCACGATGCTTTCTTTTGGTAATATCACGGACGATCGCCAGTATCGTCATCTCGGGTTTGCGGTCTAAGACCGACAGGCTGACTTCCGCGTCAAACGCTTTTCCATCAAACCGCTGGTGGAGCCATTCAAAAGTTATCGGTCCGGTATTGTGTAGTAGTTTGTCAATATTCTCCGTCACTTTCGATCTGGAGCTGCAGCCATCATGCTGTCGTGCCGGAGATAATTCGCTGGGTGTCTTGCCGATGAATTCATCGGGGCTGTATTTAAAGGTTTCCAGCGCCTTTTTATTGAAGTCCGTAATCTGAAAATTCGAAACATTCAAAGTAAAGATGGCGTCAGGCGCGTTACTGAAAAGGGTCCGATATCGTCTATCGGTTTCGCTTTTCAGGGAATTATAGATTTCACAGCCTGATTCCCCTCTCAAGCCAGGTCCCTGTCTATCCAAGACCTGGCAGTATCCGGCAGCGCTGTCCAAATGCCGGGACAGGGGTTCTTGATTTTTGGCTTGCCCAATTTTTGACTGAGTGGATTTCGTACTCATGAGTTTTTCCGATGACCCTTTTAAATGCGGGCCGTGACTGAATGCCATCTTAGTGCTTCAAAGATGGCAATTTTCAATTCAATTTTTCAAACCGCGTTCAAGAAGCCGGCGATCTGTGTGCCGACCTGCGGATATTAATTTAAGTCTTCATTATCCAGATCTAAATCCGGATAGAGCTTCCGGGTGCAAGCCGGACAAATACTGTGACTGAACACAGCATCTGAACGGTCGCTGATATAGGATTCAATTTGGTTCCAGTAGCCCTGGTCGTCACGGACCTTTTTACAGGCGGCACAAATCGGCAGCATCCCGGTCAGGGTTTTGATTTCGGCCAGCGCAGTTTGCAGCTCGGAGTTCGTCTGATTCAAAAGGCGCATCTTCTCGGTGAGGAGTAAGTTAACTTCATCCAGGTGCTTTTTTTCACCCTTATAGCTTTGCAAAATGGTAACCAGGATGGCGAATATGACCGTTGTCGATAAAACCAGGGTCAGATAGACATCAATAAATCGTTGTTTATGATCACTATAGCCAATGACTGACTGCGGGGCATAATACTCGATGAAAAACAAGAGCGTCATCAGCGGAACAAATAGATAGAACACCATTTGAAAGCGATGATTTTTCAAAACCGTTGTCAATGCTACCAGGGCAACTATGGATATGATGATATCGGATCCGTTTATGCCCCCGTTCAAAAACCAGGTCATTGTCAGTAGAAAGGCACCGGTAATGATGTATACGCCCAGATGAGGCCGATAGGATTGTCGGCGACGGCTGTCGATATAAAGTGCCAGGTAGATAATACCTACAAAGGCGGTTGCCAGGGTAGCCAACAAAGGCAAGCCGATAAATGTGTTATTGAAAGCACCAATCAGGCATCCCAGGGCGGCAGCCAGGCAAATGCCATTGTAACAACGATGCTCCAATTCACATTTATCAACGTGACCTAATGCAGTATTTGCGAGTTGTTCAAACATCCGGGTTCCCGTTCATAAATGAATAGACCAGGGGAGATCATCTTTGGGCGCGATCTATTCTAGAAAAACGCGTTAAGCGCTGGCAGGCAAAAAAGCCTGCGCAAATTAAAAGTCAAATACGCAATCATCTTTACAGATATTTTTATGGCTGCGACCGGTTTCTACCATCCCGGTCGCAGCAGTATGACCAAGGGGATGCCGCCCTTGTCTCCCGCATCTTTTACTCCCAAAGACGGCTTCCAATATCGGTTTTAAAAGTCCTTAAAGCCATCTCCGTCCTCGTCCAGGGGAATGATCTCTTCGGGACGATGCCTGTGAGCCGCGGTCAGCATCTTGGCCTTGACGGTTTCGGGGCCGGTCTGGATGTCTTTGTCCGTCAGAACAGTCGCATCTCCGCTTTCAGATTGTGAAACAGTACCGGTCAGGAGTTGGAGCTCGGCTACAATGCTGCGCATCTGTTCGGCCTGGGCACTCAGTTCTTCAGAGGCTGAAGCAGACTCTTCGGCGCTGGCGGCGTTCTGCTGAACGATCTTGTCCATTTCAACCACTGCGCGATTTACCTGTTCGATCCCATCAGCCTGTTCACCGGAAGCAGCTGCAATTTCACTGACAAGTTCCCCAACCTTGGCCGCACTTTCGGACACTTTGGAAAAAGCACCGTTGGTGGTTTCCACCAGATTCGAGCCTTCACCGATCTTTTTAACCGTATCTTCAATCAAAACAGCGGTATCCTTGGCCGCATCGGCGGCCCGCATGGCCAGGTTCCGAACTTCGTCGGCGACGACGGCAAAGCCGGCGCCGGCTTCACCTGCCCGGGCAGCCTCCACGGCGGCATTCAGGGCCAGCAGGTTCGTTTGAAAGGCGATTTCATCAATGGTTTTGATGATCTTGGATGTTTCTTCACTTGCGGTGGAGATGTCCGCCATGGAAATGGTCAGGCGGCCCATGGAATCGTTGGCCGTGGCAACCACTTCGGCGGCCTCTTTCATCAGGCCGTCCGCCTGGCCGGCATTGTCGGCATTTTGCTTGGTCATGGACGACATCTCTTCCAGAGACGCGGAGGTTTCCTCGATAGAGGCCGCCTGTTCACTGGTACCTTCCGCCAACTGCTGGCTGGATGAAGAGACCTGGCCGGACGCCGAGGCTACCTGTTCCGAACCCTCATTAAGGCTGGAGATAGCGCGGTGCAGCGGTTTGGTGATCGAACGAACCGCATAGAACCCCAATAAAATACCGGTGATGACGATAATGCCGCAAAAAATATAGGCAAGCGTGATTGTCGCTTCGGCGTGGTGGTCAGCCTCTTCTACCTTGGTTTCAACGATCGCATGGATTTGCTTCAGGATATCATGGGCCAGTTTTTCAATATCATGGGCAGCCGCGCGCATGGCGGGGTATTCTTTTTTTATGCCGCCGATGTTGTCAGCCAGCCGGGCAAATTCCGTGACATAGCCTTTGGCATGTTTGACGAGGTTCCGGCCGGCCGTGGATTCGAACTCCCCGCTGTTGATCGCGGCATCGATTTTGGCAACCACCTTGCGGGATTTGGCGACATACTTGTCGTCTTCACGCAGGATGAAGTCCTTTTCGTGGCGCCGCATCATCAGGTAGTGGACCATCAGGGCGTCGGACCCTATTGCCTTGATGGCCTCTTCCATTCCGTGGGCCTGTTTACGCATGGCTCCGCGGATACCGGCATCTTTATTGCCCTGGGCCTTGGTCAGGGCCACGATATTACTGAATCCTTTTTCATAGGCGTCCAGATTGGCTTCAATTTTTTTACTTTCTTCCGCGATCTGGGTCAGGCTCAGCTTTTGGGCCGTGGCGGCCAGATCCTGGGATTGATGGTGAAGCTTTTTGACAGCCGCATCCATTTTACCCAGGTACTTTTCCTTCTTGCGGGCAATGTAATCCTTTTCATGACGGCGGATGGTCAATAGCGTGATCTCGATTTCCTCGGCTGCTTCCCCGATAGGCTGATAGGCTTTTACCAGGTCATCGAATTCATGGGTCACGCCTTTCAGTTGATAGATACCGCCGCCGCTTAGAATCAGCACCAGCAGAATCATGGTGCCGAATGCGGTATAGAGTCTTTTTCCGATGGTCAATTTCTTCATTTTTTCTCCTTCCTGATATCTTCTGCACTATTTTCATTTGTGCTCAAATGACTTTAGGCCGCCTGCCCAAGAGCGGCGATTTCCTGCTCGTTCAGAACCTTGTCGATATCCAGCAAAATCTTCACATCCCCGTTCATTTTAGCCATTCCCAAAATGTATGCAGTTTCGATGCTTGCGCCGAAGGCGGGGGTGTTTTCGATGTCTTCGGCCTGGATATTCAATACTTCGGAGACCGAATCGACCACGATGCCGATAAGTACGGTCCCGGCCTGGCCGCCGATTTCCACCACAATAATGCAGGTGCGTTCGTTGTAAGCCTTCTCCGCTAGACCGAAACGCAAGCGCAGGTCGATCACGGGAATCACCTTGCCCCGCAGATTGATCACCCCCTTGACGAAACCGGGTGTTTGGGGAACGGTGGTAATCGGCATCATGCCGATAATTTCCTTGATTTTCAGGATGCCGATTCCGTATTCTTCCCCGGCCATGCTGAAAGTCAGGTATTTTCCTTTACGCGCCGCCGGTTGTTGAGCGGCTTGATCCATGGTTGTCGCGGTGTGTGTCATACTAGGTCTCCTCGTCTGATCATTTGTTTTTCACATCAAAGTTCTATTTCCATTTCTAAAAAGCTGGCAAAGGTTGAATTTCTTTGGCTATTCGTATTTGCAGGCAGCGCTCACATTCCCCTTAAATACAGTTAGGTCCGTAATTATTCAGCGTTGCGTCCTCTGCTCTGCGCGTATGCAGTCGACCCTCCATTGCGCCCGCGGATATGCTCCAGAATACTTGCCACGGCTTCGAAATCGCTGTCATTGTGATAGATTGTGATTTGACCGAGGGCATACGCACGCTGCATGGTATCCGGGTCTGTTTCGGGAAAAATCAGGATCGATTTCAGATTGCCAATGAACTTGTTTTCCAGCAGCTGTAGCAACTCCGCATTGTTCCCCAGCAGAATCAGCGCCGCATCCGGCTGGTTGCCGTTACTGGGCAGTACCCGTCCAATATTTTCCAATGCGGTATATTGGATGACATTGAACCGCTCCAGGCTGCCTCGCAGAACTTCCTTTAATTGCGCCCGGGACGTCGCGTGCTGCGATAAATATAAATGAAGCTGTATGTTCCATCCTTTCCTGTAGTTCTTGGATACACGGTGTTGTCCAACTTCTAAGCACAGGGCGTGCCATGTGGCGCTGTGTTTGAATAGTTGTATAATTACTTAGGCTTAGGATTTTGGGGGGGCGTTTTGGGAAGGTCTGACCACGAAAACGTCTTGTCGCACAACACCTGCAGGTCCTGCCGGACAGGACCTTGGTGGCTTGGCGGGGTGAAAGTCGGGATATTATTTAGGTTCGCGAAAACGGGGTGTATCGTATTTTTTAAGCAGGGCCAGCAGGCGGGACTTGGACAAGCCGGAAATCTCGCAAGCCAGTTTTATATTACCGGCGGTACGCCGCATGAGAGCCGTTAGATATTTTTTTTCAGCGGCTGCCATCAGGGCGTCCCTGTATATCCGGATTGGTTGCAGTTCTCCATTCCGGTCGTGCAAGTCAGGGGATGAATCAGCGGGGTTGTCTCGATCTCCAAGCTGCCCTTTAATCTGGGGCAGCCTGATGGAGGGGGGCAGGTGGATCGGATGCAGCGTGGGGTTGTCTCCGGCCGCGGACAGGGCATGGTCCAAGGCGTTGAACAGTTCGCGAATATTGCCGGGCCAGTCATAGGCCATCAAAGCTTCATATAAGTCAGGCGAGCAGCCTTTCAAAGCATGCCCACCGCCGGCGGTACTGTATTGTTTCAGGTGTTGCAAGGCCAGGTTCATAATATCCGAGCGCCGTTCGCGCAACGCCGGCAGTTGGATTGATAAGGAGCGCAACCGGTACAGAAGGTCTCGCCTGAAGCTGTTTGCGGTCATCATTTGATCGAGATCCCGGTTGGTGGCCGCAACCAGTCGAAAATCACTGTAATCTTCCGTCCCGCCGCCAATCGGGCGGAAGCGCTGCTCCTGCAATACCCTTAGGAATTTTTTCTGCATGGACAGCGGCAATTCACCCACTTCGTCCAGAAATAACGTGCCGTTTTCAGCCTGCTTGATCAGGCCGGCCCGTTTTTCGGTGGCCCCGGTAAACGCGCCTTTTTCATGGCCGAACAGAGAGCTTTCAATCAAAGATTCAGGCAAGGAAGCGCAGTCGACCACGATGAAGGGCCCATCTGCGCGGACGCTGTTTTTATGGATAGCTCTGGCGGACAGCTCTTTTCCAGTACCGGTCTCACCGGTGATCAATACGTTGATATCGTTGGCGGCTGCCTGGGCAATCCGTTCCAGGGCGGTTTTAAGCGCCGGCGATTCACCCACAATACCTTCCCGGTCCAAAAGCTTTGGCTTTTGGACGGACTGTTTCTCATCACGGTACTCGAGGGCCCGGGTGATGGATAATATCACCTCGCTGGGATTCAGCGGCTTGGGAATGAAATCCCAAGCACCATATTTAAAGGCGAGCTCGGCCCCTTCGATATTGCCGGTCCCGGTTATGATAATCACCTCGGGAGATGATGGCGCAACCCGCAGGTCCGCCAGGGCTGAAAGCCCATTGCCGTCCGGGAGCTCCAGGTCAAGCATGACAAGATCGAATTCATCAGCTGAGCTTGCCGCCAGGGCAGCACTCACGCTGTGGACCACGCTACTCGTGTGGCCCAGCTTCGAGATCAACTTTTCCAGTAACAGGCACAGCTGCTCGTCGTCATCAACTATCAAAACTTTTGACATGTTATTCTCGTGAGTTGTTCGCGTTTATGGCTTCTTTGACGGCGGTTGCCAGTTCCGAGACGATTACCGGCTTTCGGATCATGCTATGCAGCCCGACTTCGTCCAGCTCTTCCCCGGGTAAACTCCCGTGAAAATCCGGTGCACAGTATGATGGGGATGTCCTTTCGCATTTTTCGCACCTGCCTGGATAGCTCAATGCCCGATATTCCGGGCATGTCCAGATCGGTGATGACCAGGTCATAAGCCAAGGCCTGCGCTTCGAATTTTTTTACAGCCGCATGCCCATCCGTCTCGGAGTCGACATCATAACCGATCTTACGTAATAGCTGGCTGATTGCAAACGTTATCTCCTCTTCATTGTCTACAAAAAGGATGCGGCCTTTGCCTTCCGGCAGGCTTTCGCCCTGTTGACCGCCGGCGGCAATGATTGATTCGGTGTGCAGCGGCAGAATCACGCGAAAGACCGTTACGCGGCCCGGATCACTTTCAACCTGGATAGCACCGTCCATGGACTTTATTATTCCATGGACGACCGAAAGGCCCATGCCGGTACCCTTGCCGCGGGGTTTGGTGGTAAAAAAAAGGATCGAATATCCATTCCATAATCTCAGGGGGGATGCCCGGGCCTGTATCTGATACCTTGATTTCGACATACTCGCCGGGAGCGAGACCTTCGAGTGCGGGGCTGGTGAATAAATCTGCAGGCGCCCTTTTCAGCCCGACGGTCAATACACCGCCGTCTTCCGTCATGGCGTGCACAGCATTCACACAAAGGTTCATGAGTATCTGATGAATCTGGGAGGGATCACCCAGGACAAAAAGGTTGTCATTTTCTATATCGAATCGGACCTCGATGGATGCAGGCAGGGTAGATTGCAGCAATTTACCCACTTCCTTTACCAGGGGGGGCATCTGGAGGGGATATTTTTCACTTTCCGTACGGCGGCTGAAAGTCAGAATGTGCTGAACCAGGTCTTTGGCCCTGAGGCCGGCTTTGATAACCTGGTTCACGCAATCCTTTGATTCCGCGGCACCCTCGGGCAGGTCAAGCTTGGCCAGTTCGGCGAAGCCGAGTACGGACGACAGGATATTGTTAAAGTCATGGGCAATGCCGCCCGCCAGGGTGCCGATGGCCTCCATTTTTTGGGCTTGGCCCAGCTGAAGCTCCAATTTCTTGCGATCCGCCTCGGCCTTGACCCGCCCGCTTATGTCGCGTCCGTAGGCAAAATAGTGGGCTTTATTTTCAAAGTGCAAACTGTTGGCTGTAATCTCAACTGGAAAAGTATCTCCATTTTTCTTTTCTTGCGCATGCGCGTTTCAAAGCGCAGATTCCCCTCTTTTTTCAATCTGGCCGTAAATTCCGGCCAGGCGGCTTGGGTTATCTCCAGGTCGATATCACCGACTTGTATACTGCAGATCTCTTCAAGCGAATAGCCCAGGGCACTCTGGGCCGCCTCGTTGACATACAGGATGCGTGAATCCTCGCCTACCCAGAAAAAGAGGTCGACACTTTTTTCAACCCAGCGGTGCAACAACTGGACCTCCTGGTCCAACTTTTTTCTTTCGGAAATGTCTCGGACGATGGCCTGTATGAGGGTTTCCGATTCGATATTGGTTAAGCTCAAACTGATCTCTGCATCAAAAGCTTTTCCATTGAGCTGGGTGTGGCGCCATTCAAAAACATCCGGCTGTCCGCTTAAAGTGGCTGCGATCTTTTCCAGCGCTTTTTGCGAGGAGTCACTCCCATCAGGTTGCAGGGGCGGCGAGAAGTCGTAAGGGGTTTGCCCGATAATCTGATCACGACGACAGCCGAACATCTCAAGGATTTTCTGGTTGCACTCGATAAATGTTTTGTCACGCAATATAAAGATCCCGTCGTTGGCCGATTCAAATAAGGTCCGGTAACGACTTTCACTCTCTTCAAGCGCTTTCTCGGCCTGCTTGCTTGCCGTCAGGTCGTTGAACACCCCCAGAATCCGGTCTTTCAACAGGGTGCCAATGATGGCGATCTGCCGAGTTGATCCATCTTTGCAGGTGACGGTCGCTTCAATGGGCGTTATTTCGGAACCGCTATCCTGGGCATGCAGCACGGCCTGTTCCCAGCGGGCAACAACCTCTTGCCGGTACTTTCGATCCGGATAGGCCAGCTGGAACCAGCGTTCAATGGTTGGCGCATCTTTCGGGGTGTACCCAAACAACTCAATAAACTTATTGTTGCTGTAGTGGATGTTGCCCTTGTCATCAGCCCAGGAGACAGCAATCGGCAAGGCATCCATGAGCGTTTGCAGATAGCCCCGTCTGTGCTGCAGTTTTTTCTGAATTTGAACAAACTGCTTGAGGTCCTTTTGAAGCAGGAGATAAATAATGTAGCTTGTCGCCAAAACAAAAAACCAGCCCTTTACCATCTGCAGCTGGATCATGACATCTACGTCTTTTATGAAAAAGGCCAGGAGCTGGTCTGAAAACAGGATCCACGAGACCGAAATCCCTGCATAAATCAATGCCACCTTAACAGCAGTGTTTTTTAGCGATTGGTCGGGGAACACAGCCTCGGTTGAGGTTGATGTGTCGGACATGCTTTTACCCTCCCCCCCATAAAAAAATGACCGCCTGAGTAAACCCTGATGGTATGGCCTTTATCAAGAGTAGCCCCAGGATCAGGCTTTGTGAATGGTTCGTACTCGAATCGGGATACCAGCCCATTAGATGGGTGCATGCGAGTTAAAGTATAAAAATAGCAGAAATGTGGGAAAACACAAGAAATTGGGTTTTAAAGCCCAAGCACTAAAGGGCCATTTGCTGAAGGTCGTATAAGGTCAGTGGGATTCGTGTTCAGGGCCGAGACCGGGGCGCAGAACAAACCCGGCAATCATGTCGGCCAGAACATCGGCCAGCTGTCTCCCTGGCAGGTTAGAGCCAACAATCTTGGCAGTTAAGGCCACGTTTTCAACAGCATTGTGTATGACCATGGCGGCCGCCCGCGGGTTTTTGATGTGATCCAGGTGATCCTGGTTTTTCTCCAGGATATACTGGATTTGATCAATCTCTCTTTCTCGTTCTCGGTCAAAAATCCGCTTAATATCGGGATCCGAGTACCGGAGGGCGTGCGTCTGGCGGTGAAAATCAGGTGAAATCTCATAAGCCTGGAAGACGCTGTCCAGGATGGACCTGATCTGCTCGCGGTCAAGCTCATTGAGATCAAAGCTATCCAGGCTGCGCCAGATCGTCCGGAAGTGAACTTCCAGGTAGTCTTCGAGCATTTCCAGTAAAAGGGCTTTTTTATTTTTAAAATAGGAGTAGAAACTGCCGTTGGAAACCCCGGCTTTCTGGGCAATTTCTCTTGCGGTTGTTCCGTGGATTCCTTTTCTGGCAAAGATTTTGTAGGCTGCATCCACAATCTTTTTTTTGGTTCTGATCCCCCGCCGCTGCTTCGGCTCTCTGACACGCTGCATATAAACCCCTCTCGTGGCCATTGACATTGGGAATGTACCCATTTGTTGTTTGAATATCAAGGAAAATGTAAATATAGTGACAATATGATCAAATAAATATTTTAAACACCTAATAATAAATTTTATTTTTCACTTTACAAATATGACTATATAGTCATATATACAATTCCAGTCAGGGGTTTTAAACCTTCACCACTTACAACGGCTCGCTACTTTACACCCCTGATAAGTCTGATGTACCTGTCCTGAAACAATTTGCTTTGTAAACAAATCGGCAGGAGGTGCCATGCAAGCTTTACAGTTCGATGTAAACACCTTTAAATTTATAGCCGCCAAAATGCTTAAGCCCATTTTTGGAAATGGTGTATTTTTTAAGGGGCCGTTTAAAACGGTTAAGTTGGTGGACATCCCGGAACCAGGGCTGCCGGCCGATGGCTGGGTGAAGATAAAGACCATCTATTGTGGTTTCTGCGGCAGCGATTTGAATCTTATGCTTTTACACGACTCGCCCACGGCATCTCCCTTCACCTCTTTTCCTTGTGTTACCGGTCATGAAATAGTGGGGGAAGTGGTAAAAGCAGGACCCGCCGTGCGGAGATTCAAACCCGGCGATAAAGTGGCGGTTAATCCCGGTCTGAGCTGCGCGGCCCGCGGCATCCAATCCCCGTGCCCGAGCTGTACCTTGGGCCGGCACTCCAATTGTGAAAATTTGGCCGAGGGTGATTTGCCCCCGGGCATGTTTATTGGCATAACCAAAGAGCTGAACGGCGGATTCGCTCCTTACCTGGCCGCTCATCAAAGCCAACTATATAAAATTCCAGAAGGGCTTTCCCTGGAATCAGCCTCGATGACGGAACCGGTAGCCGTAGCCCTGCAAACAGTGTTCGATAATCTGCCGGCACCGCAAGAGCATGCCCTGGTTATAGGCGGCGGCGTTATCGGCAACCTGATTATCCAGTCCTTGCGTGTTTTATCTCCGGAATGCCGTATATCCACGATCGAACCTTCTTCGCACGCAGCTGACTTGGCCCTGAAGATGGGGGCGCAGGAAATTATTCCCTGGAACACAGTTTTTGAACACTCGGCGGCCACCACCGGTGCGAGAGCATATAAGCCCATGTTGGGTAGTGATATCTGTATGGGGGGATTCAACCGGATTTATGACACCGTGGGCAATTCATCCACACTGAATATGAGCCTGCGTCTGCTGGCAGCCTTCGGCACACTGAGCGTGGTGGGTATCGGTAAGGAGGTCAAGCTGGACCTGACCCCCTTGTGGCTGAAACTGCAGACTGTCAAGGGCGTGTATGGATACGGCCAGGTAAACCATGGTGGGGCGTCACGGCATGTGTTTGATGTGGCCCTCGAGTTCATGGCTGCGGGGCGAATCGACGCGCAAGCATTGGTGACGCACAAGTTTCAACTGGACGACTACCTGGAGATGGTAAAAGTGAACCTGGCCAAGGGCCGGTACAAAGCGGTCAAGACCGTAGTTTCATTTGTCTGATCCTTCATTCAAAGGAGTTGATATGCGTTTGTCTTTACTTCTCTTCGCCCTGGGGCAAATTCTGAAGATTGCTTCCCTGGGTTCAAAGAAATTCAAACACTATATTCGGAAAACGGATGCCCGTATCCTGATAAGGACGGAAAACGGCAAGCACGCCCGGCTTTTTCGGTTTAACAAGGGCAGCTTTTCCTCCCACGGCGGTAACCATGAGGCCTTCGATGTCGCTCTGACATTTAAAGATGCGGCCACCGGGTTCGCCGTTTTGACCAGTAAGCAGAAGGATGCTTCATTCAATGCCGCCGCCGAAGGCAAACTGAAGGTCGAGGGTATGAGTTTTTATGCCCAGTGGTTTGAGGATGGGACCAAGCTGGTCATGTGAAACCATCTTCTATGCATTTTTACTAAACACATGGGACCGTGCTTGGCCCTTAAACGAATAAGGAGAATGTGATGGCAGAAATATATGGTGGGCACCTGGCAGCCAAATACATGAAAGAAATAGAAAATGTGGATATGGTCTTTACCCTCTCCGGAGGACACATTGAAAATCTTCTGGACGGACTGAACGAATACGGCATTCGAGCGATTGACGTGCGCCACGAACAGGCAGCCGCTATGATGGCGCATGCCTGGTCGATCTATCAGAATCAGCCCGGCGTCTGTTTGGTGACCGCCGGTCCAGGGTTCACCAACGCCCTCACAGGGATTGCAAATGCATACCTGGACAATGCGCCCCTGGTGGTCCTCTGCGGCCGGCATCCGTTACGGGATGACCTGACAGGCGCGCTCCAGGAGATGAACCAGATTGACATGGTCAAGCCGGTCACAAAATGGTGCGCTACCTGCTACGATGTGAAGCGCATTCCGGAATATCTCTCCATTGCCTTTCGGCAGGCTACCCAGGGGCGGCCCGGCCCGGTATTTGTAGAGCTGCCGCCGGACATCCTGTCGGTAGCCGTGGAGGAAAGTGCGGTCCTTTTTCCTGACAAAAAAACCCACCGGACCATGTGCCGGCCCCATGAATCCGAACTTGCTCGGGCAGCAGATATCATCAACAGCGCCCAAAAGCCCCTTTTCATCGGTGGCAGCGGCGTGGGGATGAGCGCCAGCAGCGAAGCACTCAGGGCGTTTATAGAAAAAGTCGGCTTTCCCTTTGCCCTGCTCAACAACGGCCGGGGCGTTCTTCCGGACAGCCACCCGCAGTCAATCAATGACGGCGGTTTCACAGGGGTCATGACAGTTGCCCCCCAGGCGGACGTCATCATCGCCGCCGGGGTGCGGTTCAACTGGGTTATGCAGGCTACCAAGTTGTTTCCCGAGGCCAAGGTCATCCGGATCGATATCGATCCCACCGAGATCGACCGGAACAGAAGCGCCGAGGTAGGTCTAGCCGGTGACTGTGGTCAGGTCCTCGAAGCCCTATTGCCACTGGTCGATCCTGCTGATCACAGTGAATGGCTTGACCGGGCCAAGAAGGCCTACAAAGCCTTTGCAATTACTGAGACCGAACAGCGCAGCACACCTTCCCATCCCATCCACACCTTCCGCCTGGTTGCCCGGATCATGGAGGAATTCGGAGAGGATGCCTATTATGTCTCGGATGGCGGTGACACCAGCTATTACGGCATGGCCGGTTTTACCTCCGAACACCCAGCCGGCGTGTTGACACCGGCTGCGGCACTGCTGGGCTGTCTGGGAACGGGCATTCCTTTTGCCATGGCCGCCAAGCTGGCGCATCCCAATAAGCCCGTCATCCTGCTCAACGGTGACGGCTCCTTCGGTTTCAACAATATGGAGTTCGATACCATGGTGCGCCATAACATTCCGGTCGTATGCGTGGTCAACAATGACTGCGCCTGGGGAATGATCAAGCATTCACAGGAGATGAGCATCGGGTGCGACCGCTGTACCTGTGCTGACCTGGGCTTGCGGCATTACGAACAGATGGTGGCGGGTCTCGGTGGATACGGAGAAATGGTGGAAAAGGATGCCGAAATCATTCCGGCCATCAAGCGCGCGGTGGCGTCCGGCAAGCCGGCCTGCATCAACGTGATCACCGACCCGACCGTCACCAGCCCGGCAACGGCGATGTTTTACCAGAACCTGTCGGATTTCTAACCGGGTATAAGGAGGAAGCGAGCATGAACATTCTCGTAACCGGTGCGGCTGGATTCATCGGCTTCCATTTGTCAGAGGCACTGGTTAAGCAAGGGCATCAAGTCCGAGGATTGCTCCTGCCCCAGGAAAATGGGACCGCCCTAATTGATCTCGGTGTCGAAATCCGGCGGGGCGATCTTACGCGGCCCGGGACCCTGGTCGGTGTGGTGGAAAACATGGATATTGTCTACCACCTGGCCGCCCGCACCCTGGATTGGGGGACGCGCAAGCAATTCGAAGCTGTCATGGTAGACGGCACCCGTAATATTCTGGCGGAATCACGCGGCAAAGCAACCCGTTTTGTTTATTGTTCATCCCTCGCGGCCTTGGGGTTGGGGGAACCACTGGTTGGACTCGACGAGAATGCCAGCCGAAGCATTTGCGGTATTCCCTACTGCGATACGAAGATCCTGGCCGAGGACCTGGTGGCTGAATATTGCCCGCAGCATGGGATGGAATTTACCCTTGTCCGGCCCGCCAATGTATTCGGCCCCGGTAGCGTATGGGTACGCGAAATACTAGATGCCTTTAAACGGGGTCCGTTTCCCCTGATTAACAAGGGACGCGCGCCGGGTGCCTTTGTCTACATAGATAACCTGGTGGATGGCATGATTCTGGCTGGCCAGGCTGCTATTGCCGCTGGTAAAACCTATCATTTTCGGGATGATTACCCTATCTCATGGGCGGAGTACCTAAAGACCGTGGGCGGTTGGATCAACAGGGCGCCCAAAGGCGGAATGTCTTTCGGGATTGCCTGGACGCTGGGCAGTATCTTTGAAAGGCTGTTGGTCCCTCTGGGCATTCGGCCGCCCATGACTCGTCTGGCCGCGGCTGTGATGGGACTCGATAACAGTGTAGATTGCACCCGGGCCCGGCATGAACTTGGCTGGGAAAGCCAAGTCACCCAGGATGAGGCCATGCGGCGGATACAAAATTGGGTGGATACCAGTTATGGTTAAAAAGCACACCCTGAAATGAATGCTGATGCTATTCGAAAGTCAGGGCATCCAGGCTGAATTTTTCCTCAGCTCTCAAGTGAATCCATGTCCGGGCTTCCGGAATGGTTCGAAAGACCATGATCTCCCAATCCGTTGCGGAAAGCAGGGCTTCGTACATGCGCGATAGACCGAAGAGGACATCGCTTTTTGCCACTATGGCGACAAGGGGATTCGGGTTGACTTTGGCAGATTCCTGGCACAGCATAGCCACTTCTTCAATCTCGACATTGGAAATCTGAATTTCGCTAACCTCTGAAAAATCGGAAAGGGAGTATCTATAGCGGCTGAAGCTCGCTGCATCCTGTGACAGATGTTCCCGCATCAGGGCGAGGTATTCGGTTCCGGAAATATACCCAATGCCTTCAATGAGATTGCCCAGGCCGCCGTCTGTATCCTTTATGGTTAAAGGCAAAACCCTTCCTCCTTACGACTCAAACGATCAGCTTTCGCCATACGCCTTGAGTTTACGCCGCAACGTGTTCAAACCGATTCCCAGCAGACGGGCGGTTTTCGATTTATTCCGGTTGGTATGGGCGTAAATACTCAGGATGTGTTCCTGTTCAATCTGGGCCAGCGGTACGATCTCTGGATGCAGGCTTTCTTCGAGGCAGGCCGCGGCTGTTCTTTTTTGAATGCCCTCCGGCAGGTTGCGCTTGGTGATAGGTTTGCCTTGGGCCAGGTTTGCGGCGGATTGGATTATGGATTTGAGCTCGCGTACATTGCCGGGATAGTCATATTCCATGAGGCAGCACATGGCTTCCTGGTCCACCTGGGCGGCGCCGCCGTTGCCGGCTGCGTTTTTTAAAAACTTTTCAATCAAAAGAGGGATGTCTTCTCTTCTATCCCGCAGGGGCGGCAAGTGGAGCCACCCGCCCCGGATCCGGTAGAACAGGTCCTTGCGAAACTCCCTGCCGGCCATCAGCATTTCCAGGTTTTCGTTGGTAGCGGCTACAAAGCGCACATCGGCCTTCTGGTTGCGGTTGGCGCCCAGTTTGATGAACTCACCGTCCTGGAGGACGCGCAGCAGTTTACCCTGGAGGTCTATGGGCATGGTGCCTATTTCGTCCAGGAACACGGTGCCGCCTTCAGTATGCTCCAGGTAGCCGGTGCGCCCTGTGTCGGCCCCGGTAAAGGCGCCTTTGGTATGGCCGAAAAATTCCGATTCAAACAGGTTGGGGGAGACCGAGGCCATGTTTACCGGCGTGAACCTGAATTTGGAGCGGGGACTGGCGCAATGAATGGCCTTGGCCAGCAGTTCTTTACCGGTACCGCTTTCGCCGGTGAGTAAAATGGGGACATCGCTCTGGGCGTGGAGCTCGGCTTCCTTGAGAATGCGCAGCATCTTGGATGACTGGGTAACTATGGGTTTGAATGTGTCGGCATAGATCAGCCTGGGCAGGGAGCCTTTCTTTTCGATGTCGAGGATATCCAGCAGGCGCTTGTGTTCCAGAGCCCGGTTGATGGCCAGCGCGAGCGTGTCGCTGGAGACGGGTTTGACCAGATAGTCATAGGCCCCTTTGCGCAGGCACTTTACGGCCACGCTGGCTTCGTTGACAGCCGTAATCATGATGCACTCAGTGGTCGGGCAGGTGTTTTTGATGTGCTCGAGCAGCTCGATTCCTTCCATCTCCGGCATGGTCATGTCGATCAAGGCTATATCCATGCAGGCACCTTTGGTAAAGGCCGCCGCCGCCTTGAGCGGGTCAACTTGCGAGCGCACGTTAGCATACCCGATCTTTTGCAGCTTAATTTTGAGGATGGCCATGAAATCGTCGTCGTCATCCACAATCAAGATGCTGCTGTTCATAGATCACCTCATGGGTGTAAGGGACAACTCAATTTTGGGCTAAACAAATCAGGGTACCTAAGCGGCGAGTTCAGGTGTGGTTGGTGTCGGCAAGTAAGAAAAGAAGGGTACCCTGCCAAATTGGACTATGCCATTTTGGAATACCATACACTATCCTAATGTAATTACAAGTGGAAACTTATCAAATAGGCCATTTTGGCACGGTCTTGCCGGTGTTGGTCGGCGCCTCCTTATTTTCAATCAGAGCTACGCTCTACTCTAACTATTTGATAATATATCGATAAATTGCAGTATTTCATTATGTCTGCGGTTTGGCATACTGCTTGCGAAATAGAGAGGCGATTCCATAGGTCCACCCGCTACACGCTGTTTCTTATCAAACATAAACTAGGGGACCCACAATGACGCTAAAAGCCAAAATAGATGAAGGAGGGTTTGCCATCCTGGCAGAGATGGAACCGCCCAAGGGGGTTGACGTCTCCAAGATGACCGAGAATGCCGTTCGGCTGAAAGGCCGGGTGGATGCTTTGGTGGTACCGGAAATGAGCAACGCTGTTATGCGCATGAGCGCCCTGGGCGGAGCCATGATCCTGCAATCCAAGGGACTCGAAACTGTCATGCAGGTCAATTGCCGCGATCGCAACCGGATTGCATTGCAGGCAGACCTGCTGGCCGCGCATGGCTGCGGGATTCCCAATGTCATGGCTGTGACCGGCGAAGACCCGAGCTATGGCGATCATCACCAGGCCCGGTCGGTCTATGACATTGATCTGATCGATCTGCTGGCCGCCATCGACACCCTGGGCCAGGGCAAGGACATGGCCGGGATCGAGCTGGCCGGCGCCCCGGAATTCTTGGTCGGGTCGACCAGCGATGTCGGGACCAAAGGCAAGTCCCTGGAGCTGGAATTGGAAGAGATGAAGAAAAAGGCCGATGCAGGGGCTCGCTTTTTTATTACGCCGCCGGTTTTCGAGGTTGCTGCCCTGGCACCGTTCGTGAAAAAAGCCCAGGCCCTGCAGGTCGCCATTATTCCCACGGTGGTTCTGCTCAAATCATTGGGGATGGCCCGCTACATGGCCAAGAATATGGGGCATATTGCCATGCCCGATGAATTGATCAGCCGCTTGCAGAAAGCCGGGGACAAGGTCAGGGAGTGCACCCTGATAGCGGCCGAAACCGTGCGGGCACTCAAGGAAGAGGGGTTCAGCGGTGTGATGATTGCCACCATCGGGTGGGAGCATAAACTGCCAGAGATTCTGGAAAGGGTATAAGGACGGATAATATGGAAGAAAAAAACACAGCGAACAGCAGCACCCCATTGGGATCCGTGATGGTCGTCGGCGGCGGTATCGCCGGCATGCAATCGGCCCTGGATCTGGCCAATTCCGGCTACTACGTGTACCTGGTCGAGAAGTCATCCGCCATTGGCGGGCTCATGTCGCAGCTCGACAAGACCTTCCCGACCAACGACTGTGCCATGTGAATTATCTCGCCTAAACTGGTCGAGGTCGGCCGGCATCTGAACATCGAGCTTTTAACTGGCACGGAATTACTGGGACTCGAAGGGGAAAACGGAAACTTTTCCGCCCGCGTCATGCAGGAACCACGTTTCATTGACCTGGATAAATGTACCAGCTGCGGTGAATGCGCCAATGTCTGCCCCATCAAGGTTCCTGATAAATACAACGAAGGCCTGGCGGATCGCAGAGCGGCGTTCAAGCAATACGCCCAGGCCATACCGGGGGCCTACGCCATTACCAAGAAGGGCACGGCCCCGTGTCGCGCAACCTGTCCCGCCCATGTCAGCGTGCAGGGCTATATCGCCCTAATCAATGACGGCAAGTACCGGGAGGCCCTGGAACTGTTCAAGCAGGACCACCCCTTCCCCGGCGTCTGCGGGCGGGTCTGCCACCATCCCTGTGAGGGTGTCTGTACCCGTAATGATGTGGATGATACGCTCTCCATCATGTACCTGCACCGCTTTCTGGCGGATTACGAGATTGAATCGGGTGATATTTATTTGCCGGAAAAGGCCGAGCCCAACGGCAAAAAGGTTGCCATCATCGGGTCCGGCCCCGCCGGCTTGACCTGTGCCTACTTTCTGGCCCAGGAAGGTTACGAGGTGACGGTCTTCGAGAAACTGCCCGTTCTGGGCGGGATGCTAACCGTCGGGATCCCTTCCTATCGCCTGCCCCGCAACATCATCGAAACTGAAATCCAGGTTATCCAGGATTTGGGGGTGGAATGTAAAACCGGGGTGGAGATCGGCAAGGACGTCACCATCGAGCAGCTTCGCAATGAAGGGTACAGCGCCTTTTTCATGGGCATCGGCTCGCATGAGTGCAAGGTGCTGGGCGTACCGGGTGAGGACCTGGACGGTGTTTTGCCCGGGGTCGATTTTTTAAGGGAGTTCAACCTGGGTAATGAGGTAACCATCGGCGACCGGGTGGCTGTCATCGGCGGTGGCAACGTAGCCATGGACTCTGTGCGTACCTCTCTGCGCGTCGGGGCTTCCAAGCCCTTCGTGATTTACCGGCGCAGTGAAGAAGAGATGCCGGCCGATCCGATGGAAATCGAGGAGTGCCGGGAAGAGGGCATCGAAATTAACACCCTCACGACGCCGATCAATATCATCGGCGATGAAAACGGCAAGGTTAAAGCCATTGAGTGCATCCGCATGGAACTCGGGGAACCGGACGCCAGCGGACGGCGCCGTCCGGTACCGGTCGAGGGCTCCGAATACACCATCGAGGTGGACACGGTTATCCCCGCCATCGGCCAGGAGTCGGACTGGGCTTGCCTTACCGACGAATGTGCCTGCACCCT
>Ga0126327_10000039_pt1 | contig 49933 bp, 51 predicted proteins | sample InaspJWI30metaG_FD_101392 | JGI IMG/M metagenome (GOLD analysis project Ga0126327, IMG submission 101392) | Marine gutless worms symbiont microbial communities from Oahu, Hawaii - Inanidrilus sp. 1 OAHU.JWI-30 metaG | ecosystem: Host-associated > Annelida > Digestive system > Unclassified... | reverse complement strand
TGGCCCAGGTAGAAAAGGCTCTGCAGGGGCTCGGCAGCCGGGTCGTCCAATGTCGTCATGTGATCACAGATGTCAGCATACAGGGTCGCCTCGGCATCCGGACTCCCTTTCAGGGCGGCTTCACGGTTTTTCAGGTCCCTGGTGATACGGGTGCCCAGTTTTGAGAAAAACCGGTAAGGCGCGTCCAGGGTGCCTCCGACGACAACCGAATCATTCTCTTCAATTTTGGTGATCGTATTTTGAAAGGCAGCGGCCACCGGGGCCTGGCTGGTCAGGTATAACTGGTTGTCGAGAACAACCCCGCTGGCACCGGCTGCAAACAATCCAGCCGCGGTGTGCCAGCCCACACCGCCATGAATGAACAGGGGAAAATCCGTGTTCTCCAGATACCACTGCATCAGTACGAAGGCAGAATAGCGCGACCCCCGCCCCGGGGCCTCACTGCCGCGGATGATCAGGCCGTGCGGGGATACAGACGATAAAAGCTCGGAACAACCGATATCGAAAATCTCGATAAAACATTTATAGCGGTTATGCTCGAAATCGAAATCACCGCAGTCAGCTGCCTTCCGACAACTGAAAACGACCAGGTCAAGGTGTTTAAAGTGCCGTTGCTGCAGGACGGCAGTCAGTTCGTTGTCGGTCAACTGCATCCGGATCCCAAAGAGGATGCCTTGTCTTTCAAGGGTTTCCATTTCCCGCACGACGGTATCCAGGGCGAGGAACTCGGTATCGAGAACCGGCAATCCGCCGGCCTGATGGATGCTTTCAAAGTAGGCGGTGTCCACCGCTGCCGTTGGATTGTAAACCATAAGCGGCAGGCGTGAATCGAGTATGCGTTTGATCATCAGCTTTCTCCAATTAGAAGCATTTTGTTTATACCGGCAACCCGGTTTATCTTTCATTTCAAGCGGCCCGCTGACCGATCCGCGTGCACAAAACGCGCGCAGACACGATTATAAGGCCGGTCACACTCGCGGGGTGGATTCAAGCATCGTGCCATCACCCCAAAGGCAACCTTAACCTTTGAAATTATAGAAATAATTATTCTCTTATTTTTTGGAGCGCTTTATGTTAGAATTCAACCGTTTTACACAGGAGGTACATGCTACCGACACAGGATGTCGGTGGGCCTGTAATTTGGGGGAAAATTCAGGGGCGTCCAATGAATTCCGCGAACCAACTGACCGCGCAGGAACGGGATTTTTTCAACCTGGTATTCCAGGCCGACATCACCAACCCGTTCAGTGATGAACGGGCTGAAATCGACTCGAAAATCGGCGGCCTGTTTCCGGAAGTGTCCCAACCCGACCGGATCGAAAAAACAATCAACGAAGTTCAGCGCCGCATCACATCCCTGGAGAACAAGCGCCTGGCTGACATATCTCTGTTTACCGGTGACGACCGTCGCATGGTCCGGGCGGCATTCCTGTTCGAATTCTTCTACAAATTCAGGCGAAAATTCGACCAGCTTATCCAGGACCAGATAAAAGCCGGGGACTCGCCGGTCAGGGTCGGCTTCTCCGGCGAGGCGTTTTCGCTCATGCTGGGCCGGGGTTTCTCCGTACCGGATGTACAGCGTTATTTTGCCCTGTGCTACCAATTACGCCGGGGCTTTTATTTCATCAAGCGCAGTCTGGTAGGTCGCAGTGATGCCATGAAGCGCCTGCGCCGGAACCTGTGGCAAAATGTTTTCACGCACAACCTGGACCTTTACAACCACTACCTGTGGAACCGCCTGGAAGATTTCTCCACCTTGATTCTGGGAGAAACCGGGACAGGCAAGGGCACCGCGGCCATGGCCATCGGGCGCTCCGGCTTTATCCCTTTCAATGAGCGCAAGAAAACATTCGTGGAAAGCTTTACCCGCTCGTTCATCTCCCTGAATCTTTCCCAGTACCCGGAAACGCTCATCGAGTCGGAACTGTTCGGGCATAAAAGGGGGCGTTCACGGGTGCCGTCAAGGACCACAGCGGTGTATTCAGCCGCTGCAGCCCCTATGGCGCGATATTACTCGATGAAATCGGTGAGGTATCGACACCTGTCCAGATCAAACTGCTGGAAGTTCTCCAGGAACGGACCTTTTCACCCGTAGGCAGCCACGAGACCGACCGCTTCCAGGGGCGGGTCATTGCAGCCACGAACCGCTCCCTGAGTGATATTCGCAGCAAGGGGGTCTTCCGGGACGACTTTTTTTACCGCCTCAGTTCGGACATCATCACGGTACCTCCCCTTCGACAGCGGATCGAGGAGGATCCCGCCGAGTTACGGGACCTGGTGGTATTTACAGTTAAAAAAATGGTCGGCAAGCCCTATCCGGAACTGGTCGACCTGGTACTGGAGGTCATCGAAAAGCAACTGGGCCGGGATTATCCCTGGCCGGGCAATGTACGCGAACTGGAACAATGCATCCGCCGCGTCATGCTCAAAAGAGATTACCGGGGGGACCAGAAGACCCAAAACGGCGACCTGGCAACCATTCTGGCGGAAGGGATTTCCCGGGGTGAACTGGACGCCCAGAACCTGCTCTCCGGCTACTGCAAGATGCTGTACCGGCGGCACGGCACGTTCGAAGAGGTCGCCCGGCGCACCCACCTGGACCGCCGCACAGTCAAAAAATATATCAACGAATGGAACAATCCGGAAAAAGAAGAATGAACGCGGTAATTGTCGCCAACGGCCTGCCGACCGATCCGGCTGCCGATAAAAAGCAGATCCCCGCGGGATCCCTGGTCATTGCGGCGGACGGCGGTGCCGATTATTGCCGCACGCTTGACGTAACCCCGGATATAATCATCGGGGATATGGATTCTATCAGCAATGATCCGGCGTCCTCCGCTTTCAAGGCGTCAGAAATTATTCGCCACCCGGCCCGCAAGGATGCCACCGACCTGCAGTTGGCCATCGAGCTGGCCCTGGAACGCGGTGCCGGCCGTATTTTAATTTTGGGCGCTCTCGGGGGCCGCTGGGACATGTCCATCGGCAACCTGCTGCTCATGGCCTTGCCTGAACTTAAATCAATCCCGGTAACGTTCATTGACGGACAGCAGGAAATTACGCTGCTGACCGGGCCCGGCAATACCGCTTTCCACGGAACGCCCGGTGACACGCTCTCCCTGATTCCAGTGGCTACAGAAGCAGCCGGGGTGTCCCTGAGCGGCCTTGAGTATCCCCTGAAAAACGCAGTGCTGACCCACGGCTCATCCCGGGGAATCAGCAATGTTCTGCGGGAAACCCAGGCAGATGTGTCACTGGATAAGGGCACGCTGCTATGCGTTCTGATACGCAAAAACGGATAAAATCACCGGTGAAATGTAGTCTTGGAAGTTCTTTGCGATGTGATCGGTACGCTAGGGGTTTATTGGCCGTATTTCTGCAGGATGGCCTGATACCGGTCTGTGGTCTTGAATGATTTCAGGCGAACTGAAAACGCTCTGGCCAAATCCTTGTTGGCGGGCTTCAACGCAAACGCCACATAGTTACGGCCGCCGCTGATTCTCTTTTTGGTGTAGTCTATGCGATCCAGCAATCCCAGCTTATGCGCATTGAACAGGCCCACATGTTTGTTGGAAATGAACATATCGATGCGCCCGGCCAGAAGCTTATTGAAATTCTGCTCGATATCGCGCACCGGCTCCTTGATGAAATAGTCCGCGTCTTGGATGGCTTGATTGTAAAAATACCCCAGGACAGTTCCGATCTTCAGGCCAGCCAAATCGGAAAGCACGTTGAAATTATCCGGCCGCCCCCTTAAGAAAAAGAGTACCGATGTACTTTCTGAAATGTGCTCGTCCGGGAAAAACATCTGCTTGGATCGTTCCGGGTTAAGGCTGACATCTAAGATGGCATCAACTTCTTGGGCCCTGACCATTGTGAGGCAGCGCTTCCAGGGGTAGAACCGGCAGTCAGCCGTGTAGCCCATCTTCTTCAAGACCGCCACCATAACCTCATAGTCAAAGCCTTTCGTTACGCCGTCATCGTCGTAGACATAAAGCGCCCATGTTTCTGTCACGACGACCAGCTGCTCAGCTGCGGCCGCCGGGGTCGCCATCAACACCAATCCGATCGCAAGGTAGAAGCTTCTGATGAGCAGCGCCATGTCACCCCCATGAAGTCAATGGTCTATTTTCCCGTTTAGCCCCCATCACCGGTCAACCCATGGTCAGGCAGTTGCGGCCGTCAGCTTTACTGGTATACAGCAGGGTGTCGGCTCTCTTGATAATGCCGTCCATGGTATCGCTCTCCGCGACCAGCGTCGCCCCGATGGATATGGTGACGGATAACTTTTGTTCCGCGTGCATGATGTAGGACCCGGCTATCAGGGTGCGCAGCCGATTGCCCAGGGTTACGAGATCCTCCCGGTTGATATTGCGGATAACCCCGATGAATTCCTCTCCGCCCCAGCGCCCGTAAAGGTCGAAAGGCCGGCTGTTGGCGATAAAGGTCTTGGCTACGAATTTCAGGACATCATCGCCGATATCATGGCCGTAGCGGTCATTGAATTGTTTAAAATGATCGATATCGATAAACAGAATTCCAAAGGGAACCTTCAACCGTTTTTTTTCTTCAAAGCGGCCCTGGATCTCACGTTCGATGTAGTTGCGGTTGGCCAGCTGCGTCAGGTTGTCCAGCAAGGCCAATTTCTCGAGTTCTTTAACCCGCAGTTCGTTGGCCGCCTGGTTGCTGATATCGGTAAAAAGCTCGATCCCGCCGGTCACGTTGCCCTTTTCATCGGTGAGGGTGCTTACCCGCACCGAAACCGGGATGCGGTGGCCCTCCTTGTGGTGCATGTAGATTTCATTTTCGCGCGGTGTACCGTCGGCAATGGTTCTGGCGAGCGGGCACCCTTGTTCACACAAATTGCGCCCTTCACTGTCGATATGGGTAAGAATACTGTCGCCGCACGACTTGCCGATAACCTCCTCGGCCGTGAAACCGGAAATCCGTTCGGCGGCTTTATTCCAATAAATGATCGTTCTGTCCCGGTCTACGAAATAGAGCCCGTCATGCAGGCTGGCAATTACTTTTTCATAAGATGCTTGTTCAATTTTCATGGCCTGTCCTGAACTTCGCAACGATGTCTGCACTGAAGCGGCCTGCCATCGGAATTCAGCATAACGACGTTTCTGATAATTCTGATTCAGGCCTTCGACGCTACTCAACAGTATAACAACACATTGAAAAATGACAAGATAGTGAAGGAATTGGATATGCCGCGAACTAGGCCTCACCGGCCAGGTCCAGTTCCCCGGCCGCAAATATGTGCTCTTGGTCGTAGATCCTGAAAAGGTAACCTTGGTCGGTGGATTGCAGTCCGGCCTTTAGGCTGGCAACCGTCCGGTCGATCTCTTTCTTATACTGAATCCGAAAACCGGTCACTTGGCCGAGACGGGCTCCGGACCGGGCAACCAGGGTTTCCAGGTAGTCCAGGTAGACGGCATTGTTGACATGGTTGAGGGGATCAAAATCACTGTGCCGCACACACAGTCCGGTTTCAAATACCGGGGCAAACTCAACCGCCGGTTTCCAGGTCCGCAGGCAACTGTCCAGAGCATCCTCCGTTTCACTGGTGTAGACGTCCCCTGTCTCCGCCGGTACCCGGGTCAGTCGTTTTTTATGAATATCGAAAAAGAGCCATAAACTGGATGCAGCCGCCAGTTTTTCTTCGCCGGCGTACACACAGAAATCGCGAAACGCCTTGAACCCCTTGCTTTGCTTGTGCCAGGTTTCCACGCGAACCTCTTCGCGCAGCTGCGGGTGACGGTATATTTCAGCTTCCAGAGCATTCAGGACCCAGACTTCACCCCGGTCCAGCAGGGTCTTCGAATCGTAGCCGACCTTTTCCGAGTGAATGACAGCTGCTTCCTGGATCAATTTGAAAAAGGCACCCAGGTTCTGATTGAAATCCGCATCCACTTCCGCATAATCGATTTTACGGGTCAGCGTTACCTTCATCTATATTTACTCCTATTGGTCCTGCCCGGCAAAAGACCTTCTCACCGCCAGGCTGAGATAAAGCCCGTCTGCGCTGAACATCAGCCGCTTGTGCACCATCTCGTCTAAAAAGCCCTTTATTTGCTCCGCAGCAAACCCCGGGTGGTTTTCTACAATCGCCTCGAGCGACCGCCCTGGCAGGCAGTACAGGTAAATGCCGCGGGATGATCCGGTTAACCGGTGCGTATGGGCCGGACCATCGGGACGTCTCTCCCGCAGGATGATGAAGTTGCCGCCGTCCTGATAACTCAAGGCGGGCTGGCCAGGGGCTTGTTTTTGCAGGGTGGTGTATGTTTCCTCCCATTGCCGCATGCGCCGCAGCACCGGTGCCCAGAGCTTTCTCTGCCGTGTCCGGTCACCGCGATAAGCCCGGGTCGCCAGCGGTACCTTCCGGGCAATGTCGGGCGGGAACAGGGCCTTGTAATTTGGGTGGTTGAAATGGGATTGAATGCCGTAATGGTCATAATCCCGGCAAACCGGGCTGCCCAGGCCGAGCCAGAAAGGAACCGGCTTCGGTGGTCGGTAGATCTGGGCGAATTCAATCGCCTGCAGTGTTTCGGCCACGTCGGTTTCATCCGAACCGGGGAACAGGACAATCAGGTTCGAACGATTTTCAATTCCCAGCTCTTCACAGTCCCGCATGGCCTTTAAATTTTTAATGGCGGTGGTACCCTTGTTCAATTTCTGCAGCAAGCCGGAACCGAGCGCTTCTATCCCAATCTGAACCCTGTCCAGCCCGGCCCGGCGCATGGCCGCCAGGGTGTCACGGTCCGTGGTCGCCCGAATTTCGCCAAAGAGGGTAAAGTCGTGTCCGGTATCCGCCAGGGTGTCGAAAATATCACGGGTGGTCTTTACTGGCAGGGCGTTGTCCATGAAGGCGAAGTTCACCAACTGGTACCTGTCTTTCAGGCTTTCCAGTTCAGCCACGATCTGCGTCGGTTCTTTTGCGCGGTACCCGCGCCACTGGGTATTCAAGTTGCAGAAGGCGCAGCCCCGGCTGCCGTGCGGCGACCGCTTCTGCCACCAGCACCCCCGGGACATTTCCGCCGGCAGGACCGGGAAGAATCGACGTTCCGGGGCCAGCCGGCCGAGTTCTTTGAAATAAGCGTCATAATCCGGTACCGGCAGGGCGTCCAGGGTGTCCAGCTGATCAAATGCGCACCGCTCGGGGGGAGGCGCGGCACCAGCCGTCAGGATCGCGGCACTGCCGGATTCGTTGACTTCGAGGCCGGCGTGCAGATCGTTTATCAGCTTGGCCAACGGCTTTTCACCCTCGCCCTGGACCACCGCATCGATCCACTCGAAATGCTCTACCAGCGCCTGGCCGGAAGCCCCGGCCACGCTGGAGCCGCCGGCGACAATCTTGAGCGTGGGGCAGCGGCGCTTGATTTCACGCGCCAGGTAGAGTGAAGCGGTCAACTGGCACAGGGATATGGTTAATCCGGCCAGCGCGTATGCATCCCATTCGATTCCGGCAAGAAAACGATCAACTGCCCGGCCGGCCGTTTTGGCCAGCAAATCGAAATCGATCTGCCGCGCCTGCTTATGGCTTCGGGCCGCCTTTTCGAAAACCGCTTTGGCCGCAGCCGCTTTTTCCGGATAGAGCAATGCCGCGAACACCGGCTCCGCCAACCAGCTACGTTCAGAGACGGCGGCATACCGGTGATATCCCACCCGGTCGGCAACCGGCAGGTAGAGATAGAACGCATCGACCGTCAGATCGGAGACAGCCTGTTTGAGATAGGCCGTGAGGGTGCCCAGTTGAATGGAGGGCCGGTCATATATCGGCCAGGGAGGGGCTATCAGAGCAATTTTCATCAAGCGGTGTTGATTCATTTATCCGTTCTCCCGCCCCCTCTATCCGGCATATACGACCCGGCCGGTGACGGCGCCGGCAACCTATAAGCGGCCGATGGATCAGGGGACGCAGCGCAAACGGCCCATCACGCCTGGGCGGGCGAATCCGGCTGGGCCTCGGCATCCAGATGGAACATGGTGGCGCCCACCGGCGCGAAGCTCAGAAACAGCAGGTTCATGACCGGAATCAGGAACCAGAGGCCGAATCCCGTATGAAACGCAAGGTGTTTTCCGAGATAGGCAAACCGCTTCTTAAACGGCAGCATTCGGCGGGCCGGCACCAGGTCGGTGTTGTCCCAGGCGAGAAATACGGCTGCCGCCAGCGACGAGGCCACCGTCACAATCGGCCCCAGGGGCGTCAACCAGCCGATCAGCATAATGAACAGGGTAATTACGATGGGGATGATCGCCCGGGGGGTTTCCTGTTTGACGAGGAAAATGAGCTGGGTGAAAAGGGGCATGTCGCTGGGTTCTTCCACTTTACCGGTAAGGCGTCTTTCCGTGTAGCGACTCATGAGGTCCATGATGAACACACTGAAAAGGACCTGGGTAATGAGGTAGGAAACAACCGTAGATATGCCTATCAGAAGCAAAGAGACCACCCAGGAGACCAAATGCCAAAGCCAAACCACCCAGGCACTTTCCGGTTTGACCCACAGCATCGACAGGATCTGTTCATGGTATGCCATTATCAATCCGGCACAGACCACGGTCACAATTGCAACTGCAGCAAAGCGTACCAGCCCCAGGAAGAGAAGTTTCGGTGTCCGCAGCCCCAACTGCAAGCCGCGCCAGTTGTACGTCAGGCCTTTGAAAAATCCCATCGATTACCTCCGAGTGATACAGGGTGACATGTCCGGGGATGACAATAAGGGATTATCGCTTGAATTGCAAATGATCGCTCAGCCGCCGGCCTGCAGCATTTCGAGAACGGCCAGATAGTCCTTCACGGCCATGGGCCGCGGGTTGCTGGGATTGCTGCCGTTTTTGACTGAATTTTCAGCCAGGAGATCAAAATCAGCCGGATCGACTCCGAAGCTGGCAAATTCGGGCAGGCCGACATCACGGGCTAACTGCGCGACCGCCGCAACCGCCATTTCAGCACGGCGGGCCTCATCGGCTTCAGAAAGGCCCAGCGCCGACCCAACGCGGGCATATTGCGCTCGGCACCAATCCAGATTGTAGCGCATCATGGCCGGCAGTACCACGGCATTGCAGACCCCGTGGGGGGTATCGTAGCGACCCCCCATAGATTCGGCGATGCAGTGCACAGCCGCTACATCTGCATGCGAAAAGGCGATCCCGGCCAGGAGACTGCCCATAAGCATGCCGGCGCGGGCCTCCAGGTCCAGGCCGTTGTCCACCGCCCGGCGGAGGTAACGGTTGATCAATTCGATGGCATGCAGGGCCGCGGCATCCGCGAGTGGTTCTGCCGCCGTGGCCGAATAGGCCTCGATGGCATGGGTCAGGGCGTCCATCCCCGTGGCTGCAGTCAGAGCCGGCGGCATGGATAGCGTCAACTCCGGATCAACCAGCGCCACAGCCGGCCCTATCCTGGTATGCCGAATACTGAATTTGTAGTTTTCCTGCGAATCCGTAATAACGGAGCTGAATGTCACTTCACTCCCTGTACCGGCTGTGGTAGGCACGGCCAGCAAGGGCAGCACCGCCGCAGTTACGTTGTGGCCTCTTTCGAAATCCCGGGGAGCACCGTCATGGGTGGCACAGATGGCCATGGCCTTGGCACAGTCGATGGGACTGCCGCCGCCGATGGCAACCAGCCCGTCGGCTTCGAATGCGCGGACTACCGCTGCCCCGGCCGCTACATCGTGATCCTTTGGGTTGGCAGCAACCTGACTGTAGCATTCATATTCGATTCCGGCTTGGCCCAGTTGATTGCATACAGGGTCCAACAGCCCCGCCGCCTGCACTCCCGAATCAGTCACCAGTACAATGCGCTGCAGATCGAGCTGCGCGAGAACTTGCGGCAATGTCCGGATGACCCCCGGACCGTACTCGATGCGGGTCGGCAGCTCAAAGCCAAAACTTTTCAGCAGGTTCATGACGTTCTCCGTCCCCTTGTTTATAAGCTATCTCGAAAAATGGAATTTGGCTGCGGTTCAGTCTTCGCTCTATAAGCTTCGCCGGGCAGGCAGGGCCGGCGCGCCAATCGTACCTGATGTGCCGACGCAGCCAATGTCCGTCATGGTGACTGTGGCGGGTATTGTGACGAGGATTTGGCCCGCCCGACAATTCGCAGTAGGCCTTGCGGAGGCGAGTTACTCGGCAATCTAGCCCCAGGACCGAGATAGGGCCAATCAGGCTTCGCCCGACAAGAAGACTTCTTTGAGAAAGCTTAGCGCCTCAACCTTGCTGCAACCGAATACTTGAATTGGTTATTTTCAACAGGCGATATTGCTGTCCAACCAGTAGAAAGCCTTTGCGTGCGGCAGTGATGCTCAGTTTATGCCGATACTTCGTCTGCGGATCGAGAGCCGGAATAGTCACATCGATCAGGAAATGGTCGGCGTCGACCTTGCCGCGGTAGGTCAGCCAGGTTTTGCCGACTCTGCGGGTCTTGTCCGGCAGAAGAAAGAATTCATCCCAGGGCCAGGCGGCCTCCACCCGCGTTTGATTTTTGGCCTGCACCACACGTGCTTCTCCGGGCGTGAAATGATTGATCACAAAAAACGTCCCCACAACAAGCAGCAATAAGACGACTGTATATCCCAATATCCCTGAAAACTGTTTACCCATACCTTTATGCATCCCTCATACCGATCAATGGGGAACTGATATCCCCATGTTGTTATTTCTATTAAAAGGGTGTTGTGTATCAGAAAAAAAGGATTTTGGCAAAGGCACGGCATCTGCCACGAAAAACTCTGAAATCATACAACTTTTCAGTCGCCCTCCACAGGCTGGACAACAAAATCAATATTTTTTTGCCGTCAGGCCGTCTTAAGCTGGCAGATTACTCATAAATAGCGGTCGAATCATCGAAATCGACCTCATCTTCCTCAGGAGCCTGGACCTTGAAATTGAATTCCAGTACCGTCTGCGGGCTGAACCGGATATGGACCCCGTCTGTCAGGGCCATGCCGCCCAAAGATACACGCTGATCGTCTACTTTCAGACCATTGACGCTGCCCAGGTCCCGGATATGGTAGGCGTTGTTCTCAAAGAATATTTCCGCGTGTTTACGGGAAACGGACTTGTCCGGAATATCGATATCGTTTTTAGCGGTCCGTCCCAGCCGGGTCGTGCCGCTGATAGCAAAAACCTGCCCTGCCGGCAGGCCGGCACACTCGACGACCGTCAAGGTCGCCTCGCCATCCGCTCCGGCAGAGGCCTCGACATCCGGCATGAACAAGGTTTCGTCGCCATCATCGTCCCACTGCGGCGCCGGCGGGATCTCCGCTGATGGCTGCCGGTCATCCACAGGCGCAGCAGAGCCCCGCTTGCGCAAGGCCCAACCCATCAAGGCAGCGATCACCACCAGGGCCGCTACGCCAACGGCAATGAGTGCTGTGTTCATGCCGCTGTCGGCCGGCGGCACGGGCGCCTGGGCAGGCTTTTCCGTCGGCGGCGGAGGCGGCGGTTTGACATTTATGGATATCTCGGCGGATACCGCTTGACCGTAGGTATCGATAACCTCGGCGCGGACGATGTGCAGCCCGCCGGGCAATCCGCTGGTGTCAAGTCGAAACGTCTTAAAGGGTGCGGCGGTAAATTCCTGCTTGAGCAGCGCATCCACGTAATACCGGACCTTTTTGATTGAATTGTCCGGATCAACCTCCAATTTCAATTCTACGTTCCCGGTTACCGGCCCGGAAAAACCAGGCTGTTTGAAAGCGACGGCCGGCGGCTTCAGCACCGGCAGGGGCGGTGACCAGAAACGTTTTTCGTCCTGGATGGTGGCCTGGTTGTAAGTGACTTTCAAGACCAGCGAATGTTCGCCGCTGGGTGTACGGCTGTTATAGTTTAGGACATATTGGTTCTTCAGTTGTCCGGCCAGGGCTCGAAAAAAGCCCTCCAGCTCATCCATGGACGCTGCCTGGAGGTAGCGCCCCCCGGTAAAACTGGCCAGGCGGCCCAGTTCCCGTTCATCCACCCGGGGCCCCGCTCCGATTGTATAGATCGGCACCCGGATCGTTTTGGTTGTGGCCGCGTCAATAACATCATTGGAGGTATAACGGCTGCAGGCTTGTTTGCCCTTTTCGTCGCGTCCATCCGTTAGCAGGATGATTGCCCGGCGTCCCCGGGGAATCTCGGCTGCCTTTTTAATCGCATCAAAAGCGGTGTCGTAGAGGCAGGTGGCGGCATTGGGTTTGGCGGCGATTTCCTGGACCGCATCGATAGCCGCCTGATGATTGGTTGAGAAATCTTTTCGCAATTGGGGTTCATTATTGAACGTGAAAAGGGCGATCCGGTCGGATTCTCCCATTCGGGAGATAAATTCAATCGCCGCACTTTTGGCCGCCTCCATGGAAGAGCGGCCCGATTTCCCGAGGGCCTGCATGGAGCCACTGGTATCGATCGCCAAAATAACCGACATGGCGTCCGTGGCTTTGGCAACAGACAGGTCCGCCACCGGCCGGCCGTCCTCGATGACTTTAAAAGCACCCGGGGTCAATCCCGGGATCGTCTTCTCATCCGTATCGGAAACGGTCACATATACACTGACTTTGTTCGAACGCTGGTCAGCAGCCGTTGATGCTTCAATATAGTTGAGGGTTACCTTTCCAATGGATTGCGCCGCAGCTGGGGCACAACACCAAAAAACCAACGCCAGGCAAATCAGCAGCGTAAAACCGTGTTTGTTCCCGGTATACTTTTCTTCCATGGCAGGACTCTCCCTATCAAAAACGACTGCGTCGTGTTCTGTGACTGCATCTGCAAGGATAGATAAAGATGGAAACCATAGCACCCGAAAGAAGAAGTATAGAATAGGAAGATTCGGGTGTCAACCGAGGGAGTAAGGCAGTCGGGGAAGAGGGTGGATTAAAGGAAAACTGGAAGGAAGCCCCTAAGGCTGCTCGCCGGAACGGTTCAGCTGCCCATGTCGCGGATACCCTTGACCACATAGGCCTTCAAAGTCGGCTCCACATCCGCATGTTTGGTTTTGATGGATTTGGGAACCACGTCTACAAAATCGAAGACCTGTTCAAACACCGGCTCACTGATAACGATCTCGCCCGGTCCGGCACCGTCACAAAATCGGGAAGCTTTATTGACGGCATCTCCGATGATCGTATACTCGGTTCTTTGCTGGGATCCGATGAATCCGTGGATAACTTCTCCGGAATGGACGCTGATGCCGATCTCGAACTCCGGCAGTCGCCGCGCCCGACGCCCCTCGCCCAGCATGCGGATGGCGTTTTGCATCTCTAGGGCGGCCCGCACGGCTTTTTCCCATTGCTGGTCATCCGGTTCCGGGCTGCCAAAAACCGCCAACACCGAGTCCCCTACGAATTTGTCGACCACGCCATCGAACTCGAAGACAATCGGCACCAGGGCATCGAACATTTCGTTGATCATCCGTACAACCGCATCCGGGTCCATTTGCGCCGATAAGGCCGTAAAGTTGCGGACATCGGATACCAGGATCGTCACCGGATCGGCCCTTTCACCGCCGATTTTCTCACGGCTGTACTTTCCGGCCAGCCTTTCCGCAACCTTCGGTGGAAACTGCCGCATGAAAATTGACCGCATGTCGGTTTGGCGGTTATCTTCACGATTCAGCACCCGGTGCTTGATGAACTGGGCAACCTGGGCGGCCAGAACCTTCATCAACTCAAGATCGGCGGTTTCAAAAGCATCCCGGATCAGGTGATTATCTACGTATATGACCCCCAGCACCTCCTGTCCGGCTGTCAGGGGTACATAAATAGCGGACTGGACCTTGTAAAAATAAGCACTGTGGAGCGTGGCTTCGGCGGCTGCATCTTCCTCAGGTACAGACCACAAAAACGCTTGGCGATTGTCGAATGCCTGCTTGACCCAGGTCATGCTAACCGAATGCTCTCCCTGGGGCCAATGTGCCTTGAGCAATAGCTTACCCCTCCCATCCGGGAGTAAGACTGCCCCACGCGTCGCATTGGGAATCATCAGAGGCAATTCTTCTTCGAGCACCGGCATAAGGTCGGCCAGCGATTCAGCCCCGCCAATGGATGTGCTGAGTGTACTCAGGGTTTCGAGGGGCCCAGCCGATAAACTGCCCGGGTCTGTTTGCATTGCGGAGGAGACCACATAGCGTCGCGTCATGCGGCTCTCCTCCGTACAGGTATCGTCCGCAGGCAGCATTTCAGGTTGCCCGGCGGCCAAAGCAGGATCAGGGGGGGCCTGGACCGGGTTTGGTTCCGCGGCCGGCTCCCCGGTTTGCAGCCCGGCAGACGAGGGTGTGCCGGGAGCAATCTCGGATTGTTCACCGGTTGCATCAAATGCCACAATCTCTGCACTTTTGCCGGCCTCCAGCTCAACTGACTGGCTAAAGGGCACCTCGACGCCTACGGCGCCATCTGCGCCTGCGGCCAGCTGCTTGATTTCGCCGGTCTCATTATCTTCATCCCGTATAATAGTCGCAAACTCTTCTTCGGCGTCAGTCTCCTCGGCAGCGACAGACTGCCCGGCTTTTACATGCATGCGTGTCCAGCCAATCCGAACCCGGTCCTCCTCGACGATCCGAGTCTTGCGAGCCACCAGGACACCATTGACCCAGGTTCCGTTGGCACTTTCGAGATCTTCAACCCAGAACTGATTGTGCTCGAATGTGATCCGGGCATGCTGGTGGGAGATATATTCATCAGAATTGAAGGCGAGATCCACCGGAGAATCGGCGCAGGGGTTGCGCCCGAGAATGACTGTATCGGCTTCTGTCTCGAATGTGGCGCTCTTTCCATCCGGGAGAGAATAGTGGATGATCATAACCACACCTTCAACTTTTCATTGGGCCTGTCTGTTTCCGCAATTATTGCATGAAGAAACAATAGGTTATCAACGCGGGCCCCAATTGTCAAGCGCAAACGGCAACCGGTATTCAACCCGGTGCCCTGCCAGCTGTTCACCTGTTTGGGATTGTTTCGATGGTTTGACCAGGTTCACGTAATCATGGTATGTAGATCATGATTGTTAGTGAAATGATGGCTCATCACGTTATCTTTCAGAAAGATTCTGCGCGCCAGCTGGCCACGTACCGGCGTTTTTCTGCTACCTGCATCGCGCAACGGACACCGATGGGCCCTTCTTCCAGTCCTGTATTCAGCGAGAAAGCGATCAAAGGGAGCCCACCCGGCAGATGACCCTGAAAGGCAGCATACAAACCGTATCACTCTACGGCATCATTCAGCTGCTGTGCAACGAACACAAAACAGGCATCCTGCGGGTCTTTCGGGAAAAGGAAGAATACCAAATCTTCTACCTGGAAGGTTCCATCATCTATGCCATCAAATCCAAGAAAGAGGCCCGGCTGGGAAGCCTGCTTATCCGGGACGGGCTGATCACGGAGGAGCTCCTGAAGGCCTGCCTGGAGTTGGCCCGGGAGCGCCGGCAGGCCATCGGCCGCATCCTAGTCGATGAAGGGCATATCACGCTCAAGGATCTGGAAAAGTATATGTACCATCAGGTTGAAGAGATTATTTACAATCTGTTTTTATGGCCGGAAGGCGAATTCCAGTATCAGGATACCAGAATCAACCTGTCCTGGATGGTGGTTGTCAAGCTCAATACCCTGGAGTTGCTTGTAGACGCTTTTCGCCGCGTGGATGAATCCCGGAACCAGGCCAATCCAGCCTAAACGTATTTGGACGAGGAAACTGACTATGATCGACAGCGCCTTTTTGAAAAGCAACGACGAAATCATCAACCAGCTGATGCGCATTCCGGCTCTAAAATCAATGGAAGAAGATGATCTCAAGGACCTGGTGGACGCCAGCCAGACCAAGGCCTTCAGTGCCGGTGATATTATTTTTGAAGAAGGTACCATGGGCAAGCTGATTTTCTACCTGATCTCCGGCAAGGTCAAAGTGCTCAAGGACGGCCACGAACTCATGACCTTGCAGCGGACCGGGGACGTGTTCGGCGAAATGGGCCCCATTGGAGAAAAGGCCCGCTCGGCCAGTGTGAAAGCCCTGAGCGAGGTAAAATGCGTTGAAATCGATCTGTCTGTTATTGACAGCAAAAACAGGTCCGATACCCATATGTTCCGCTATCTCATCTTCCGCGGCTTCGCCGAAATCCTGGCCGGACGTCTGCGGTATACAACCGAACAGTTGTTATCGCTGCAGACGGAAATCGAGCAGCTGAAAAAGGCAAGCTGACCGGGTAAGCCGCACTACACCCCGCTACCCACTGCCGGTTTGACCCCCTTTATTAAAACATGGTATGCAAATCTGGACCGGCGGCCGGCCCTGGAACCGGCCGCCGGTTATGTTTGCCTAACAGCGTACCGAAAGTGATGGATAACCATGAAAGTAGACGGCAAAGACATCAGACCGATCTGGTTACATGCAGACCGCCGGAGGGTCCAGGTCATCGACCAGCGGCTGCTGCCCCATGAATTCGTGGTGGCCGATGTCAAGGATGTGGATGACACCATTACGATTATTCAGGAAATGTATGTGCGCGGTGCACCGCTGATCGGGGCTACCGGGGCCTGGGGTGTATACCTGGCCGTGCTGAATGCTCCCGATGGCCGCGCCGAAGACGCCTATCTTGAGGCGGAGTGCACCCGGCTGAAAGCAGCGCGCCCCACGGCCGTGAATCTCGCATGGGGGGTTGACCGCGTATTGGGTGTCGTTTTGGCTGAGGCGGATGCCGCTAAAAGACCCGCGGCAGCAGCCGCTGAAGCAGCGGCCATTACCGAAGAAGAAGCCGAAAACTGCCGGTTGATAGGCGTTCACGGCCTGCCGCTGATCGAACAGATCAGTCGGCAGAAAAACGGCCAACCTGTCAATATCCTAACTCACTGTAATGCCGGCTGGCTGGCCTGCATCGAGTGGGGCACGGCGACCGCACCCATGTACGCGGCCTTTGACGCCGGTATCGATATCCATGTTTGGGTGGACGAAACACGGCCGTTGAACCAGGGCTCCCGGTTGACAGCCTGGGAATTGGGCAAGTACGGAATCGCTCACACCGTCATTGTAGACAATGCCGGCGGCCACCTGATGCAGCATGGCCAGGTGGACCTGGTCATCACCGGCACCGACCGCTCCACCTATACCGGTGACGTAGCCAACAAGATTGGTACATACCTGAAGGCACTCGCCGCCCGGGACAACGCCATCCCTTTCTACGTGGCCTTGCCGTCCAGCACCTTTGACTGGACCCTGCGGGACGGGGTCAACGAAATTCCCATTGAAGACCGAAGTCCGGATGAAATCCGGCTCATCCAGGGCTTGGCGGACAACGAAGTCCGCGAGGTCCTGGTACCGCCGGCCGACAGCCCGGCCGGCAACCCTGCGTTCGATGTAACACCGGCCCGCTTGGTGACCGGATTCATTACCGAACGGGGAGTCTGTGCTGCCAACGAGAAAGAGATTCTGGGACTGTTTCCAGAAAAGAAATCAGCCTGAAAGTTTAAGGCTCCTGGTCCAAATTGATAGGCTTTGGGTTGCCATTGAAAGGGGTATGCCCAAATCTTCGAGTTTAAAGTGACTAAAGTGATCTAAAGTGCCTAAAGTTTAAGAGTCGCTTCGCTCCACTGTTTTAATTTTATTGGCAGGATACCTTAACTTTAGTTCACTTTAGGCACTGGCCGCATTCTTTAACGGCAGGGCTAATTATTTCTGATTTGGTTCTGAGGATCAGATTTGTAAAAACTAAATAAACAGAGGCCAGCCAATATGTTGACCCAGATTGAAAAAAGAGTAATCGCTGCGATCCAGGGCGATATCGAAATATCCGCGCGCCCATATGACCGGATTGCGGAAACACTCGGCATCACTACCGAAGAACTGCTTGATATTCTCGAGGATTTGTGCGACCGGGGCGTTATCCGGCGTTTCGGTGCCACCTTGCGCCACCAGAAGTCCGGTTTTTCCGCCAACGCCATGGTGGCCTGGCAGGTACCGGAGGACCGAATTGAAGAGGTCGGCAGCACCCTGGCTGGTTTTGTCCAGGTATCCCACTGCTATCGCCGTAACCCGCAAGCGAGCTGGCCCTACAATCTATACACCATGATCCACGCTACCAGCGAGACGGAATGTCACCAGATTGCGGCGGATATGGCAACCGCAGCCCGGGTGGCAACTTATTCGCTTCTGTTCAGCCGCAGGGAGTTGAAAAAAACCTCCATGGCCTATTTTGCAAACTTGAAATGAAACCCAACCCATCGGGAGCCCCCAACGAGCGGGCCCTCATTTTGCTGGTCAATCCCTGGATTCATGATTTCGCCGCCTATGATGTCTGGGCGCAGCCGCTGGGGATGCTTACCCTGGCCGCCATCCTGCGCCAACACGATTACCGGGTAAACTATGTAGATTGCCTGGACCGCTTTCACCCCAGGGCCCCTCTAAGCGACACGTTCCGGCGACACGGGCGCGGCCCATACCATAAGTCCCCGCTTCCCAAACCGCCCGGCCTGGAGGATGTCCCGCGGACCTACTCACGATACGGTATCGAGCCGGAATGGCTGCGGCAGGATTTACAAGCAGCACCCAAACCGGACCTGATTTTGGTAACATCGCTGATGACCTACTGGTACCCCGGCGTCATCGAGACGATAGCGGAACTAAAAAATGTCTTTCCAGAGGTCCCCATCGTGCTCGGTGGGATTTATGCCACCCTGTACCCGGACCACGCGGCTGAATTTTCCGGAGCCGACGGCATCATTACCGGGCCGGGGGAATCCCGGATCCTGGAACTTGCGGCGGAACATACCGGCCAGGCTGTACCCGCCCGATTCGATCCGGAGAACCTGGACACGTATCCGTATCCGGCCTTCGATCTGCTGCGCAAACCCGGCTATATACCGCTCCAGACCTCCCGGGGCTGCCCTTTCAAATGTGCTTACTGCGTGTCCGGGTTTCTCAATCCGCGGATTCAGCGCCGCAATCCTCTATCTGTTGTCCGGGAAATCGTCTATTGGCATCACCGCCTGGGCATCAGCGACTTCGCCTTTTACGATGATGCCCTGCTGATGGATGCCGATCAGCATGCGGTCCCTATGCTCGAGGCCATTATCGCCAGCGGTCTGACCTTGCGGTTTCATACCCCGAATGCCCTGCACATTCGCAATATTACAGAAGAAACCGCCGGACTCATGTTCGCCGCCGGTTTTACCACCCTGCGCCTGGGGCTGGAAACCACTGCTTTCGATCAGAGGCGCCAAATGGACTGGAAGGTCACCGAATCCGAATTCAAAAGAGCAGTGGACTGACTGAGAAAAGCCGGATTCTCTGCCGATCAGATTGGAGCCTATCTGCTGGCCGGATTACCGGGGCAGGACGACGCAGCCATCGAAGCTTCTATCCGAACTGCGCGGGAGTGCGGAATCACACCGGTTCCAACCTACTATACCCCACTGCCCCAAACTCCCATGTGGGAAGCTGCCCGGGCGGCTTCTCGCTACGATCTGGCGGCGGATCCACTCTTCACCAACAACGCCATCTTCCCCTGCCGCCGGGAAGGTTTCTCCTGGCAACTGATCTCGCGAATGAAAGATCTGGTGAAAGCGGGATAACCGCCAGCACGGCGCCCCACGCGGCCTTGTCCAAATCGATCGGCCGTACCCCCGCTCAAAGATCAATACAATACCCCGGAAACCTGCAACGTCATACTTGCGATTCCGTCTGGACAAACAGCCCTTAAAACGGTAAGGGGACAGGTTACCATGAGTGCCGATGCCAACAAGCTGAATTCACCGCAAAACGGTCTGGGGCGCCATATCGTGACCTTTGGCCGCATGATTAAATTCAGCCATACGATCTTTGCCCTGCCGTTCGCCCTGGCCGCGGTCGTCCTGGCCCACCGCCAGGCGCCCATAACCTTGTACAGTTTGATCTGGATTCTGGTTGCCATGGTCGCCGCCCGATCAGCTGCCATGGGCTTTAACCGGATAGTGGATGCCCGCATCGATGCCCGCAATCCACGTACTGCCATCCGTGAGATACCATCAGGCAGACTGAGCCGCAGAGCCGCGATTATTTTCGTCGCTATATCCGCCGGGATATTCGTGGCGGCCGCCGCCATGCTGGGCAAACTATGCCTGCTGCTGTCTGTCCCGGTTCTGGCCGTACTTTGCCTGTATTCCTATACCAAGCGGTTCACCTGGCTTGCCCATATATACCTGGGGTTTGCCATTTCCCTGGCTCCCCTGGGTGCCTGGATAGCCTTGACCAACAGTTTTTACGGTCCTATTTTGTTGCTCAGCCTGGCCCTGCTTACCTACATCGCCGGATTCGACATTCTGTATGCCTGTCAGGACACCGACTTCGACCGCCAGGAAGGTCTGTTTTCCATCCCCGCTCGGTTCGGCATTGCGCGGGCCCTGCTGACGGCCCGCGCGATTCACCTGCTTGCCTGGATTTGTTTACTGCTGGTCGGAATAACGTTTAACCTGGGCCTGATCTATTACGGTACCACGCTTTGTATAGGGGTATTGCTCATTATCGAGCACCGGCTGGTCAACCCTGATGATTTGAGCAAGATCGACATCGCCTTTTTTAATGTCAACAGCACCATATCGGTCGTATTATTTCTGGGTATCCTGGTAGACGAAATACTCGGCCTGGGGAAACTGTAAAAAATGAAGACTGCTTTTGCCGACCTGGACAATTTTCTGAAGACACTCAAGGCCAGTGGTGAGCTCAAGATTATCTCTGATCCGGTTTCACCCTATTTGGATATCAGCCGCTACACGGATACCGAATCTAAAAAACCGGATGGCGGCCAGGCTCTCTATTTCCAGAATGTGACCGGCTACCGTTTTCCGGTGGCGACCAATATCTTCGGCAGCCCGCAGCGCATCTGCCTGGCCCTGGGTGTGAGCCACCTGGATGAATTGGCCGACCGGGTCCGGGAATACATCGAGTTCAACCCGCCGGGCAGCCTGAAAGAGGCCCTGAACATAATTCCCATGGCCATAACGGCCTCTAAATTCATACCCCGTGCGTTTAAGGGGAAACAGGCCCCGTGCCAGGAGGTGGTGCACACCGGTGCGGATGTGGATTTGAGCCGGCTGCCGGTGCTGCATTGCTGGCCTAAGGACGGTGGTCCCTTTGTCACCCTGCCCCTGGTGTTCACCCGGAGCCTGGAAACCGGCAGGCGCAATGTCGGTATGTACCGGCTCCAGATCTTCGACCGGAACACCACCGGGATGCACTGGCACATACACAAGGACGGCTCCCACTACTACAGCGAATACGTGGCGGCCAACCGGCGCATGCCCGTGTCCGTGGCTATCGGCGCCGATCCGGCCACGACTTATGCCGCAACAGCACCCCTGCCGCGCGGTATAGACGAAATGCTCCTGGCGGGGTTTATCCGCAAAAAGCCGGTTCGCATGGTCAAGTGCCTGACCAATGAGCTCGAGGTGCCGGCCGAGGCGGAATTCGTACTGGAAGGCTACGTGGATCCCGGTGAAATGCGACTGGAAGGCCCGTTTGGTGATCACACCGGCTATTACTCTCTGGCAGATGACTACCCGGTATTCCACGTCACCGCTGTCACCCACCGTAAAAACCCGGTCTACAGCGCCACCCTCGTAGGCCCGCCGCCCATGGAGGATTGCTACCTGGCCAAAGCCACGGAAAGATTGTTTTTGCCCATGCTGCAGACGGTCTTTCCGGAAATCGTCGATTACTGGTTCCCCTGGGAAGGCGTATTCCACAATATTGTCATCATTGCCCTGGACAAAGGTTACGCGTGTCATGCGCCCCGCATCATGAGCGGCCTGTGGGGCCAGGGCCAGATGAGTTTCTGCAAGGCCATCGTTGTTGTAGATAAAACCGTCAACCCCCAGGATCCGGCCGCTGTACTGGCCGAACTGGTCACCAAACTGGACCTTGAAACGGACGTCACCCTCTCCAAAGGCGTCCTCGATGTCCTGGACCATTCTTCCCCCAATGTCAATTTCGGTAATAAAATCGGTATCGACTTGACGACGCGCGTAGGCGATGAACCGCCGCGGCAAAGGCATCACGAAGATCTGACGGTACCGGCGGGGGCTGAATTACTGGCGATCGCCCGCGAGGCGTCGCCGGCGGTGACAGGATGTCGGCAAATGCTGGGTGAAAAGGGCGTACCCCGGGACGGCCATCGTGTGCTCGCGGTGAATATAGACAAGACCGGGCATGGCAGCGGCCAGGATATTGCGTCGGCCCTGCTGGATTCTAAAGCGCTGGCGGCCTTTACACTGATTCTCATGTTTGATGCCGCCATAGACCTTGAAAATCCATCGCTCATACTCTGGAAGCTTTTCAACAATACCGATCCCGGGCGCGATCTGGTAATCCGGGCCGGACGTGCCGCTGTAGATGCTTCCATAAAAAGCCCCGAGGACGGGCATAACCGGGAATGGCCCGAAGAACTGACCCTGGATATCGACTGATCTCGCCCTATGCCTAGCCTGCACCCATGTCCCCCAGTAGACGCTAAAGAAGAAAAGCCCGACACCTGGGGAGCATCCATAAGCGGGATGTTCAGCCAGATTGCCGGGCAATATGACTTGATGAACACCCTGATGACCTTCGGGCAGGATCGGATATGGCGTCGGTGCGTGGTACGGGAAGCCCGTCTGCCTCGTGATGGGCGGCTTTTGGATGCCGGGGCCGGCACCGGCAGTATCGCCCTGGAGGCTAAGACCCAAAATCCGACTTTAGATATTACCGCTTCCGACTTCACCCTGGCCATGATGCAGGTCGGCAGGCTCCGCACGGGCGGCGATCGGATCAAGTGGTGTGCCGCGGATGCCCTGGATCTGCCTTTTGCCGCCAATCACTTCAATGCCGTCACGTCCGGCTACCTCATTCGTAACGTTGCAGATGCGCAACGGGCCTTTGCAGAGCAATACCGGGTTTTGAAGCCGGGCGGCCGGGTGGTTTGTCTGGACACCTCGCCCCCGCCAGAGGGACCTTTAAAACCACTGATCCTATTTTTTCTGAAGAAGTTAATTCCGATTCTAGGCCAGGTCATCTCCGGTAATCGGTCCGCCTACACCTACCTGCCTGAATCGACAGAAACCTTCATGACGCCGGGAGAACTGGCCGCCGGCCTGACCGCAGCAGGTTTTCAGGGCGTGCGCTATCGCCAGTTCATGCTCGGAACCATGGCGGTCCATGTGGGCACGAAGCCAGTGTAGTAACCACTTTTACTTCTCCCTGTAATCCAATCCATATTCACGCCACGCTGATGTTTCCGAATGGCGGGCCCCCGATGGCTTCTTAAGGAAAATTTGCACTTTCGCTTACATTATACTAAAAAATATTTGTTACCCTGACAGACAGGACCATAACAGTATGCCAGTCACGATTGAACATTCTGAAGCAGAAGCGCTCACCCGGATCACCTTGACCGGTGCCGTCACCTTTCCGGAATTCATACAATCCCTGGATGTCTATGGCCGCCGGGGCCCCACACGTCTGGAACTTTATGATGCCCGGGACCTGAAAGGCGAACGCTTTTCGGCCGCCGACATTGATCTTCTGGTCGACTATTTCCGGCAGCATCCTGACCGGCGCCCACCGGCCGGTAAAACGGCCATCATCATTTCGAAAACCGTCGACCTGGGCCTGACCCGGATGATCTCCATTCTTTCCGAGGGCATTGTAAATTTTGAGATCGAGGCTTTCGAGTCCGAAAAAGAGGCTATTGACTGGTTGACAGACAAATAATAACCGGCTCCCAATCCGGGATAATCCAGCGTGGTTTATCTGCAGGGCGGGTAGAACTTAGGGCGAATGCTGAGGCAGCATGGAGGAGGGCCCTGCGCGGAGCGCGGATTATGTTACCGAATTTGGGAACCGGTTTGACAATACCGTGATGATTTCAAGAAAGGGGGCTGAAATGATCCCGGTATTGTTGTTTTATTTAACCTGCTCTGTTCTACCAGCAGCCGCCGCCGTTACCAGGGCCCCGGCCCCAGCCGCGGCCGCGCCCCATACCGGCGCCGGCGCGGTAATTATCAGGAAGCAGTTTCTTCATCTCCAACCGATGATCCAGCCGCTTCTGGTCGAATTCCGCTTGCAGATTGGAAAGCTCTTTCTGGAGATCGGACAATTTACCCTGGAGATCGGACAATTTACCGCGGTCCGCATCTTCCTTGGCCATTTCCGCCTTCATTTCCAGACGGGTCTGGTAGATGGAACGACGCAGTTTTTCGGTATCCTTGAAGAAGGCCTCTCTCTGGCTTTCAAGTTTCTGAGCATCTTCTTCACTCAGGTTGCCCCAACCGCGGCCACCCCGGCCATAGCGGCCACCGCCCTCATCTCCATATCCAGGGCCCATCATATGGTAGCCGGGACCCATGTGATAGCCGCCACCTCTGTGATGCCGTCCCCAGCCCCAGCCGCCATCAGCAAACGCGTATGCTGAAAATAGTACCAGACCTGCAACTGCGATTCCTGCTGTGATTAATCCTTTTTTCATTGCTTATCTCCTTTGTTTAAAAGTGATTCAGGTTTATTCTACGCTGCTAAAAATTCTGGCTTCGTTTAAAGCAAGGCATGTGCCAATTTTTTCTCTAATCAAACTAAGCACTTGTTTATACTTTAAAAATTCAATTTTTTGGCAGGCGTAATACATGGACCCAAAAAATGGGTTGCCAGGATTACGATCCTGGTGGATACTTTTTACCCAGACAGACTAAAATCTTGGTATCCAGCCGGGTAAAAAATAACCACCCGGACTGGTAACAGGCTTTAAAGAGGGGTGCGCCACCGGTCCTAACTGCTGTGGAGCCTTGATTTCAGCGGCAATTGGTGGGTAATATAACTTTGCTGAATAATTGGCATATTCATTGCTGAGACAATACGGGATGAGAACAAACGGGATAATAAGAAAAATTGTAACCACGGTACCGCCTTGGGGATTAATCGGTTCGGCGTTAATCCTCCTGCCGCTGCTAGCTTTTGTTACGTACGAAGACATCAATCGGCAGAATGCAGCCAGCAGGAGGCAATTATTGGCCAAGGGAGCCGCCCTGATAAGGTCCTTCGAAGCCGGCACACGCGCCGGAATGATGATGCGGCAATGGGGCAATCGTCACCTGCAGCGCCTGCTTATGGAAACGGCCCGGCAGCCTGATATCATCTACCTGATGGTAACTGACAACCGGGGCAAGATTATCGCCCACAGCAGTCCCGATAGAATCGAGGAACGCCACGGCACAGACCTTGACCTAGCACGCGTGTTGGACGCGCCTACCGAAATTTATCGCATCGTCGAGACTGAATCCGGATCTAAAAATCTCTTTGAAGTTTATCGAAAATTCAGACCGGCCAGAGGTCCCGGGGGGATGATGGGGCGTCACCATATGATGATGAGACCCTTCGAAGACGACCATCCGGGGGATCTGATAATTTTTGTTGGCCTCGATATGACTGAGGTTGAAAAAGCTTTGGCTGCGGATACTCGCCATAGCGTGTTTATGGCCACGATTCTGCTGCTCGTTGGATTTGCCGGGGTCACCTTATTGTTTATGACCCACACGTATCGGGTTACCCGGGCTTCGCTAAAGCGCATCGAATCTTTTTCCGACAGCCTGGTGGACAACCTGCCGGTAGGGCTCATTTCCATCGGGGCCGATAACCGAATAGCCTCGATCAATCCGGAAGCCGCCAAGATCTTCAAGCTAACCCCAGACCAACTTATCGGCCGCTCGGCCTCGGGTGTATTGCCACCCCAACTGGCCGACACCTTGAATGTCCTGGAGAGCACGAAAAGCGAAATTGAAAGGGAGTTGGAGTGCCGGATCAATTCCGCGGACAGGATCACGATTGGGCTGAATGCCTCAGCCTGGCATGACCGCGAGGGTACCTTTATGGGTAGCATCCTTTTGATCAGGGACCTTTCAGAAATCCGGGCCCTGCGCAAGGAAATTGCGCGCAGCCAGCGACTAGCTTCTCTGGGTAGCCTAGCAGCAGGGGTGGCCCACGAAATCCGTAATCCTTTGAGTTCTATAAAGGGTTTTGCGACTTATTTTAAAGAGCGCAACGGTGACAACGAAAAAGATCACGAGACGGCCGCCATTATGATCAGCGAAGTCGAACGCTTGAATCGAGTGGTCGGGCAACTGCTGGAGCTGGCCCGACCTGTCGAGCTGGTCCGTAAGCCTATCCCTCTCAATACCCTGTTTAAAACATCTATTGCTTTAATCGAATCCCAGGCGGCTGAAAAGCAAATCGAAATTGAAAGCAATTTGGTCGATGAAACATTGTCTATTTATGCAGATCCCGACCGAATCAGCCAGGTTCTGCTGAATTTATATCTCAATGCCATCGATGCTATGGAGGCCGGGCACGGCAGACTCGTCGTATCAGCCCGGAATACCAGCCGCGAAGCCGGTATTCTCGTTTCTGTTGTGGACAACGGTTCCGGAATTGCCAAGAAAGACCTGCCCCACGTTTTCGATCCCTATTTTACCAGCAAATCGACCGGTACCGGATTGGGCCTGGCCATTGTTCATAATATTATGGAAGCCCATGGCGGGTCCGTATCCGTGACCAGCGATCTGGGTACGGAAACGACCTTCAACCTGTTTTTCCCGGAAAGAAATGAAGGTGCAGCCGATGACTAACGCACACACGATCCTGGTCGTCGATGACGATGATGCCCACCGCTTGATGCTCAAGACCCTCATCGGCGGTTGGGGCTACGCTATCTCGCAAGCCAATGACGGATCCGTGGCTATCGAAATGGTGGCACAGCAGCCTTTTGACCTGATCCTCATGGATATCCGCATGCTCAAGGTGTCCGGTCTGGAAGCCCTGGAACAGATCAAGCAGATCAATCCGGCGATTCCGGTGATCATCATGACTGCCTACTCTTCCATCGACACCGCCGTGGAAGCCATCAAGAAAGGCGCCTACGACTACCTCACCAAACCCCTGGATTTCGACCGCTTGAGACTGATTGTGGACAGGGCTATGGAGCACGTCAGCCTGAAAGCCGAAAATCTGAAGCTGAAATCCGAGATTGGGGCCCGCTTCGATCGTCAGCAGATTATCGGCAATGGTCCGGCTATGACAGCATTGCTGGAGACCGTTTCCCAGGTGGCACCCTCCGAAGCAACCGTGCTGATTACCGGTCAGTCGGGTACCGGGAAAGAGCTGGTTGCCGGGGCTATCCACCACAACAGTCCCCGCCGGGATGGACCGTTCGTGAAAATCAACTGCGCGGCCATATCCGAAAACCTGCTGGAATCCGAAATGTTTGGTCACGAAAAAGGAGCGTTTACCGGTGCCGACCGGCGCAAGGAGGGGCGCTTTGTGCAGGCTGATAACGGCAGCCTGTTTCTCGACGAAATAAGTGAAATGCCACTGGGGATGCAGGTCAAGCTGCTCCGGGTCTTACAGGAAAGAGAACTGACCCGGGTTGGCGGAGAGGCGGTAATCAAAGTCGATGTGCGGGTAATCGCAGCCACCAACCAGAATCTGGAGGAAATGGTAGCTGCCGGAGAGTTTCGCCAGGATCTTTATTACCGGCTGAACGTTGTTGAGTTGAATGTCCCGCCCCTGGTCCATCGCCGGGAGGATATTCCTTTGTTGGCCCAGTCCTTTCTGGACAACTTCGCAGAAAGGAACCACAAGCAGATCAAGGGATTCAGTCCCCAGGCCATGGATGTTCTGGTGCGCTACGACTGGCCCGGCAACGTGCGTGAATTAATGAACGCTATAGAACGAGCGGTAGTGCTTGCCCGGGATTCCTACCTGGATACCGGCGATCTGCCGGTAAAAAGTCAATCCACTGGAGAAACACCCGCGGCGGCTTGCCCACCGTCGTTCATACCGGAAAACATGCCCCTGGAGGAGGTTGAAAAGGTATCCATTCTGCAAACCCTGAAAGCCGTCGGCGGCAACAAAAGTGAGGCTGCGCGGCGGCTGGGCATCACCCGCAAGACCTTGCATAAAAAATTGAAGAAATACGGGGTCATGTAAACCGATGGCGTCAAAAGGGAACACATGCGCACCGGTGCTTGCCCGCAAGCTTGAACGACGGCTTATGGACGGAGTAACCGTGGGCCCGGAAACACTGCATTTTTTGGCTTCTACGTTCTCCATTGAAAGCCCCGCCGAGTTGGGTGCCCTGTTGGCCGATCCGGAAGACAGCGATGCGCAGTCCCTGCTGGAATTGCTGTTCACTCCCGGTGAGGCCGTGCGGGCCGACCTGGAGCCAGCCATAGAAAAACACAATTGTTCGGCTGCGGACCAAGAGCGCATTGTGACGGCTCTGAACCGGAAGAACCTGGCTGTTCCCATCAAGTTTCCGGGTCAAAAACACACCCCGGCCGTTAACCCGACAAAAGATCTTCTGGAAACATACGTGACCGGTTTGAACCTCACCCTGCGCTTACCGGAAATTCTGATTGCGGCTATCGACCGGAAACTGGCCGCCCGGAAGGGTGCCCATATCAAAGCGGTCCTGCGGCATGCGCCGCTGGAACTGACCAATCCAATCTGTTCATTTTTAGTCAGGCTGGTCGAACGCCCGCGCGGTTCCGGAGAGACTATCCAGACAGACCTTGATTTTTGCCTGGCTATTTTTGCGGAAAAGCCCCCGGGCGAGCATTTGTTTGACCTGTTTATGGCCAAAAAGCGCCGCTTGCTGCATCAATTGCAGCTGGCCGCCAGATTTGAAAAACAGCTGGCCGCAGAAAATATGGAGACCCTGATGCTGAGAGGTGTGCGGATACCGCACATTGACCAGGATGAAGCCCGCCGTTCAATCGCCCGTATCGACGACATTTGCATGACCGTGTTCGAGAGGACCGATCCGCTGCTGCAAGCACCAACGGATGTGGATCTGGGGACCTTCAGCGATCGTGATGACCTGGATACGGCGATTAAAATCCTGTCGTAGGTATGTTCTGCAAACAATCTTTCTTCAGCGTGGATAAATAACAAACGCAGTTCCCGGCGCTAGAGCCCGGCCGCAATTATAATAAGCGCTATTGTGCTGGTCACTGCCGCAAACACGGCAGATTCAATCAACACAACCGCAATGTGATTCTTTAAAGTCTGCATGGCATCTCCTTAACGCAGCATGTCTATATCGATTTTTCGTCCGCAGCCAAAGCAGCGCTTGATATGCCGGCCGTAGTGATCCTCCCGGGTCCAGAATATCGTCTGACAAACCTGGGGCCCCAGGTTGTACTCTACCCAGATGGAACATCCGCAAACACAAAATCTCTTCTGCATGATCCTCTCCTTTTATTCTAATTCAATTAACACCTATGTTTATATATATAAACAAGCAATCCAAAAAAAAATTCTCAAAACAATTAAGATTCATTTTCCACTTGGAACAATGAACCTAAAGGAAAATTCTTAGGCAACGTATATCCAATACTCGAGGACCTGTTTCAAGGGCACTCAGAGGTTCAAGGTCAAGGCGGACAGCGAATTTCAACCGGAGGAATACTGATAGTGTTTCGAGGATTGGAATTTGCTGGCCAACGCAGAGATTGAACCTCTGAGTGCCCTTGAAACAGGTCCTCAGTGGAGTTCCCTGCATGACCATATAACCTTACCCAAAATCCGAACACCCTCCATCTCCTCCCGCTCCAGGCTGATCGGCGCATAGCGGGCGTTGTCACTTAGCAACACCAGGCTGTTGGGATGCTTTTCGAGACGTTTGACCATGATGGTATCATCGATCCCCACGGCGTATACCGCACCGGCAATAATGTCCGTGCGGGCCTGGTCGATCAGCACGGTGTCACCGTCTTTCAGCTCAGGCTCCATGCTGTTGCCGAACACATCCAGCAATACCATGTTATCCACGCTGCCCTTGCCGGCCAGCCAGGCCTGGCGAAACGAATAGTACCCTTCTACCCCGTCATCGACTTCAAAGGACCCGCCGCCGGCACAAAGCCGGGCCTGGACCTTGGGGACGTATGCAAATGCTTCGTCATCGTCACGACCGCTTTTTATAAAGATGGATCCAATTCCGTTTTCCAGCCAATCAGGATTCAGTCCGAATTTTCGATACAATCCCAGGAGCCACCGCTCCGGTACCGCCCCCTTCTTGCGGGCCTGGGTTATAGCGGACCGATTTATACCCAGGGCCGCAGCCAACTCCATCTGGGACTCGACGCCGGTAGCGGTAAAAACCCTCTTTAGAAATTCATCGAATTGCAGCGGCATGTTAACCTCGCAGTAATCGGGCATTCTGGCAATGAAACAGGTTATTGCATTATATAAACGAAATGTTTATATAATGCAACATATTTTCCGTTTTTTTCGTAAAACCTCCTGAAACAAAGGCGGGACTATGGAGATCGCATGTTAAAATCTATCTCAAGCAAAGGATTTCGGTTTAAGGTGTGGCGGGCGCCGTATTCAGTCCGAAGGTGCCAGCGCAGCCAATGACTGTCGTGGCAAATACTGCTGTATAACGAGGATTTAATCGGTCCTGCAATCAGCAATATTCCCCGTTGGGGCAATTTACTCGCCATGCAGCGCCCAACGCCGCAATTGACACATAAGACTCTTTTGAGATGGCTCCTAGTCGGCGGAGCTGTACGCTACCGGATCAAGGGGTGAACCGGCCGGAAAAGCACGCCCGCCCAACTCGCGATCCAACAAAAGCAGGCCGGCTTTGGCATCCCCCACCATATCGACATCATCGGCGATTTTGCTGCTGGTGGCCTCCTCCTCGATCTGTTCCTCGGTAAACCAGGCGAGGATCGGCTCGGACTGGTAGTCCTTCTCTTCACGGGCAATGGTCGTCAGATCGTTGATGCGCGAGGTAATAAGTTGTTCGTGGGCATAAGCATCCTGCCAGGCTTCCAGGGGGGAGGACCAGCGTGTTTTGATCTGTTCCAGATCAACGAGCGTCACTTCGCCCCCGCGATCCAGGATATGATCCACGAACTTCATGGCATGGATGGTCTCTTCATGGGCCTGGCAGCGCATCCAGTGGGCCATGCCGTCCAGGTTGATGGAATGAAAATAGGCGGCCATTGAAAGGTACAGGTAGGATGATTCAAGTTCATATTTAATCTGGTTATTGATTGCCTGGTTCAATCTATCGGGGATCATTGTTTTCTCCTTTATTGAATGGTTTGGCATCGGGTTTATGACTGTATGGAAACAAACTAATGCGTATCCAGTTCAATTCAAGCATATTGGGTTCTTTTTCAGCAACTTTAGTGCTCAGATGTCACCTCAGCCTACAGCAACCCGCCCTGGTCTTAAATTGTCGAATTGACAGCCTGCTGGAAAGGTCCTAAGTTCAATGCATAGACCTACCGAAAACACACGCATACACATGGGAGGCGCCATGAAGACAGCCAAGGAAATGGTTCAGGAAAAAGGCGGTGATATTGTTTGTGTCCCGGTCGGAACAACAATATTCGAAGCACTGCAGAAGATGTGCCGCCACAAGGTTGGGGCTATTCTGGTCCTCCGCGATGATGAAGTGGCCGGTATCTGGACGGAACGCGATTTGCTGATCCATATCGTGAAACCCGAATTCGATCCCAAAACTGCCCCCATTGAAGACTACATGACCGCAGATCTGGTCTACGCCCAACATGATGAAACCATCTACAACCTCATGGATAAATTCCTGGGGCTCCGAATCCGCCACCTGCCGATTAAAGAAGAAGGCCAATTTGTCGGCCTGCTCTCTTCCGGTGACGTCATGAAGGCGGCCATCAGTGCCAAAAATGCCGAGCTGGAAAAACTCAACGCCATGATCGGATGGGAGTACTACGAAAACTGGCGCTGGGATCCCAAAAAATCATAATCGTGCCTAGCGATCATTAATGCTTCCGGCTACCGTCGATGAAGAATCTGCTGCCCAAAATATATTCGCGCCGGGAACGAGTGTTGAAAACCGGACTCTTTCTGGCTGCTGGCGCTTTGCTTCTGGTCGGTGCTCTGTCCATTCCATTCCTTTTTGAATCACCCTCCATCAAGTACAAAATCGGTATTGATAAAACCTTGCTGCGTACCGGCAAACTTCTGGGCTTGGGGCGGCGGTTCTGCTTTTACTGCAGCTGCTGCTCGGCGCTCGGTTGAAAGTACTGGACCGTATATTCGCCCTGCCCCGAATATGGTCCTGGCACCGCATAAACGGATACCTCATCGCATGTCTGGCCTTGCTGCATCCAGTATTCATCATGTGGCCGGAAGACTTCACCCTGCCGCCCTTTGAACTGGAGTACTGGCCCCAGGCAGTCGGCCTGCTGCTGCTGATATTGATCGTCTGCCAGGTAGCGGTCTCCCGCTGGCGCCTGCAGCTGGGCATTGTTTTTCAGCGCTGGCGGCAGTTACATGGTTATGCGGGCGGCCTTGTCATCCTCCTGCTGGTTTTGCATATCCTTTTTGTCAGTGAAACCTTCGAAGAAGGCCTGCCGCGGTTTGCCTTGATCATTGCGACCGGCATTGGCCTGCTGGTCATGATCGCAGCAAAGATACGCCGGTGGCGGGAGTCAAAGACGCAATTTATTGTCACCGCGGTCAGGCCTGAGAACAAGAATGTTACCACCCTTGAACTGGACACAGGCAACAAGAAAGGCCTTCCCTTTCTGCCCGGGCAATTCGCGTTCATATCGCCGCTTTCAGACCAGATATCGAGGGAAGCGCATCCTTTCACCATCAGTTCGTCCCCCATGCAAACAGAACGGCTCACTTTCACCGTTAAGAACAGCGGTGATTGGACAGCGCAGATAGGACAAATCAGTCCTGGTGATCGGATTTCCTTGAACGGCCCCTATGGCCTCTTCAGCCATCTTATCTGTCCTTCGCACCAACCGCTGGTGATGATTGCCGGAGGAATCGGCATTACACCCATGCTGAGCATGCTGCGCTACATGCACGCCGCCGGAGAGAAACGCCGGGTATGGGTGCTATGGAGCAACCGGACCGGGGATGATCGGGTCTGCCGGGAAGAACTGGAAAGTATCTCCCGGGATTTGACAGGCTTGACTATGGTTCATACCTTTACCGCAGAAAAAATCTCAGGGGCGGAATTCGGCCGCCTGGACCGATCCAGACTTCAGGCCCTTCTCAGCGACGTCGACCGTTCGGCAGCGGTATTCATCTGCGGCCCGCCTCAAATGATGACCCAGGTTTCCCGGGATATGCGGGCAATCGGGTTTCAGCGCCGGTCTATCCATACCGAGCGATTCAGCGTTTGACGCTGCAAACCTAAGATAACAAATAGACCTAATCATACACCCCACGAGGGAGGTGGCATTATGCATAAATTTATAAAAACAGCAGTCCTGTCGTTTGTCCTGCTCTTTGCGGCCGGGCATATTTACGCCATGGCGCCTCAATGGAAAATAGATCCGGCCCACTCCGGCATCTATTTCAGCGTTCAACATATCTATTCCAAAACCCACGGGTTTTTCGAAAAGTTCGAAGGCGATTCCTATTTCGATCCAAATAATCTCGGCGGCAGCAGCTTTAACTTCACCGTACAGGTGAAAAGCGTCAATACCAACAACCGTAAACGGGACGGCCATCTCAGGTCCGGCGACTTTTTCAGCGCCAAGGAATACCCCGTGATGACCTTCAAGAGTACCCGGATTACACATAAACAGGGCAACCAGTATGTTGTCGCAGGCCAGATGTCCGTAAAGGATGTGACCAAATCCGTCTCCATCCCCTTTACGTTCTTCGGCACCACCGCCAACCCTTTCAATCCCAAAGAATCCGTTGCCGGCTTCGAAGCCCGGTTCATGTTTAATCGACTGGACTACAACGTGGGCAATGGCAAGTTCTTTAAAATGGGGGTTGTGGGCAAGGATGTCGAGGTAGTCATCACAACCGAGATGACCCGAAAAATGTAAGCGAGGTGAATCATGACGGCAGCGGAGCCTTATACCCTCCAGCCGGAAACCTTGCGTGCGTGGATATCGGCAGATAAATCGTTCCATCTGATCCATACCCTGCCCGCAGACCATTACCAGTGCGCCCACATACCAGGCGCTGTGCCGGCCTGTGTCTATGAAGTTGCTTTCATGGAGCAGGTGTACGCCGCTATCCGGGATAAAACCATCCCGGTGGTGGTGTACGGTGACAATGACGCGACCATGGCGGCTTCCATGGCCGCTGGAAAGCTGCAGCGTGCAGGATTTGCCAGCGTCCATATTCTTGCCGGCGGACTGGAGGCCTGGCATGCGCAGGGCTTTGAACTGGAAGGCAGCGATGCGGTCCTGCCGCAAGACAGCGGGCATCCGGATGCTTTACGAAACGGCACCTATACATTGGATGCTGACGAATCGATCATTGAGTGGGCCGGTAGAAATCCCAACACGCAGCACCACGGGGTCCTTAGCCTGTCGGAGGGCCGCCTGACAGTCGACGGCGGTAACATCTCCGGAAAGTTCAAGGTTGATATGGACTCGATCCGCAACCTGAATCTGGAAGGCGATGAGCTGCAGCCGGTCCTGGAAGCCCACTTGAAATCGGATGATTTTTTCTTCGTCAAACTGTCCCCCTGGGCCTGGTTCCATCTCAAGATCGCACGGCCAGTCGATGAACCGACCTATACCCTGCCCAACTATCAGGTTGGCGGAGATCTGGAACTGCGCGGTGTTAAAGCCCCGCTGGCTTTCCCGGCCAATATGTTTCAGATGGAAGACGGCAGCATCACTGCAGATGCACACTTTGACTTTGATCGCACCCAATGGGGTATCATCTATGGTTCGAGTAGATTCTTCAAGCACCTGGGCATGCACGTGGTGTACGATCTGATCAGCGTACAGTTGAAGCTCAAACTTCTTCAGGCGGGTTGAAAAGTGAAGCGCCGCGGTATTGACAAAGGCCCGGTAATTCCGGTTATAACCAGCGTATGCTGAAATCGACCAAGAGCCGGCTGACGGAGAAACAGCTGTATGCCTTCCCGGGTGACACGCTATTTGACCGCCTGGGCCGGGCTGTATGCCGCGCCGGTACGCTTCCCGGCAAGGAGCTGTTTGAAGCGTGTGAGGTGGCCCGCCGCGTGCGGCGTATTTTCCGGGGCGGCCGGGTTGTAGACCTGGCCTGCGGACACGGACTGCTGGCCCATATCATGCTGCTGCTCGACGACAGCAGCCAGGAAGCTCTGGCTGTGGATCTGGATTTCAACGACAACACGCGACAACTCTCCCAGGCCATTACCACCCGCTGGCCGCGCCTGAAAAACCGAATCCACTTCACCAGCGCCAATATCGCTGAAATCACGCTTGGCCCTGAGGATCTGGTCGTTTCGGTCCACGCCTGCGGTAACCTGACCGATGTAATCATCGACCGCGCAGTCAACGCCGGTGCGCGGCTAGCCGTGCTGCCCTGTTGCCATGATACCAAGATCGGTGATCTGGGTGGATTGGACGGATGGCTGGATGGCCCGCTGGCTATAGATGTTACGCGAGCAACCCGTTTACAGGCCAAGGGTTACACTGTCCTTACACGCACCATTCCGGTGGAGATAACCCCCAAGAACAGGCTATTGATAGCCGAACCGATCACTCTTTAATGTGCAGTTGGTGAAGAAACGTATCCCGAAAGCCGGCTAGTAATGGCATTCCATGGAACGATCACAATGAATACCTTTCAGGCGATCCGTATGGCGTTTCCACCAGCCTTTCTTTTTGCCCTGTCGCGCAGACAGGTGTTTTCCCGATTTGGAATCGAATGATTTTGTACGGTCTCTGGAAGAGACCGAATCTATAGGATCGTTGGTTTTGGATGTTTGATTTTGCATAGCGGCACCTCCATCACAAGGGTTGGCTTTAGCACTTTAAGTGAAGCACTTAATATACCACATTGTGGCACATACCATTAAGATGGCAACAATTTTGAAAATTTCAAGGTCTATTGAATAGCAAAGTCCAATTTATAAGTAATAACGATTATTAGGTTCTAAACCGGGCGAATAGTTCAGATTACTCCTGAGTGCCAATGTTTCCGGAGTTTAGTTGAATATTGTCCTAGTTATTTCGGTGAGATTCTTCAATGAGCCACAACTGGCCACTTCCCCAGGTCAGCGACCTACATGGATACGGAATTTAGTTTTATGGCGGCACGGAAGCCCACATCCCTGAATCCCTCCCAGGGATAGCGGAGTTCGGATTTGGCTTGGTCGTTGAGAGGATAATAGGCAATCACACGGCTTACCGGTTTATCCTGTACCCCCGTGACACCTGCTGTTGATGCGATGATCCATTCGCTGACCATCGTGCCCATTGTTGTTGCACCAGCAGGGGCAGCGGCGCTTGTATGGTTCGGGGTAGGTTTTTCATCGATACCCGGCATCATGTGGGTGTGTTGCTCACTGCTGGCTGCGGCCGCTTCATGAGCATCGGGTATAGGGGCAATCTCATCCGAATAGGCCTCGATAGCGGCCAACCACTCGGCCTCGGTCAGCAACTCCTTGCCGAAATGGCGGGCATATGCTCTGGCCCCCAAAAAGGTCACCCGAACTACCGGCTCACCACCTCGCTTGGGATCCTTGAGATGAAATTTATTGTGTGCAAACACAATTTGTTCGAATGACTCCCGGCCGCTGCCCAAGTAAAACCAAATCTCTTCCCTGCTTTTAACCACACCGTTTTCAATGTTCAAATCAGCCCGGATTTCATTTAGAAATTCTGCGAAGTGGTGATTGGTTACCCGGGTTTTATCCACATAAAACCGTCTGGTTTTGCCGGCCTCGCTAAAGGACGCATTTTTGCCCACAAGCATCATCGGCATACCGTCTTTACCGATGATAGCATCCGGTGGCGGTGCGACACCTGATTCCGATATAGTGGTTATTTCACGTTTCAAGGTATCCGCCGGTTGCAACTGACCGACAGAGGCCTTTTCTGTTGCCGATTTCCCCGGCTCTCCAAGCAAATGCCATAGGGCCATGGCACCCACAGAAACAACCGCCAGGGAGACCCCCGCCCAGATCCACTTGAAACGTCGCCGACCAATTACCGCTGCCGGATTGGTTGCATACGTCCGTCGGCTTTCCGAAAGCAAAATATCGAAGCTGTCCTGGATGGCTGTTCGAAACTCGCCGATTGTTTGAAAGCGGTCGTCTTTGCGTTTCGCTGTGGCGGATTGAATGACTTTGTCGAGACTTTTAAAAAAGGGGGTTTCAGGATTATCCAGTTTTGCGGAGTTGAATGGCAAAATCCGGCCTTCCATCTGGCCATCGAGGGCTTCAAAAAGAATTTTACCCAGAGCGTATATGTCGGCCTGGGTCTCCGATTTTCTAAAATCGGCATATTGTTCCGGTGCCATATAGGCCACGGTGCCTTTGATCTCAAATGAGTTGGATAATCCTTTCATACGATTGGACCGGGCCAGTCCAAAATCGGCAATTTTGGGAACATCCCCATCCATCAATACATTTTCCGGTTTCAGGTCCCGGTGCACAATATGGTTCTTGTGCATTACCTCCACGCCGTTTAGGACGGGAATGAAATAGCGTTCCAGCCAATCCCGGGCCATTTCAGGCTCCCCGTAAAACCCTTCTTCCGACATAGTATACCGCAATGTGTCACCGGGTATGTATTCCATGACAATATACTCAACCGGCCGCTGGCGCCCTCTTTTGCAGGCCTGCACAGTCCCGTAATCGAAGATTTGTAAAATATTGGTGTCGCGCACCTGGGCCATGGTCTGGACTTCCCGCTGAAACCGGCCAAAAGCAGTCTCTATTTCCTCCGGATTATCCTCGAAGTCTTGAAGCATTTCTGCGGAAATCACTTTGATAGCAACATCGCGCTTGAGATTCAACTGATGTGCTCGGTATACTTCACCCATGGCTCCTTTGCCGATCATTTCGATGATGACCCATTTGTCATCAAGAATTTTGCCGGTTGTAAAAAAGGGATTGGATGAGGATGCCTGTTCCATTTGCATACCTTGATCGTTGGGGTCGTTCGTGCGACCCTGTTCGGGTATTTTCACTCCGTTATATAAATACAAAGATGGCGGAAGTGTTTACCGCTCCTTATTATTCAAGGCCATCATCACAAGCCGATTTAGTGCTGGTAGAGGATCTGGCAGAGGACTCAAGAATCCAGAATTTTTTATAATGAAAACCATCACGAGTGAACCTGTCAAATACAATCGAAAACAACTTCCATTTCGGTTTATTGCCTCAATGGATATTCATCTGCTGCAGGGGCAATTGGGTTCCGCCTATCCGAATGATAGAATGACAGCCAGGCGGCATTGTTGAAACCGGTCAGCCACTCTTTCCAGAGTCACCCTGTCAATTCCAATCGGCTTGTGTGCTAAATTGTTTGAACTGCTTGCAGGCTGGATTGAAGGGTTCTATGCGCATGATAATTTTGATTGCCGAAGACCGACACCTATAAAGGTACAGTCGCTTTTCAACATTCGCAACTATCCGGATAACAGCCCTCCCGGCCGTCTGAAATCTCTTGGACTTCAACCCAGCGCCCCCCAGGCTGTGCAACCTGCAAAGGGCCGCCGTCGAACCTGATTCGGTCGGTTTGCTTATCAATTGATAGCCGATTCATGCGCCTACCATCCGTATGCTTGATATTCACGGTGAAAGTGTAGCCACTGTTGACAATATCAGCTACCTGAAAAGGCTCATCTAAAAGATCTCTCAGTTTGGTCTTTGCCAGGGCAATAGCCTCCTCGGCATCCATCCCATCCATCCAGCCGCACCCAAACCCACAGGCACACACCTTAGCTAACCCTTGTGATTTGTTTGTATCCGGGATCATCTGAGTCTCCTTTCTTTCGAACATACTTAGATTATGGGCTGTTTTAAGATAGAACCTGGAGTCAAAGCAGGTTGTGTCCAGAGGTGGTTTTGAAATTCTAGTCGAATGCTAACAGCGAGCGCTGGTCTATTTAACCGGCCAGGTAAACGTCCGGGCGGGAACATTGGCAATGTCACTTATCACCAAGGTAACCACGCCCGGGTTCGGCGCCAGTTCTGAAAACGAAAGCACGCCGTTGCGATGATGCCCGCCCGGCTCAGAGCCATCCCACTTTTCAATGCGGTATTCGCGCCCCTGTTCGTCTCTCAAGGAACTTATATTGAGCAAGTTTTGATTGAGCTCAACCGAGTGCGTATTCATCTTGATTTTGAACTTTGCCGGTTTGCCAGGCACGAGCTGGACCGGCTGGACATCAACCCGGACACCATTGCCACGATTCGATTGACGCTCAAACGCAACGGCATTCACTGCCCAGAGTGTTGTCATTACGATGGCCAAAGCCACCGCAATTTCCGGTATATGTTTTTTTAAGGTTATGTTCATTTTCATGTCTCCTTTCAGGCTGCGATTAGACCATACCAGCCCGTCAGACTGCAGTTGTCCGCCGTGTCGAAAAGATATCCAGGGGCAGCGCCCTCGTAAGAAGCCCATTTCTATGCATGATTCTCAACATTACCACCACCCCTATCATGTTGGATAACACCCCGATAAAAAACAGCCAATTCTGGTACTCTGCCAAGGTTGCAGCGGCAGCCGATAAAAAAGGGAGCCCCAGGACTGGTAAGATCGGAACCAAAAAGTGTGCGCAGCAGGCTGCCATGGAGGCGGAAGACATACCTCCCGATGCAGCCAGGCTATTCCGGGCGCCTTTAATGTGCTGCTTCTGTAAGTGCCGCTTGAGCACAGTGTAAAGGGAAGCCTGGATTCCCAGACCGAATGAAAGAGCCAGGACCCACCATCTTGAGTCCTCCAATTGCATCAAGGCGCTCTCCCAGTCAGATACAATCGTGAGAAGCCCAAGATAAAAGGCGACGAGACCAGCCGCAGCGACAATACCAACCAGCCACACCGAGAAACCCGACCGCTGCAGCAAAGGGCCGTGAGAAGGCTTGCAACAAACGCCCCTGGCCGCCCTATGACCGCCTGCGATCCAAAAAGCCCACGGCTTTTGCCAAAGACAAACCCGTACGGGAGATTCGTCTGACCCTCGACGGGGACATGGAGCGGTACGTCTGGCTATTGAAGAACACGCCCTTGTCCGCCAGCGATTCTATTCGCATTCGGGAAGGCGAAGTGGCTCGTTTCATCATGATCAACCGTACCATGATGCACCACCCCATGCATCTGCACGGTCACTTCTTCCGGGTAGTCAACGGCCAGGGCGACTATGCGCCCCTCAAGCATACGGTGGATGTGGCCCCCATGAGCACCACGGTCATAGAGTTCGATGCCAATGAAGTCGGCGACTGGTTCTTCCACTGCCACCTGCTCTACCACATGAAAAGCGGCAAGGCCCGCATGGTGCATTATGAAAACTTCGATCCCGGCCCTGCGGTAACGGCCGTGCGCCCTAACCTCTACAAGGACCCCTGGTACTTCTGGGGGCAGGCCGACATCCTCAGCAATATGACCGAGGGCTACCTGACCACATCCAATACCCTCAATATCCTGACTGCGGAGTGGGAAGTGGGCTGGCAGAACGTGGATGAAACCGAGCTTGAAGGCATCTTTACCTATAGTCGCTATTTCAATCGATTTGAGTCTGTATTTATCGGTGCCAACTCGATGGGTGAAAAGGACAGTCTCGACAAAACCCGCGGCATATTGGGCATTCACTATCTTCTGCCTTTGAATTTTGAGTCGCGGGCCTGGATCGATACGGACAGCGGGGCGCGGTTTTTCCTGGACAAGGAATTCGAATTGACGCCCCGGATTATGTTGTTCGGTGAAGTGGAATACGATACCCATGATCTCTGGGAAGGCGCCGCCGGGCTTGAGTATATGGTCACTAAAAGCATTTCGCTGGTAGCCCGCTGGCATTCGGAATTCCAGTGGGGCGGTGGATTGCAGGTCCGTTTCTAGAAAACTGTGCCGCTGCCTAATAGGCAACACACCAATCGGACGTAAACTTGAAATGGATGCAAAGCCAAACATATCTAGTGCCGGACCAAGGGACTTGAAGGATAGTGACAGCGTACGCAGGATTTTGCTGAAAGGCATCTTCTGGCGCATCCTGATTATCGAAGGGATTTTGCTGGTATGGTCGCTTTATTTCAGGATACTCACGGACCACCACGCCGCGCCCATCGATCTGTTCTGGTACGCCGTCCGCATCACACTGCTGACGGCAGTCGTCATCGGCTTTATCACCATAACCTTCCAGCGCTTTCTCAATCGCAAGATCATTAAACCCCTGGAATCTATTTCCGAAGCGAACCGGCAGCTGCAGAACCAGGACTCTAATGCCATCAACCTGGACATCCCGGATGACACGCCCCGTGAAATCCGGGAAATCGTCACGACCCGTACGGACCTTCTGTCAACCATCCTGAAAGTCTCCAACGAACGTTTGCGGCTGAACAATTTCATTCGGGAAATGTTCGGTCGCTATCTTTCTGAAAAGATCGTCGATAATATATTAGAATCGCCGGAAGGTCATAAAATTAGCGGGCACCGCAAGACCGTCACGATCCTGTTATCTGATATCCGGGGGTTTACCAGCCTTTCTGAAAGCCTGGATCCGGTAAAGATGGTTCAGGTATTAAGCCGCTACCTCGAAGAGATGACCAAGATAATCTTGAAGTATGACGGCATCATCGATGAGATCGTCGGCGATTCGGTATTGGCTGTTTTCGGCGTGCCGGAAAAGCGAGACACGGATGCCGAACGGGCCGTGGCCTGCGCACTATCGATGCAGAACGCACTTGTCAGCCTCAACCGGCAATTTGCAAAAGAAGGATACCCTCCTTTCAAAATGGGTATCGGTATCAACACCGGCAAAGTGATTGTAGGGAATATCGGCTCTGAAATGCGGATGAAATATGGTGTTGTGGGAACTGCCGTTAATATTGCCTCCCGGATCGAATCGAATGCGGTCGGCGGCCAGGTGATCATCGGCGAATCCACCTACCACCTGGTCAAAAGACTGGTTACTTGTGATGCACCGCAATCCTTTATGATGAAGGGTATCAAGACGCCATTGGTAATCTACTCCGTTAGAACCATCGGCCATCCCTATCATCTCCGACTGAGCCCTCCCCCGGATTTAAAACGCGGCATCCCCATCAAGCTGGCCTTCACGTGCTGGAAGGTAGAAGACAAGAAGATTGCGGGAGACCCGGTGGTAGGAGAAACCATGCGGCTGGATTCCAGCGTGATTACCGCAGTCCTGCCAGAGTCCCAGTCACCCTTGACGGACCTGAAAATTGCATTTGATTTTTGCGTCGAGGCCCATTGTTTTGAGGACATTTATGCCAAAGTTGTCTCGGGCAAAGAAGATACCCATAATGGTATCCATCATTTGCAGATCACTTCTATTCACCCTAAAGACAAGGGCGTGCTTGACCGGTGGATCCGGGAGGCGTCCGGGTATTGACCTAATCTTTGTCAACCGTAATAGACGTCATCATGCCCGCATCAGCGTGGGATTGGATATGACAGTGCGCCACCCAGATCCCCTCATGCTCTGGAATTAGACCGATGACAATGGATTCCCGGGGCCCCACCAGGACGGTATCCCGGGTAAAGGGCTCTATGTCCTTTTTGCCATTGATTTCCAAGACTCTGAAAAAAGCCCCATGGATGTGCATCGGGTGCAAGCGGGAACTGCTGTTTAAAAATCTGATCTTGATGGGTTTTCCGAGTTTGAAGTCGGCTTTGTCCGCCTCCGGCCACAATTGTCGGTTCATGGCCCAGCCGATGCCGTAGCGACCGCCGCGCACCGCATTCAAATCCCAGGTCTTGGTCACCGGTAACTTTTCAAAAACATCAGCCGGGATGAAGCCCTTGGCCATTGGGGGGGTAAACTGCGGGGTCTTTTGAGGCTTTTCATCTTTGACTTTTATTCTTCCCAGGATACGTGTTCGCCGTGTAAAACGGTCTTCAAGCTGGAATATTCGTCCCCCGGCATCGTCGGGGATGGTGATATCAAGATCGACCCGATTGCCCGGTGATAGAAGAAAATGGTCGAATGCGAAAAAGGTCGATACCGGCCGTCCGTCCACAGCGATGACCTGCATGGGCAGCCCTGCGATAGAGCCGGCGAAAATACGTGCATTGGCCCCATTAATGATCCGCAGGCGAATCCGCTCACCCGGAGTTACAGTTAAGGTGGGTTTCACTTTGCCGTTTATGGTAATGGCATTGCCCCAGCGACCGTCGTGCATCAGGTCATGCCGGGTATTGAAGTATGGGTAGATGGTCCCGTCTTTTCTAAGACGCCAGTCATCCAGCAGCCAGACGACATCCTGGGACCAGGGCAGCTTTTTGCGCTCATCCACTATCAAGACGCCTTTAAGTCCCCGCTCAAGCTGTTCACCGGCATTCAGGTGGGGATGGTACCAGTATGTGCCGGCCTCTTCCAATCTTAGTCGATAGGTAAAGCGCTCGCCCGGCTCTATAGGATCCTGGGTAACCCCCGGCACACCATCCATGGCGTTGTCGATCCGCAAGCCGTGCCAGTGAACACTGGTGGCTTCGTTAAGCTGGTTGTCGACATCCACTAACAGGGTGGTCCCTGCTTTTCCTCTCAAAGTCGGACCTGGCACCTGGCCATTGTAGCTCCACACCGGCGTCAAGTAATCGAAGAAGGGAAATTGGTGTGCCCCTTGTTTGGGTATTAATTGAGTTCTGTTATCGTTCCCGGCCAGGGCACTGATTGGGAGGCCCAGAAACAAAAACAATACGAGTATACGTTTAAACATGGGCTCTCTCTTATTGGTAGCGTAAAGCCCTAATATTGATCCTTAATAATACAGGGCTTCGTTTAACGTTTAGGTCAGGTCAGGCACCAGGCCTGCTTCATAACAGGCCTGAAATGATGATAAGCAGTGAAATGAAAAATGCCAGTCCTCAGCCTCGATCACGGTAATTGCCCGCAATGTGGCCTCAGATCAACACCAGCCTCATTCCAGGTCCGCCAACTTTGTCTTGAACTCGGCTTTATCGATTTCACCCCGGGCATAACGCTGTCGCACTATTTCCAATGCATCCGGTTCGCGTGGAAGCGAGTCGGATGATCTGCGCCCAAACAGTGAGAAAGCCCAAACAATAAGGACAATCCAGAACAACGGCATCAGCAGCCCCATGCCCCAGTGTCCCGGCATGCCACGCCCCATGTGGTAGCCGCCATACCCGCCCCAGCCTGACAGCGAATATTGCTGATACAAAAAGTAAGCCGCGGCTAATATCACTCCGCCAACCAAAAGCGATATGAAGATGTTCGATTTTTTCATGTTGCTGTTTCCTTTCCCGGTATTTGATGCATGCTGGTTCGATCAATTGGAGTTATTTACAGAGCAAAGGATATGCCAGTGTGGATATCTTAGTCTATATTACTGATTTTTCAAAACTTACAGGCCAATATCAACTTGCGATGAGATTGGAAAAAAAGTTGCAGTGGGTAAAAAGTATCCACTCCTGCAAAAGAGAGGTTGGGATTGGGTAAAAAAGAACCGGAGATTAGATAGAGAAAAGATCGATCATTTCGCGTTTTTGATCGGTGCGCATCCTTTTAATGGCATATTCACGTTTGAGGGCCGTCGGGCGATCCTTGACCTCCTCCCGGTAGACGAGGGTAACCGGTCCGCGACCACGGGTATACCTCGCCCCCGTACCGGCGTTATGTTCAGCCACCCGGCGGTCGATATCCGTGGCAATCCCGGTGTAAAGACTGCCATCGGTGCACTGCACCATGTAAACATACCACTGGCTCATATTTGCACGTTTTCCTATAAGCTGAATCTATCATTTTGGAAACTTCGATCAACCTTATTTGACAGGTTAATCCCCGGATTAAATTGGTTTACAACCTTTTCACGGTGCATTATCATCCGGCAACTTCAAAATGGCCGATCGGTTTATAATCGGCCGACAGCCAAAGGAAACAGATACAATGGGACGCAACGCCCTTACCTTGACCATAGTTATAGTGCTCCTTATCATAGTCGGCCCTGTTGCGGCTGCTGACAAACCAGCAAATACCAGGGACAAAATCACAGTGGCTGACATCCTGGAAAAGGTCGAAAAAAGATATGCCCTGTCGGGGTTCACGGCCGGCTTCTTTCAGTCGTCCACTCTCAAGGCCCTTAACATTACGGACACAGCCGTAGGAAAGATTTCCATAAAGAGGCCGGGCAAGATGCGCTGGATATACGAAGCCCCGGAGAGACAGTCGATAATCACCGACGGCACCCGCCTGTGGATCTACCGTCCGGAGGACAACCAGGTCATGCTGGGCGCGGCGCCCTCCTATTTCGGTGCCGGCAAGGGGGCCAGTTTCCTGACAGACATCCGGATCATGCAGAAGACCTTCGACATCTCCGTGGAAAAAGCACGGGTCCCCGACCGGCACAAGCTGAAACTGGTCCCCAAGGAGAAAAGCGTCGACGTGACCCACATCTACGTCTGGATTGCAACCCGGACCTGGGAAGTGGCCGAGGTCGCCACCTATAACACCTATGGGGATGAAACCCGGCTTGAATTCAGCAATATCGAATTTATCGACGATCTGCCGGACCCGCTGTTCATGTTTGTGGTTCCAGAGGGGGTGGACGTGGTCGAGCTAGGCCGCTGAAAGAAGCTATCTTTAAAATGCCTTTTTGGCCCAATCTCTGCGTTGGGCGCAAATATCAAATCCTCGAAATACTGAATGTATTCCTCCGGTTTGATATTTACGGCCGCCTTGGCCTTGGACCAAAATCCATTTTTGAAAACGCTTCTGCATAATTTAAAAAACGAGGTATATTAAGAGAATGAAGGAAAAAGTTAAAGAACTACTGAAAGAAAAAAACGCCATTATGCTGGCCCACAATTACCAGCTGCCGGAGATACAGGATACGGCCGATATGTGCGGCGACTCATTGGAACTCAGCCGCAAAGCTGCTAAAACAGATGCAGATATCATCGTCTTTTGCGGGGTTCATTTCATGGCCGAGACCGCCTCGATTCTCTCGCCGGACAAAACCGTCCTGCTGCCCCGGGAAGATGCCGGCTGCGACATGGCTGACATGATCACGGCGGAGAGTCTCCAGGCCAAAATCGATACGCTGCCGCCCATGCCGGTAGTCACCTACGTCAATTCAACCGCAGCCGTCAAGGCCCTGTCGACCATCTGCTGCACGTCGGCGAATGTAGTGAAAATCACGGAAAGCCTTGAGTCCGATGAGATCCTGATGACCCCGGATCGCAACCTGGCAAAGTATGCTGAATCACAGACCGGGAAAAAGATCCACATCTGGGATGGCTGCTGCCCATACCACGATCAGCTTACACCCGATCAGGTCGCGGCCGCCCGTGCGAAACATCCTGATGCGGTTTTCATGGCCCATCCCGAATGCCGTCCGGAAATTATTGCTCTGGCCGATGTCGTCACCAGCACATCCGGCATGATCAAACATGCCCAGACTGCTTCGGAAAAAGAATTCATCGTCGGGACCGAGGTCGGCCTGCTGCACAGCCTCAACAAACAGAATCCGGAAAAGACGTTCTACCCCGCCTCCGAAGAACTGCTCTGCCCGGATATGAAAAAAATAACGCTGGAAGATGTGGCTGCCTGCCTGGAAAATCTTTCGGGGGAAGTAAAAGTACCTGAAGAGATCCGCGTACCGGCGCTGACAGCGGTTGAACGGATGATTGCTTTATAGTGACAATCATGAAAGATCTTTGGCTCAATCTTCGCGTTAAGCGCTAACAATCAAACTCAGCCGAATCGTAATTAGCCAAGATACGTTTCATAAAGGCTTCTTGCCGATTTTACACCCCATATACGAGGTATGGCGATGAAAGCGATTGCCTGCTGGACCTGCCTTCTGTTGTCCTTCGCGATAATCGACACAGCATTGGCTGTTGACGAACGGTGTTGTGCAAGTTCGCCGCTCCAGACCAACGCAGTGGTCGCGCAGTATAAAAACCATAGTGCTCTAAACGCCTGGCGCGCCTTGCGCCGTGAACAGGGTCGAAAAGATCCGGTATTTCGCGGGCCGGATATGTACGCCCCTTTGCTGTTTGCCCATCGTGGCGGTGTGCTGGAGACTGTAGAGAGTACGGAGCGAGGTTTTCGATATGCCCTTGAGGTGGCCGGGGCGGATGTCCTGGAACTCGATGTCCAGATTACACGCGACGGCCGCTTTGTGGTTTGGCACGGACCAGGGTTGGACAATGTGTTAATTCTTGGTGTTGACTCCAACCCCACAAAGAGACCTCCGGGACGCAGAAATATCTATGACTTCGACTGGAGCGAACTGGACAGACAGGCCTGGGTGGCCGATCCGTGTTCGAAGGAATTATCCAATGTGCCCCAACAGCAGGATCGGCGACTCCTGCTCTTATCGGACTTTTTAAGATTATTTAAAACAGCACCCCTCAATATCGAAATGAAAGGGACCTTCAAGATGGCCCTGGGCGGGCGCGACGGGCTGCCGGAAAACGTGGCCGCTTTCAGGAAAATTCTCTTGGACGCGTCCCCCGTCCCACAATTATTGTGGCCAGCGCCAGCAAGGAGATATTGTCGGCTTTTCGTAATATCGATGGTGATCATTTTCCCACCAACCTTACCTTTTGGGAGCAGGTTGAACTGAAGGTTTCAAAAACCGCACCAAAGCGACGCGTATTGGAAACCAGCTACTGGAAGGTCCTGTCCGGGCGAAAGACCATTCAAAAAATGCACCGTTCAAACAGTGCCACCTATGTCTTCATTACCGGTTTCGGGCCCATCAAAGCTTTGGATTGCGAGTTAAAGGAGACGAGCATCATTGAACTTTTATCCCGCGGCGTCGATGGCATCATGACGGATCGTCCCCGTGCGGTAAGAGAGATCATGCATCAATGGCTGCAAAAGGAGATGAGAACCCCCTGAATCCTCGAAGACATAGGGGGTGGGTAAGCGATAAGAATTCCGGGCCGGAAGATGCGGCTTGTGGAGGGACATCAGGGTTCTTTGATGTGCGCCTTAAGCTGCCGCGGTCCCTCGCCGCCACCCGGCCGCCAGTCCGGCGGATGCCGCACCTCCAGCATCAGGTCAAGTTTGTCCATCCGCTTCAGTCGATAGAAGATCATCGCCCAGGCACAGGGCACATCGGTCCGGATTTCGCAGCTGCCGTTATTGGTACCGCCGCAGGGGCCGTTGTAAAGGCCCTTGGCGCAGCGGGCCACCGGGCAGATGCCGCCGGTGTAGGCCAGCACGCAGTCACCGCACCCCCGGCACATTTCCTGGAAGACACCTTGCTTGATGTTGGCCCCCAGGAAGGTTGTATTCAGGGCGGGGATCACCGGCAGGGGGTCGTAGACGGCGGCCATGGTCTGCACGCCTGCGCCGCAGGCAAGGGAAAGGACCGCATCCACATCTTCGGGAACCTGGAAATACGTTTCCAGCCAATCCGTTTCGCACTGCCTTTCAATGGTTTGTACCGTGAAATCAGGCGGATCGGCGGTGTAGTGACGCTGCGCGGCCAGCTCCAGGGCCAACTGACGGGCTTCGCGGTCGCCCCCGGTCAGACAGACCGACACACAACCGCCGCAGCCCACGACGAGTACTTTTTTGAATTCCGCAATGGTCGGCACGATCTCGGCCACAGGTTTCAAATCGCCGGTTATCATTGGGCACCTCCCTTGCTGGGGCCCGCCTGACCGGGCGAAAAGTGCGCTCCGGCCACCGAGGCAATCTCTTTACGATGGCGGGGGCAGAAAGGCTCCGCTTCTTTGGAGAGACTCGCCTGCAGATCTCGCTGGAACTCAACGGTAAAGAGCGGCTCCCCGCAGACCTGGCAGCAGACCAGGTCAAATGATTGAAAATCATCCCAGTGATCGCCCTCGATCAGATGTTGAAATTCCACTGCATCGTTGGGGCAGACCCGCTTGCAGTTACCGCAACGGGCACACCGAGTCATTGAGTGCGCCAGGATTCGTCGTCCATTCTCGTCCTGGGCGCGCAGGGCCGTGGCCGGACAGTTCTCGACACAGGCCATGCAGCCATTGCAGTTTTCGTTTACTTGGAAATATCTCATAATCAAGGTTTCCGCTTAATAGATCTTTTATAAACCCGGGCCATGTCGCGTACACGCCGATAGTTCACCGCACTCGGAACCTTAAATGTCAGGGCGTTGTCCTCGCAGAGTTCAACACACAGTGGCTGCCCATCGCACAAATTGCATTTGAACGGCCGTCCCCGGTCCGGGTCGAATTTCATGGCACCGAAAGGGCAAGCGTAGTAACAGGTTCGACAACCCACACATTTACTGTAATCGACAACAACCCGCGCCAGCTCCGGTTCCCGGCTGATGGCCTCACGGGGGCAGGCCTCCAAACAAGGGGCGTCTTCACAGTGCTGGCAGCTGACCGGAAGAAATTGCTCAGCGGCTTCCCATCTCACGGCCCGAATCCGTGATCGGTCCGGATTGCTCACCCGGGCGTGCTTCAATGAACAGGCCACCTCGCAGGTACGGCAGCCGGTGCATTTTTGGGGATCGGCCGTCAGGACTTTGGCTGGCATCATGGTAACTCCCTTATTTCAATATATTCCACAGTTCGGCAACTTCCAGATGTTCAAACACTTTCTTTTTCAACAGGTTTTTCCGGTCCCAGCCGTTGGTTCGGTAGTGCCGGGCGACCATCTTTCTAAAGGTATCCAGATCGATGCTTTCCCAGGCGGACAGGCTCATCTCGATCCCGCCGGGGGCTTCCAGGCACGAATCCAAAATCCCCGCCTGCCGTGCAGCCCGCGCAGCCTTGAGGTTGAATAGGCGTTCAAGGGCATAGCAGCGGTAGGCCGCAGCCTCCATCGTTCGGGATGTCAGGTCAAGGCCGGTGTTGAACCGAATCAGCTCAGCTGCGCGGTCCAGGTCCAGGCGTCCGGTACGCCGGCAAATACCCACAGCGGTTCTATCACCCAGGCTATCCAGCAACCGGTTGCTCAACTCCAGGTGGGACACCAGACCGGGTTTGCCCCGGTACTGGCTTGAACTTGCCGGAGGAGCTGTAAATTCCGGGGCGCTGCGGCCGGTGGTCTCGACGGAAGCTCCT